>Ga0134103_1000100_pt1 | contig 110065 bp, 83 predicted proteins | sample 14_taG_2_FD_94445 | JGI IMG/M metagenome (GOLD analysis project Ga0134103, IMG submission 94445) | Switchgrass degrading microbial communities from high solid loading bioreactors in New Hampshire, USA - 14_58_20_212_A1 metaG | ecosystem: Engineered > Bioreactor > Semi-continuous > Anaerobic >...
CCAATATCAATCGAAGGCCTTGTGGGTTTTCCGGTTTCAAGATCAAGAAAATATATAACTCCGCCTAGTGTTGCATAAATAACCTCAACAAAATCCCTGTCTTTATATTCCGGGTACAAATTCATTATTTTACGCACATTTTCAGGCCAACGCACCAATAAAGGCTGCCCTGTCCAGCCAACACCCGGCCATTGAGGGTCCAACAACGGAATTTCATCAGAGGTCCAGACAATTTCAAGCTTTTTTTCCATCACTTTCCGGGTTCCATATGCAGCACTGTTCCTGTAATTATTTCCACGGAAAGTTGTAATGCCCTCCAATGCACTATAGGTTTCGGGGGCTCCAAATACTATTTTATCCGGACTCTGATAATTAGTTACAGCAGTTGTATCTGAAAAAATCTGATATTTTATTTTATCCCCGCTTGTATTTCCTGCCTGGCCGCTTACCGGTGACGGAGTCGGCGCAGAAGTGGGAGTCGGCGTTGGTTCAGGAGTTGGTGTCGGGCTTGGGGTAGGCGTAAGCGTCGGTGTTGGTGTCAATGTTGGTTCAGAGGTAGGTGTGGCAAATGGGGTAATATTATTCGATTTGCCGCCAAATTCTATATTATATTGCCTGTAGACAATGATTAATATAACCAGCAATATTACCGGTACAATCAACATGAAAACTTTTCCTTTTCTGCTCTTCATTACACTGTCCTCCATAAAGAATATTTGCCTCAGTTACCCGTCAATTTACTCGAGGTAACTATATAATCATATATTTTTTTTGACAATTGTGCAATAACATCAGACGCAACAGATTGGTCAATATCCTCGCTCATCACAGCCAGAACATAGGGTTGTTCGGCAAATACAATGCCGACATCGTTATAAACCCCGTCAAAATTTCCTATTTTATGGGATACTTTCACATCCTTCGGAAGGAGTTTGTTGATCCTGTCGTTCCACATGGTATTCTGAAGGTCTTCAATCAATATGCCTGCAATCTCAGGCTCCTGCTCGTAAAAACGGTAAAGCTCCCTTGCGTATACCGCCAAATCATACGGACATGAACGGTGATCCCGGCCGTAATATATTGTCCCGCCTATATCCATCATGTACTGCCTTATATTATCAATACCAAGAAGGCGAATAATCATGTTAATACCGCAATTATCACTATATACGATGGAGAGCCTTGCCGTTTCACGGACAGTATACTCGGTGCCGAAAGGTGATTTCTGAATAATTCCCGCTCCGGGTTCAAAATCCTCCTCAAGAAAAACAAGCTTGTCATTAAAATCCACTTCGCCTGCGGCTATTTTTTTGTACAGCAGAAGGTTCATCGGGAGCTTTGTGGTGCTGGCTGCTATATATCTTTCCTTATCGTTGATGCCGAATTCGTCACCCGTTGCAAGATTTATAAAATACAAACCATACCTTCCCTCCTGCCGGGCAATATATTCCTCAAGGTATCCTTTCAATTCACCGATGGATTGAGGAACAGGTTCATGTGCATGGCTTGGTGGTTTTGTCGGTAGTATTGTCTGAGTTGGAGTATGTGTTACAGTTGGTCCAGGCGTCGTTGAAAGTGCAGGTGTAAGGGAAAGCATTGGCGGTTGTGCCGCCGTTATGTCCGGTGATACCGTTGAATGCGGCAAATCGTCGCACGATGTACCTGTTTTGTCTGACAGGTTCGTGTTTCTCAATAAGTAACCCGTATAAATCAACAATATGGTCAATATGAACACCGCCAGGATATTCGCGCTTTTCCTTTTACGTTTGAAAGCTCTTATCATGTGTAAAACCACCCTTCCATAGCAACCCGGTAACTTGACGGAATCCTGATAACCCCCTTGCCGCTGGAAACAGGCATCAATGCTGATAAGGATTTATAGTATTAACCATACCATATATAATATAACATATAAGTATATATTGATTCATTTTTCAGGCAGGTATTAATAATTGTCAAAATCCTGAAAAATATATATTTCCAACTTATTATTACCACTTTTATTATTTTAGACCATATTTTAGTTGAAATATTATTATTTTTGAGTAATAATATAACTAATAATATTTTTATATATTTTTTTACAAATTGACTGTTGATAACAGAAAATATCTAATCTGATTGCATCTTTTATGAAAAATATTTCATAAAAGGATGATTAAAATGTTTAATTTTGTAATCTGTGAAGATAATTATAATACAGGCGTCTTTCTTAAAAAAATAATAATCGAATATGCCAATGAAAAAAAGCTGGATTATAATATAAGGTTATACAACAACAACTTCGAGGATGTCATCGAATTTGCCAAATCCAATATTGGCCATATTAATGTATTCTTCCTGGATATAGTTCTGAATGAAGAAAACTCAACCGGTCTCAGCCTGGCAAAGCAAATCCGTAAAATTGATGTAATGGCTTATTTTATCATTATAACATCCCATCCTGAGTTAAGCCTCAAGGTTCTTAATTATAAAATAAAAGCATTGGATTGCATATTTAAACAGGAAGAGGATATCGGGAAACATATTCATGAATGCCTTGATACCATTATTTCAGAGTCCTCAAGAATTGATACCCTGTCATTACGGAGCCAGATTACCATAAAAAGCGTTAACAGCATTCATACAGTTAACCTGGGTGATATCCTGTATTTCGAGACCAGACCTGGATGCAGGCTTATTTATTGTATTCTGAATGATCAAACCTGCATTGCATTTCGCCATACAATGAAAGAACTTGTAAAAGATCTGGACAGCCGCTTTTTTCAATGCCACCGTTCGTTTATTGTCAACACCAAATTCATAAAGAAATTTGTAAGAAACGGGCAAAGCTATTCGGTTATCATGGAAGACGGAAAAAGCTGCGATGTGTCAAGGTCAAAATGGAAGGAGCTGTTATCCCATGCTAGAACCTGACATTCTGGTAACGGTTTTTACAGGTTCCCTGGTTCATGTAATGACGGTAGTATACCTTAACCTTAAAAATGTCAGGCAGCCCGGGCAGGTTTATCTCAAGCTGTTTGCCGCATCCTTTATTATTTATTATTCATCCGGCCTGCTTATACAGAAGCCTTACATATATTTCCCTTTAACCTTGTTCCTGCTGCCCCTGTGCACCTTTTACATTTACAGGATTGGTTTTGCCGAAACATTCGCATTATCTGCTGTAAGCGATATTATTCTCTTCTTTGGGGAGCTGACAGTCAATACAATCATAAATCAAGTTCCTGCAGCAGGATATCCTGCCTCTTACAAAATGAACTATACCCTGGCAAAGAATGTGATCACCCTGCTTATTACCGCCATGGTTATATCAATTGCCCGATTAATCAGGAGGAAACATTATAATAAAAAGATACTGAAAAATATCATTTACTATACTATGTTTTTTTCCGCCGGCAATGCTGTTATAAATGTTTTTTTCCATTTATCGGAAACATCTTTTGAAAAAACCTACCAGGCCAATTTCTGCTATAAGACAAGTGTTTACATACTGCTGATTTACATCCTGACACTTAGCGGCAAGGTACGTTATGAACACAGAAGCAGGAATTTTATGCAGCTGAATAAATATATCCGGGCGATGGAGGCAATGTATGATGATCTGGCATGCCAGAGGCATGATTTTTCGAACATTCTCCTGTCAATCAACGGGTACATTGATGACAACCGCATAAGCGAATTACGGGAATACATCAATAATTATGTAGCGAGGGACCTTTGCAAAAATGCATGCAATAGCTTTGCGGCATACCTTAAATACATACAGAATCCTGCATTGAAAGGTGTTATATTTTCAAAGCTGAACCAGGCCGCCACGAAAAACATAAAACTGTTTGTCAACATATTCAATGAAATAGAGATCTGCAATATAGACCCGACTGATCTTGCAAGAATAATAGGAATTCTGCTTGACAACGCCATTGAAGCCTGCGAAAAATCGCCCCGGACCGAACTTCACCTGGGAATGGAATCGGATAACACGCATACTTCAATACTAATCGGAAACACCTGTTATCAAATGCCCGACCTGGAGCTGGTTTGTGAGCGTGGATATTCAACCAAGGGCAGTAACAGGGGCATTGGTTTGTATAATCTGAAGAGAATATTAGCCCTTTACCCTCATGCACATTTGATGACATCGGTAAGTGGCAATATGTTTTTCCAGGAGTTGATAATCATGAAATAAATCAAGCAAAAAAGCCGCCGGTTAAGGCAGCTCAATTACCTTGTTCTCTTTTGATTCCCTGTAAAGAACAAAACGGTTTCCGATAACCTGTACAATTTCTGCCCCCAGCTCGTCAGCCAGCAACTCACATACCTCCCTGGCACTGTACTCGGAGTTTTTCAGCACCGTACCCTTTACAAGCTCCCTTGCCTCGAGGGCTTCATCAAACTGGTTAATCACATTATCAGAAATTCCGCCTTTCCCGATCTGGAATATGGCGGGAATTACGTTTGCGAGACTTCTTAAATAGCTTCTCTGCTTGCCTGTCAACATTCTATCAGCTCCCGGTATATTATTTCACTGCGATAAACATATGCCAATTTATATATTATCCCTTCTTACGGCACATAATCAAACTCCATGTCATCCCCGATGCGTACGGTATCCCCTTCTTTTACTCCTTTATCCTCCAATGCCTGGATAACTCCCTTACGTCTCAGGGCACGCTGGAAATACTGCAGCGATTCCCTGTCGTCAAAGTTGATCCCCCGGAGCAAATCCCTTATCCAGGGGCCATCAACTACAAAAACACCATTCTCAATCTTAACTGTAAATTCGTCTTCCTCTGCCCTGTAGACGGTCTCCGGTACTTCAGGCTTGTAAACCTCGGGTTCTGGTAAGGTTATAACCATTTCGTAAACATAATTGACCAGTTCCTTTACACCATGACCGGTGGCGGCACTAATGGGAAACACCTTGAATCCGAGATTTTCCATGTCACTGATAAATTCCTTGACCGCTTTTTCATCTGCCACATCAATCTTGTTTGCAGCTATAACCTGGGGCCTTTTCGCCAGTTCCTCGTTATATTCCTTCAGCTCCCTGTTGATTACATGGAAATCGTCCTTTGGATTACGTCCGTCCAACGCTGCAACGTCAATTACATGTATCAGCATTCGGGTTCTTTCAACATGCTTTAAAAAATCGTGGCCCAGGCCGACACCCTGATGGGCGCCTTCAATCAGGCCTGGAATATCGGCCATTACAAAGCTTTCACCCTCACCCATTGTTACAACACCAAGGTTTGGTGCCAATGTTGTAAAGTGGTAATTCGCAATTTTTGGCCGTGCCGACGATACCTGGGACAGAAGAGTGGATTTTCCCACGTTGGGAAAACCAATCAGCCCCACATCGGCCAATAGCTTCAACTCAAGGGTTATCCATTTTTCCTCTCCCGGAGTGCCGTTTTTCGCAAAATTCGGTGCCTGCCTTGTGGGAGTTGCAAAATGAACATTTCCTTTCCCACCTATACCGCCTTTTGCAATAATTTCGGCCTGCCCGTCTTCGGTAAGATCTGCGATAATAAGGCCGGTTTCCCTGTCTTTTATAATTGTCCCGCACGGGACTTTGATAACAAGATCCTCGCCCCGTTTCCCAGTGCAATTCCTGCCGCCGCCATCCTGCCCGCGCTCAGCTTTATAATGCCTTCGGTACCTGAAGTCCGCAAGGGAGCGCAGGTGTTTGTCAGCCTTAAAAATGATGCTGCCGCCGTCACCACCGTCACCACCGTCGGGGCCGCCGGCAGGAATGTATTTTTCGCGGCGGAAGGAAACCGCACCGTTTCCTCCATCCCCTGCTTTTACATATATCTCAGCAATATCAATAAACATATTACCTCCATATTCCTTTTAATCACAATGGTTGTTTCCGCAAAATGCAGATCAAAAACCTTAAATCACATGTGAAAGAGAGGTTTTTTACATAGACAAAAAGAGGACGATTTTCTCGCCCCCGCTAAAATTTCTGATCTATTTTCTATCCTGCAATAATGCTGACCTTTTTCTTGTCTTTTCCGAATCTTTCAAACTTTACAATACCATCTGCTTTTGCAAACAATGTATCGTCCGAACCAATTCCTACATTTTCTCCCGGGTGAATTTTGGTTCCCCGTTGTCTGACGAGAATATTTCCCGCCTTTACAAACTGACCGTCTGCTCTTTTAACACCAAGCCTTTTCGACTCGCTGTCACGGCCGTTCTTTGTGCTGGCTACTCCCTTTTTATGTGCAAACAACTGCAAATTAACCTTTACCATTGGTTTACACCTCCTCAAATCGAATCTGGATATATTTGCCGTAATCGGTTTCTATCTGCCTTAATCCTATTATCATGGTTTTAAGTATTATATCGGTGATATATCTTTCACCTTCCCCAAGGTCATCGGGAACCCGGCATTCCATAAATCCATCGGATTCTTCGAAATTCCTGAAACCGGCCAGTTCATCCAAACCGCCTAAAGCAGTATAGACTATGGCCGATACCGCCGAACAGACTATGTCCTTTCCTGCTGTATCAAACCCTGAGTGTCCTTTAATCCTGAATCCCTTTATTTTCCCCTGGGCATCGTGATAAACAACTGCTTTAATCATTATGCGTTAATCTTTTCAATCTGCACTTTTGTATACGGCTGCCTGTGTCCCTGTTTCTTCCTGTAGTTTTTCTTCGGTTTATACTTGAAAACGATTATCTTCTTGCTTTTCCCATGACCGAGTACTTTACCGGTTACAGAAGCTCCTTCAACTGTCGGTGTGCCTACGGTAAGATCTTCATCCCTGGACACAGCAAGAACCTTGTCAAAAACAACAGTTTCGCCTTCGCCGGAAGAAATCTTTTCAAGGAAAAGAACGTCGCCTTCCTGGACCTTGTACTGTTTTCCACCGGTTTCAATAATAGCGTACATAATGTGCACCTCCTCTGCCCTGACTCGCCATGAAAGGGAGCATCAAACGCATTTTAAGCCCTTTCTATGTGCGGTAACCGTCTTATTTTAACACAGCTCAATATCATGTGTCAACTTATCTGTTGTTGAAAAAGCAAATCGCATTGTACCACGCCACCTAAGGTCATCCTGACCTCTGAACAGCAACGTACCACATTTTAACCATTATATGCACAATTTTTCTCGCTTTTCGGCAGGTCAAGCTGCATTATCTATAGAGATAATAAGGTTTCTAGAGAAACATCTTAAAAGCAGGGCGACTTTTGTTTTCGCACATATTAAAACAGCACAAAGAAAGATAATAATATAAAGCAGGTGGTTTCACAACCACCTGCATTTATTGGTTAAACCCGGCTTTTCGCGATTACGTCCAAAAGTTCTCCCATACTCTTTTTCCCGAAAACAACTTCCTTATCATTAACAATTACAACAGGCACACTCATTATCGAGTATTGGTTTTTAAAATCCGGGAAGCGCGCCACATCGATCATTTCGGCCTCGATATTCGGATTCTTCGCTGCCATCAGTTGACATGCAGCCACCACATCGGGGCAGAAAGTACAGGATAAAGATACCCCTATCTTTAAGTTAACCTTCCTGTCTATCCCGCCGATACGGGACAGGGTATCTCCATCTACCGGTTGTCCGGGTCCTGCCACGTTATATAATGCAAGGATGAATGAATTTATTTCATGCCCGCCCGGAACACCGTGGTATTTAATGCCCGTATAGCTCCCATCGTTTCTCAGAATGGCGAATGTCGGGAAAATGGAAGCGTTTATATGCTTTTCCTTTTCAACATCCTGCCCTTTCTCCAATATTTCCAGGCCTACTTTATCGGTAAGGGACACGAACTCTTCAAGGAAAGATTTCACTTCACCGCAGAGCTTCTGATCTCCGTCCAATACCGCAAGAATTCTCACTTTATTTTCAAAACGGTTCAGAATGGGAACCAATTGCCGGCGTAAATCCTCATCAAAGAACAATTTGGCCGGCTGGACGGTTTCATGGTGGTGTTCGCTCTTGATACCGAGTTTTTCCTTCTTCATTGCAATGTATTTTTCTGCACATGTAGCTGCTACAGCACCATCAGCAACAGCCGTCACCAGCTGTCTCAATTCTTTTTTCCTTACATCCCCGGCTGCATATACCCCGTCTATATTGGTCCTCATGTTTTCATCGGTCATGATATACCCGTAATCGTCGATTCTAAGCTGTTCAGCATATTCAGATGTTTGCGGTATATACCCTGCAAAAACGAATATTCCGAAGCTCTCGCCGGATTTTGCCTCATAAGTCCATGTCTCGCCTGTTTTGTTGTTTATAAACCTGGCATAGCGTAAAACCTTGTCACCGCCGGCTTCCAGTATCTCGGTATTAAACTTCACTTCTATCTTTGGATGGGCCAGCACCCTTTCGGCTATCATTTTTGAACAGGTGAATTCAGGCTCTCTTGCAATTATTGTAACCTTTCTTGCATACCTGGTGAGAAAGATTGACTCTTCCGCAGCAGCGAAGCCCGCACCTATGACAAAAACATCCATGCCTGTGAAGAATTCTCCGTCACAGGTGGCGCAGTATCCAATTCCCCGTCCCCTGAACTCATCCTCTCCTTTAAATCCTATTTTCCTTGGAACGGTTCCTGTGGCAATCACCACTGCCAGTGATTCATATTCCCGGTCTATCGTCCTGACCTTTTTTATGTCACCACTGAAGTCTACCGATTCAACAATTCCCTGCTTAAATTCAACTCCGAATTTCTCGGCCTGTTTTCTCATGGTCAGGCCAAGTTCTTCCCCGGATATGTTTAAAATTCCCGGATAGTTTTCCACTTCCGAGGTTATCTTTATTTGTCCTCCCGGCTTATCCCGCTCTATGATCAGGGTTTTGAGCCTGGCTCTGCCGGCATAAATGCCGGCAGCCATTCCCGCACTTCCCGAACCTATAATAATAATGTCGTAAAGTTCTTTCATATCAATTACAGCTTTCCTACCAAATCAAGGCTGGGCTTCAGAGTTTCAGCACCGGGACGCCATTTAGCGGGACAAACCTGATCGCCATGGGCTGCTACAAATTGAGCGGCCTGAACTTTCCTGAGCAGTTCGGCACTTTCTCTGCCTATGCTGTTGTCATTAACTTCATATGCAACTATCTTTCCTGCCGGATTGACTATAAAGCTGCCTCTTAAGGCCATTCCTTCTTCTTCGATGTAAACTTCAAAATCCCTGCACAGTTTACCCGTGGGGTCAGCCAGCATCGGGAACTTGATTTTCTTTATTGTTTCTGAAGCATCATGCCATGCCTTGTGAACAAAATGGCTGTCGGTTGATACGGAGTAAATCTCAACTCCAATTTTCTGGAATTCTTCGTAGTTATCGGCCAAATCCCCCAGCTCGGTAGGGCATACGAATGTAAAATCAGCCGGATAGAACACAAATACCGACCACTTGCCAAGCAGGTCCTTTTTGCTTACATCCTTGAATTCTCCATTAACAAATGCTTTTACAGTAAAATCCGATATTTCTTTTCCAATAAGTGCCATAGTAAAAACCTCCTTGTATAAATTTTATTTTTTCCGGCAAAACCGGTAATTTGCATGTTAAAATTTTTCCCTGCAATTCGAACAGGTGCCTTTAAAAATCATTTCCCTGCTTTCTACATGAACGCCTGTGGACTCTTCCACAATCTGATCAATTTTTTCAATAAGTTCATTCATGTTGTGGTTATCCGCATCATATACATGGCCGCACTTCGTGCATACCACGTGAATATGCTCGTTGCTGTTTATATCAAACCGATCAGGGGAGTCTCCCAGAGTAATCCTTAATATTTCCCCGGATTCGGCCATGGCGCCGAGGTTCCGGTAAACCGTTCCGAGGCTGATATTCGGATAATCTTTTCTTATATCTTCGTATATCTCGGCAGCAGTTGGATGATTCAGTTTCATGAGAGAATTCTCTATCATCATTTTTTGTGCACTGTTCCGCTTGTTCATAATAATTACTCCTACTTATTAGTAATGATTACTATTATTATAACTCGATTATTCCAAAAGTCAATATATTTGTTTAAATTTTTTTACTCCCGTTGGCAAAACCGTTACTGCCAGATATTCATATAACAGCGGGTAATTCGGTGATTTTCGGATATTGCAGACAAGTACCTCCGGGCAATAACACAAAACCTGTTGCGCAAGTAATTTCAACATGCAGTGCCATTGGAACCTGAAAGTTGTTCTGAAATTACCTGGTGAAACATTGCCTGCAGCCTGTAAAAGCAAAACGTGAATTCACGGTAAAAAAACAGCCTTCAAATAGTATTATTTGATAGGCTGCTTTTTATCCAAAACATATCCAGGTTGGCATTTCATCCGGTTTCCGTGTTCATTATCCTGCCGCTTCCGCCGCAGTACGGACACGGGTGGGTAAGCATCTGGCTGAGGGAATTTCGCACCTTTTTCCTTGTCAGTTCAACAAGGCCAAGATTGGTCATACCTACGACAACCACCTGTGTTCCATCCTTTTTGCACTCTTCTGACAGGACCGACAAAACCTTTTCCTTATGGGAGCTTTCTTTCATGTCTATAAAATCTACAAGGATGATACCGCTGATATCACGAAGCCTTATTTGCCTGGCAATGGTAACGGCCGCTTCACAATTAGTTTTTAAAATGGTTTCGTCCTGACTGTTCTTGCCGACGAATTTACCCGTATTTACATCAATAACCGTTAAAGCTTCGGTATAATCAAATACCAGGTAACCGCCGGATTTCAGCCACACTTTTCTTGACAGCGCTTCCTTTATTGCACTGTCTATATTGTAATACCTGAAAAGGTCGTAGTCCTTGTAATAAAACTCCACCCTCGTCTTCATTTCAGGTGCGGCTTCATCCAAAAATTTCAGCAGGTCCTCGAATTCCTTATAATCATTAAGGACAATGCGCTTAATGTTTGAATTTACTCCTGCCTGTGCAAGCCTGTGAACCAACCCCGGTTCCTGGTATAAACACCTGGGTACCCGGCCCTTTTCTTCCTTCTTTTTTATTTGCTCCCACGTTCCCAGGAGATAATGAAGGTCTTTTTCCACAAGGGACGCTTCAACTCCCTCGGCAGCAGTCCTTATAACAATCCCCATTTCGCCGGGGCACAATTCTTCCGCCATTTTTCTAAGGCGTTCCCTTTCCCCCGGGGTCTCAATTTTTTTAGAGATCCCCACCCCGGTCGAATATGGATATAATACGGTTAAGTTGCCTGCCAGCGTTATGTTTGCCGTAACCTTCGGTCCCTTGGTTCCTATTTCCTCTTTAACCACCTGCACGGTAATTTCCTGTCCCTGCTTTAACAGGCTCTCTATTTTTACAGGAGCGGTTTTTTCCCCGGAAAGGTGTTTTTTCAGGGGAATAACCCCATCAAGGCTCAAATACGCATTTTTGCCAATGCCTATATCAACAAAGGCGCACTGCATACCGGGTAAAACTCTTTCTACCTTACCCCTGTATATGTTGCCGACAAGTTTTCCTTTTTCGGAAGATTCGATATGAAGTTCCGCGAGTTCACCGTCTTCAAGAACGGCAATCCTTGTTTGTCCGGTTTTTGAATCTATCAATATTTCCTTAATCATGATATCCCGTTATCCGAATATATTGATGCATGTATATTGCGTGTTTTGTTTTCATGATGGCATATGTATCACAGTTAAAAATATTATGAATCTGCTACATAAACCTTTTGTCGGTCAATGGCAGCCATTTGTTTCCGGAACGGCCATACAGCATTATCCTGTGCATCCCGGTCATTTCAATATCAATGTTCAGACTTGTGTTAACGCCGGTAATGAACAGCTCGGGACGAACATTATTATCCTGCCCCGCGCAAAGCAAAACATTGAAAAACCCTGTGCCGTTTTCCGCTACACCCGAAAGTTCATATATTAAAGGCCTTATATCAAATTCTTTTTCACCGCTTTTGGTCTTTTTTAGGACAATTATCCTGTCCAGGTTCAGAATACCTGATATAACATTATCAATATCAAATCCTTCCGGAGTGTTGAAATCGATTTTATAGCGGGCAGCCCCAACCACTGCCATGATATTCTTTTTGCCGGTGTTATCCCTTGCTTCAATAACCTTCATTCCTGCAGGCAGCGCTGAATTAAGTTTTTGCAGGAATTCGCCCGTTTCATACTCCGCATCAAGCTCCACATCGGCAAACTCGCCGTCACTTGTAAGCCCAAGGGGCATCGGCTGGGCAAATACAATATGAGGCCTTGGGTTAAAACCCTGTGAATGTGCCACCGGGATTCCGGCTCGTTTGAATGCCCTTTCAAACATCCGCATGACATCCAAGTGTCCGATATATTTCAACTTTTCACCACGCTCAAACCGAAACCTTATTTTCATACTTCTTCTCCCTTGGAGTGGCTTACTTTGCATATGCCTGTGTCAAAAACACCGCTGCCGCACCCCGTACATTGCAGCCTGCAATTTGGAGTGACAATTCCTTCGTATGCTTTTTTGCATTCACGCTGCAGGAACTTTTGCGATACACCCATGTCCAGGTGGCTCCACGGCAGAACCTCACTGAAATCCCTCTTCCTGTTCGCATAAAAAGCCGGATCAATGCCTTCCTCGTCAAAAGCCGTCATCCAGGTTTCATAACTGAAATATTCATTCCATGCATCGAAACGGCAGCCATTTTGCCATGCCCGAAGAAGAACCCTGCCGACTTTCCTGTCGCCGCGGGCAAATACGGCCTCAAGAAGGCTCGTCCTTGCATCATGCCAGTTATAGGTTATTGCTTTTGAAACCTTGCTCAACTTGTCTTTCAAAAGCATCTGCTTATTATGAAACTGTTCAACAGTATCCTGGCCGAACCATTGAAACGGCGTGAAAGGTTTCGGCACAAAACACGCGGTGCTTACGGTCACTCTCAGGCCTTTCGCCCTTTTCTCCCTGGGAGTGCTGTAATACACATCAACGACCTCTTTTGCAAGATTGGCTATACCTTCTATGTCTTCCTCGGTCTCTGTCGGAAGGCCAACCATGAAATACAGCTTAACGTTGTTCCATCCGCCTTCGAATGCTATTCTGAGCGAATTCTTTATATCCTCACCGGTAATGCCCTTGTTGATCACATCCCTGAGCCTTTGGGTTCCTGCCTCAGGGGCAAATGTAAGCCCACTTTTTCTTACCTTTTGGGCCTTCTCCATCAAATCAATTGAAAAATTATCAATGCGCAGAGAGGGAAGTGAAAGGTTTATTTTCCTTTCTTCGGTCAATTTCAGAAGTTCCCGGGTAAAGTCCGTAAGGCACGAGTAATCGCTGGTGCTCAGTGAAACCAGCGAAATTTCTTCGTACCCTGTTTTTTCTATGGCACCCTTTGCCTGTTTAAGCAAAACCCCGGGCGACTTTTCCCTTACAGGCCGGTAAATAAAACCCGCCTGGCAGAACCTGCATCCGCGGATGCATCCCCTGAACATCTCCAGCATAATCCTGTCATGGACGGTACCTATGAAAGGAACAATGATATCCTCGGGAAAATCGGCCATATCCATGTCTTTGATTATTCTTTTTCCTACCGTTGCGGGAACATCGTCACATGCAGGTTCAATTTTTAATATTGTTTTGTCTTCTTTGTATGAAACATTGTAAAGGGAAGGCACATATACCCCGGGAATTCTCGCAGCCTTTTTTAAAAAATCTTCCCTGCTGCCTTTTGCTGCTTTCCATTCCTTATATGCATCAATGATCTCGAGAATGACTTCCTCGCCCTCGCCGATCGCGAAAAAATCTATGAAATCAGCAAGCGGTTCAGGGTTGCAGGCACATGGCCCCCCGGCTATTACAAACGGGTGGGTATCATCCCTTTCTTCAGATAACACGGGAATACCTGCAAGATCCAGCATGTTTAATACATTCGTATAACTCATCTCATACTGGAGCGTAAAACCCACTATATCAAACTCCCTTACAGGTGACCCGGTTTCAAGTGCAAATAAAGGAATTCCTTTATCTCTCATTATTTCTTCCATGTCAACCCAAGGTGCAAAAACCCTTTCGCAGTAAACATCGCTTCTTTTGTTCAGAACATGGTACAGTATTTTCATTCCGAGATGGGACATTCCTACTTCATATACATCCGGAAAACAAAAGGCAAAGCGGACATCCACCTCTTCCGGGTTCTTAACCGCCATGTTCCATTCACCGCCCGTATAGCGGGCGGGTTTTTCAACATTCAAAAGTATTTTGTCGTCAAGTTTTACCTTCATATTCTTACATCACTACTTTTCTAACTGCTTTTGTTTTATTATCATAACCGAATCAATGAAAAATAGCAACGGTACTTAAACTAAACACGAATATATTCCCCTGTTCCTGAGACAACTTACAGCTACCGGCATGCAATGCCCCTTTGCGGGTCCTGCTCCGGGATTATATTAAATGTCCCTGACCGGAGTATTGACTATAGTAACGGTTTTATCAAGCCTTGTTCCATAAACCTATATGATGGATCATGAATGCCATGCACATTGTTTAAATATATCAAGTTTTTTTGACACCGTGAGAATCCGTGGGATGCTGATAAACAGAGCAAATCAGAAAGCATTTAGACAAACAGGGCGGACAAACCGTCCGCCCCGCTTTTTATTATATCTTGTTCCTAACTTCAAAATCCTTCATAAACTCAACAAGTTTCTTTACACCCTCAACGGGCATGGCGTTGTATATGCTCGCTCTCATACCACCGACGCTTCTGTGACCTTTCAGGTTGACAAGACCGTTTTCGGCAGCTTCTTTTACAAACTGGGCATCCAAATCCTTGTTTCCTGTCACGAAAGGAACATTCATCAAAGAACGGTCCTGTTTTCTTACCGTTCCCTTAAACAACTTTGAATTGTCAAGGAAATCGTACAGTATTGCAGCCTTCTCTTCATTAATTCTCTGCATTTCTGGCACGCCGCCAAGCTTTTTCAGCCATTCGAAAACCAGGCCGCATATATATATGCTGTAACATGGAGGTGTATTAAACAATGAGTTATTTTCAGCATGAACTTTATATTGAAGCATTGTAGGCACTTCGGGCTGAACATCGGTTATCAAATCTTCCCTGATGATTACGACAACAACACCTGCAGGACCCATATTTTTCTGCGCACCTGCAAAAATCAAACCGAATTTTGTTACATCATATACTTCCGAAAGGATGTTTGATGACATGTCGGCAACAAGAGGAACATTACCTGTCCCGGGAAGCTTTGTATACCTTGTTCCGTATATTGTGTTGTTTGTTGTGATATAGAAATAATCTGCATCCCTGCTGAAAGTCCCGGGGTCAAGTTCGGGGATATAAGAGAAGGTTGCATCTTCAGATGAAGCCACGACATTAACCTTTCCATATTTCCTTGCTTCGCTGATTGCCTTTTTTGACCATTCACCGGTATTTACGTAATCTGCCTTGCCCTTTTTCATCAGGTTCATCGGAACCATTGCAAACTGGGTCCATGCTCCACCCTGCAGGAAAAGGACCTTGTAATTTGCAGGAATGTTCATCAGATCCCTTAGATCTGCTTCAGCTTTCTTAATGATGTCATCAAACCATTTGGACCGATGGCTCATTTCCATTACCGACATCCCGGAACCATGCCAGTCAAGCATTTCATTCCTTGCAATTTCCAATACTTCTTCAGGCAATGCCGAGGGCCCTGCGGAAAAATTATAAACCCTGTTCATTTTTCATCCTCCCATTTTTTCTATAATCAGCTGAGCTGCCTTTTATATATGAAAATTGATTTTTCATGGCAACAGAAAAAGATCTATGTAATGATAAAACCCAGCTTATTTCATAAACGAAAGAAAATAAATTTAGTAATATTTTATCATTCTATGTTTTTGCTGTCCATACTCTAAAGAAAGTATCGTTAAGGTTTTAACAATTTTTGCTCCTCCGGTTTCAGGGATACAGCATGGCTTCACAGCATGTTGTTCTTCGCCGGCAAAAATCACCCGAATCAATTACGTTTTTCCGAACCTATGAACATTAACATTTTTTAAGCACGGTGACATCTGCATGGAAAATCTTTTGGAACTATTTAGATTTGATTATCGTCATATTAAGCGAAGCCGATTAATTATGTAGTATCATGCTTTGATGAGAAAATACATAAACGGCATACATATAAATATAATCTGTCAGGAGGTAATTTATGAAAAGGATTATTGCATTGTTTCTGGCCTTCACCTTTATCACCGCAATGTTCTGGGTTGCAAACCCGGTAACAAGGGTATATGCCGAGGAGTACAGGAAGGGGTTTTCCCTTGTACCTGAAAATTATGATGCCTCAGGAATTAAAACCGGTACAGGCTTTATTTTGAAAACACAGGATAATTATACTTTGGATGAGATAAATCAAATGCTGAAATTATTGGGTGATATTCCCCTGAAAATCACGCAGATCAAAAGCAATGAATTTCTTGTAAAACCCGAAAAGGAGCTTGAAAATAACAGTCTTTACACCTTTGTAATAGCAACACCCGAAAATGAAACGGTGTCATGGACTTTTCAAACCCAGCGGAATTTTTCGGTCCTGGGTACCCTGCCCGCGAACCGGTCAGGCTATGTACCTGTTAACACGGGGATAGAGATTTATTTCAGCCATAAAGATTTCGGAGATATAGAAAAATACTTTGAAATATCGCCGAAAACAGAAGGACGTTTTGAAACCAATGGCTATGCCGTGGTATTCATACCCAAACAGCTTCAGCCTGCTACGATATACACCGTAAAAATAAAGAAGGGGCTGCCCCTTAAAGGTACTGACCAGAAACTTTCCGAGGATTATGTTTTTGCTTTCGAAACAGCACCTGAAACCATCGAAAAAGAATACAAAGGCAGCCTTTATTTCATGTATTCGCTGCTGGAATTTTCAACAAAGGATGCGCCGTTAATACCGATTAACATATATACTTCTGACCGTAACACCTCCGAAGCGGTTGTAAGCACTACAATCTATAAATTCAAAAACTCCGGTGAATTTATTGATGCCGTCAAATCAATGTACGAAATACCGCTTTGGGCTTATGCGTCTTATGAAGGCCATCTGATACCTGTTGAAAACCTGACCAGGGTATCGTCCTTTGAACAAACCTTTGATTTAACAGTATGGCAGGAACGATATCTATCAGTTCCCGAGGCCCTGACACGAGGATTCTACCTCATTGAAAGCACATACAACGGGCTCACCGCGCAGGTACTTGTTCAGTCCACGGATATTTCGGCATACTATATTGAAAGTGACACCGAAACTTTATTCTGGGTCAACAATTTAAATACGGGCAGGCCGGTGGAATCGGCCAATATAACAATAGGCAGCGAGAATAAAACATATACCACCGATTCATCGGGTATTGCGGCCTTTGATACTGTTTTCAGCGAACCCGACGAAACAGGAACAAACAAGCTCAATTACTATATCGTCAGCAAAGGCAATGATGAACTGATATTGGTCAATAACAGGTACAGGACTTTTGAATACGATTACTATGCCCCGGAAAATTACTGGAGATATTTCCAGACAGACAGAAGCCTTTATAAGCCCGATGATTTGGTCCAGTTCTGGGGATTCTTGAAGAACCGCTACGATGGCACAACCCCTTCGGAAATTACAGTGGAAATTGCCGAGGGGAATTACTGGTGGGTTGCTGAAGCCCGTTTCCTAAGCTATTTCCTTCCAAGCATACAAAAACCCCTGGTATCATTGAAAGTACATGCTGAAAATGGCTTTTTTGAAGGCAGTTTCAGGCTTCCCGAACTGTCTCCGGGGAACTACCAGATAACCGTAAAATCCGGTGATGATGTTTTAAACAGTCATTATATAGCAGTTCAAAACTATGTTAAGCCCGCATACAAGATGACTGTTGAAAGGGATAAAAACGCCATATTCCTTAATGAAACGGTTAATTTTACGATAACTCCCGCGTTTTTTGACGGTACGCCGATGCCGTTTTTGGATGTTTCATACAACATAGGCGGTTATCCTTTCGGTGATGTATCTGAAACCGTTAAGACAGGGGCTGACGGCAAACTTACCGTTCCATTCAGGTCGGTAACCGATGACAACGCCGCCCAGGGGGAACAATGGGTTTATTTGCATGCCGCCGCATCCTTTCCTGAAAGCGGAATGATTAGCGGGAACTCATATGTACGCGTATTTATCAACGACATACACGCATCGTTCAACTCCAAAACCGACAAGGATGGAAAAACCACACTGGAAGCCAAGCTTAACGAAATTGATCTTGACAAAATAAATAATAAAACGGGCGATGATTTCGGGTACAGCGAAGATTATCTCGGTGTTCCTGTTGCAAACAAGACAATTTCAGGCACGGTAATTTACCACTACTATGAAAAGACTGAAGACGGCGAGGAATACGATTATATAAACAAGGTGGTCAGGAAGCGCTACCGTTATGAGGAGCGAACAAAAAGAGTCGAAAGCTTTTCATTCAGGACCGACAAAAACGGCATAGCAACCAGGGTATTTGAACTGAAAGATCCCAGCGAAGGTTATTATACGGTGGAATTAATATGGATGGACGGCAACGGAAGGGCAATGAGCCGGAATGTCTACCTGTCAAACCGCTATTATTATCCGGCCTTTGAAAGAGAGTACGATTGGTACAGACTGGAATCAGACAAGGAAAAATACCGTACCGGTGAAGAAGCGGTAATAACCCTGAAAAACAACGATGAAACCGCTGATGCCGACCGGGTACTGTTCATTGAAGCGCAAAACGGGATAACCGGCTATAATGTTCAAAACGGTCCACAGTACAAAACCGTATTTTCCGGGGATAAGATACCGAACTTTTATGTAACTGCCGTATATTTCAACGGAAAAAGCTATATAAAAGCAGGTTCCGTTAATGTTAAATATGATACCGATGAAAAGAAGATTGATATTGAAATGGTAACAGACAGGGAAGCTTACCGCCCCGGTGATACCGTTATTATAAACATTACTGCCAGGGATGAGAGCAATAAGGGAGTCCCGGCCCGTATCAACCTTGCTATTATTGACGAGGCGATGCTCGAAATATCGAATTATTATGTGAATGTTCTGGAAAGCCTTTATCAATGGCTTGACAGCGGACTTGGCTATTCATACTCATCCCACCAGATGGGTTCGGTACTGACAGAAGCCAGGGCGGGCGCCGGGGTTGACAATGGTATTGGCGGTACTGCGAAGTCAATGGAACTTACGGACGCAAAATTCGATTCCGCACAGATGGCTACACCTGCTGCCATGAATGGGGTACAGGTAAGAAGTGATTTCAGGGACACCGCACTGTTTAAAACCATAACCCTTGATGAAAACGGAAAGGGTTCGTTATCATTCAAGCTTCCCGATAATGTTACATCATGGAATGTAACCCTTGCGGCCATCTCCCCCGATCTTTACGGGGGAACAGGAGAGGCTTCGCTTAAAGTGACCCTTCCGTTCTTTATAAACGACAGCATGAACACCACGTACCTGAAGGGTGACTTACCTTACATTGGAGTATCGGCATACGGCAATGAGCTGAATGAAGGCGAAGCCATCAGCTACCAGGTTACCTGCGAGCAAATGCCGGGTTTCATACAGAATGCCGAAGGCAAAGCGTTTGAACGCACCAACATTCCGCTGTGGAATCTTGAAACCGGTGTTTATGATATTGAGGTTAAAGCTGTCAGCGAAAGCGGGTTATCTGACGGTATAAGAAGAACAATTTATGTAAAGGACACCTACCATGAAATTGAAAAAGCCGTTACAGATACCTTAAAAGTAAACATGGACCTGACCGGTGGTGAAACCGGCCTTACCACATTGATCTTTTCGGATATGGGACGCGGCAAATTAATTCCGGTGTTATATGATTTGGCATACAGCGTCGGAAGCAGGCTGGATCAGAAATATACTGCCCTGAAAGCAAACCGGCTGCTGGATGAATTAATCCCGGACAGGAAGAATACACTCGAAATTGAAATTGATCTCAGCCAATACCGTAAAGATGACGGTGGTTACGGAATACTCCCCTATTCCGAAAGTGATGTCGAATTATCAGCACTGCTGTCGGCACTGCTGAAACATGAAACAGGCGCAGCTAAGCTTAAGCAATATTTCTATTCACTTATTTTTGAAGAACCCGGCAGGATAAATGCTCCCGCACTTTATGGCCTCGCAGTACTTGGCGAACCTGTATTGCTTGATTTGAAAGAGGCAATCGGTGTTAAAAACCTTTCACTTAAGGATAAGATTTATCTCGCCCTTGCATTTGAAGCAATTGGTGAGTCAACAACGGCACAAAACATATATGACAGTGAAATTGTCCCTTTACTGGAGGATAAAAAGCCCTATACCCGCGTAGTAACTTCCGACGACACGGATACAATACTCAGGGAGACAGCCCTTGCAGCCGTTCTTGCCACGAAGCTTGACACTCCGCAGAAGGAAGGCTTGTACCAATATATTGTTGACAATTACTCCAGGAAGATACTTGTTAATGCTGAAAAGCTGCTGGTTATCATGGATGAACTAAAAGAACTTCCGGCAACCGAAGCTTCATTCACCTACGAATATGACGGAAATACCTACAGTGAGAAGATTGTCAACGGCCACGCAGTTACTGTAACCGTTCCATCTGTAAGACTCAACGAATTAAAGATAACCGAAGTTGCAGGTGAAGCCTCTGTTACCTCGGTGTTCAATGCTCCACCCGAAAACCGGGCCGAACCTGATGCAAACCTGAAAATCAAACGAACTTACTATGATTACAGGACAGGAAAGGAAACCACCGAATTCAGGCAAAATGACATCGTCAAGGTTGTAATTGAATGGGATATTGCACCGACTGCAATTGACAGCCATTACGAAATAATTGATTTTGCTCCTTCGGGATTGAAACCCATTAACAACCCGTACCAGGCAGGCATTAAACCTGACAAATACATTTGGTGGTTCAGAAACATTGACGGGCAGAAAGTAACATTCAATGTATTCCGTGATGCCGAAAAGAAAGAGCCGCTGACATATTATGCCCGTGTGGTCAGTCCGGGGTGGTTTACAGCAGACAGCACAATTATCCAGGGCACTCTTGTAAAAGACAGCATTAAATTCGGAGAATCGGAAAAAATCCGGATAACCGATTAATTCCGGTTCGCAGCCAGGTAAATTTGATATATCGTATACGAAATTTCAAAAACAGAAACGCATCCAAGGGTGCGTTTCTGTTTTTCAGATTCCCGGTATATAGCATTAAGTGAATATTGACGGTAATATTTTACCGGAATAAAGCAAGCAAATTCCCTTTCTTTACTGTTTATCCGGCAATAACCCGGTAATGCAGTTCAAAGCCGGTGCATTTTTTAATTTTTTATCTGTCTTAAATTGCAAAATCATCCGATATATGATCAAGCAATGTATAAAATCCACATACATCACAAGCCTCAATACATGATTGAAGGTCAATGATATTTGGTATAAAATAAACAGGGGGGTAACTGATGATATCGGTTGAAATCAGCAAAGACGCACTTGAGGCTTATGTTATATTGCAGTATGTGCCCGAAGAATATAACAATGATCGCGCAAAACTGGTCAATGCCATTCAGCATGCTCTTAAAAACGCCAATATAAACTATGGAATACTCCAGGAAGTTTTTCAAAGAGAACTGCCCCTGAACACCCCTGTATTAATAGCAAGGGGCAAACCCCCTGTTCACGGCAGGGATTCTGAAATAAAAATGTACCAAATACCCGAACCAAAACCACAGATAATTGATGACGGCAAGGTGAATTACTACAATCTGAATTTAATTCATCACGTAAAAGCAGGTGATTGGTTAGGTGAAAGGCTTGATCCCATACCCGGCGTTCCGGGTGTGGATGTACATGGGAACGAGATCAAGCCGAATGAAGGTATTACTTATCCCCTTCTTTTTGATGAACATTCGGTTACGCAGGTAAGGTTGGAAGGCAAGGACGTTTTATATGCCATCAAGGATGGTGCGGTGCATTATGTCAATGACGTCATCGCGGTCTACGATGTTATGGAAATCCAGGGTAACGTTGATTTCAACACCGGGAATATAGAATTTGACGGATATATCAGGGTAGAAGGTACCGTCGAGGAAAATTTTACAGTTATAGCAACAAAGGATATAGAAATAAGCGGAGTATACGGCATCGGCGGAGCCAAACTGATTGAAAGCAAGGAAGGAAGCATCTATATACGTGGTGGAGTCGCGGGTAAAGGAAAGGCAATAATAAAATGCAAGGGAAACCTTTATGCCAAGTTCATTTCCGACGCGGAAATAATATGTGAAGGTTCGGTTTATATCGGCTTCTATGTGCGAAATTGCTTAATCCGTGCAAAACAGGTGATTGTTGATTCGGGTAAAGGCCAGATTGCAGGCGGATCGATAGATGCGGACATACGTGTCGAATGTGCTGATATAGGCAACCGCATGGAAAGAAGAACGCTGATTAATATCCGGGGCTTTAACCGTGACTCGTTGAAGAATGAAATGGATGAGCTCTTAAACGTTATTCAGGCTAAAAAAAATCAATTGAACGACACCCGGGAAATACTCATGTCATACTGCAATGACACTCAAAAAAACAAATCCGGATTAAAAAAAATACAGCACAAATTGACAAACCTGCAGGAAGAAATTAAAAAGCTTGAGTCACAATGCCTTAATATTACAAATTACCTGAAAACACCGGGTGAAGGAGCTGTTGTGGTAAAAAACTATATTTATCCGAAAGTACGGATTACCATACAGAACAATACCCTTGAAATAGATAAGCAGGAGTACAGACCGACTTACATTTCCAGGAACGGTATTGTGGACAGGCTATAGGGCCTGAAGCTATTTTATTACCCTGCGGATACCGAGAATATTGCCGCTGTATTTTGACAAAGTGGCTATTACGACCTTTCCTTTACTTGAGGAAGCATGTATGAATTTATCATTTCCAATGTAAATGCCTACATGACCAAGACGATAATCATTGTTGCGGTCAAATAAAAGTATGTCTCCCGGCTTAAGATTTTCCCTTGAAACCTTTGTCCCTATATTGGCATACTCCGCTGCCGATCTCGGGACTTTAATGTTGAATTTTTTAAACACATACTGAGTAAATCCGGAACAATCAAAGCCATTGGGAGACGAGCCTCCATATACATATTTAACTCCAACGAACTGCTTGGCATACTCAATTATTTTCCCAGCCAGATCGGAGTTGTAATACTGCCCTGATGATGAGGAACGCGATGCAAGGACGGTTTCATCACCAAGGTATTCCTTCCATATATAGCCTTCCACTCCGCTGTTGGTCAGCACCCTGACGTATTTGTCTGCCGTTTCAAAGACCTGGACTTTATTTCCAAATGATATTGTACCCAGCAATTCGGTTTCGGAACTGGGTCCTTTTCTCAAGTTAACCGCATTGACAACTACAAATTTATATACCGGCGGTGCCGTATCCGACAGGTATTCCGCAAAGACATACCCCTCAACATTGTCATCGGTAATTATTTTTATCCATTCGCCGTCACTGTTAAGGCACTGGACACGAGCGGCCTTCGGAAGCGATGTGAGCTTTTCGGTGTCCGAACCGGGACCCTTCCTGACATTCAATAAATTAACATTTACAAATTTATAAACAGGAGATGCTGTTTCTGAAACGGGCTGCTGTTCCTGTACAGGAACATCACTGTCATCGGATGCGGCGTTTTCACTTTCCTGCGGCCCATCAACCGCCGTATCTCCCAAAGCGCTTAATACATACCGGTTATTGTTTTCATCATTTTGTTCATTTTCATATTCTTCGATTTTATCTATATTTAACGAACCATCAACAGAAGAAAGATCACTGATATCTTCTTCAGGTGAAAGACCATTGTTTCCATCGTCACCAGGGTTTCGGGTTTCACTTGTCATCAACTGTAACGCATCAGCTCCGGCATTCCTGATACTCACCGAAGTGTAAGCAATCGTTGTAACCACAATTACCAGTCCTGCCAGAATCTCAGCACTTCGTCTCAGTAGGCTTGATTTCTCCATTGTTCCTCCCGTTGGTCCCGTCAGACCTGCCTCAAACAACAAAATATGTACAATCTGTTTATACACATAATCTTTTTTTATATTTTAACATTATATCTTTTCTTGTACAAGTGATTCTTGGAAATATCCACCCGCGACCGTTCAGGATGCTGTCCAGAGTTGCAAGATGGTTATATCGGTTGCTATACACGTTATCACTCAAAGATCGGCTGCCTGTTATAGTATAAAGCCGCGTGCATATAAAAAACAGCGCTCTCGCGCTGTTTTTTCCGCAATTTTTTCATTGGACAATAATCAAATACTATAACATGGGATTAAGTCCTTCCCAATGAACCTTCCATCTCCCGTCTTTCGGGAACCCCGGCAGTGTATCGTTACAGCCTCTCCACCCTGCCGCCATCATTGCGACGGCAGTCAGCAAACCGCCGTTTCCGGGAAGATATATCGGAAGATCGGCCCTGTCGGCCTGCTTGTTATGGCCATTGGCAAGATATTCATTTTTAGGCGATTCAAACAACAGTGCTTTCAGGGCTAAATCAGGACGGCCAAGCCTCGCAGCCGTCATTGCCATCATTGGGAAATCCCATCCCCAAACCTTATCCAATTGCCAGCTGTCCAGAACTTTTTGAAGTGTATTCAGCATTATTCCGGGATCAACCTTTGTTCCCGGCAATATGCCCAATGCCCCCAGCATTGAAGGATGGTCACGGTTAAACAGGGCAAATGTGTCAGGGCAATTCTCATGCGCAAGGTACAATCCATCCTTTACAGGAAGTTCCGAAAGGTTTTCGGCAATTTTCTCCCATTCGGTTTTTATTTCAAGTCCAAGCCTTTTTCTCCACTCATTCGCAGTTCGCAAACCAAATGCCCAGTATTCCAGTTCAAAGGTCGGATTTATTGTTATTTTCGGATCATGGTTCTCCTGCGCGGGTATTACTGCCGGACCCAAAACATATCTTTTCCGCTCTTCATCATATACGGCATAGGATTCCATGAACTCCGCCGTTTCAAAAACTATCTCTTTATACTTCTCAAGTATTTCGCTGCTTGGATTTACGCTGTACAACAGCTCGGCATAATATATCGGATGAGGCTGCTGCCAGATAAGCAGAGGACCTATCGGTGACGGGCTGTCATTACCGTCGGGAGATGTCATCTTGGGCCACCTGGCTCCTTTATATCCCTGTGATCTTGCAATCTCCCTGGCTTTATCCAATATTGAGCCGTACCACCACATGCTTTTTTCAAACAAAGAAGCTCTTCCCCACAAAGGGAAATGAACACCGTGCCACCAGTGCATTTCCAAATGGAACTTTCCATACCAGCTGTTAAATGTAAGCCCGGTTTCCTGGGGAGGAAGCGAACCTGCACATTGAACGGCCATAAGGTACTGGGAAAGGATAACCCTTCTTTCAAGTTCATGGGCTCTTTTATCGGTACTGCCCTTGAAATCAATTATTCCGCCATTACTCCAGTAGTTTTTCCAATATTCACCGCAGGCGTCAACAATGTCGTAATATGAAGGAATGTCCCGGTTTATTTCCTCTGGTGCAAAACAGCACATAAATTCCAGATCATTATGTTCCGGAGCCACGGTGATGATAAAACTGTTCCTTCCCGTACGTTCCATCTTCGCACCTTCGGAAAAGACAATCTTAACAAAATACTCATCCTTATCCAGGGTACGGTGCAAGTGAACAAAATTATCACCCGATAAAATTACTTCGGTATTATGTTTTTCATCATTGTTCCAGTCGGCTGCCGTCATGTCGGGTGATCCGTATGGAAATCTTATTTTAATGCCCAGTCTCTTTTCGGAAAAAAGCCGGGACCTGACCCTGAATGCAAGGATATCCCTGTCCGGGTGGCAGCATGTCTTTGTTTCAACCAAAACTCCTTCAACTGTAAACGTGCTTACCATCATGCCGCTCCATAAATCCAGGGTCTGCAGGGAATTTTCAATATCCACGGCTGCTGCAGGGCTTAAATCCTTTTTTCTTATATCAAGTCCGATTTGTCCAAGATGAAGACGGTGCGGGTTCTGCCTTAACCAGTGGTAAACCTCTTCCTGGCCCTTGCCGCTGATCCTGTAACCCACCTTTTTGCCATGGGTTTCAAAAAAAACTTTTTCCAGCTGATCGGGTGAAAAGCATTCAATTTCATCATTAACGGGTTTTGTATGCCAGCCCCAATGTGACTGGGTACATATCGGAATACCTTTGACATATTCCTCCGGAAAGGTCTGAAGCCCGGTAATGTCGGCAGTAAAAGCGAATTCACCGTTTCCCACCGTCAACGGAGAATAAGGATTCATTTTCATAATTACCAGATTATGTCTTGTCACCAATTCATACCTGTTAATAGCCATGTCATAAACCTCCATATTTTTCATTTATTCAATTTCATATCTGAACCAGTTAAAATCGGCTCTTCCCCCGTCATTCACAGTATTGTAGCTAAATAATCCGATCCTGGCTCCCTTCCAGTAACCTGCCGATAATTTGCATGGACCGCCAAGCTGCATATAGTTTTCATTGTCCAGGCTGAAGTAGAATTCGGTTGTACTGTTCAAATCAATCACAGTTCTCAGCCATACGTTGCATGCTTTGATTCCCGGGCCATGATATCTTGTTCCTCCTGTAACTGCTTTTATAAACGAATATTCTCCTTCTTTTACAATACCAATCCAGTTTTCCTCGTTGCCTGCAAGGAAGGCCAAACCTGCTGTCTGTCCCGGTTTCATATTCTCAATATTCAGCTCTGTCGTAATTACACCGTTTTCACCCATAAGCTTTTGAGTCAGTGTATTTTTCGCCTTGAATATATTTCCGGCATGCAATGCTTCAAGACTTAAATACCCCGGCCTTTTTGCAAGGGACCAGCAATCATTTGCCGGATTATGGTTCCATTGCCACTGATGGCCGAGATTTGGCCCGTCAAATTCGTCCGATGTCTGTGGCAGTCTTCTCTCATAAGTCCCTCCCACATCGGGTTTTTTGAAAATACTTACAGGTTCACCGTCACAACCCATAAGCGGCCAGTCATCAACCCATGTTACAGGCTGAAGGTGGCATACCCTGCCAAGTATGCCGGCATCCTGGAAATGCATGAACCATGACTCCCCTGACTCCAACTCGACCAGTGCGCCCTGGTGGGGACCGTTTATATTGGTTTTCCCGGTCTGCAGCACGACCTTCCGTTCGTAAGGCCCGTAAATGCTCCTTGATCGCAAAACCGTCTGCCAGCCGGTTTTCACTCCGCCTTCGGGAATTATCAGGTAATAATACCTGTTTCTTTTGTATATTTTGGTGCCCTCGGCGATCTTTCCGACATATACTATTGCCCCGTCATCAAGGAGCCTGGTTCCGTCAGGGCTCATTCTATGTATAACAATAGGTCCTGCGCCGACAGTACTGTGACCCAAATAAGCATTTCCGTCATCATCCCAGAAGGGGCACGGATCTTCCCATCCGGCCACACGCACAACCTCATACAGGGGACTCCATGGACCGGCCGGATTTGACGCCGTACTCATATATAACCCTTCGGTGGGAGTGCAGAAATATACATAAAACTTCCCGTCATGATATCTTATAGCCGGAGCCCAGCTTCCTTTCGCATATGCATCCATATTATCATAAATCGGATCATGCTTTAATGAATTATACACCTGTCCAATTATTGTCCAGTTTATCAAATCCTTTGAATGCAGCACCGGCATACCCATATAATGGAATTCAGAGCAAACCATGTAAAAATCGTCACCGACCCTGACAATATCGGGATCGGAATAATCCGCATTCAGCACGGGATTTCTATAGAAGCCGTTGCCCAGATCCCCCCATTTGTACCGGCCGGGTTTAAGGTTGTTTTCCATCCGCATAATCACCCTCCTGAAGTGCCATATTTTTTATTATAACACGATTATCATAAGAGTACATGCCAACTTATGCAAAAGATTGCGCCCATTCCGGGCACACAAAGAATAAGCCCGCGGAATACAAGAAACCTTATAATCCGCGGGCCATCAGGCTAACCAGAAATCAGTCCACCGGTTATTTGTTCATACCGGTGTAGATTAAAACAGCTTCTTTCAGAAACCTGGCTGCACCCGGACAAATCTTATCGTAATATTCTTTGAAGCGCTCGTCCTGGACATACATCTGTACCAGTCCTGCATGGGCTTCCTTGCTGTATTCAGGCCATGTAAAACACAACCACTGCCTGTGCAGGTCTGCAACTTTTTGGCCAAGTTCGCCTGCAGGATTGCCCTCTTCACAGGCCTGCCTCAACAATTCGTTCAGGTTTTGTCCGAGTTTTGTGAATTCATCATACTGTTCCTTCGTCATACCCATAAATTTTTTGTTTGATTTATCGACAGCTTCGTTTCCGTATTTTGACCTTATTTCTGCTCCGTACTTTTTCTCATTTTCGTCAACAAGGCTCTTTTTGAAACCTTCAAATTTTTCACTGTCGTTCATGACAATTCTCCCTTCTTTTTGTGATATTGTCTTTTCGACGTTTGAAATAAGCATTTCAAGTCTTGCTTTCTCGTACAGGAGTTGCTTGTAGTGGCTTTTAAGAGCCTGGATTTCATCAAAACAGGGAGACAGTATTATTTTTTTTATGTCTTCAAGACCCATGCCCAGTTCCCTGTAAAAAAGGATCTGCTGCAACCTGTCTACTTCCCTGCTGCCATAGATACGATACCCTGACGAATTGATTCTTGCCGGCTTGAGAATACCAATTTCATCATAGTACCGCAGTGTTCTTGCTGTAACTCCTGACATTTCCGCAAGTTTTTTTACCGTGTATTCCATTTCAAACCTCCTGACAGGGATAGTCTATACCTTTACTTAACGTTAATGTCAATAACAATTTTTCATTTTTTATAAAAAATACCTCTGCCTTTTTGAGCAAAGGTATTTCGGTTCCCAGTATTTATTTACACGTAATTCATTGCTTTAATGCCTTTAAATTTCACACCGCTGATCATTGAGCTTCAATTCTAACTCTGTCCGGATTTATAATTGCACCCGGAAATACCGGGCTTGCTTATAAAAAACTCATTCACCTGATTCGAGCAGATATTCGCATACCGCCTCGAGCGCATTGGCAGCAGCCCACAGGTTATAACTGAACCATGTGCTGCATGGTGTGCCGTCGCTGTATCTTTCTGTCGTAAGACCGTCACTTGGGCACCATCTTTCCGACAGCACTCCATACCTGCCATAACCCGTCTTATCAGGGTATAACTCCAGGGTCTGCATCAACCACGCGGTAGAGTCATCCGCTCTCATACGGTGATAATGATCCCCGGTAACCTTTGCCAGGTATCTTAAATCCGAATCGATGATTACACCCATGGGATGAATGTGCGGGTTGGATACCGATGTTACCGATCCGCCGCAGGCATTCCAGCCATCATTCAGCGGCCTGTACACCGGACGTGTCGGATATGCATACCTCCATAAATACTCATATCCTGTGCCTTCAACCAGGTACCGCAAAAATTCCTCCTCGCCCGTATATTCATGTACAAGACGGCATCCCCGTATAAAGGCAAGGTTGCCCTCCTGGTCAACCGACTTCCATGTATCCATTGGCGCCCCATAGCAGTTCAGCTTCTCAACAAAATTATGATAATATCTCAGGGCTTTTTTCGCTGAATCAATGTATTTCTTATCTCCGGTCAAATGATACAGGTAAGCTGCCGCGGGCGCAAACCAGCATCCTGCAAAGCCATCCCAGTCAAGGACCCTTCTTTCCTCCGCATCATATGTATACCCAAACGCACCGTCCTCCCTCTGCAGGTCAATAGCCGTATCCACTACTTTCCGGCATGTCGCCAGCCAATTTTCAGGATAATCCCGGCCGGTCTTCTGCAAAAACGAAATTGTCTTCAGAACATAGTGAGCCGCACTGCCCACGGTGTATGCGCAGTGACAGTCCCTGACCAGGCCGTAGCCTGTCCACCATCCGTTTAACAGGCTTTCACTTCCAGGCCTGGCAGGTACCGTCAGATTATTGAAAAGCCCGCTTTTTTCATTATAGGCGCCGACAATCCTGTCTATCAGTCCTTCTCCCGGGAGTGCCCTGGCAAAAGTATCCTGACCGGCAACACCGGGAATAAACCTGCCCAGTACCAGCGGATAAGCCAGAACAGCGCCTCCCGTCCAGCCTATTTCCACCACATTCCTCCATGGTTTTAATTCGGTATTGCCAGGAACTTTGCAGCTGCGGTTGGTATACTGCTTATCCTCATCATTCCAGTTTACATTAACCAACGAATCAACAAGTCCTTTTGCTGCTTCAATCAATGTTTTCCTGTATTCCGCCCGTTTATGCCGCTTCATGTATTCTTCCCTGATGATCGGGTGAACTTCAAGCCTGCCTTTTCCCGGCATAATATAAAGTGTTCCCGCTGCCTCGGCAGCATTTGCCATTTCCATCGTTACATGCCCCGGTGTACGCTTGTTGATAAAGGTAACCGGGTAATTGGTATATCCCAGTGTAACTCCGAATTTATCCGGAAGCTCGGCAAAAACGCCGTTATGGATATACCTGCATGTTTGCCCGGCATCCTGCCCTGAAGTCTTGCCGGTTTCAAATTCCCCAATGTGTTTTGCGCTTTCGGTTTCGCGGTATATACCGCCTTCGGCATCGGAATAAGGATCTATTGACAAACCCACCGCACCTTTGTTGCATGCCAGGACCGATACGGGTGTTGAAGCCCTGTCGGCACGGAATTCCCACCTTTCGGAACAGAACGGATTCTCCGGGTATTTTGTTGTCAACAGCGGAAATTCGCCGGGTTTTGCACCGGCCGCATTATTATCCCCGTAAATATTGCATGGAATCAGATGGTAATATCCTTCTTCGTTTTCAACCCGGACCGAAAAACGCAGCTGTGTCGGGTAACCGGACCTAAATCCCATCCGGTATTCCACAATCCCGGGTTTATTGCAAATGAAAGAGCAATAATATCGTGCATCCCCGGTTTCATATACAAACCCTTTTTCTGTCACTGCCTCATCAGGTATGGCAAACCACTTGTTTTCCCTGCTGTAGAAAAAGCTCAGTTCCAGCCCGAACGAATTCATTGTTATTTTCACAGCCTGTTCCTCCTTCAGTTCATAAAATGAATCATTACTGTTCATTTGCAATATTCATCTGCGGATCCTGATCCAGGTGCTTTGTCCGCTTTTATACTACCTCTGAACAATAACGATAAATAAGCATTCCGTCTATAATTTTTGCATTTACACGGGACTTCGTCAATTTTTTCAGGAAAAATCTCCGCCGATATTTTCAAAGCCTGAAACAAACGTTTATTAAAAATTTTGCACGTAATCGAACAGAAAAGCCTTCGTAACTGGTCTTGAATGTGCCAAAAAACATCCATATTATCGGGTAATGCGGGAAGATACATATTATGGCTATTACCAGGTATTGAATAAACATTCTGCTTTCTTTCTCATATCTTTTCCCATTAATTCTTGAAAGTATGTATAGGATCATTATTATCTGACTTCTGCAAATTTCAATGAGAAATAATAAAATCCGCTGAAAAAATAAAAGAAAGGACAAGCAAGAAAATTCTCATTTAAAAAAATATGTCATAACATGGCACGCCGGGCATTGATTTTTATGTAAACACTCTTTTAAAATTAAAAATATTTCTTTTTATTCATTTTATGATATTTATTGCCTTTAAATTACTTTATTTTCCATTCCCTGTTTGCAGCATGGGTACGGATGGGTTCAATAAAGAATCGAGGTTTTATATGGCATTTATTTATATTGATTTTGATTACGGGATTCCGCGCCTTGCTTACACCGGATGTTCCAGGTGTTCAAGCCTGATAGGCGTCAGTTTGTGCAAGACCAAAAACAGGGGCTGCTGTTATTACTTCCCAAAGTTTTATCCTGTGGAAATCCAGAGGATGTGCCATTCGGAAGACGGTATGGCGGTCCTGAATGAAATCGTAAGCATGCTCGGTGTTGTGTTGTACGATGATCATATCCTGGTCAGGGGAAGTTACGATTACATATTGCACCATAAAATGCTGGAAGACGGTCTTGTACCTCTGGACGGGAATGTTAAGGATACTTCCGTCTTTTTCAAGACATGCCCTTTCGTGCGTTCGGGCATGGGCTGCACCCTTCCTCCGCGTTACCGATCATATGTATGCAATTTCTTTATATGTGCTGAAATCATCGATAACCCAATCAATAGGGACAAGCTGGAACCTTACATAAGGGAAAGGGATAACTACATCCGCTTCCTTGAATGGGAAAACAACCAGCTGATCATGGCAATGCACGAGGAGGGCGTTTCGTTTGCAAAAGATTTTGCCGCTGCGGTGGAATTTCTTAAGGGTGTCGAAATAAACCAGTACGACTTTCCCGGGCTTGATCCCGTTGCAATCCCCGGCGACAATACGATAGGCGCATGACGTATACTTGCCTGAACTTTGGGAAAACTGTTCAGAAGCCCGTATAACAGCAAGTAATCCATGTTATTCTGCCGGTAAAGATTAATGCGCTTCGAAGCCAATCTGTAACAACCATGTGTGCTTCCTTTCACAAACTGTGATATAATAAAAGCGGCAATAAGAAAAGCAATGCTTTTCTCCAGGGGTTGTTGTTTGTGAAAAGAATGCATTTCAAAGTAAAAAAAGCGGTAATTCTGACGCTTGTAATCACTTTCGCTCAGATTGGAGCACTTTTCGTACTGGTTCAACACCTGCTTGTGTCACCCGGCAGTGTTTTCAAAGATGCGGGAGATAGCGGCAAATTGATTGTTGTATTAATTTCTGCCATTTCGGTTGTTAATGGTTTCATTTCTTTCAGGGATGTTTATCATTTGATTAGGGTTAACATACAGAACGATATGATCAAAGAAACCCTGGCTTCGGTTGAGAACCTGAACAACTCGCTGAGGGCACAAAGGCACGACTTTCTGAATCATCTCCAGGTGGTTTACGGCCTGATCGAAATGGATGAATACGATGAAGCCCGCAGCTATATAAACAGGGTGTATAAGGATATCCAGTCAGTAAGCCGGGTTTTGAAAACAGCAAATCCCGCTGTTAATGCCCTGTTACAGGCTAAACTTATGACAGCTGAAAAAAACGATATAATCACTGAAATTAACGTATCATCCCGGCTGGAAAACCTGCCTGTTCCTTCATGGGAGTTTTGCAGGGTTCTCGGAAACCTTATCGACAACGCAATAGCTGCACTATGCGAAAAGACTGGTAATCGGCGGCTGCAAATAGAGATTGGCGAAGAGATTAAAGAGTTTACCATTTCGGTTAAAGATAATGGCACAGGTATACCCGAAAGTATTAAAAACAAAATATTCGAGCCCGGTTTTACAACCAAAGATAACGGAGAAGGCATGGGACTGGCAATAACCAAAAGGATTTTGTCAAATTACAAAGGACAAATTGAAGTTAAAAATGACAACGGCTGGACGGTATTTACAGTTCATATACCGAAACCGGCATCACAATAAACACGTCAAATCCTCATGTTAATTGCTCATCACCCCGGGGACTTAACGTCACTTCAATGTTTAATTCTCTATTTGCCGGTTAGCGACATTTGAATCAAGGTTTTGTACAGTTCGGCAGGTATGACTTCAATGAACGGGTATAAAAAGTATAATGGAATCATGAAAGCATGAATCAGGAGGAGGTGTTTTTCCAATGGATATATTCAGTTTTCTTGACGGAATACAAGTATACCAGATTGTAATTCTTCTGTTAGGCTTAATCCTCTTAATCATTGAAATATTCACTCCCGGATTTGGTATTGCAGGAGGAACCGGCCTGGTTTTACTTATTTTGGGAATAATTTTGACAGCTTCAACACCGCTTGAAGCGTTGGTAATGATAGTTATTTTACTGGTAATTCTCGGCCTGGTGCTTACGGTGGTCTTGCATTCTGCAGCAAGGGGAAGACTGTCAAAAACCCTGATTTTGAAAGATTCTTTAAATAAAGAATCGGGATATATCGGCACCGAAGATCTTGAATATTTCATAGGCAAGGAAGGAACTGCACTGACGGTTTTAAGGCCTGCGGGTACTGCCGAATTTGAAGGCATCAGGCTTGATGTCGTCAGCGAAGGTGACTACATCCCGAAAAACTCCAAAGTTAAAATTGTTCAGGTTGCCGGACGAAGAATAGTTGTTAAGAAAATCTGAAATTCCGGGTATAACGGTATAATCTGGACCGATTTAACAGCATATTATTACATGTTTATTATAAGGAGGGTTTTGTAATGCAAGGTTCGGTTTTAGCAATTTTTGCCATCATAGTTGTTATAATAGTTTTTCTTTCATTGTTTTTCAGCTTTGTTCCTGTCGGTCTATGGATTTCCGCAGCCGCAGCAGGCGTAAGAGTAGGTATTGTAACTCTTGTTGGAATGAGGCTGAGAAGAGTCGTACCATCACGAATAGTAAATCCTTTAATAAAGGCCCAGAAGGCAGGCCTTGAAGTTTCGATCAATCAGCTTGAAGCACACTACCTTGCAGGAGGAAATGTAGATAAAGTTGTTAATGCACTTATTGCGGCTCAAAGAGCAAATATACCACTGGGATTTGAAAGAGCCGCGGCCATTGATCTTGCAGGCAGGGATGTACTTGAAGCAGTACAAATGAGTGTAAACCCTAAAGTTATTGAAACACCGAACATATCTTCAATTGCAAAGGATGGAATTGAGTTGATTGCAAAAGCCAGGGTTACAGTCCGGGCAAACATTGACCGCCTTGTCGGTGGTGCGGGGGAACAAACCATTATCGCCCGTGTTGGAGAAGGCATTGTTACCACCGTTGGCTCATCAGAGTCCCATAAGGAAGTTCTTGAAAACCCTGACTTAATTTCAAGAACAGTCCTTGAAAAGGGTCTTGATGCAGGTACGGCATTTGAAATTCTTTCGATAGATATAGCCGATATAGATGTGGGAAGAAACATCGGTGCCCAGCTTCAGACCGATCAGGCTGAAGCCGACAAGCGTATTGCCCAGGCAAAAGCCGAAGAAAGAAGAGCAATGGCTGTCGCAAGAGAACAGGAAATGAAGGCTGCGGTACAGGAAATGCGGGCTAAAGTGGTTGAAGCCGAAGCCGAAGTGCCAAAAGCCATGGCAGCGGCTTTACGCGAAGGCAAACTTGGAGTTATGGACTATTACAATATGCAAAATATTATTTCCGACACGCAAATGAGAAATGCAATATCAAATATCGGTAAACAGGATAATATTCCTGAAACTGAAAGGAAATAGAATGTTATAATTTATAATAAGGCAGGTGCGGCAAATGGCTAATTACAATAACCCGTATTACGGCGGTGCCGTATATCTTCATAACCTTATCAGGAAAGCATCCGAAGAATTCACAGGAAAAAAAGTTCAGGCCGGCAATACTGCTCCCGGACAGGGCAGTGCCGGCAGCAAGGCTGCAGAATCATTGCCGTCGCCGGCCAAACCTTCTGTCAAAATTCCTTCCGAATCTCCCGGCCCGGTTTCACAGCCGGCAGTTAATGAGAATATCCTGTCGATCAACAGGGATAACCTGATAAAGGGCATGATATTTGCAGAAATCCTGGGAACGCCAAAAGGAAGAAGAACAGGTCGGTGGTAACCTTTGTTTAAAGTTTTGATTGCCGATGATGAAGCCGGTATAAGGCTTCTTCTCAGAAAAGTAATTGAGAAAAATAATGGTTTTGAAGTGGTTGGCGAAGCAGCGGATGGTGAATCCGCTGTTTCCCTGGCTGAAAGGCTGAAACCCGATGTTATATTTATGGATGTGGAAATGCCGGGACTGAATGGTGTGGAATGCGCAAAAAGAATCCAGGATATAAACCCGATGGTGATCATAATATTTGCCACCGGCCATGAGGAATACATGCCTGAAGCCTTTGAGCTCTATGCATTTGACTATCTTGTCAAACCGTTTAACATTCAGCGGATAGATCAGACTCTAAACCGTATAGCCTCATTACTCAGTCAAAAGGAAAATTATCAATCCAGTCCGCTTTATCAAAACAAATCGGGGCTTGGGAAGATTGTAATAAAAAACAAGGAAGGCATTTCACTGGTAGACGAAGAAGACATAATTTTAGTCCAGCGCGAAAACAGGAGTACGGTAATATATACCTCCGACGGACAGCACCATATAACTTCCGAGGGATTAAGCGAACTGGAGGCACGCCTTGATAAAAACCTGTTTTTAAGAAGCCATAAATCCTATATAATCAATATTTCCATGGTGTATAAGATTTACCCTTACGGCCGCTGGACTTATGTGGCGAAACTAAGGAACACCGATATGGATGCTCTCATCACCCATGAGAAATATGAGGAAATTCAAAAACGGTTCAAATAAGACTTCTGATAAACTTCCAATAGTAAGGCACCTGGTATAATCCCGGCCATGTAGTTTTTAAGATGCAATAACTTATGATACCCTGTCCACCGGCTGAAATCCTGCAGTTTTCAGAAATTTCATGTTATGCTTGAAGTTACTCAGCGCATCCGAAGGATCTATCAGGTCGAAATTCAGTTTTTCCAGGATATCGCGGACAAACAGTACCGACAAAATCGTCACCTCGGCAGGATGCCCGGTCTGCGTATCAATCCTTTTCTCAACGGCATGCACATAAACCCTCTTCACAGGAAGCAACGCAAAAATATCCCTCGCTACCCTTATGGTACAGCTTGATACATAATCCTGGACCAGCTCATAATATGCAGTCTTCGTAAGTTCTTTCTGTGAGACTTTCCCGGTTTTTGTAAGGCTTAGCGAATATGTCGGAACAATATCCAAATTGACTGAAAACTCCACTTCCATTTCATCAGCGCTATCGGTACCGAATTCAAAATCGCTTCCGTATTCAACCAAATCGTTAAGGGGATTCATCTCGTATATAACATTCAGGTAGGCGTCGGGATCACCTGACAGGACCTGCTTTGCAAGAATATGCAGTGTCTCCCAGTTTTCATAATCCTCCAAATCCTCTCTCCTTGCCCGCTCCACCGCTTCTTCGAGCTCTCTCCTCCTGTCGCCGTGCATCATTCTTTCAAAAAAAGAAGGCTTATAGTTTTCAAGCTCTTCCAGGGCCCTGGCCTGCTTAGGCCCAACCTGTCCCGGCTTAAAAGGCTCCCTTTCGTACAGTATTCGTTCCCAGTCTATATATTCATCGCAATATTTATGAATATTTCTCAAATTATTGACCGTTTCGGTGTAACGTTCAACTTCAATCAGATTCTCATACACCCGGTCGCTTTTTGCCTGTGACTGGTATTTGTTCTGCAGCATGGTGCGGGGATTGTAAGTTTTTACATATGAGATCCCTGTCCCGGGAATACCTATGCTCGATGTCATTCTTCCGCTGGTATGAATGGTCTGCCTTAAGCCCCTTGTGCCAAAACTTATGCTGGCTCCGGTTTTCCCCAGGTTCAGACTCACGCCTTTGCAAATCCTGATACTTTTACGTACACGAAGACCCATTCTTAAAACCTCCGGATAGTATTTTGCTAATTAAAGTATAAAGCAATATACAATTCCATATCAACTAAGTTTACTTGATTTATGTCCAAAAATTTAATACAATTGATACTGTTCAGAGATTTATTATAGCAGCTGGTGATTCGGGTGATACTGCCGACGCAGGGCAACATGCTTCGTGTGTTTCAGTAAGCGCCTTGTTGCTCAAGGAATCAATTCAATGAGCGCTTGCGCGAATTGCGCGCCAAAACGCAAGCGCGTCAGCGCAAACATAATGCGTTTTTAAGCAGCAAGCGCTTTTGCTTTCAAAATATGCCATACGCCGCGGGCATATAATCAAATGCTCCGGTCAGGAGTACTTGATTATATTTCCCGAATCAGGACCCGCAGGTGGATATTGAAAACCAGTTACTCTGAACAGTTAAACGCTTAATTTTTCAGGCAGTGCTGAAACGAGAGGGGCGCTGATTAATGAGGTTCGTTGACAGGCTTGAAAGAAAGCTTGGGAAATACGCAATAAGCAATCTAATGCTTTATATAACAATAGGAAACCTGGCGGTTTTTATCCTTCATTACCTTATGCCTTCGTTGAATGTACCCGGTAAATTGGCGCTTATTCCCGGATACGTGTTAAAAGGCCAGGTGTGGAGGCTTGTCACTTATATCTTTATTCCGCCCGAATCCAGTATCATATTTATATTCTTTGCGCTGTATTTTTACTATATTATTGGAAGCAGCCTGGAAAGCCTTTGGGGAAGCTTTCGGCTTAACATGTATTATTTTATCGGGATGATTGGCACAACGATCGCAGCCTTGTTAACAGGTTATTCCGATTCCACCCATCTGAACCTGTCCTTGTTTTTGGCTTTTGCATACCTTTTCCCCGATTATGAGATCCTCTTGTTTTTTATAATACCTGTAAAAATAAAATACCTTGCGTGGCTGAACTGGGCTTTTATTGCCTTTAGCGTGGTTTTCGGCCCGGTATGGCGGAAACTTGCAGCCATTGCTTCTGTTATCAATTTCCTTCTGTTTTTCGGGCCCGATGTGATTAACAGGATAAAGAACAGAAGAAATGTATATGTTAACAGGAAAAATTTTTACAGGCAACTTGAAGAAGGCCGCAGGGCAAACAGGAAAAATTTGAGATGACAGGTTGAAACAGCATATTATTTTATATTCCATATTTTAACTTACAAAAACTTTTTATGATTTAGTCGGGTGAGCATTTATGTTTGAATGCGACATAAACGACATTAATATTGACATACATTATTACAATCATAGAATATGCACTCCTGACTGGGTAATAATCCCACGCATTACCCCATTCATTAATTTTACATATATTGTATCCGGCAGGGGAGAGTTCATAGTTAATGATGTGAGATATCCGGTTAAAAGTGGTGATTTAGTTTGTGTCCAAAAGGGCAGCAAAGAGTCAGCCAGTGTCAACTCTGACGATCTCATGGACTGTTATTGTGTAAATGTCTATGCCAAAGACCAGTCAGGAAATGATGTTCTTTTTCCTTTCCAAACTGTAACTCATATTGGCATCCACGAAGATTTAATTGCCCACTTCCAGAACCTGACAGCCACCTGGTTACTACGCGAACCATGCTACAAGCTGAAAGCAAGGGCAATTTTTATGCTGATTCTGGCAAAATGCCATCAGTTAGTTTTTTGCAATGACTATAATGAATATAGAAGGAATGGAAACAGTAACAATCAGAAACGGATAGATATGGTTTTACAGTATATCCTGTCTCATTATGATGAACAGATTTCCATAAATGAAATGGCAAAAATGACAAAACTCAGTCCCCTTTATTTTGGAGCCTTATTCAAGCAGGAAACGGGAAAAACTTTTCGTGAGTACCTGAACATGATAAGAATCAACCAGGCAGAAAACCTGCTTAACAGCGGAATGTACACTGTTAGTGAAGCAGCAGCCAGCTGCGGCTTTTCCGATGTTTTTTATTTCAGCAAGGTATTCAAGAAATACCGTGGAGTATCTCCTTCTGAAGTTCTGAAGAGAAAAATTTTATAGCTTAACACATCCCTGCCATATTGGTATTAAAAATTATACGGGGATAGGAAATACTTGCCTATCCCCGTCTTATTCCGTAATATTCACCCACAAACCCCGCGAAATAAGGTTTATCGGTAATCATTTAATGTTATACAACCTGTACAACACAACAGCAGCTTCAGCTCTCGTTGTATTACCCCGTGGATTTATCAGGTTGTTTGAACCTTTTATTATTGCTGATCTTATCAGTTTCTCAACCGATGCTTTTGCATAATCTGCAACTTCATCGGCATCGTCAAAGGACGACAAGATTTTACCGGTAACATCTTCAAGTTGTAATTTTGCCACATCCAGTGCCCTGTCAACCATAACCATCATATCCTGGCGCGTGACAGGAGTCTTGGGTTCAAACCTTTCATCGCCAACACCTTTCACTATCCCAAGCGCTTTCGCAATTCCAACTGTTTCATAATAATAATCATCTTTATGGACATCAATAAAGTTATCTGTAACTACAGCCTTGAGATCCAATGTAGTTATCAGCAGTTTCAGAAAGTCTGCCCTGGTGATGTTGGAAGAAGGATCATACAAGTCCTTGGATATTCCTTTGATAATACCCTTTGAAGCAAGAACCTCTATCTCATGTTTGGCCCATGGATGTGAACTGAGATCGGTAAAGGTTTTTACTACATAAACAACGGCAAACCTGCTGAAGTGCGTTATTGTAAAGCTTATTTCACCTGTTTCGGGATTATATCTGGCATTTGTTACAGGAACAACATTCCCTTCCCCGTCAATGTACCATATGGTTATGAATTCCGAATTAAGTACTTCTTCCATATTGCTCGGTTGATACTTAATGGTTACCTTTACAGGTGCATTAATGTTGTTCCAGGATATCCTTTCATCTCGGGCAAATACGCCCAGCTCAATTACAGGTCTGTCACCTATTGCTTCAACCAGTTCCCGACTCATTCCTTCGGTACTTGCAATACCGATTGAAACAGTAATTTCGTCTTCATCAACTACAGTATTATTAAACATATTGGATGGCAACTCTACGGTTCCTATATCCGTTGCAATGTTTACCCTTGTATCTAGTGTGTCAGAGGACAACAAAGATGCGGGTACGGTTAACCGGTATTCATTTGCGCCACCAACAGGGGGTACATTCACCGTAACAGTTTTAATGCCATCACTGTCTGCATTTACACCTTCCAAAGCTTTTTCAAGATCGTTTTCATCAACATTTACATTCACCTGACCCGATTCATTTGCTTCCAATTCCTTGAAGGTTATAATTCCGTTCCCGATATCGGGCATCCCGGTTTTAACAGGGGGTTGCGTCGGAGTTACTCTCACACTGCTTCCGCTGCTGGTTTCTTCGCCGCCGCTGCCCTCACTGTCCTGCTTCCTGACAACGGTAATTGTAGCGATAGCTTTTATACTCGTTCCCGTTACCGTGCCTTCCACGGTAAATGTCCCGGCAGATGCATATTTGGAAGGATCAATCGCATCCCACACTACCGATAACTGTTTCGTGCTTCCGTCACTGTATCTTGCCGTAACTACAGAAGGCAGAGCCGGAGCCGTTCCTGCATAAGTTGTTACCGTAACCTTGTCAATGCTGACGATTACCGGAGTAGTATCTTCTTTTACTGTTACTTCCGCAACGGCTTTTATACTTGTCCCCGTTACCGTGCCTTCCACGGTAAATGTCCCGGCAGATGCATATTTGGAAGGATCAACCGCATCCCATACAACGGGTAGCTGCCTGGTGCTTCCGTCACTGTATCTTGCCGTAACTACAGAAGGCAGCACCGGAGCCGTTCCTGCCACAGTTTCTGCTGTGACTTTGTCTATACTGATAATTTCGGCCTTTTTAAGCACATTAAATTTCTGGCTGGCAACTGTTTCCCCAAGTCCCGCTACTACCTGGTATTCCCCGGTTTCAGCATCATCGGGCAGGATGAAACTTACGCTGAAATCAGTACCTTTTGCTGTATTAACATATATAACTATATTTTTGGGCGAAATTACCCTTATTATTATCTCTCCCAGTGTTGTTCTACCGGAAATGGTGACCCGGTCCCCGGGATTTTTGTCCCCAATCGGATCAAACATAATAGACGGCGGGCTGGCTTTAACCGTCACTTCGGCTACGGCTTTAATACCCGTACCCGTTACCGTTCCTTCCACGATGAAAGTCCCGGCAGAGGCATACTTGGAAGGATCAATCGCATCCCATACTACGGGTAGCTGCCCTGTACTTCCGTCACTGTACCTTGCCGTAACTACCGAAGGCAGTACAGGAGCCCTGCCTGCCACAGTTTCTGCTGTGACTTTGTCTATACTGATAATTTCGACCTTTTTAAGCACATTAAATTTCTGGCTGGCAACTGTTTCCCCAAGTCCCGCTACTACCTGGTACTCCCCGGTTTCAGCATCAGCGGGCAGGATAAAACTTACACTGAAATCAGCATCTTTTGTTGTATTAACATACATAACAACATTTTTTGGTGAAATTACTCTTATTGTTATCTCACCCAGCGTTGTTGCACCGGAAATGGTGACCCGGTCCCCGGGATTCCTGTCCCCAATCGGATCAATCTGTACCGCCGGATTTGAAAGCAACGAAGTTCCATGTTGGGCAAATACAGGCGACACACTGGACATTAAGACCAACGCAAGTATAATTAAAATGGTTGTTAATCGCTTAATCACGGACATATAACACCTCCACCTTATAACTTGGGCAGTTAGCATGCATTCAACAGGAAAGCTGTTGAACCCGGCATATACCAGGTTCAGCAGTCTTTCCATACCTGTGAATTATTCCATTACCTTTTTCTCTGCAAGTATTACGGGTGAACTTGAGGTATTGTTATTAAATTCATCGAATACAAATACCTCAACCCTGTATGATTCGATCGATGGGTCCACACTAAAGAATGCAGATACCTGTTCGTTGGATGTAATATCTTTCTCAAGCGCGATAATGCTTACAGGGGTTTCCCCGTTCATCAGCTGAAATACCACTGCCTCTGTACCCGAATGCTCTGCTTCAGGGTTCAGGACTATATTTACGGTTGCTTTTATTCCTTCACTTCTTTCCAAATTTCCTGACGGTACTATTACAAACGGTCTTGCGCTTTTTACAGTAACAGTGGCAACCGCTTTGGAGCTTATTCCTTCGACAGTCCCTTCCACGGTAAATGTGCCCGGCACTGCGTAAGATGCTTCATCTATCGGATCCCATGTAACATCCAAATCAACCTTTGAGCCATCACTGAAGACAGCTTCCACCTTATCTGGCAGAGCAGGTGGTATGCCTGCTTCGGTTTCCACGTAGATATCTTCAAACCTGATGAACCTGGGTTCTACCTGTCTTACAGGTTTATACTTCCCAAGATCACCAAGGTCAATTTCATAATCCTTCTGGAGTTTCCCGTATTCACCTTTAAAGAAATCATCCAGGTACGAATGTCCAAGAATAAACCTGTCCGGATTCATGGCGCCGTAGTAACCGGCATTGGCATTGCCCTGGCTGTCAAACAGCACATAACTTCCCTGCCATCCTGAACCCTGTGAACCCCAGCTGATAATGTGATCTATGTAGGGTGCAAATTTGGTGAACAGCTTGTACATCAGAGCGTACTGGTAACCAAGGGCATCGGACTGTTTTACATTAAGTGTTGCGGGAGCGGTTGCTCCGCCGCCCGGGGTTTCTGTGGGCAACTTAAGATCAAATTCGGAATAGGCCACACTCGTAAGAAGACCTTCATCAATCAGTGAAGCATACAGGGCCAAAGCATATTGGTTATCGCTGGCAAGTGTTTTCCCTAACGAATCGTGTCCCTGGATACCGACGACTTCGATAAGCGGCCTTCCGTCATATAGCGGGTCGGAAAGCCAGGCCGTGTTCAGGGCACGAACCATGTTGTATACTGTTCTTGCCTTGGTACGGGATGCTATACCGTAATCATTGTATGTCAATAATGGAGGATTCTCGACGACATAGGCATCAATGCTGCCGTTATCGTCATGTCCATCCAGCTTCATATATTCAGGAAGAGAATCGTAGTTGGCTTTATAAGCTGCCGCCATCCTGGCATTGGGAACCGCGATATGCGCATATTTAAACAGCAAGTATATGTAATGTTCTGTGATATCTCCGTCAATTAAATCATCAGACATTGCAACAAGCCAGTTTGTGTGCTTCAGTCCCAGCCTCCATTCATTCGGATTGTTCGGGATAAGTTCACTGTGACGGCTTTCATGAACCTCTTCATTAAGTACATCCCATGAGTGGAATGGAATTATTCCACGGGACACACTTGAACCATACTTCTCATCAGTGGTCATGAAGTGGCGCATTACGTAAACTATATGGTTAAACTGAACCCTTCTGGCCATTTCCTTGTCAACCTTGACGGTGGTCGTTACACCATTACCCAGGCCGTAAAAATTGGGTGTACCGTTATACCCGGACTGGAGGGTTGCAGGAATAATCTGCCTCATCCAGGAAGGAGCCTGGTTGTACCATGCAAGAACATGTCCATGCATCTTGTACTCTCCGGGCTTACCTGAATCCCTGATAGCCTGATAGGAAGACGTTGGGAAACTGTATTCCGACAAACCGGGGGTGGTGGTTGCACCGCTCAAAGGTTGTCCATTAATATCTTTAAGCCAGCTTGGACCGCGGGGATGGGTAGCATCAGCCTTAAGGTTATTACCGTCAACAAAAATCTCATAATGCCGGGCTCTGATTCCCGTTACCGTTCCGGTTCCTATGCAGCCAACCATAAACAGGCCGTTTTCATTGTTGTATAGACTTTTCAGAGGAGCTACCATTGTATAGCTCTCCTTGTTTATTACGTTTGGAAGCGGTACACCATTAGGATCGGGAGCCATTATTCTGATATTGGCAACAAAAAGCGTTCCTGTTTCCGCCGGACGAGAATTCTCGCCATGGAGCTCAAGAACGAATGTCGAAGCTGAACCTGTTCTGGCTACAACACTATGGTGAGCCTTGAACCATGTTTCACCATTATAGCTGCCAACCCAGTCTGGATTAAGATTATTGTACTGATAATCCCTCATGTAGGAATCATCAGTACTGGAACCGGCAGTTCTTATCCTCCAGCGCATGTATTTGCCCTGTGCACTCTTTGGATAGTATACATCGAACTCAATTGTCGCACCCTCTGGAATAGTTACAGCCGGAGACAACGGAGCTTCAAGGGAAATGCCTCCGAATGTGCTCATTCCGTTATGGACATAATTGATTTTCAGCACATCACCCTTGCCTTCGGAATCAGCAAAAGGATAATTGACTATTTCGAATGAACCTCCTGCAAAGTCCGAAGGAACACGGTTGTCAAGCGGAGTTCTTGTTTTCCATTTTTCCATGTCGGGCGCGGAAATTTCCACAGGTAATAAACCAGGACCCGGATCAAGCCGAAAATATGGATCTGAACCGTCAGATTTGATATTATTCCTGAATTTCACTATTGCAGCTTCAAGCTTGCTTATGGCTTCATCAACGGGATTGAGCGGATTGCGTGCATACTCAAGTGCCTCATCAAGCTCTTCGCATTCACTTGCATATACCCATGGAAAAGCTTTATTCACATCAGATCCGTCTTCAGTGTGGCTAACCTGGAGGGGAAATTCCTTGTTCCCGGTTTTCAGCGCTTCAGCCTGTGCTATCAGGTTGTTAAGCTCATCCGTTCGCCCTTCATCGGATGCATCTGCCGGGAAGGGATTCAGCACGAGCAATGAAAACAGAAAGGTAACCACAAGAAGACGCGAAACATTGCTTATGAGCATTTTTTTCTTCATATTAACTAAACTCCTTTCCTTTATGCAGTGTTTGAATTATTACAATTAAATCAACTGACTTTCAGGATTTTATTGATTGCAGCTTAACCAGGCAGTCAGTATAACCACTTTCCGTCAGGTACCTTAATACAGACCTGGCATGCAGTATTGTCACATCATAACCTGAAAATGAGGCTGCCGAACCTGGTTCGGACCAGGTTCAGCAAGCCTGCCGCATAATCATCATTCAATTTCTGTTTTCTCTGCAAGTATTACAGGAGACTCTGACGTGCTGCTGGTAAATTTGTCAAATACAAATACTTCCACTCTGTATGACTCGATGGTCGGATCTACATTGAAGAAAGCAGATATTTGTTCACTGGTTGTGATATCCTTCTCAAGAGCAATTATATATACAGGAGTTTCCCCGTTCATCAGCTGGAACACTACCGCTTCGGTTCCGGAATGTTCGTTTGCTTCGGGATCAGGGCTGACGATAACGGTTGCCTTGATTCCACCGTTTCTGTCCAGTCCTCCTACCGGTGTAATGATAAAAGGCTTACGGGAGGCATCCTTTAATGTTACAGTCGCTGAAGGACCATCGGTACTCAGGTTGCCGGCTTCATCCACGGCTTCCACCTTGAAATTATAGGTACCTGGGGCTAATCCACTGATTTCAGCGGTCAGCACATCACCCGGCACTGTCATTATAAGTTCTGAATCCTGGTAAATCATATAACCGGTAACCCCGATATTATCGACCGCTTCAGTCCAGCTAAGTTCCACACCATCTTCGGTTTCAACAGCTGTAAGAGTGCTTCCTTCAGGCCATGCCGGGGCCTCGGTGTCCGCTGCCTGGTAAACCGTGATAACGGCTATTGCTCTTTGACTGATTCCTTCAACCGTTCCTTCGACGGTAAATGTCCCGGCATTTGCATAATCTGATTCATCTATCGGATCCCATGAGACTTCCAGCTCTACAACTGTGCCATCACTGTATACTGCTTCCACTACACTGGGTAATACCGGGTATACACCGGCCTCTGTGGTCACATTGATCTCATTGAATCTCACAAACCATGGTTTTTCACCCTGTTCGACCGTTACTGATACAGCAGGTCCGTCACTGCTCCAGTTACCGGCTTTATCCCCTGCTTCCACCTTGAATATATACATACCTGGCATTAAGCCTGTTACATGGTATTGAAGAACATTACCCGGAACAGTTGCCAGAACGTCGAGTCCGCTGTAAACACCATTGGTCACGGTTACTTGTGAATCCAATCCTTTAAATATCCTGTATTCGTTAACATATGTATCATCCACAGCAGGTGTCCAGTTCAGTGTCAGTTCACCATATACTGCGTCAGTTACAGTAAGAGTACTGTCCTCAGGCCATACAGGGGCTTCAATGTCTTTACCGTCAATATTTTCGAAAACAATGTCATCTATATAATACGATGCTGTATTGCTGGTACTTTCAATGTATATTGTCGCCCTGGATATATCAGTATAGGTATATGTTCCTTCAAGCTTTATCCATCCGTCGGCAACACTGATTGGTTTTTCCTGAAGATTAGGATAAGTTACAGAAGATCCCCTTGCAACCTCGGTTGTCAGCTTCACTGTCGTAGTATCGCTGCCAGTACCGGTGCTGATCAGCTTAACCCAGGCAACAGCTCTGTACGTACTGTTGTTGCGGATAAATTTTGTTACATCCAGCTGTGCTCCGTGCCAGGCGCTGGTCCTTCCGGTTACTTTCAACGAATATGATCCGCCTGGTGTATGATTTGCTTCATTCGTTACAGATAATGTTACACTTCCCCTTCCGGTAAAGCCCTGTAAGGTATTGTCTTCAAAATCTTTAGGTACAAAAACCAGACTTCTGAATGCATTCTCCAGATCTATACTGGCTTGATTAACTTCAAGCTGTGTTGCATCAGGGTTGTCACGTACTGCTATTGCAGCATTAAGTGCCACCTGGAAAGCCGCCCATGACTCAGCCGTGTATCCATCTGATGTAAACCTGCTCATGTCTATGATCTGACCTGTTAAGGGTTTTTTATCTGCCGGAAGCAATTCACCGATACTTGCATTATTACGTGAATAATAATCAAAATAAATATGGAAATCGGTTGTATCATTGCCTCCGCCATTGCTGGCCGAAAGACCGGTTTTCACATTTGTGAAGTTCAGGGTAAAGTCAGATCCCAGTTTTGTAAATGTTTCACCATCTGTTGAATAATATGCCCTGTATACATTTCCATTTTTGCTTATTCTGAGCCAGATGGTATTTGAGTCTCCCACAATGTTCCCGTTAATACTGTTTGAAGAAACACTGCCGTTGACTTCTCTCAATACCTGGATTATAGTCCCGTTTGACTGGGCTTCCCAGTCCAGCTTAATATAGTTGTCCATATCCTGGTATGCCATAAGCGCACCTTGCTGATAAATAACACTTGGCCTTGCGGATGCCGTGAACTTTGTTTCAATGGTCCAGTCACCGGGTGAATCCTGCAGCAGGATGTTTCTCATATCCCGGCTGCTCCCGTATATATCACCTTTTCTTGTTGTAATTTTCAGGAATCCAGGCCGGTCGGACAAGCTCCATGTTTCAGGATCCTCATTTACCCAGTACCATGGTTCACTTAATTCGGAACTGTCAAAATCATCTCTTATATTGATATCCCTGATAAAGGTTACCTTGTAAACTGACTGTGCACCTCCGCTGCTGACAGTAATCGTTGCCTCACCGGGAATTCCAGTTGCCTGTACAATATCTACATCAGCATTACTGCTTACAGCTTCAGCCCTTACTTCGGGTACTGCAGCAACACCTTCCTGAACGCGTATTATATATTCATATACATTGGGCTCAAAGCTGCTTAACAGGTAATCATTTACTCTTATATTGCTCAATGCGGTATCGGCAACGAATTCAACGGTATAAACCGATTTCTTGTCTCCATAGGTTACCGTTATCGTAGCCTTTCCGGGAACTGAAACAGCCTGTTCAATGTTTACGCTGGCATTTGCGTCAAACGCTGCAACGGATATTTCAGGCAAGTTCCCGTTCGTTGGATAAGTAACAGTATAATTGAAAACATCGTGTTTAAAATCTGTAATATCTACCCCGTCAATTTTTATTGAGACAAGAGCGGTACACATTTCCTCGTAAAAATCATTTTGCAAAGCGGTAATCATTTCATTTACTTTTGCCTGGGTCAGGTTTTCATCTGTCAGGGCATCTTTGACAAAATTAACCAGGTTTGCGTTGCTTCCTGCGTAATTCTTCAGAGCATTGCGCAGGCTTTCGCGATCAGGTTCGGGGGTAATTGACAGCAAATCACAGTAAAGTATATTTGAATCCTCGGCATATACAGCTAAAACAACTTTGGCGGTTCCTTCAGGTTCACTGTATATAAATGGTTCACTGTCACTTTCATGCCATTTTGCCACTTTTACCGAGACTGCCTGGAAAGAACTCAAAGCCAATGGTCCGCCTTCAAGTATCGATCCCACCAGTTTGTTGTTTTCCCAGTAGCAAGGATCACCTGCTTCACGGGCTGCCAGCGGTTCAGGCATATCCCTTCCGCCAATCACCGTCATGCTGCCAATTTGATTACCTTCTGAATCATAATAAACCAGCGCAGCTTTAACATCGCCCGGATTATCTGCAGCAACCTCATAAGTCAGGGGTCCGTTCTGCATGGACAGGAAATAACCCTCGAAACGATATCTCTCGCCTGCCTTCATTTTACCCGTAACATCCTGCCATATTCCATCGTACTGATCCTCGGCATTTATGCGGTTCGACAATTTTGCCGATGCTGCGTTGGCAGATGTACTGCTGTTCTTCAGGTAACGTGAATAACCGGTATATCTTTGGACTTCGCTTGATGCCAATACCGTACCTTCTGCATTAAGTTCAAACTTCCCTTTATTGTAACGGCCCTTGGACCAGTTCGCGGTGCTTGCGGAAGTGGCGGTTTCAAAGTCACCATTAACAATTATGTTTCCCGGAATTGACACGGTGGAGTTATTTCCGGCGGTACTCCAGTCTGAATCATTTGCGCCGAACAGGAACCGGTCAACAATGATATAATCCTCCGGCCCACCTGTCGCGGCCACAATATAAAGATCCTTATGGCCATTTGCATGCAAATCACCGGTGTCCACCATGTCCTGGTATTTTCCGTACGGGGCTTCCGCAGGTACAAGAATTTCCGCCACCAGTACACCGTTCGTCTTAATGTCATCAACACCGTTTACCTGCGTCCCTTTAGGCAAAACATAGGCAAGCAGGCTGCCACCATATCCTTCGGAGCGGGCTACTGCATCCAGGTACAGAAGGTGATAACGAACTACTCCGCCGTTTGCCGAACCATCGGCAAAATTAACGTTATGATATGCAAGATAATCACCATCTCCAAGAACAACGGCTTCGTTTTCACGGCCGGCCATACCTGCAGCATTTGCCTTCACATTATTGTCATTTCCTTCAGCCTCAAGACTGGAGAATATATCGCGCTCACCGTCCAGGCCTTCATAACTTGCGTATGTGCCTTCAGACGGTACAATTGTAACAATACTGGCCGACGGAATATCAATCGTAAACTTGCCGTTTACCACGGGTATTGTACCAATCTTCTTCATATTTTCACTTGCCGAGGTGCGGAATACGGTTACACTGTTTGTACCTACAGGGAAGTTCTTAAGTGTGAACTCAAGAGGTTGAATACTGTCATCATTATTGGCATTTGTGACTGTTATTGAGAAATCACTGTTATCCGCACTCTTAAACCCGACAATATTTATATTTTTAGCAGGCTGACGGGTTACTTCAAAACGAACATCTCCCGGCTCCATAAAACGGGAGAAATGTCCTAAACCGTAAAAACGCTTGAATATACGGTAATATCCTATCAGTGTACTGGTACGTCCCGGATTTTGCTGTGAGTTATTGTTTACAAAGCGAATCAGGTCGGAACCGTCAACACCGTTGTTGTCCCACATGCTCCACCAGATATAGGCACTGAATCCGGGATTGCTGCAGAACATATTTGTAATCAGGTTTGAATATCTTACTGCGTCAAAAATATTCTGATTCCCGTACCTGTTGGTGTAAGCACCCGCAGAACCGTCTCCGGTATCCTGGTTCATGAATTCGGTTTGCCAGAGCTTATATCTTGTAAGATATTCCGGGTATCTTGAGGAATCAGTAGTATAATCCAACGGTCTTCTCGCAAAATCTCCTGAATGATACAGTTCTGTTTCATCTGTTCCGATTGACACCGTACCATAGAGGTGTGTTGTAAATACATCGAGATAGGGATTCTTATTAAGTGCATTATCAGGATCTGTTTCAGAAAAAACCTGTCCGCCCCTGCTTATGGACGCACTCAGATTGGTTCCGTCGGGTGCGCAGAGCTGAGGAACGAAATCTATTTCTTTTCCGTCAGGATTTTTTATGCCATAAAGCGCTCCTCCCGGTTCAACGGCTTTCTTCAAAGTCGGGCCTACATAATCATCTATTATTTCTTTAACATATTGAGCGCTTCCACCCTGGAGATCAACTTCATTGAACGGACAAATATGGGTTATCGGAATTCCAAACTGCTCCCATAAGCCCTTTATGTAATATACAAGATAATCGGCATATGCCTGGTAATATATTCTTATGGTTTTTCCGTTAATAACGGCAGTATCATCCCTGATTATCTTACCTGGTGTATAGTTTCTGCACATCCAGTAAGGAGCCGTCCACATGCAGGCATAAAACGTGTCCACCCCATATTTCATTGCCTGCTTCATCGTCCATATCTGGTCGATATCGAATATTTCTTTTCTTGTACGGGGGCCATCCTTAATTATAACCGGATCACCGGTTTCGTTGACCTCATTAATTGGCCCGCCGTCGTCATTTGGTATGGGTTTCTCCCAGGAATCATATTCCCATATAAAGTCTTTAAGGGGCACTAATGTACCCGGTTCATGTTCGGGTTCATTAGGCCATATACTGTCGGTGTTACCGTCGTAATAACGGTTGTATCCTGGCTTATATCCGTACTGACCTGTTGTCCCCATTGTCGGGATAGGATTTCCTCCAATATCATATCCCGGTTTATTTACATCCGCCAGTAAACCGGTAACAGGATTGAACCCGGGGCTTGTTGACGTACCTGTCGGGGCAATGCTGGCATTATCACCGATGATAACACGTACAATATCAAAGCCCACTCCCTTTTCATCATCAAACGCCAGGTCCAGCAGATGCTGAACAATGTCCTGATGCCCTGCCTCAGCAAGCTGCAGCATCATAAGAGAATCAGTAAAAGCAAATGCAGCACCAACACCATCCATCGTCTGATAGGTCGTATACCATTCAGCTGTTACAGAAGCGGCGGAATCTGCTGCATTAACCGGTGCGGAACATGGTACCGACAAAACAGCAAATACCACCGTCAGACTCAGGATGAATGCCTGTGCCTTTCGTAACAATGGTTTGTACATGATACTATTACCTCCTCTATATATAAAGATTAAAAAATAATGCCAGATTATTTTATATATTTCTATTTCCAGTACACTTTTCTATCTGTCTGATAAAAAGTCAGTTTCTGAATAACCTCCAATCTCTTTCTGGCAGCATCACTTCCAAACAAACCATTCAAGGAGCATTCACTGATTAATTATTCAATTGTTATACGGATTTTGTAAGTTTTACATAATATGAATAATATATACAGGCCTATACTTGTCTATATTTTATAAAATCATCCCATATAATACCATGCAATTACTCAATTATTTTTGTAATTATAATGATTCTGTAAAGATGTTTTTCCATATAATCTCATTGATAAAGTATTTCTGAAAATAGGAGGGGACCTGATAAACTGCCCACTTTCAGAATCTGACAGCCACCTGGTTATTATCGTGGAGTATCTCCTTCTGAAGTTCTGAAGAGAAAAATCATATAGCTTAACACATTACTGCCATATTGGTATTAAAATTTTACGGGGATAGGAAATACTTGCCCATCCCCGTCTTTTTCCGGAATATTCACCCACAAACCCCGCAAAAATAAGGTTTATCAGTAATTATTTTATGTTATGCAACCTGTACAACACAACAGCAGCTTCAGCTCTCGTTTTATTACCCCATGGGTATATCAGGTTTTTTGAACCTTATATTATTTCTGCAAGATAAGGTCCTTTTTGTCCCAAAGATCACCTGCCAGCCCATCCAGGATGGAGCCAACCGCCCATGGCATCAGGCAAAACCATGTAGTTGCAAGAGAACCGTCCTTATAGGTTTCATAAACCAACCCTTCGGAATGGCAGAATCGTTCAGACATCCATCCTTTTTTGCCAAAATCAAATTCACCGTCATAAGTATTGTGGTTCTGACAGCTCCATAAAACCGTATCTATTAAGCGGTCCCTCACATATTTGTCGTCGCTGTGTTCGGTATAGTATAACAGCTCCCCGATAATGTTGCTGGACATGGGATGTATATGCGGATTGGATACAGAGGTTACGCTGCCTCCGCAGCTTGACCAGCCAAGTTTTGACAGCGGAGGAAGTTTAATTGGAGAATTATAACAGAACTTAAATGTAAATTCATAGTTTATCGCATCTTTCATATGCTGAAGATATAACTTATCCCTAGTTATGGCATGGATATATCGAACTGCTTTTATATATGCGAGAATGCCCTCCGAATCTATTGCTTTGCATGTATCAAGCGGCGCTCCATAGCATTCCATATGGCTGACATAAGTATCATAATAATGTTGTTCACTGTGCTTTATGCTTTCCAGGTATGACATATCACCCGTCAGCCAACTGTAATATGCAACAGCCGCCAGACACCATGCACCGCTGAATGAATCATATTCAATACCAGCACCTGTCTTTTCAGAGAAAATATACGGGTATTCATAATCTGTATTTTTTGTTCTCTCAACTTTATCTATAATATTTTTGACAAAAATAAGCCATTCGCTGTGGATGCAGTTCATAAATCTTTTTTCAAACTCATAAGCTTTCAGAATATAAAACATGGCCTGCCCGCATATATAAGAGCTGTGTCCTGCTACGGGAAGTACATCAAACCACCAGCCGTTATTACTCCATACCCCGTCGTTGCAGGCATCAAAGGGCAAACCTGATTGAGGATTCATACAATTTTCAATGATATTGGCAATACAGGATAACGCCTGTTGCCTGATTAACTCATCACCAGTGCGGATAGCTGCCATGAGAAGCGGAACGGCCGCCGATAATCCATTTGTCCAGCTTAACGACAGAATTTTATTATACCGGTATCCACCGGTATCCCTATCCTCAAATACCTGTCCTGCGTAACTTAGTTCTTTTTCAATCCAGGCGTCCCTGCTGACTGCCCGCGACAAATCCATTACGGTTGTTGATATGTCGCTGGATAATCTGGGCGTTTGGTGAAAAAGGTAATACACCGTATGAATTGCTCTATTTATATCCAATTCCGAGGTGGCATCATAATCAAACACCTGCAGATATATTTCTGCTGCTTCTCCCTGTTCCAATTCAAAGCAATTATCTCCAAGCGGAGCCCTTTCTTTGATTCTGTATGCGTTAATAAACAACAGGGGTGCATTTTCATAACCTAATGTATAACCTATGGTTCCTTTGCTTATAGAACAAGAGTAGCCGCAATATTGGTAAAATTCTCCCTCAAGTTCTGGCATCCACTGCCGTTTCCTTCCATCACTCTTTATAAAATACGGGCTTGCACACAAACCCATGATTCTACCGCTATCAAACACAAGAGCTGCAGGGTGTGACAGTCGATCGCTTCTTATCATCCACCACGTAGACGAAGGAAGGGACGGATTTCCTTCTCTCAATCTCGGAAACTTGACCGGAACGTTCTGCGGTGCTTCACCACGGTTTCGCCCATACATGAATGCGGGCAGAAAAAAACGGGGATTCTTCTTTTGAAACGGTAACTCAATATGTATAATACCTCTCCATGCTGACTGATTCAAATTTTTAACCAGCATTTTGACCAGGTAAGGGGATTCAGGACCTCCATCCCCGTCTGTCACCCAGGTCTCCGCTTGCAGGCTGTGCTCCTCAACGGGAGAATATTCACTTGTTTTGTCTGCTATGTTTCTTGCAGTAATGATAAACTTTGTCATTTAGTTCACCCTTATAATTTAACTGTCAACCGAACTTCAATTCTAAAAACCAAATGGGATCTGCTTAGCCGCAGATCCCTTTTGACTATCCAATAATTATTATTTGTAGTATTTCTCATATAATGCTTTACGTTCGTCAATGATAGCCTGGCCGCCCGCATTCAGATATTCTTTATAGCCGGCTTCCCAAACAGCATCGAATTCCTCGGGTTTACAGGTAATTGCCTGAGCGAACAGAATATCGCGTTTTTCTTTAAGTACCTGGCCCATACCTGCTTCGGATTTGATTTCTCCAACGTTAAAATTCTTGGGTGTAAAACCGTCGTTCATTGCTGTATTAAACGCTTTTTGGATGAATCTGGCATCAACACCGGAGTATCCAAGAGCAAGTGATCTGGTGGTCAGGTCGGGATCTCCCAGATCCAGGCCATTAATGGTAATAGTGTAATCCAGGTTATTGACAGAGTTCATGATCTTATCCCCAGTTGCAGCAATGGTTTTAATTGCACCGTCGGGCATTACTTCATGGGTAACACCTTCTTCTCCAATCTGGAGGAATCTACGGTTCTCCAGCGTGGAAATCCAATCCAGGTACAGTAAAGAAGCTAAGGGTTCCTTGTTCGTTGAAGGGAAAAATACCTTACGATCTATGGATGAATAGGTAAGTTTTTTGTATTTGCCTGCATCATTGGGGAATGGATCAATTGCAATGTACGCAGCTTCTGGGCCAACCATTTTCTGCAAAGTTCCATGAATACCCTGATCACCGTCACGGTAAGGATTATCCCAGTTCTGCATCATGGAACCTACATAGCCTGCTTTCATCATGTTAGCTTCAGTTGTGTCGCCCTCTTTATAAAGATAGAAATCTTTCCAAATCAATCCAGCATTATACCATTCATTCAGTTTTCTGACACCTTCCTTTATACCCGGCCATGTTAATCCCCTGTCGTCAAAACCATATATGAAAAATTCCTCATCGGTGGTCGCATCGGGTACAAAAGATATCAATAAGTTGCTGGCTGTCCATCCAACATCAAATGAAAGGGAGAACGGAACTATCTTATCTGCATCAGCGCCAAGAAGTGTGGCAGCATTATTTTTGAACGCATACAGCATATTCTCGAATTCCTCGAGGGTTTTAGGTTCAGGAATATTCAGTTTCTTCAGCCAGTCCTCCCGAACGAACGTGTTTATTCTGGGAATTTGAGCCCTGATGGCTTCAATAGCCCAAACCGTACCTGTTGTGGGATCCTGGTTGTAGTAAATATTGTTATCGCCCAATAAATCCCATAAGTTAGTAAGCATTGGCTTATATTTTTCAAGAAGAGGAGCAAGATCAATTACACCGCCCATATTTGCGTATGCCTGAATTGTCGGATAACTGTATGTTACACAAATATCAGGAGCATCACCCGCAGCAAGCAGGTTGTTCAGGACATCGGTCTCTGTCCAGCGGGGTACAGGTACAAAAGTGACCTCTACATTATGATCCCTGAGCATTCCTTCTTTTATAAAGTCTGTGTAGAAGTTGTCTTCTGGCTTGCTTCCGCCGTCATTACTGCGATCATAAACCTCAACTGTAATTTTTCTTGTTTTAACAAATCTACCGTCTACAATTTCAGAATCATCTGCCGGTGCACTTGTTGTAGGTTTCGATGAATCGGGTGCTTTTGTAGGCTCGCTGGACGAGGCGCCCGTTGGGGCTGGACTGCATGCTGCCAAAAGTGACAAAAGCATGACACAAATAATTAGGAAAGACAATGTTTTTCTCATAAAAATCCTCCTTAAACAGATTTTTATATTATGACACAACAGTGTCAAAATAACAGCATCAACCTTTTATAGAACCAAGAGTCACTCCCGTTATAAAGTATTTTTGCAACCATGGATAAACCAGAAGAATAGGAACGGTGGCAAACATTACTGTTGCCGCTTTAATACTGTCTGCAAGCCCGGGTTTGGTGAAACCTTCCTGCGTAGCGACCTCAATACTGGTAACATTATTTAGAATATTGTACAGCAATAACTGTATCGGCCAATATTCTCTTTTATTGTTCATAAACATCAATGCATCTGAAAAACCGTTCCACCGTCCGACCGCATAGAAAAGAGAAAGTGTCGCCAATACCGGAGTTGACAAAGGCAGATAAATGCTTATTAATATCCGTATAGGACCGGCGCCGTCTATCTCTGCGGATTCCCTCAAGCTTTCAGGAATTCCATAGAAAAAGCTGCGCATGATAATCATGTTGAATACACTCAGGCAATATGGAATAACGAGTACCGCCGGCTTGTTGAGTAAATTGAGATCTTTCAGCAGTAAATATAATGGGATTGTTCCCGCATTAAAATACATTGTAAAGAGAATCATAGCGTTTATGAAGCGCTTTCCCTTAAGGTTGTCATATGTAAGGGGATATGCGCAGATAATGGTCATTACCATTGACAGGCAAGTCCCAATAACGGTTATTATGGCAGTCCATGCCAGGGACCAGGTATATTTCGGATCCTCAAGAACCATCTTGTAGGAATCAAAATTCAATCCTTTAGGCCAAAGCAAAACCTCATTGCGAATCAGAGCTTCGGTGGAACTCAGAGAACGCGCCAAAACATTAAGCATCGGCAGCAGGCATGCCAAGATCAGCAGGAAACATAAAAAGGCTACAATCAAATCACCAATTTTTGAGCTGTTCGATTTAACCAAAGATAATACCCCCTTACCAGATCCCGCGCTCGCCGAATTTTTTAGCCAAAGCATTAGCAGCAAACAGGAAAATAACACACACAACAGACTGAAAAATACCTACCGCAGTTGTCAGAGAAAACTGCAACCCTTTTATGCCATAAGCATATACATATGTAGATATTACATTGGATACTTCCGTAACCAAATTATTACTCAGTGCATACGGACGATCAAACTCACTTCCCAGGATCCGTCCGAGACTTAAAATGAGCAGAGTTATTATTGTTGGCCTTAAGCCTGGCAATGTAACATGCCAGATTTTCCTGAAACGTCCTGCACCATCTATTTCAGCCGCTTCATATAGTTCAGGATTTATTCCTGTAATGGCGGCAAGATAAACAATTGTGTTCCAGCCGACACTTTGCCAGACTCCAAGAAATACATATGTCCATACCCAATGAACAGGGTCATTCAAAAAAGGAATAGGCTCAAAACCCAGACGGTTAAGTACGATGTTTACCAGCCCTGTTGTAGGAGTAAACAGCTGTTTGGCCAGACCCGAAATTATTATCCATGACAGAAAGTGAGGCATATAGGCAACAGTTTGAGTAAAGCGTTTAAATTTTTTATATGGAAGTTCATTTAGCAGAATGGCCAATATTATAGGAGCAGGGAATCCAACAATCAAATCAAGGAAATTCAACATTATTGTATTACGAAGCGCTAACAGGAAATCGCGGTTTGAAAAAGCCTTAATGAAGAATTCAAATCCATGGTTGTCCGCCAAAGGCATTTCCCACGGGCTCTGAACAATACTGTATTTTTTGAATGCAATTTGAATATACGTCATCGGTATGTATTTAAATATGATGAAATATGTAACGGGGAAAAGCAATAATAGATAAAGTGTCCAATAACGTTTTAAATATGTAATGTTTTTTTCCCACTTTTTCATTTTTATTAGATTTGACTGAGCAGTCAACACTGCTGCACCTCCTTTGTCTTTTACACAGGACTTGAAATGGGACAAACACCAACTAATCAGACAAAAAAATTCATCCTTATATCAGCTCCCTGTTTTTCTCTTATACAAGTTTGCTATTTTATACAAAATAATTTAATATAATTTTATCTATTTTGCACTAATAATCATATGTAAAAAACAAGTATAATTTGCAATTTTCATGGTTATCTAGGAAATGAATACATAAAAAATGGGGCTTGTCCCTTGATCAGTTTTCTGATTACCAAGACAGCCCTTCTCTTGATTGCCGCACATTATTTACAGTACAACAGTTAACTATTATCAATGATCCCGAAACGCGGGCATTCTCACCTTAATTTATACCGGCATCTTTATGCTTTGAGCAGAAGCAACCAGTCATTGTGCCCGAATTCTTTCACCGGAGGGGTAAGGACATTTTCCTTTGACAGGTTGACAAGCCCGAAATAATTCTTAACACCATCACTCGGATCAATCCAGTAAGCTTTATAGTCCTTGTCTGGACCGTTTCCCAATGTAAAGGTTTCGCCTGTGTATGAATAGACCACAATATTGTTCTCGTTCCCGAAAGCAACATTCCTGTATTCCTTTTCACCGTTGTTCAGAATTAATTCCTGTTTCTGTATGCAACTAAAATACTCAATTTCAAGAGCCAGGTCCTTTAAGATTTTCATCTGGCAGCCTCCCTTGTGAAGAAGCGCTTCCTGCCATGTAAATTTCGCGCCGAATTCCTTGGCATAACCTGTACCGTAGAACTGGAATATCGAATTATGTCCATAGGTATGACCGAATGCTCCCGATAACACCGACCAATACGCGTAACGCCTTACATGATGCGCCTGCCAGTACGGTTCTGAAGGATCGTGCAAACCCTGCGGAATCTGTTCATATGACGGTTCTCCGTCAATTACAGGCCGTTCAGGTGTTTTTTCATAATCGGCTATAACATATCTCCAGTTATCTTCGCCATACCATGGCTCTTTTTTCGCTGCTTCGTCCCATTGTCCCAGATTGATCTGGTCATATCGCCTGTGCCCTGACTGAAACATGTTGAAATCAAGCCAATCACAATCATTAAACCAATATGAAGAGGATGTCCTCCCGAACGGGTGATATCCTATCAGCCTGTCGGGGTTTAGTTCTTTCAGTCTTTTACCGAATGCGTTCCACAGATCGAACTCCAGTGAGCCGCGCCTGTCGCCACCCAGAATCCATATAATATTGGGACATCCCGTAAAGGTTCTGACCAGAAAATCAGCATATACCGCATAATTGTCCATATTTAAGAATTTTTCCTTTACAATTTTTCCCCAGACAGGAAGCAATGCCATATAGATTCCCTTTTCCTCGGCTATCCGGACAATACTCAGAACATGCTCCCAATAGGCTGCATTATCTTCGGCGATAACCTCCTTAACATCACAATCCTCTTTCTCCTGGTAACTTGTTTTCCCGTTTATGTCTTTTGGATTTATCAGCACCGCCTGAATTACGTTAAAGCCTTTCGCCCTTCTGTTCTCAAGGTAGATTTCAGCTTCATCGGTGCCAAGCCTTTGTAAAAGACTCCAGGCCGTATCCCCCAGCCAGAAAAAAGGTTGTGTTCCATTTACAAGATAGCGTTTGTTTTCAGATACTTTCAGTACCCCGTATTCCCAAGGTTTCATTTTATCCCCCCTGAATTTTGTATTTTGAATTGATTTACAGGATTAAAATAATCAATTCGGTTTACAGTTATAGAGATATTATTACTCCTAATATTTTAACCCAACTGCAGCTTTACGGGAATACTTGATTGCTAATTATATAAATTATACAAATAATACAATTACAGTTCAGAGGCACTGGTTTTCAATATTCAACTGCTGGTCCTGCTTCGGGTGTTATACGAACCTCTGAACAATAACATAATACAGCCGGTGTTTTTACACCGGCTGCATTAAATGTTTGTTTCAATATCCTTGCTAAAACGGTTTTCACGGGTGAAAACAAAAAGGACTGCAACTCCGCAGCCCTTTAAATTCATGCTAGATTCCATCGAAATCGTAGTATGCGTCTTTTACCTCGATTTTATATTCCCCGCTGTTTAAACTTTCCAGCAGTGTAGTCTGATATTTTTCGGTCTTAAAGGAATTCTCAACTGTATCTTTTAAAGCATCAAACGTATTGGTAATGCCTTCCAGCTTCATTACATGGAACCCATAATCGGTTCTTATAAGGCCTGTATCGCCAACAGCATGGGAGAATGTCCATTCTTCAAATTCCTCAACCATTTGGCCTTTCTTTACATCATACAGGCCGCCGTTTTCTTTCGAACCGTCATCTTCGCTGTATTTCCTGGCCAGTTCGGCAAAATCTTCTCCGTTGTTCACCCTGTCGAGAAGGCTCTGAGCTGTCTTTTTCTTTTCTTCCACAACTGAATCTTCGGCATCTTCTTCCACCTTGATCAGTATATGACGCACGGAATTGTAATCGAATGAATCTTTATTTTCCTCATAATAAGCCTTCAGTTCCTGTTCATCGACCTGCATGTCATTAAGAACTTTTTCATAATATTTCTGAGCCTTTACCATGTTTTTATAAATATTCTTAATCTGATCATATTTCACACCATAGTACTGCCTGCACAAAGTGTTTAAGGAAATATTGTTCTGCTGCGCGGTTTCTTTCAAAGAGGAATCAAATTCATTCCATGCCGTATCCAAATCCTCCTTGCTTACAGTAAAACCTTCCTTTGCAGCTTCCTGCAACAAATATTCAATTTCCGCCGCACTGCTCAATGCCTGCTGTTTTGCCATGTCAATAATGGTTTGCTCATCCATGTTTCCCAATAAACCCATTACATAGTAATAATAATACTGCTGGTAAGTCTGCGAGAAATAGTACGTAAACTCTGCGTTGCTGATTTTATTGTTTTTAACAACGGCAATATCCTTGGGCATCACAATATATACAACTGCTGAAGCCAATATCAGTGTAACAACTATGCACACGATAATAAAAATCTTTATATCTGTGGCCATCTTTTTCTTTTCATTCTTAGGCAAAATATCGACCCCCATATTTTAAATTAAAAATAGCACAACATGTACATTATATACGTAAATTTGATTTATTGCTAGCAAATATTTATTTTTTACACTCTGTTAATAAATATTTAAAACAGTTAAATTATCCAGTTTCCCAACATATGTTGATTATACCGTTCCGGCTTTATTCATCCAGGCTTATATCCCCCCGTTCTTTAAGCTCCGAAACAATCTGCTTATACAGCTTTTCGTCAATCTTATATTTGCGCCTGTAAATTAAATACCCTGCAACTATACAAATTAAAGGCAAAACGAACATCGACATCTCAAGGATCAGCATCCCTCTTTCGGTTACATCCGCCTTCGATTCTGCGCCGCTGATCCCCGAAATTATTACGGTTGCACCCACTATACCGCTGGCTATCGCCCCTCCTATTTTATTGATAAAGGGCTGCAGCGAAAGGGTAACGCTGTCGTTGCGTTTTCCCAGCTTCCACTGTCCATATTCTATGGTATCTGAAAGGAACATAAGCATCAGAAGCTGGATGAATGCCTGGCCGAGAAATACCAGTACACCGGCGGTACCGATGAATATCATGTTCATAGGCGCAAAGAAAAACAATATGTAGCCCAGAACAACAAGAACAGTCGAACCGGCATATAGCTTCTTTCTGTCGAAATGCCTGCTGAATAACGGGAATACCGCCAGGGCGATTACCTGTGTTACACCAAGTATCAAAGCAAAAATAGAATACATGCCCTCGTCGCCATAGGCATACTTAAAATAGTAAATACCAAAACTTGTTGTAGTGGTGTAGCCTATCATAAACAGTGCCATCGAAACAGTGGTAAACAGAAGCTGGTCATTATGGAAAATGGCCTTGAACATACCCTTCAGCGTTGTCGTATCCTCAACCTTGAAAACGCCTCTAAGTTCCTTGACGCCGAAAAGCGTTATGCTTTGGCCAAGCCACATGATTATTGTAACTGCAACCGAGAAAACAAAATATGCTTTTATCATGCTTTCGAAATAATTTCCCAAGGCCTGTGTTATCGGAACAATACCTACAACCACCGCAAAAAGGCCTATGTTTGCGCAGATACGGGCAAACGCCCCTATCTTCTCGCGTTCTTTCTGATCCATGCTCAATGACGGAAGCATTGACCAATAACCTATGTCATTGGCGGTGAAGCTTATATCCCAACAGAAATAAATAACTGCAAAATAGACAAGATACGGGGTTTCCCGAAGCCCGAAATCGGTATACATAAGAACTGTAAAAATCCCTGTCAACAACGCACCTACGGCTATCCAGGGTTTAAACTTGCCAAACCTGCTGTGCGTGTTGTCAACAATCACACCCATGATGGGATCATTTACAGCGTCAAAAATTCTTGCCACAAGCAAAATACCGGTAAGCCACCATAACGTTGAATCGGGATGCTGCATTATGTCGGTCAGGTAGAACATTAAATACATGCTTACCAGGGAATACAGCATATCCCTTCCTATTGTTCCAAGCCCGAAAGTAAACTGGTTGCGTTTTTGCATGGATTTCATACTGAAACCTCCTTTAAATATTTGCATCAGCATAAATTAACCCGGCATGCATTTAATCAGCCATTTATTTTCCTGATGATATAAAGGTTTGAACCAAAATCCCCCAGTAAGCGCGTATGGTTGTTGTAATGGGTTCCCATGAACTGGTTGTTAAGAATTATCCCCGACATCAGCATGTCTCCATATCCCGTATATTTCTCAACACAGTCTGTCAAACTGTAAAACCTGTTCGCAGTACGAAGCAAAAACCCTTCGGGATTCAATGTAAACGGCATTATATGCTTCACAAGCCCGCCAAACCGCTTTAAAAACAAGGTTTGTGGATATGTTTCGACTTCATATCCGACATCGGGCTCCAGCCCTGTTAACGGCAGAAAATCGAAGCTTTCACTCGGGGTTGCCAGAGTCTGAAAAAAGCCGGCCACCGCTTCAGTGCCGTCCTCAGACACGCATTCAAAGTGAACCTTGTTATCCTTTTGCGCCGGAAGCCTGTAAAAGCGCCCGTACTGAAAAGTTCTACGGTGTTTTTTATAAAAAGCCACCTGTTTCTTAATCTCCTTCTTTTCAACGGGGGATAAAAACCTGATATCCATTTCATAACCCATGCAGCCGAAGCACGATACATTGAACCTTGTGGAAAGCGGAGAGTTCCTGAGAGTCTGCTGGTGCGGAGCATCGGACACATGCGCTCCAATGGTTGACAGGGGATACAGGTATGACAACCCGCTTTGAATTTTCAACCTCTCCACGGGATCGGTATTGTCCGAAGCCCATATTTGCTGCGAATAGCAAAGCATTCCAAGGTCAAACCTGTTTCCGCCGCTGGAACAGCTTTCAACAAGTATATGCGGCCTTGGTCTGAATATCCTGCCAAGAATATCGTAAAGGCCCATTATGTACCTGTGGAAAAATTCTCCCTGGTTCCCGATGCATGGAGAGAAGGCATCACTGATATGGCGGTTCATATCCCATTTAACATAAACCGCACCGGTTTCATCGAGAATTTTACCTACATTTTCAACTATATAGTCCCTTACAACAGGGTTGCATAAATCCAGGACCAGTTGGTTTCGGCCGAATGTGGGTTCCTTTCCCGGGGTTTTCACAGCATATTCGGGATGGGCACGGTATAAATCGCTGTCGAGATTTATCATTTCGGGTTCTAACCATATACCGAACATTAAACCCGCTTTCCGTATCCTTTTTGCGAAACGGGCAAGGCCTTTGGGAAACTTTTTCCTGTTTACGGTATAATCTCCAAGCCCTGCGTTATCGTCATTTCTTTTTCCAAACCAGCCATCGTCAAGGACAAACAGCTCAATTCCGAGTTTTTTTGCCAGGCGCGCAAGATTTACAAGTTTTCTCTCGTTGTACTTAAAAAAAAACGATTCCCAGGTGTTTATAACAATGGGCCGTTCCTTCCCCTTCCAATCCCCCCGTACAACATTATTGTTTACAAAGTCATGAAAATTCCTGCTTGCACCGTTAAACCCGCAGCAGCTGAATGTCATTACAGCTTCCGGGGTTTCAAACGACTCATCTTTACTCAGCGTCCACTCAAAACAGTGGGGATTTATTCCCAGGTTAACCCGTACCAGCCTGTGATTTGACAGTTCCACTGCGCCATAATGGTTTCCGCTGTAAACAAGGTTAAAACCGTATACATACCCGTTCTGCTCGGTTGCATCCTTTTCAGCAAGCAAAAATCCCGGATTGTGGCGGTTGCTGCTTGAGCCTGTTGTTGATGAGTTGACATATATTCCGTATTTCAGGGGAACTTCATGCCGGTGTACCTCTTTAATCCAGCCGCCGTCAAAAGTTATCATCCTGAAGTTACGGTCGGGCATATCCAGCATCATGCTCATCAGGCGCCTTATTGTCAAAGGCCTTTCATTATGGTTTTGAAGTACCGTGCGACGGGTTATGACATTTGATTTTTCGTAGACGGTGTAATACACCAGGAGAATAACATCATTTGACTCATCCTTAAGCGTCAGTTCCAGGGTTGAGCATTCCGATTCGGTTCCGTATGCCGACGGCAGCGTTTCCATCGGCATGCAACCGTTGATTATCCTGTGAAATACATACCTGAAGTCACAGGTAAACGTTCCATCCGGCATTTTTATTTCAACGGGCGAATGGCGAAAATCCCCTCTCCCGATACCCGACCATTCGAGGCAAATATTATCAAGGCAATATGTAGTATCGGACGGGTCATAATAAACGCTGGAACCAACAGCGGCGGTACGTTTAAGTGCCAGTGCGTCAGGCGGCTGCTCTTTCAGCCTTGGCCCGTAATAAATATGCTCAGGATGTCCAAAAGGTGTTATTCGAAACCAATAACTTGTATTCTCGGTAGTTAACCGGAACAGTCCATCGCTAAATTCAATCACAGCCTCACTTCCCCGGGATATAAAGGCAGTCATGCCTTAATTATTACTGCTTCATAAGGATTTAAAACTCCATTGTAAAACGTTGTTTCATAATTTGACAAAAGTACTTCTCCGCTGAAGTTGAATTTCTGCCGTCCGGGTGAGAAATTAATGGCTATAACAAGGCTTTGCCCGTTATATGTGCGTTTGTAGGCAAAAACATGCCTTTTTATTTCAACAGCTTCGAAATCACCATATTTTAATATTTCGTTCCGGGAACGCAAGCCAATCATTTTCTTGTAGAAACTACGGATTGAGCCGGGATTGTTTACCTGTGACTTCATGTTAATGCGTTTATAATTCGGATTTACCGGAAGCCAAGGCGTTCCCGTTGTAAAACCGGCATTATGTTCATCACTCCATTGCATCGGTGTACGTGCATTGTCCCTCGTGGTTTTCTTTATCATGTTCCAGCGTATTTTTTCGGGGATATGGAATTTCTTTGCCAGCTTGTAAACATTGTGGGACTCAATATCCTTTATCTGGTCCAGGGATTTGAAATCAAAATTGGTCATGCCGATTTCCTGGCCCTGGTAGACAAACGGAGTCCCCTTCAGTGTAAGAAGGAGAACGCACAGCATTTTAGCAGACTCAGCCCAGTATTTTTTATCATCGCCAAACCGCGATACACTCCTTGGCTGGTCGTGGTTTTCAAGGTAGTTTGCATTCCATTCAAGGGCATTCTGCCACCGGGAAATAACCTTTCCAAACCTTCCGGCTTGGAATTTCCTCTTGAACCATTTTACATAAAACTGGTCAACCTCGACATGCTCGAAAGAAAAAATTGCATCAAGTTCTTTACGGCTTTCATCGCATAAATCCTTGCCCATCGGGGGTGTTACAAATACCGTTTCACCGACGGTAAAGCAATCATAGTGATCAAAAACTTCACGCCTTAAAGTGCGGAGAATTTCGTGAGTACCTTCCTGTGATATGTAATATTCGCTTCCTGTAAGAACCAGTTTCTTTTTTCCGTCTTCAAGCGATGATTTGTAAAGAAGATTAATAACATCACACCTGAAACCTGCAATACCTTTATCAAGCCAGAACCTGAGGATATTTTCAACTTCCTCCAGTACTTTCGGATTATAATAATTCAAATCGGGCTGCTTCCTGGAAAAAAGGTGAAGGTAATACTCACCGCTTTTTTCATCATATTCCCAGCAATCCTCGGCGAAAAAGCTTGTCCAGTTGTTCGGAGGTTTTCCGTTCTTTCCCGGCCGCCAGATGTAATAATCGCGGTAAGGACTTGATTTGTCCCTGCTTTGCCGGAACCACGGATGTTCATCGGAAGTGTGGTTGATGACAAGATCCATGATGATTTTAATATCCCGTTTACCGGCTTCGCTGATAAGCTGCTCCATGTCGGCCATGGTTCCGTACTCGGGATTAATGTCACAGTAATCGCTTATATCGTATCCAAAATCGGCATTTGGAGAAGGATAAACAGGGCTCAGCCATATGGCCCCGATACCCAAATCCTTTAGCTCGTCAAGATGACTGATGATTCCCGGAATATCCCCAATACCGTCACCATTGGTATCCTGAAAGCTTCTCGGGTAAATCTGGTAAAATACGCGTTCTTTCCACCATTTTTCCATTTAATCACCCGCTGATTAATACTTTCCGAAGTTCAGTGTAATATTGGCAAATACTGACTAATACCAGTTTATCCTATTTTATGTCTTACCGCAAGAATAATTAAATTGAAAAGCTTTTCATAGAATTCCCTGAGCTGAGAGCATTTTTTCCTATAACTAACAGCCTTCAAAAGACTTGATATTTTTTTCCCATCCCCTGGTGTTTTCATATATTTTTATAGTGACTTTAACTGCTTTACGACGGACAAAGCAGATGAGACCTGATTAACGGGGTATGCAATACAGCCGGTAATACTATCGTTTGCTGAATCAGCCCATTGACAAAGTAGTCAGTCCCGGCATATAATAAAAATATAAGAACAAAGGCGTTCATCAGATAATGCATTTTTGCATTATCCGGTGAGCGCCTTTTAATTTACACTCATGCAATTGTATTTCAGGAAATGCGTAAACCCTGTTTTGACAAGGCAGCTCAGGATCTTAAGGCTTTTGACAGGCACTTATATCAACATTTTAATGACCTTTTGCGGAACCGGTTTCAAATCCTTCGATGTGCAGGCTATTACCTGCCGGTGCGGCCGAAAGGAAGCCGGACAGAAAGATATATCAATGTGGTTGATTACTGCAGGATTTATGAATATTGCAGGCACATGGCAAATCAAAGTCTTATTCTATTTTAGTTTACAGGAGGGGAAGTATGATGAATTCAGCAATCAATAGGACCGTTTCATTGGGCAAACCGGTTACAACTCCATATCTCATTCCGGTAGAACACAAATCTACGCCACGTTGTATCAACGACCCGTTTATGATTAACGGTGAGTGCTATAAAGTCACAGCTATGTCGTTGGGATCTCCTCATGGTGTTGTGTTCACCGATGACATTGACAGCGTAGATGTTAAGAAAACAGGCTCAGCCCTTGGCACACACAGCCTGTTTCCGAAAAAGGCAAGTATGGTTTTTATCCAGGTGCTTGACAATGAGACTGTAAAAGCATGTCTATGGCACCGGGATAAAGGTGAAACCGCATATACTGCAGAAGCCGTTTGCGTAGCAGGTGTCGCAGCCATTATGCTTCATAGGATACTGACAGATAAAGCAAATGTATACATGGGCGGTAATAAGTTCCTGGTTGAATGGAACAGAGGGACAAACAACGTTTATTTAACCGGACCGGCTGATTTACTTGTTGTATGACATCAGCTTCCTGTAATTTTCCATATAATCATCCATTATTTTATATTATTTGCACAGGTTGTAGATTCCGTACATCCTGTCTATTTTTTGTCATCCCGCTTCTTTGGTTCAGGCCAGTCAATAAATGGCAATCGCAGGGATTTTACAGGAATTTCTTGAGTTGCTGAACATTATTTTCTTCAAATATTAAAAGCCTCTCCATGAGATCTGTAATTTCCTTCTCCACTCCTTTATACTTTTTCAGATTTTTTATTGCATCAATAATGCCCATATTGCTTCCAATTATAAGCATTTCGGCAATATGGGATGATGATCTGTCGGTTAGTGTCTGCATATTTATCATCAGATATGTCCTTAGTTTCTCAAATGCGTTTATTCCTTTTTCATCATAGCCATGTTTGTTGAGAAGCGCCGATGCTTCATCGTGAATTTCCTGGTATTCTTCATATTGTGCCTTCAAATGCTTTCTGAATTCCTCATCTTCTGCTATATCAAGAAGCTGTTCAATGGTCCGTACTCCCATTTGTGAGTTCTGGTAAATAAAGTTAAGCATTTCAGCGTTTGCGTTCATTTTTTGCCCACCTTTCCTGTCCAAATTAATTAAGTCTGCTTCGAATAAAATAAATCCCTGTTGAAAGACTAAAGTACACCTGGACTTTTGACTTTTACAGTTCTTAACTTTCAAGGTGCTGCGTTCAACATAGAAAGCACCTGCAGTAAATATTATTTGAGAAAGACTGGACAGTTATGAAAGAATTTTTCACCAAATTCAGTTTTTTGATTTTTCTGATATGCTCGGTTTTCATAACGGCATATGTTCTTTTTATTCCACCCAGGCCCGGGGTTGCAGACCAGGGAGATTTCCAGCGTGTCATGATTGTCACCGGGCTTGTTGAAAAAAAGATGCCGGACAATGAAAGTGAGTTGCTCTATTTTAAATATGTAAAACCGGAATACATCATGACCCCGGTTAATCCGCTGAGGTTTTTCGGTATTATCCCTACAACCAGCATGATCTACCCTGTTACAGCGGCCAGGTTCCTGTGCAGGATGGCAGGTTTCGGTGTTTTTAGCACCGAGGTATTGGCAATTGTCTATGCCATTATGTATATCACTGCATTGACATTATGTATAAAATGGCATGGTTCAGTCAGTATTCCAATAATTTTCCCATTAACCATTTTATCGCTTTTTATACTGCTGGACGGCAATTATCTCGTATGGTTCAACAGCCTGTACGGCGAACCGATGATGATAACAGGGCTTGTACTGTTTTTGGCTTCAATCCTGAATATTTCGCGAAAAATACAATCGCTGAAAAGCAAAGACCTTCTGTTTGCCGTTATATCGGCTTTTCTTTTCCTTGGCTCAAAAATACAGTGCATAACTGCGCTTCCTTTTGTTGTTATTATCATTGCCAGGGTTTTCGCTCTCAAATATGGAACCGGAAAAGCCATTTACCCGAAAAAAGCCCTGATACCCATAGTTTTGCTTGTTTTCTATACATTGGGTTTCTTTAACCAGGTAAACAGCACCTGCGGTATTGATACCAGGTACAACTCGGTGTTCTACGGCATATTGAATGATTCGGACGATCCTGAAAGGGATCTGCGGATGCTGGGGCTCAAAACCGATATGGCGGTGGAAGCAGGCAAACATGCCTACCTGCCTGAAAACCAGTATGAGAAATACGCACCCCGGTCTCCTGTAACAATGGAAGAATTCAATCAAAAAATCAGCAATTTCAAAATAATATGGTTCTACCTGCAAAACCCCGAAAGGCTTGTCAAGGGCATGGAATATACTGCCTCGCAAAGCTTTCAAACTTCAAGTTCCCTTGGAAAATACAAAAAAACCGATATCGAGGAATATACGTACTTGTTTGAAAGGTTTACCTGCTGGTCTGATTTCAGGAGCAGATATCTGCCTAAAAAACTATGGTTCATTGTTTCCTTTTATGTTATTGTACTTGCAATTACAATATGCAAGTATTTTGAAGCAAAGGAAATTTCCCGCAGGCTCAGGATTGAACTGGTATTATTTATTGCGGCTATAGGAATTTTCCAGTTTCCCATGCCATACCTTGGCAACGGGAAAGCTGATACGGCAAAGCAGCTTTTCCTGTTCAATTTCACCTTTGATATACTGGTAATAATTCTCGCCGTATTCCTGTTGCAATCAACCGCAGGCTTTATTGAAGCGTTAAGAACCCGATTAAGAAAAACCGGTTAAACGAGCATGCGGCCAATATAGAAAACCCCCATTCGGGCATACTCCAAATGGGGATTTTTCAACCATGTTATGCTGTTTTAGTATACTTCCTTCCACTCGTCAATATTATCCTTGTCGAACCTGAACGGATCACCCAGCATGATTTCGGTTCCGTCCCCTGCTTTAATAACTGATTTTTCCCCGAGCCTTCCGGCTTCGAATTTTTCTCCCTCTTTGCCGGTAATCTTCCCTTCAACCAGCGCATGCGCGGCATAACCTGTCAAATAGCCTACGTCAATCGGGTTCCAGAGGTACATCCACTGACAGACGCCATTCTTTATGTATTCGGCCATCTCACTGGGCAAACCAAGCCCGGTCAGCTGAACCTGCCCCTGGAGCCCTTTATCTGTAAGAACCTTTCCGGCTGCTGCTATTCCAACCGTTGTCGGTGCTATTATACCTTTAAGATTTGGGAAAGACTTGAGCAATGCTTCGGTTTCGGACACGCTCTTGTCTCTCAAATCATCTCCATATGCAACCTTCACCAGGTTTATCTTTGAATACTTCGGATCCTTGAGTTCTTCCTTCATCCACTCTATCCATGTATTCTGGTTTGTTGCCTGGGATGTTGCGCTTAATATGGCGATATCGCCCTCTCCACCGATCATCTCGTAAATTGCCTGTATCTGTATGCGTCCGATTCTCTCGGGATCGGCCTGGTTTACATGAACTATACGGCTTTGTGCATTAACCGCGGAGTCAAAGGACAGTACCTTTATTCCCTGGTTCATCGCTTTTTGAAGGGCGGGCTGCAATGCATCGGGATCATTTGCTGCAACTGCAATTGCATCAACTTTCTGTGCAATTAATTCTTCAATCATCTGAATCTGTGCTTCTGCAGTAGGCTGATCTGGTGCCTTGACAATTGCTTCGCCGCCGAGTTCTTCAATAGCATTCTTGAAACCTTCAATCTGTTTTTCGTTAAATGGGTTACCGGTATTTTTCACTATGATTGCGTACTTCTTTTTACCCCCTCCACCGGTCTGGGCTGTTGGCTGTGCACAGGCTGCCATCATTGCAGTGATAAGCAGAATTGAAACAACTGCTGCAAAAATCTTACGCATTTCTCTCCCTCCTATAAAATTTTTGATTTTATATGAACAGTTAAAAACTGTTTCATATCGGCTTTACCAGTGTTTAAGGGTATGACAAACACACCCGGTATATCGGCGACATACCGAACATGACGACCACATTCCGTTAAAACCGGAGTTTACCGCTTTACCTTAAGACCGAACCTGCTGCGGACATTCGGAATAAGTACTGCAAATACAAGCAACAGGCCGATTATGATTAGTAAAACCTGTGAGGCTATGTTTATCAATCCAAGTCCATACCTGAGGAAACCTATGACAAACAATGCTAAAACCGCACCAACCATGCGTCCCTTTCCTCCCTGGGAACTCACTCCTCCCAGTACGACAGCGGCAATGACCTCCATCTCATATCCTGTTGCAACATTCGGTCTTACACTCCCCATTCGTGAAGTAAGGAACAAAGCAGCAACGGCAGACATCACACCCGTCAGCGTAAATATTATAAGTTTAATCTTGTCAACCTCGATACCCGAAAATCTGCTTGCAACAGCATTGTTTCCTATGGCATAAGCCCTCCTTCCGAAAGTGGTTTTGTGCAACACCAGCCCGAATACAACGGCGAAAAGCGTGAAAACAATAAGGCTGAATGGAATTCCGGCTATATACCCCCAGCCCAGGAATGTGTACCATGCCGGAAATTTGCCTGAGGCCTGATCTTCAAGAATTATATACGCTATACCACGGTAAATGATCATTGTGGAAAGGGTTACAATCATTGCCGAAAGCTCCTTGAACCTGACAATCAGAATACCGTTTATAAATCCGCAGAGTGTCCCGACAGCGAGGCAGATAACCATTGCCAGTGGCATCGGAACCCCGGCGTTATATAAAACGGCCATTATTACCGCCGATAATGCGACCGTTGATCCAACCGAAATATCAATTGCCCCCAGTATGATAACAAAAGTCATTGGCAGCACGATAAATGCCTTGTCAATGAATGTCATGGTGGCACTCAGTAAATTGCTGATATTAAGGTAATACGGAGATATCAGTGAATTAATTATGTTTATAAGTATGAAAATAAGGACAAGCATCCATTCCCACTGGAAAAAGAACTTCTTTATATTTAAACCCCTCGGATCTTCAACTTGCCTGGACATGCTTATATTTTCCTCCCCATAAGATTTTTACGGTCTACACTGCGTTTAACCAGTACGTTCACAATAATGGCAACCAGTATAATCAAACCCTGGATGGCTTTCTGCCAAAACGGCGAAATATTTATCAGGGGCAAAGCATTCTCCAGCATTCCAAACAATAAAGCTCCCAGGATCACACCCGATACTTTTCCTGAACCCCCGTCAATACTGACTCCGCCCAAAACGCACGCAGCTATTACGTTCATTTCATAGCCTGCGGCCGTATCCCCCTGGGCCGAAGCAAATTTTGATACCCACAATACTCCTGCAAGGCCGGACAGCGCACCCATTATTGTATAAACCATGAACAATATTTTCTCGTTATTAATGCCGCTTACCTTTGCAGATTCAGGGTTGCTCCCCACTGCATAAATCTTGCGCCCTGTCCGCGTATAATTTATAAAATAGTAAAAGATTATGTAAATGATAACTGCAATAAACACCAGGTTATTAATTCCGAGAATTTTTCCCGTTGCAATGGCCTTGAAGCTTACAGGCATCTGGTGGGCGCTTACCCATTTGCCGCCGCTGATTATATAAGTCAGGCCCCTGTAAGCATTCATCATTCCAAGGGTTGTAATGATGGGGAAAACTCCGCCCTTTGATATCAGGAGGCCGTTGATGGATCCACAGATTAATCCCACTACAGTTCCCAACAGAATTGCAAATAACGGACTTAAGTTTTGATTCGAGCTAACGGCAAGTGCCGATATCATGCCTGCCAGGGCTAATGAAGCACCAATGGAAAGGTCAATTCCCCTAGTTATTATAATCATCATCATCCCCACTGCGAGAATGCTTAAAATCGCAGTATTTGTAAGCATGTCATTGATATTTTCCAGTGTCAGGAACTTTGGATTTCTGAGCTGCACCATGGCGGACAGCAGGATAAGAAACACAAGCAAACCAAGTTCCCTGAACCGTGTTACACTTTTACCGTTAAGTATTCCCGACTTCACTTTCCGGGTCATATTTGTCCCCCTTTAATATTGGCAGCATCTTTAATCTGTTTTTGTACTCATGGATGCTTCAAGGATCATTTCGGATGTTGCCTTTTTCCCGTCAAAAATTGCTGTTACCCTTCCTTCACGCATAACAACAATCCTGTCGCACATACCGAGTATCTCAGGCATTTCAGAAGACACCATGACAATACCGTACCCCTGTTCGGCAAGATGATTCATTATTTCGTATATTGCCGCCTTGGCACCCACATCCACGCCCTTGGTCGGCTCATCAAGAATAATAACCTTCAACTCCGCGGTAAGGAGTTTTGCAATAATCACTTTTTGCTGGTTGCCGCCCGATAACGAACTTGTACGGACAAAAATGTCATTTGCCTTAACATTCAGTTTTCTGCTGTATTCTTCCGCAACTTTTTCCTCCTGTCTTGGATTCAGCCAGCCTTTATTTGAATATTTGCTTATCGTGGGCAGGGTTATGTTTTTTCCTATCTCCCAGTCAAGAATCAGTCCCTGCTTCTGCCTGTCTTCAGGAAGATATCCGATTCCCATCTCCATGGCCTGAAGCGGGCTGGTAATCTTTACTTCCTTACCTTCAAGATAAATTGCACCGCCGTCATACCCAATCATCCCGAAAATGGCCTGGCAGACCTCTGATCTTCCTGCACCGACCAAGCCCGTCAAACCAACGATTTCACCTTTATGTACGCTGAATGAAATGTCTGCGAAATACCCTGTTTTGCTTAAATTCTCAACGCGGAAAAGTTCTTCGCCGATAACAGCTCTTTTTTGAGGGAAGATTTGGCTTATTTCCCTTCCCACCATTGCATATATCAAATCATCACTGTTCAACCTGTCGTTATCCCAGGTTCCGATATATTTTCCGTCACGGAGGACGGTAACCCTGTCGGCTACCCTGAACATGTCTTCAAAACGATGTGAAATGAAAATGATTGAAGTGCCGTTTTCCTTAAGCCGGTCAATGATTTTGTAAAGCTGTTCACTTTCTCTCCTGGTAAGAGCGGCCGTAGGCTCATCCATGATAATAATCCTGGCATCGGTTGATAAAGCCTTGGCTATTTCAACAATTTGCTGCTGCGCAACGCTCAATGCTCCCAGCTGAATCCTTGCATCAAAGTCCGCACCCAGCGATTCAAGGTACTTTTCAGCTTCATCATGCATTTCGTTCCATAATAATGTCTTGGTGTACTTATTTATTTTTTCATGTCCGATGAAAATATTCTCTGTAACGCTTAAATCCGGGTATCCCGTACTGTGCTGGTATATTGCGGCAATACCCAGATTATAGGAGTCCCTTGGAGTTTTTATATCAACCTTTTGCCCGTCCAAGTAGATTTCGCCCTCGTCCAGTGAATATACTCCTGTGATAATCTTGATAAAGGTTGATTTTCCTGCTCCGTTTTCACCCATTATTACATGGACCTCACCGGGCTTTAACCGGAAATCAACACCGTCCAATGCCCTTACCCCGGGAAATGATTTTGATATCCCCTTCATTTCAAGAATATATTCAGACATTGTACTACCATCCCGACAAATGATGTTTCTTTTTGTTTCTTTAATTTCGTTTATGTTTATTCATGTTTTATTATAAAACGAAAAGAAACTTCCGTCAATACTATTTCCCTCCCGAGGCATAGTATAGAATTTTTTCCTGGGTACATTCACCGCGCTGCAGTATTTTTTGAATCCTGCCATTAAACATTACTGCAATCCTGTCGCACATTCCGATGATTTCGGGGAAATCAGAAGAGATCATTATTATTGAAGAACCTGAAAGGACCAGCTCATTAATAATATTGTATATATCGACTTTCGAACTGATATCAATGCCCGCCGTAGGTTCATCGATGATAAGGATTCTAGCATTTGTAAAGAGCCATTTCGCGAAGATGACTTTTTTCTGCATTCCACCGCTCAGATTATCCACAATTTCCTTCTCAGATGCCTGTATTCCAAGCCTGTCTATAAAATCTCTCGCATAGTGGAACTCCATGCCGCTGTCAATCATACCCAGCCTTGAAACACGCAGCAGGTCTGTTATGGTAATATTTTTCGATATATCCATATTGTTTATCAGGCCTTCTCCCGTCCCGATACCCGTTACAAAGCACAACCCGTTTTTCTTGGCAATTTTCGGTGTGATGGCTTTTAATTTTTTCCCGTTTATTTCAATTACCCCGCTGTAACCGCCATCTATTCCAAACAACACCCTTGCCAGTGTGCTTCTGCCCGAGCCGCTCAGGCCTGTAATCCCGAATATCTCGCTCTTTCTCACGTCAAAGCTGACATCGAACAACCTGCCTTCCAGGTTTACGTTCTGAGCTTTAAATATGACAGGACCGGGTTTTACATTCAATTTCGGGTAGCGGTCATCAACTTCCTTGTCGGCCATGGCTTTGATAATAGTGTTTATATCAACCGATTCCACATCATCTGTCTGTACTATCCTGCCATCGCGGATTACCGTTACCCTGTCTGCAATCCGTTTGATTTCCTGTATCCTGTGTGATATGTAAACAACAGTTTTTCCAATGCTTTTAAGCTCTCTGCTCACATTAAACAATATGTCTATTTCCTGTTCGGTCAGGGCGTTGGTAGGCTCATCCATGATTATTATTCTTGCATTCTGGGAGAGGGCTTTAATAATCTCCACGAATTTTTTCTGCCCTGCACTTAAGTTTTTAACGGGAGTGTGAGGATGTATATCAAGAGAAAACTGCTTCATATATTTCCGGGTTTCGGAATAAACACTGTCCCAGTCGATTAATCGAAGAAATTTGGGTGATTTCAGCGGTTCCCTGTTTATAAAAATGTTTTCGGCTATGCTTAAATCTGAAAACAGCCTTACTTCCTGGTATATCATCGCTATCCCCAGGTCCTGGCTTTGCTTCGGCGTTGAAATGCTGACTGCCCTGCCGTCTATCAGTATCTCGCCTTCATCGGCGGTAAACAAGCCTGCCAGTATTTTCATAAGGGTGGATTTTCCGGCCCCGTTTTCACCAACCAGCGCGTGGACTTCGCCCTGCTTTACAGAAAAACAACATTTATTAAGGACTTTATTCCCATTGAAGCTCTTCGTAATATTTCTCATTTCCAGAAAGTCGTTGTACACTGCCATTACCTCTTTCCTGACATTCAGCAAGAATGTTTATTCAAACTCATACGTGGTATAAAGCTTTATGTTGTTTTCAAAGAAAAATGCTTTATATTCACCAGGTATCTGCTTGTTGGTTATAATTTTTCCGGACATGGTGATATCACCAAGCCTGGCAAAAGCAGTATTGTTAAACTTGGTATAGTCGGCAACTATAATTATTTCATTTGATATCTTTTTTATCTCTTCGAGAACCCTTACTTCCTCATGGCTGTTAACCGTAAAGCCTGACTGGAAATGTATGCCCTTGACACTTATGAACGCCTTGTTTATAAACATATTTTTCATGGTCTGAAGGGCGAATTCGCCAACCAGTGTAAATGTCGAGGGAATCAGGTCACCACCGGTAATTATTGTCTTTATACCCGCACAATCCTTCAGCACGGCCCCTATCGATATATCATTCGTTACGACGGTCAGTTTCTTCTTTTTAAGGTTTTTCGCTATTTCAAGACATGTTACTCCCGGGCTGAGATATATCGCTTCATCGTTTTCTATCATCTGGGATGCAATTTTTCCAATAAGCTTCTTCTCCTCAAGTGTTTCATCCTCAACAACAGGTTGCTCGCTTTCGGGAGAAAAATCCTCTTTCAGCACCGCTCCTCCGTATATTTTTATCAGGTATCCTTCCTTTTCAAGCTTGTCCAAATCCCTCCGAATGGTAACTTCAGTAACTGCAAACCTTTGACTCAGCTCGTAAACATCAACCCTCTTCTCTTTAAGCAATATGTCTTTTATTTTGTTCTGCCGTTCTATTGCAAACATATTATGGCTCCTTCAAGTCAATTTATAAATTTTTGGACCGATTATTTTACACTATTATATCATATCATTGTTCTTTTATGTTTTTTGTTGATTAATTTTGTTCTTTACACAGCAACCTTTATTCTGAATAAAAATATTTCAGCCTATTGCTTTTCGGTGTTTTTTGAATTATTATCTAAAAATAAGCTGATTTCAGACACTTTTGGCATACTAAATGTTTTTATTTGGAGGTATTATGAATTTATATAAATACGACACCCATGTTCACACCTCGGAAACAAGCTACTGCGGCAAAGTTGACGCCACAACCCTTGTCCGCCTTTACAAAAAATCGGGTTACCATGGTGTTGTTATAACCGATCACTATACAAGAGAATATTTTGAAAAAATACCCGAACGCAGCTGGAGCAAAAAGGTTGACAGGTATTTGTCAGGTTATTATGCAGCTTTGGACGAAGGCAGGAAAACTGGATTGAAGGTGATTCTCGGGATTGAAATAAGGTTTGATGAAAACAGCAACGACTATCTTGTTTACGGTCTCGACCCGGACTTTCTATACCGGAATCCCATGCTTTACGAATTGAATATAAAGAGTTTCAGGCAATTTATAGAAAATACTCCGCTGCTTGTATACCAGGCCCATCCGTTCAGGGTTATGATAACGCCGGCCGATCCCGGGTGCTTGCACGGTGTTGAAGTGTTTAATGGAAATCCCAGGCATAATTCTTTTAATGACAAGGCTCTTGACTTTGCTGCCAGGTATAATCTTAAAATGCTGTCAGGATCAGATTTCCATCAGCTGCAGGACGCTGCCCGCGGCGGCGTTATTATCGGCGAAGCCCCGGAAAATTCCCTGGAATTTGCCGAACTTCTCAGGAATAATAAAATCGTGGAGTTGATTAAAAGCGAATAACAGTTCAGAGGCATTGGTGTTTTTTACTGATGCCTCTTATTGTTCGCTCTTCGGTCCAGCCATTGTATAAATCTGCACCAGATATAAATACCCATTCCTTCAAGCGCTACAAGCATATAAAACTTCCACATCATTATCACATGTGCTCCCGTGCCCGGTATTTTATAAAATCACTGAACCACAGAATGCCGCCGAAAATCAGCATACTGTTGACGAAGCTGGCCGTCAAACTCCAGTGGGGTGTTACAAGTATGCCTGCATGTTTCACCAGGGCCTCGAAAACCGTAAATCCAATGTTAAAGGCCAGCAGATGAAGGATTTGCAGGACCGGATTATCGGGGATGAATTGCATATACAGTATACCCATTGTAAGCGTTATTCCAAAAGTAAAAAAAGCAGATACATTCAATATCTCCAATCCCATATCCCGGAAATAATAAATATCCATTGTGCCGGCCAGCGAGTCCTGCCATAATTCCAGCAAACAGCTGATAACACCGCCCCATATGTTTTTACGGAGTGTCTTCGTGTCCACCAGAAAGAAAAATACAACCCAGCCGACAATAAATGTAAAAAACCATTTATTTGACAGTATATTGATTAGCATGTTAATCTCCCGTCTCTTAAAACAGTTTGGATTTTCATTGTTTCACACCATAAAAATACCTTATACGGTTACTCACGGAGCGATTAACCGAATACTCCCCGTAAGGTCCAAAATACCTATATGATACTTGTTTTATCTTTAAAAACAAAGTTGTTTTTTATCCATGCGAGAAACAGGAATAACAGAAACTGGCGGACAACAAAATACGGTTTGAACCTCAGATAATTTACCAGGCCGAATATGTCCAGCATATAATTAAATGCAATCAAAAACAATGCCCACCCAAGCGAAGCAAGCAGCTGGCAGCCCATTTTCCCCGGATGGAACCCGGCAATGAGAATACCCATATTGAATGCAATCCCTGTAAGAAATATATTAACCGAGTTTGAGACTAAAAACATGTCGGGAAGGTTTTCCGAAACAAGGTTATATTCGAACAATCCCAGTTTTGCTGCAAGGAGTGTTTCAGCCTGCATAAAAGCAGCCGACAGTATCCCTGCGTAAACATTTTTATTCATTTGCTTCCAATCTGCCAACAGTACCAAAAGAACAAAACTCACCAGAAAACTGAACAGCCATGGATTCATCTGCAAAATCTCCCCGGTTACCAAGTATACATTTAGTATTATGTCATACGTTAATTATATTAATACCGCCGGGGAGATGATTAAATTAAAAAAGGAGCTGAATTCATGCAAGCAAATAATTAATTTCATCTGCAAGGCTCATGTTTTCGGGCTCCCACTTTCTTTCCATCAAACCAGACTTTTCATATGGCATGTTCAGTTCATTTATGAATTGTAGGAAATTTTCGTCGAACCAGGGCGGCACCCATGCCCCTGATCTGCAAATATGTACGGCGGATACGGCAATTCGGGGTTTCAGGCTGTCAAGCTTTTCGTAACTGATGTTATAACGCATGTTCATGTGTCTGAAGTAGTCAGGGTTCTCTGTTGTGTACGGGCTGTAAAAAATGTTCGCGCTGTCAATGGATTTTTCTTTTAACAGCTTGCCAAGCCAGTTTGCGCAGTTCACTTCGAAGCTGAGCGATGCCGTGCCCCCGTATCCTAAATCCGAATGGGCGTCAAACAGATAAACAGAATCGGCTTTAATTTCCTTTGCAATTTTATATGAAAGTGAGTGAGAGTCTGAAACATAGACTTTGGCTTTGCCGGAAATTTTGAAATATTTCCTGATATTAGCCCAAAAAGACCTTACTTCAGGGCAAAGCCTGTATGATTTCCTTATATCCTTTCCTGACTGTTTTGAAATTATGAACCGTTTATACCATTCATCAATAAGGCTTCGCTTGTTCTCCAGGTATGAGCCCTGGTATTCGCTTTGCGTGAAAATAAAATAATCCCAGTCAACAGACAATAAGCTTATCCCAATACCCTCACCTCTTTTTTCAAAACAATAACCGTTCAAAGTGAATCCCTTGGGATGTGCTCTTTATTGCAGCAACTGTGTAAATATATTATACCAAAAAATCATCAGGAAGGGTTTTTTACAGAAAAAACACTGGTGAATTTACCAGGGGAATTGGATAAAACATGCTGAATCACCTTTCAGCCTTCATTACACAATTCCCCAGCTTAATCGACTAAAAATATACATTATCAGGATGGGGAAGAAAACGCCTGTCGCGATTCAATGCACTGATTGCTTCCATATCCTCATCAGAAAGATGGAAATCAAAAATCTGCGAATTTTCAATAATCCTGTCTTCATGAACAGATTTCGGGATAACGATTACCTCCCTTTGCAGGTGCCAGCGTAAAACAACCTGCGCCGGGGTTTTCCGGTATTTCTTCGCAATTTCTTCAATTTCGGCGGCTTCCTTAAGGCGCCCGCCCATAAGAGGGCTGTATGCTTCAACCTGGATTTTGTTCTTTTTGCAGAAATCAACCAGTTCATTCTGTGTCAGCCATGGATGCAGCTCAACCTGGTTGACTGCAGGAACAACATCGGTTTCATTCAATATATCTTCCAGGTGGTGAATAAGGAAATTGGATACGCCTATGGCACGAACAACCCCTTCCCTGTACAGCTTGATCATCGCTTTCCAGCTGTCGATGTATTTACCCTTTACAGGCCAATGAATCAGGAACAGATCGATATATTCAAGGCCAAGCCTTTTTCTGCTTTCTTCAAAAGCCTTCAATGTCGCGTCATAACCTTTTCTTTGCATGTTATTGGCCAGTTTTGTTGTTACAAAAATCTGTTCACGGGGAATTCCCGACTCTTTTATGGCTTTGCCCACTCCCTCTTCATTACCGTATACATCTGCCGTATCTATACTGGCATATCCTGCTTTCAGGGCGGTTTTTACGGCAAAGTCAATTTCTTCGGGTTTTGTAACCTTCCATACTCCCAAACCCAGCCATGGCATTTTCACTCCGTTATTCAGAGTGGCACAGTCTTTAATGCTGCTAATCATTTTAATTCACCCTTTCCGGAATATTATGACCTGCCTGCTGAAATTCACCTCATATGTAATTATATATCCATGCAAGTAAAATTCTAAACATTGCGTTACTGTTCTGAAGCTCATAATATCAGCAGGTGATTCGGGTTGTTCCGCCGACGGGTAACAACATTATTCATCCTTCAATTCACCCGAAGCAAATCCTTCATACCGGCGAAGGGCATCTTCGGCTATCTTTTTCATGGAAATCGTAATTGTATTTTTTATAAACGTAATTGTCATGTTAACATTCCCGGGCAGCATGTCAATTAAATATGAACGAAGGTGCAGCGTATTGTCATCCACCCACGCCGCAGAAGATATGCCCAGCTGGTTTATATCAGGATATATATGCTGTTTATTGCGGCCAATCCCAAAATCAATATGGTGACTGCCGGTTTCATTGGTATAATAAAATACACCTTCATTCTCATTTAAAAATTCCAGGCGGCACTCCGTGATTCCCATCTGGTTCGGTGCCAGTAAAAATCTTTTGCTGTTTATTTCACATGCGACCGGAGATGTTTTGGAACCTTCGACCGCTTTAACTTCCAGTTTTGAAAGCCTGTCTTCCAGTTCCTCCATGGCTGCGTGATCAGCAACAACGCCGGTGTTCTCTTTCAGATAAGGCAGGATATTGTTCCACAGGGCTGTGTAGATCCCATGTATGCCATAGGGTATACCCTGTGTATCGGCTATCGTGGTCAGTATAAAATCATAATCCGGAAGGCATATAGCAAGCTGACCTCCCATGCCGTACATGGCAAATCCGTTGTTCTTGCATCTCCAGAACTGGTAGCCGTATCCTTGCTGTTCATCAATACTGTACTGAAGGCTGGTATTTATCTGTTTCGATGTTGCCTCCCTGATATAATCCCCTGGAACTATTTGCTGTCCGTCATATACGCCGTCATTCATGCACATTAATGCAAACTTTGTCATGTCCCTCAAAGTGCAGATTAAACCCGAACCTCCCATGCTGATGCCCATTGGATCTGTCAGCCATTTAAATTCACCGGTGCACCCCAGTTTATCAAGAACTTTTATTTTAAGATATTCAAGAATGGGCATTCCGCTCAGACGTTCCACCAGCGCAGCCAGCACGTGGGATGCGGAAGTATCGTAAACAAAGCTTGTTCCGGGGTACCGTACGGGCTCAACATGGAAAAAGGTTTTAACCCAGTCATCACATTCCATTTGCCTATATGTAGTTAATTTATGCGGTGAAGCCATTTTAAGCATATCCCGTATTGTTGTCGCGGCAATATAAGGATGAACTCCATTTGCAGGCAGTTTATCGGGGAAATAGTCACATATCCTGTCACCTATCGATAATTTCCCTTCTTCCTGGAGAAGACCGACAGCAACCGAGGTAAAGCTTTTCGATATTGAAAACATTCTATGAGGGAAATCCGCGTGAAAAGGTGCATAATACCCTTCGGCAAATACCTTTCCGTACCTCATCATGATAAAGCCATGCATGCAAAGTCCTTCTTGTTCAAGCTCGTCAATAAAATTCAGAACTGCCCTTGAAGGTATTCCAACAGATTCGGGCGACACAACCGCCAGGTTTTTATCTTTTCTTTCCATCAAACAACCCCCCATCCAAAATCACAGGGGCTATATCGTGCCTGTTGCCGTAGGCCTCTCCCCTGTTTACCTGTCTGTTCCAATATAAAATTTGATACTTTTTTATTATACTATACCAAATGTTCTGTTTCCATAAATCCTTCTCAAAATAACACTTAAAACCGGTTTCTGATAATTTTTCATGAGTGCACTTTTTGCCAATAATGCCCTTGGTTTACGTATTTCCATTTGAAAGCTTTAATAGTAATTATTGACACCAGGTAAGCAATCCGGGCAAAATAATATCCAGGGAAGAAATGGCTGTAATTGCCGTGCGTGTTTACAGTTACTGCAGCGGTGAAAAATCGGAACAGATAATAACAACACATGGGATAAGGTTCAAAGGCATGGATAACGCATCGGAACGGGCAAGGAAATCCATTACACTGGCCGATGCACTTGGATTGATGAGCGTTTTCCCGGATAAAACCTTCAGACCTGGGAATTATACAAGCAGGGCGGAAGCCATTGTGGTTGTAAAACGTTTAATGAAGCTTCTTAAAGTCTTTTAACATTAATTCATAACCGTTCTGTTCATTCCAAAGGCGGGAAGGAAATTCTTTCCGCCTTGAATTTCCCATACGCTGGGTCTCGGACATATGCCCGGAAACCGGACATGCCATTAATCTGAATATCCATTATTTTACTTTTGTTTCTTCAAGAAATTGCTTACGATATTCCAGCGGCGTGATGCCTGTGTACTTCTTGAAATTCCTGATAAAACTGTTGGGATTTTCAAAACCTACCATTCTGCCGATTTCAACAACTCTTTTATCGGTTTTCAGAAGTGCCTCTTTTGCAGCTTCGATCTTTCTATGGTTCAGGTATTTAATCGGGGAAGTATGAAACCTTTTTATGAACTCCCTGCATATATGATACCTGCTCATATGGTATTTCCGCTCAAGAAGTTCCAATGTTATGTTATCCATGTATTTGCAGTCAAAGTCATGCTTGATTTCGTATATGCAATTGCATGTATCCGGATTGGCATCATGAAGCCTGCTTCTTTCAATCAGCAGCTCATAAAGTATTTCGCTTACGTACTTTGAATGAATCAGCGGTTTATCCCCGGAATCGGAGAGAAAGCCATACAGCATTTCAATCTTGTCCGGGATTGATGACCCGGGCAGAAAAGTATGCAAATTACCGGTATTGTCCATGAAGCTTTCATAAAAAAACCGGACAGGCGGGCCTGAAATGAAAAAAACTTTATATATCCATGGTGTTCTTTTTACCTCCGCCCTGTGCCACAGGTTGCAGTCGATAAATGCAACCGTCCCCTGCTCCATAATATAGCTTCGGTTGTCAGTTTCCAATAAACCTGCTCCGTTCTGCGTACATATAAAGCAGAATGAATCCAGTCCTGATAATTCATAAAAGGATGGATAAGACGCGCAGATATTGCCGTAAGCCTGGATAAAGGCAAGACTTTCGGCAATTTCATCCGGAACGGGAGGTGAGACAAGATTTCTTATTGATATTTTTAATGAAGCATTTGCAACAAGAGCGTCCAAAAGTGTTTTCTGAAAGTTCATTTTTTTACCTCACAACACCAGTCTGCTCTCTTTTCTCAAATTGCTGATTCATCTATGAATGGTTTCAGTTTTTGCGCAGTTTAATTTTAGCATAAAAATCATGCTAACTCAAGTTAATTTTTTGGTGATTATTGGCTAATTTTTTCGATTTAAATTGCATGATATTAACGATTAATTATAATTTTTCACAGGTTTTATATCAGTTTCATACTTAGTTTAATACATTTTCTACAAATCAATCAATAATTAAATATAAAACGCAATAACAGATGATGAATAATTTAGCCTTTGTTATATAATTAAATTAAGCTAATTTCAAGCTAAAATATATATTATAGGAGGGAAAAGGATGAGAATCAAGAAGTTGTTAGCCATCTTGACTGCAGTGCTGATGATCGTCTCTTTAGCCGGCTGCGTTGCGGAAGACTCAAAAACATCCCATGGAAGCACAGGCACCACAGGTGGTACAAAGGTTACAGATCCGTCATCTCTTAAGGGCACAACAATAAGGGTATACACTCATATGGGGCAGAGAGTACTCGGCGAAGAAAAGAAAGACGAGCATGGAAATACATATCGCGATGTGGAAAATACAGCTTTCCTGAAATACCTTGCCGAAGATTTTACAAATGAAACCGGGATTAATGTTGAACTGATAGTTGTAACAAACGAGGAAGAGTTGAGGCCGTATTTCCAGGTTAAGGATGACATTGTAGACGTTTATACCTGTCCCAACTGGAGCCTCGAAGAATGGAAGGCATATGCGGAGCCCTATTGCACCCTTGAAGAAGGAATAGAATTATATGGCGAATATGCCAAAGCAATGCCGAATGTTGACGGGTATATTTACAGCATTATGCCGGGCAGGGCATATAACCAGGCAGTGGTTTACAATGAAGAAGTGATAAAAGCCGCCGGATATGATGAAATACCCGCTACATTGGAAGAATTCAACAACATGTGTGAAAAGATCAAGTCCATGGGCATTACGCCTATTTCACTGCACAGGGTTGAAAACTGGCCCCTGGCAACGGTGCAGGACTTCGCGATATATGTTTCGGGGAACCCGACGGTGTTTGCCGAATGCCTGAAGACCGAAAATCCTTTCTCTGAAACCTCTCCGTTCGGAAAAACAATCAAAATATATACCGAATGGAAAGCAAGGGGCTTTTTCGAACCTGAAGTATATACCGATTTCGGCGTTGCGATGGACAGTGTTGCTTACGGCAAAGCTGCAATGATGCTGTTTGGTTCATGGGTGGTTCCCCAGATCCAGGGGCGCGTTCCTGACGGAAAGGATCCTTCCATAATCAAGTTTGCACCCGCTCCCGATTTCGGTGCCGGCAGGTATGTATTGGCAGCTCCTGCAGACAACTGGGCGATAAGTAAATTCTCAAAGAACAAGGAAGCAGCAAGAATGTTTATTGAATATATTGCAAATGACGCCGAATTTATTGCCAACAGCGGATTTATTGCCAATAAAAAGGGCGTCAAACCCATAGTTCCCGAGCTCTATTCGATTATTGATGAAATGGTGGCAGCAGGCAAATGCCAGGTTATTTTGCAGCCACCGAATGACGAGAATGCACTGAACAACCAGCGGGTACTGGAAGAAGCCGGGTTGTATGCGGATTACAAGTATGTCGGATTATTATTTGACGCTCTTGATGTAACCAAGCCAAATGACTGGACTGCGTACAACAAGCAGGTTGAAGTTCAGAACCAGCTCTATGCCAGGTATAAAAAAGAGCTTGGGGTTGAATGGAAAGATTAAAAAATGACAATGCCTCTTCCCCTGCCGAAGAGGCATTCCCTTCCCTCTTTTCATGAATGAAATTAACCAGGAGAGGAAGTAAAATGGTTAAAACAAGGAAAACCAAAATTTTCATATTTACATTTTTATTTATTCCGGTCATCCATTTGCTGGTTTTTTCTTATATTCCGATTATCACAAACATTTACCTGAGTTTTACGAATTATAACGGCGTAAATCCGCCTAAATGGGTTGGTTTGAGAAACTATGAACGTCTGTTCACCGATCCGCAGTATATAAAACTATTCAGGAACTGTTTATGGTACATGCTGGTGGCTGTACCACAGTTAATCTTTGCTTTTGTTCTGGCTGTTTTTGTTAACGGAAAGTTCAGGGGAATCAATTTTTTCAAAGGAATTCTGATTATTCCCTATTTATTGAACGGCGTGATTATTTCTACCATATTCATAATCTTTTTCAACAATTCAGGAACATTGAATTCGATACTAAGAGCAATCGGCCTGGGAGGGTTGGCTCAGCAATGGCTTCATAACCTGCGCCTGGTGAATCCCTCTATTGCTTCAATCAGTATCTGGAGATACTATGGCTTGAACTTCCTTATGTTTTTCGGCGGGCTCCAGGCAATTCCCGCAGAATTGTACGAAGCGGCGGCGATAGACGGCTGCACGAAGCTGCAGGAAATCCGCTATATCTCCATTCCATCAATAGTACATATACTTTTTATTAATGTACTGTTAAGTATTTCAGGCTCAATCCAGGTATTTGAAATACCTTACATAATGATGAACGGGGCGAACGGAACCGCAACACCTGTCATCCAGATACAGCAAAGTGCATTTGCCGAAGGCAGGGTAGGTTTCGCAGCAGCCCTTTCCATTCTGGTGTTCATTATAGTTGTTATTGCAGTAAGTTTGCAAAAAGTTTTTGACAAAAGGGGGGATATTTCTCAATGATCAGGGAAAGCAGATTATACAGGGTGCTGCGCTATGCCTTTTTGATCATGGCATGCATATTCGTGATAGTACCGATCATTCCCCTGGTATTTATGGCATTCAAAACCGGTTCCGAGTATTCATCCACAAGTGTCCTGGTTCCCCCTCAAAACTGGTTAAACTTTTATAATTTCAAATACGCACTGCGGGTGGGAAACCTGGGGAAAGCACTGTTTAACACGGCTGTTATTCTTGCTGTATCCCTTTCCATTCAGCTGCTGCTTACGACCATGGTATCCTATGTTCTGCACCGCTTCGAATTCCGGGGCAGGAAAATTATTTACACATTATTTGCATTAACTATGTTCATACCCGTCGTAACAACACAGACCGTTGTATTCCAGATAGTTTACCGGATGGGTCTGGTGAATAAAATGCCGAGTGTCATTCTCCTTTATTCGGGTGTAAACATAGTGGGAATTTATATAATGTTCAACCAGCTTGGTTCAATTCCGAAAGAGCTTGATGAATCAGCCCTGATAGATGGAGCAAGTTACTACAGGATTTTCGGGAGCATCATACTTCCCCTTATGAAACCTGCATGCACAACCCTGTTGATAATCAACGGCATCGGGTACTATAACGATTTTTATATACCAAACCTTTATTTGAGAAAAAACATACAGACATTTACGGTAGCCCTGCACAAGTTCTTCGGGAACACCGCAACACCGTTTGAAATTGTAGCAGCTGCAATACTGCTCGGAATTGTTCCGATAATGATCGTTTTCCTGTTTTTGCAGAGATACATTTTCTATGGACTGGCCGGTGCTGTCAAGTCCTGATGGGAAAAACGGTCATATATTAACCGTACCAAAGGGTTTTATGGTAGTGCCTGCAAAATTTGGTTGAATAGATGAAGAAATTGCTCAGGCGATTTCAAAGCACCCTGAATAAAATCACAACTATAGGAAGGTAGATATGTATGAGCAGAATTAAAATGACAGGTCCTGTCGTAAAGAACATGCCCTGGCAGGATAAACCCAAAAACCTTGTCGGGGCTCCGGTTTGGAGGTATTCTGACAACCCGGTTGTTAAAAGGAATCCGATTGAAGGAGTGTCCCGGGTTTTCAACAGTGCGGTAATACCGTACAAGGACGGGTTTGTAGGCGTATTCAGAGGTGAAAAACTGGACGGCATCCCCCACATTTACCTGGGCTGGAGCAAAGACGCCATTCACTGGGAGTTCCGGGAGAAGGAAATCCAATTTGAAAATGAAGAGGGCAAACCTTTTATGCCGCTGTACGCATACGATCCCAGGGTCGTAAAAATAGAAGACACTTATTACATAATGTGGTGCCAGGATTTCTACGGCCCATCCATTGGCCTGGCTAAAACAACAGATTTTGAAAGATTTGTAAGGCTTGAAAATCCGTTTATTCCGTTCAACCGGAATGCAGTACTGTTTCCACGAAAAATAAACGGGATGTACAAGATGCTAAGCCGTCCCAGTGACACCGGCCATACCCCGTTTGGCGACATTTTTATAAGTGAAAGTCCCGACCTGGTATACTGGGGAAGGCACAGGCATGTAATGGGTACAACCAAAAACTGGTGGGAAGGTCTTAAAATAGGTTCGGGTGCAGCACCTATTGAGACATCGGAAGGATGGCTTCTGTTCTACCATGGCGTATGCCACACATGCAGCGGGTATGTTTACAGCATGGGCGGAGCGATACTGGATCTTGAAAATCCATCCATTGTCAAATACAGAAGCCGGAACTTCCTTCTGACACCCGAGGAGTGGTATGAAGAACGCGGGTTTGTGCCGAATGTATGCTTCCCCTGTGCGACAATTCATGATTCCGATACAGGCAGGATCGCTATTTTCTACGGAGCGGCCGATACTTATGTTGCATTGGCGTTCACAACCCTGGACGAAATTGTGGAATACATTAAAGAGCACAGTTCGGTAACAGAGACCGACACCGAAGCAGGTATCAGGTAAAGCATCCAACTGCTGATCCTGCTTCGGATGTTCTGCCTCCGCGAACAACAAAGCACATACTTTTGTACACGCTGCCGCTGAACAGTAACGGTAAAATTAATATCCCGGGAGGTAACTTAATTATTGGTTGAAAATTGAAGATATAACGGTTAAAATAAATTAATAAATTGTTAATTTTACTTAAAATCACGAGGTATTAAACATGACAAAAAAGGTAACATTGTCGGATATTGCAAAAATACTTAATGTGAGCAATGTGACCGTTTCAAAAGCCCTGTCAGGTCAGAAGGGTGTCAGCGATGAAATGCGTGAAAAAATCAGGGCCCTTGCTGACCAACTGGGCTATAGGCAACCCTCATCGAAAAACAGGAATAATAAGGACAGGAGCAAAAATATAGGGATTATTGTTCCAGGCAGGTATTTTGAGATATATAACTCCTTCTACTGGCTCATGTACCAGGAAGTGGCAAAGATGGCAATGCGGGAAAAATGCTTTACAATGCTTGAAGTAATCCAGCCCGAGGATGAGGAGAAACATGAGCTTCCGAAACTTATCCAGGAAAACAAGGTGGATGGAGTGATTTTACTGGGCCGCCCGAAAAACGGATACATTAAAAAAATCCGTGAGGACAGCATCCTGCCGATGGTTTGCCTGGACTTTTTTGATGACTTCAATAACTGCGATTCCGTAATCTCAGACGGTTTTTACGGAACATACATGCTGACGAATTACCTGTTCCGCATGGGCCACACTGACATCGCTTATGTCGGCACGTTGCTTTTTACAAGCAGCATAACCGACCGCTATCTCGGCTACTGCAAATCCTTGATGGAACATGGCCGGGAAATACGCAAGGAATGGGTTTTGGATGACCGTGACTGGGAAACCGGCGATGTATTAAGTTTTGAATTCAAACTGCCCGAAAAAATGCCGACTGCTTTTGTCTGTAATTGTGATCTTACAGCCAGCATCCTGATCAGGCATCTGGAAAAGAATAATTACAGGGTGCCTGAAGATATTTCGGTAGTAGGGTTTGATAACTTTTTATATCCCGGTTTATGTGACATCGGTATTACCACGTATGATGTCAATGTACAGGAAATGGCGCAGAAAAGCATCGGTATCCTGCTGGACAGGATAAATCACGTGAAAATAAAACCGGGAGTAAGAATAGTACAGGGCGAAATTGTTTACAAGGAAAGCGTAAAGCAAAGGTAAAATTGACGTTCCGGTACTTGATGAAGTGACAAGCAACATCGACAAAGAAAAAAAGCGCAATTTATATTCTTAACATGCCTATTCAAAATCACTATGACAAGATCATTTTTATTAGCTCCCATGATGATCTGCCAAAGAAATTCTCAAACATAGATGTCTGCAGAAAAAATACAGGGAAGGTAACCTTGTCTTCTGGTTCCTACGCCAATTCAAGACAACCGAATATACCTGTTTTTAATGATGAAGTTCTCCGATATGGAAGATAACTGCCTGAAAAAAACAGGGTCTTTCCCATGCTTTTTACCTTGTTCAGCTCATAAACAAAGAATATACTTGTTTTATATTGTAGCGTTTTATATAAGATATACGTCTAAATAGTGAAAAGCTCAATTGCTTTATAAGCGATATCCGGATATTGCAATTGGTATACAGGAGTGATACTGTGCAGTTATTTATGGTATTAAAGGCGGCAGTCAGATAGGAATTGGAGAGCACGACGACATACCCAAAACAGGTTCACTCTGGACTGTGTATCAGTTTCCTTCAGGCCTTTTCAGGAAGTGAAGACATTAAATAATACATTAATATCCGATGACGGGAATATCAGAAAAGCCGTGTTTGTTGAAGCAAAAGGACTTCCTTTGGAATATAAACGTTACACAATACCTGATATACTGATGATGAAATATAGTTCGGCCGGTGATTCAAAGATTGTTAATGATCATAAGGGTCAATATTATATTCTCAGAAAAACGCAAAATGAGTTAATTATAGAAACAATTAAGGAAATTGAAGAAATATATGTTTCTTATACGATTTATCTGCCCGATGGATTATATGGGGATACAAATTATGAGGATATCATTAATAATATCGATATCATAGAGTAATAATAATGTTCAGACAGCACCGTAAAAATCCCGGTGCTGTCTTTTTATGCAACAACACGGCCTGTTTGTTTTGTCAATCAGTGTATAAAGCGTAAAAGCTTTCGGGCAGAATAATTTGCCTGCTATTGTTTACTGGCCGGCGGCCGATTTGAACTTTGTCCATACCTTGGTATGAGCTTCCTCCGCCTCGGCGCCCACCATCTGGATCATCTCGGTATTGCCTGCAAAATCCGAAGGCAGTGTTAAAAATTCCTTGTATTCGTCACTTATATAGTCATCGGCGGCACGGTTCGTACTGTAATACCCGAGCCATTCAAAATACTGAGCGGCTATCCCGGGGCGAAGCAGGTAGTCCATGAATGCATATGCAGCTTCGGCATTGGGAGCATTCGATGGAATGAATGCTGCCATTATTCCGAAACCAATGCCTTCCGACGGGAAAACAATCTTAAGGTCCGGGTTTGCCATTTTAGCCATCGTAACCTGTGATGTGTACATTACGGCGGCAGCAATCTCTCCCGACAGCAAATCATCCTGCAGGTTATCATCCTTTATAACCCGGATGTTTGGAGCAAGCTCAAGCAATTTTTCACCGGCGGCTTCTATTTTTGAAATATCCTCGGTATTATAGCTTTCTCCCAGTACTTTAAGGGCCAGGCCGTTGATAACGCGGTAATTTGCAATTACCCCGACGCTGTCCCTGAGGGATGGATGGAACAAATCTGTATAACCCTTGATGTCTATGTCTACTTGTTCGGGGTCAAATACAATTGTCTGCACACCGGCACCAAACGGCACGGTGTATTCATCATTCGGATCATAGAACTGTCCCTGGTAAATCGGATTTATATTACTGTAATTCTTCAGTTTTGATTTATCGAGCTTCTGTGCAAGTCCCTCGGCAATAACGGTTTCAATTATGTAATCGTCGGCAATAACCAAGTCATAATCGCCGCCTTTGGCTGCCTGCAGTTTTGCCAGCATGGTTTCGTCGTAGTCAAAATTATTATAATTTATGGCATAACCGGTTTCCTTCGTAAACCCGTCAAGGATCTCCTGCGGGAACATGCCCTCCCATGTAAACAGCGTTAAAGTTCCACCCTTTGCCGGAGACTTTGATGTTTCTGCTGCTCCACAGCCTGCAAGAAGGCCCATCATAATGCATAACACAAGAATGATACCAGTTGTTTTTTTCATAACGACTCCTCCTCATTTAAACGTTTCTGATTATATTTTTTCCCAATATATGCCGAGATGGCACACATTACAATTGTAACACCCAGCATAAGGGTACATAAAGCATTTATCTTCGGCGTTACTCCAGTTTTCAGCTGGGTATAGATCTTCAGCGGCAAAGTGTTCGTGTTTACGCCGGTAACAAATATGCTGATTACCACATCATCAAAACTCATGGCAAAAGATAAAAGCATTCCGGAAATTATCCCGGGAAATATCAGCGGCAGCGTAATATCAAAAAAGGCCCGCATTTCACCCGCTCCAAGATCCCTGGCAGCTTCGGCAAGGCTTTTGTCCATTCCCGCCAATCTCGCCTTGACAATGATAAACACATAGGGTATGCAAAATGACGTATGGGCGATAACAAGCGTCATCATTCCGAACGGCAGTCCAATCAGGGAAAAGAATATCAAAAATACAATCCCGAGTATTATTTCGGGAATCATTAAAGGCAGCGTCGATATATACTCGATTATGCCGTTGCTGCGAAGCTTAACCCGTGTCATTCCAACAGCTCCCAGGGTTCCTATAACCGCGGCCGAAAAACTGCTTAGCACCGCCAGAATAACACTGTTTACCAATGCTTCAAGAATGGCCTTGTCACGAAACAGTTCCCTGTACCATTTCAATGAAAAGCCTTCCCATACCGAAGTGATCCTGCTTTCATTGAACGAATAAAAAACCACCAGGAGAATGGGCAGGTACATTATAACCGTTACAACGCCAAGAAATATATCCGGAAGCCTTGTTCTGTTCTTCATACCAGTCCCTCCAAATCCCTGACGTGTGTAATTCTCCTGTACAGATAAATCATCAGGCTTGTCAGTATCATCAGGACAACCGAAAGCGCTGCCGCAAAAGGCCAGTTATGCGCCTTCATCAGCTGCTCCTGTATCAGATTGCCCACAAGCACAACCTTGTTTCCCCCCAGGATGTCCGCTATAAAAAACAGTCCCATCGACGGAATAAAGGTCAGAACCACGCCCGACATGAGACCGGGCAGGGTCATTTTCAGAGTGATGGTTGTAAACGCCTGCCACCTGCCTGCACCAAGGTCCCTTGCAGCTTCAACAATACTCCAGTCCAGCTTTTCGGCGCTGGAGTAAACCGAAAAGATCATAAACGGCAGAAGGGCATACACCATACCAACCGCAACCGCCGGATATGTATACAGTAATTTAAGTGGCTCATTGATAATCCCTATTCCCATCAGTATCCTGTCAAGAACCCCATTTGCACGGAAAATAATAATCCACCCGTACAACCTCATTAATGAACTTATCCAGAACGGTATCATTATAAGCAACAGCATGCGCTTTTTCCATTTGTCGTTCAGTTTTGCCATGAAATATCCATACGGGTACCCGACTATAATATTGAACACCGTGGTAATTATCGCCAGCTTGAATGATTCAAAAAATGTTTTTAAGTATATCGGCTCCAGGATGTCCAGATAGTTTCGCAACGTAAACTCATTAACAACTCCCCATGTTTCGGCACGTGTCAAAAAGCTCAGTATAAACATGTAAATTAACGGACCTGTTATAAAAACAATCGTAAACAGGTAAAGCGGCAATAACGTCAGCACAGATATACCGGCAGTTTTCTTTTTTTTCCCCTTCATTGCATTCGTTCCCGCTGTGCAGCTCATTTTTATTCCTCCGTATCAACCAGGACTGCATTTTCAGGATTCCATTTCACCAGCACACGGTCACCCGGTTTCAGCTCCGAATTAATGCCATGCCTGGTTGCCACCAGCTCGCTGCCATCGCTCAGTGTAACCACTATCTGAAGCAGTCCTCCTGCAAAGCTTTTTTCCCTGACAACAGCCTTAAGTCCTTCATTCCCCTGTTCGACAGGCAACAGTCTTACCGATTCGCGCCGGACTGCAACGGTAACAGGCTTTTCAGGCGCAACAACACCATTATGTTTTACCCTGCCTGTACCGTTTTCTGTGGAAAACGTAATCAAATCATCATTCTGAAAAACAGCCTTTCCGTAAATGATATTGGCTGAACCAACGAATTTTGCCACATAGCTGGTCTTTGGCCGATCATAAATCTCTGCCGGGGTTCCGACCTGTTCAAATACACCTGCTCTCATTACAGCGATTCTGTCGGACATGTTCAGTGCTTCTTCCTGGTCGTGGGTAATATAAAGGAATGTAATACCAAGATGGTTCTGAAGCCTTTTAAGTTCGGTCTGCATCTGGCGGCGGAGCTGTAAATCCAGTGCGCCGAGCGGTTCATCCAACAGCAGTACTTTCGGCTGGTTAACCACTGCACGGGCTATTGCAACACGCTGCTGCTCACCGCCCGACAGTTCATGGGGCATTCTTTTGCCGTACCCTTTAAGCTGGACCAATTCAAGGGCTTCCTCCACCGTTCTTTTTATGGTTGCCTTGTCAACACGCTTAAGCTTCAGGCTGTAGCCAATGTTGGCTTCCACCGTCATATGCGGGAAAAGCGCATATTTCTGAAAAACAGTGTTTACACAACGCTTATTCGGTTCGTCATAGGTTACGTCACGGCCTTCGAGGATAACCCGCCCGCTGTCCGGGGTTTCAAGACCGGCAATAATCCGTAGTGTTGTGGTTTTTCCACATCCCGAAGAGCCAAGCAGGGTAATGAACTCCCCCTGATGAATTGACAGGTTGATTCCCTTTAAAACCTCGTTGCCCCCGAAGCTTTTTTTAATTTGGTCCAACTGCAGTATTATATTGTGATTCATTATGTAATGCACTTCCTATCTCTATCCTGAAATCCGGGCCAATAATTTCACCCTGTTCCTGACATATACATGCCCAGGACCTGTGAAAAGATTGTACTGTTCTTTTTCAATGTCCATCTGCGTGTCCCGCTTCGGAAATATAATCAAATGCTCCTGACCGGAGAATTTGATTATATGCTTTCGCGTATGGCGTCTTTATTGCATCACAAAACGCATAAGGCAGGCGCTGATGACTTGCATTTTTGCGCGCAATCCGCACAAGCGCTCATTGAACTGATTTCTTGAGCAACAAAGCACCTGCAGAAACACACGTTCCACGGTATGAAACAAATCCGACATTGCAGCATCCATATCCAGGGCCGCTTGGTTTCATACTCTCAATTTCCGGAATGCAGCGTGGCATTGAAGTGTGCTGCCATGCGCCGACAAAATCACCCGCTGTTATACTTGACCGCTGAACAGTAACCTCCTATTCATTGTCTGCCATCAGAACTCCCGGTAAAAATCATTTTTCATTTCGGACATTACCAGGTAACACTCTTTTCCATACAGCAACCGGGCTGGTATACTCCAGTTTACACCATAATAGAACTGATCGGCTATCAGTTCTCCATTGGCATAAATCTGGGCGGTATCGTACCGGAACGGGATTTCAACAAATCCTTCATCGCCTGTAACATAGATTTTCTTCCAAAAACGCCTGCGATAACCTCCAATATTAAGGAGCTTCTCATATTTCGGAACAAACGGCTCGTCAACGTCTTCGAAAACGACCTCTGCCTTATGGAAATCCCTGGTTACTTCAAATTTATCAAAGTGATCGCAGTTCCATTTATAATAGCTGTAACTGCCTTCCTGCACGGCATGGATATTGCCGTCAACTTCATATAAATCACATGAGCAGCCTATGTATAAACATCCCGACAGCTTTCGTGCATATACAGCCTCTTCCCGCGTAAGTGTTACTATCCTGATGCTATTAAAACTTACAACAGAACCAATACCGGCATTTGCTTCAACTACTTCTTTACCCTGGAATTTATAGAGCGGTTTTATCCCGTCAACAGCCATGAAGAAATATGTATCGTCAACCCTGCATAATGGCTGTGCTGTTGCATACTCAAGCCTGTTCCCCGATAAATCCATGTTAAACGGCATAAAAAAGCTCACTTTCCCTTTAACATCAATTGCGGGGAATTTAACCATGCCGGTGTCTATTACCGCATCGTAAATATCCCTGATTTCCGCCAGGCGCTGATAATGGTTGATAAAAACAAAACCCCCGTATCCGTCGGTCCTCATGCAATATCTAAGCGATTCCAGATCCCCGGGCTTTACCTTTTCGGTACTCAAAACAGTTTCCATGGGCGCTAAAATACTTCCAAAATCATTTACAAACATATGAAGCAGATTCAAATACCTGTATTGCTCCCTTACCTCTCCGTAAGAACTTAACGCCGTTTGGAAGTCATAATTAAGAACAGGATAATCATTGGGATAACCTGTTTCTTTTGACTCGTTAAACGTTGAGAGCTTGCCGATTTTATTAATACCACCATGATACATGTAATAACCAACAAGATTATTTCCTGAGCCAAGCTTTACCAGGGACATGGCATATGCATCCAGGCCGGTGACAATGGGCCTCCTGTGATGGGTTGGCTGCAGGCCGGGACCCAGTTCGCACATTGCAAACGGATACCTTTCATAGGGCAATCTCCAGCCGCTTTCATCGGTATCATTTATAATATCCATCCCAACGGCATGATCATTCCTGGTCTTATCGAACACGTAATTATGCGACAACGGAAGTCTTTCAATACCATTTGCCCAAGGTGCCTCGGCATATGCGGAGAATACCGGCAAAACATCATCAACGGGGATTTTTGCCCCGTATTTGCTGTTCCAGCCCGTAACTGTGTACAAGGGCACATCAAAACCTACCTCAATGGCCAGCTTTTTAAGCGCCAGAAGGTGTTCGGCATTATCAACCAGCTCGTTTTCCAGCTGTATTCCGATTATATTTCCTCCGTCCTTATAAAACTTTCCCTTAACCTGTTCATATATTTTTTCGTACCATATACGGGCCTTTGCCATGTATCCATCATTATTATCTCGCAGCTTGTATGGTTTCTTCAGAAGCCAATCGGGGAAACCGCCGTTTCTGCACTCTCCGTGGCACCATGGTCCTAAACGGAGAATAACGTCGAGTCCGGCCCTTGTACAATCGTCAACAAATTTTCCGATATCGAGATCCCCCGAAAAGTCAAACTGCCCTTCTATTTCCTCGTGATATATCCAGAACAGATATGTACTTACAATGCCGATGCCTCCGGCCTTCATTTTGCATAATTCTTCATACCAGTCGTTTCTGCAGGCACGGGAAAAATGGTATTCTCCCATAACACCCAGCCAGGGTTTTCCGCCACGCTCGAGATACAGGCTTGTTACATCAATACGCTCACCTGAAGGATTTTCACCGCCGAGCTTCAGATGATTCCGCAGGATTGTGCTTTTTTCAAACGGCTCGAATTTGTATTCCATTGAGACCCATCCCCCTGATTAATTAATAATCAATACACCCTGTCAATGCGACGGGTACCGGTTTTCCTCCCAATTGTACATTATATCGTTTCACCGGGTTAATATAAAGATTTATTAACCTTTACCTCATTCTATATGAAAAAAAGATATGGTACAAGACCCGTCTTCGGGACACGGGAACAGGTACATCGTCCCAGAATTCTGATGATTGGTGAAGACCTGTCCACGTCCCGGTTCTTGCCCTGATTCAGGAACATATTATATAATTAAGGAAAAAGATGTATTGAAAGGGTTAAAAAGAAAATGGATATACGGGATGCAATTCTGAAAAGAAAATCTGTAAGAACATATAAAGAAGAACCTATTCCCCCGGAGATACGACAAAAACTCGGTAATTACATGGATACCGTGAAGGGTCCGTTCAATACGCACATGAGATTCAGGATCATTGATATGAACAATGCAGATCCTGAAGCAAAATTGGGAACTTATGGAGTAATCAAAGGAGCAAAAACATTCATATGTGCAATAGTAAAAAAGGAAAAGCATATGGAAGAAGACCTTGGATATGCTTTCGAAAAAATAATTTTGTACGCAACATCCCTGGGTTTGGCAACATGCTGGCTTGGCGGTACCTTTAACAAGTCCGGGTTTGGAAAAGCCTCGGGTGCTGAAGATAATGAACTTGTTCCAATTGTAACTCCGATTGGTTATGAAAATGAGAAAAAGAGCATTATGGATTCCTTAACGGTGGCAATTGCCAAATCCACAAACCGAAAGGATTGGAGCGAATTATTCTTTGACGGGGACTTTTCAAAACCCCTGCAAAAAGAAGAAGCAGGCATATTCAGAGACTGTTTTGAAATGGTAAGAAGAGCGCCTTCGGCTTCCAACAGGCAGCCCTGGAGAATTGTCAGGGACGGGAATAACTTTCACTTTTATATATGCAGAAACAAAGGGTATGGGAAACTGTTCAACTATGACATTCAAAAACTGGATATGGGAATTGCCATGTGCCACTTTGATTTAACAGCACTGGAGTCGGGTATACAGGGAAAATGGACCGAAATGAATCCAGGCCTTACATGCGGCAGGGGTATGGACTACCTAACCAGTTATGTTGTTGAATAACATTGGAAAAGGAAAATAATATTTTGGACAGGGTACCTGTCCCCCTGTCTCAGGTTGAAAGAATTATTCTTGTTTCTGTGAGTGCTTTTTCCAGTATTCTTTTGCAGTCATTTATTCTTGTATGGTAACCCGATGTTTTTGTGGTGCTCTGGCGTATGACAATCACTTCTGCATTGTCGTCAACATCATACTCTATTGTAATACCCCTGGGTGCATTAATCCTGTTCGCGTGCCGAAGCAGGCCAAAACCCGGTCTTGCGGCAATAACGCAGTAAAAGTATGGATAACTTGCACCCTGCACTATATTTAAATTAATCTGTGCCTGAATGCCATAAAAATCATCGGGCATATTATCAAAAGTAACGGTAAACCTGCTGTCGGTCGGGATACTTATTCCCGTTCTGTCTTTTGCAAGCATGAGTGAAGGATTGAAATTTTCCCCTTCTTTTTTGATTGTCCGGAAATATGCTTCCAGTTGTTTTATAATATCCACTTTAACCCGCAAATTACCCTGCTTGAGTATCCTGCGTATTCCGCTGAACCATAACGGCAGGAGAAGAATTACCGCATCGGCTGTAACAATACGCCCTGTCAGGCGGTAAGAAAAACTTACTGCAGTCATCGCATACACAAATATCAATCCGAATACTGTAAGTAAAAATATCAGGAACCCGGTCGCATTACTGATATCAAGAAGGTCCCTGTCCCATTTTGCCGCCTTTTCATCCAGTTCCTCAATCCGGCTGATCCTGTCCATATCAACCTGGGTCCACCTGCTGTCGGGATTGAAGGTTTTAAGCCTTACGCGGCTGTCGTAGCCACGGACAAGGATAACGGCGACTGCAAAAACCAAAAAGAGAGCTCCCGGCCAGACTCGCAAGGTTAAAGCCTGGATCATGAAACCTGCCGGAAGGAATAATAAAAACAGCATTATTCTATTGGAATAAGGAAGTTTTTTCAGTACATGAAACTTAATAATGTCCTGCTTCTCGGGGGGAGGAAATCCGGGAATGTGCAACCTGTTATTCATACAATACACCTTTCCTTTACAAGCCCCATTGATTCCCACTTGGAATTAAGTTCTTTTACACCATGAACATTGAAATAAAGCGGGCAAGCTCCCTGGCAGGCTGTAAAATGCCTGCATTTCCTGCATTCCTCAGGGGCTGACTCTTTTGCACGGATCCATTTGCAACGCTTGTTATTCCACACAGTCTCAAAACCATCATTTAAAAGGTTTCCAACAGGTTCGGACCAACTGGAGCAGGGAAGCAGATTTCCTTTCGGATCAACCGAAAGAAGTCCTTCACACGCACTGCATCCCCTGTTGCCAAAACCTTCGGCCAAAGGATTGAACAAGCATATCGGGGTGGGAGAATACCACATGAATTGTACACCGTGCTTTATGGCCTCAAGTTTGAGTTTTTTAACTATCTCCCCTATTTCACTGTATGTTACCGTCAAATCATCATCTCCGCCACGTCCTGCAGGTATTACGAGATTGGCTGAAAACCTTTCGGACCCGATGCTTTTGCAAAATGCAGGATACTCCATTATTTTATCTTTATTCAGCCTGCAAACCGTTATGTGCGGATGCACATGAACCCCGGCCTCACTCAATGCTTTAAGCCCGGCTACAGAAGCCGCATGCGAACCGGGTACCCCTGTTATTGCATCATGCTCATGAGGATAAGCAGATTCAATACTGACCTGTGCAGACGATAGGCCTGCATGGGCAAGTTCTTTAGCCTTCTGCGGAGTTATCAGGGTTGCGTTTGTAATAAGATTGACCCGCATCCTGTTCTGCCTTGATGCATATCTTACCAGCTCGGGCAGGTCTCTGTATGTCGCTGGCTCCCCACCGGTAAATGAAACACTGGGAACTTCGGCTTCATACCTGATAATATCAAGTATCTTTTTAAATCCTTTCGTATCAAGCTGCTCCTGCGTTTTTTGCTGCTTACAGTCCCCGTAGCAAAACCTGCATTTTATGTTGCATGTATATGTCAGAGCCACCTCGGACAGCACGGGAAGTTCTATATATCCAATAGTGAATTCGGTCCTGTGAACAGCATCGGTCCGGTAGTTCTCACATACCTCGCTGTTCCACAGCCTGGAAAAATCCATAAAAAACCTCTCCAGTTGGGACTCAGTTTCAGAAGAATCGGGTCTTGCATTGATGAAATCGCAGACAGAACCACCGTCCAAAATATGCTTTATTATCCGTGCTCCCGAAGAATTAAGCTTAAAAGCTTCATTCGGCATGCGTATCAGAACATTATCCCGAAGGCGCATATATACGTAAGGCTTTATACTGTTTATGAACTCGTCAATCCAGGCTAATTTATGCTTTTTCATCTTGCACCTCCGCTGACGCATGCAGAGTGGCAGGCAGAATAACATGCTGAATGGCAGGCCGAGTGACAAGCCGAATGACAGGCCGAGTGGCAGGCCGAATGACAGGCATCGTGGCACGCTGAATGGCATGCAAAGCGGCCTGAAGTTGAATCCAAGACAGATTTGAAAGTAATATTATCAGGATTCGCAGGAATGGATGCTTCATACCGTTTATAATGATTCCTGTACCTGCGGTGATTCATATGGTTGTGGTAGTAATACCAATAGATCCAGTAATTTGTATAATAATCTTCTTCGTAGTAATGTCTGTCCCTGTAGTATTTCTCTTCTTCCTCCCCGGGCTCGGGAATTTCTTCAAGAATACTTTCTGAAAGCTTATCCTGGTAATAATTCCGGGTGGCTTCTATATCGCAGTCATATGTCTTTTTTTGGACATTGTCGGTAAGCTCCTGCAGTATATTCTCAATCTCCTTCACGCTGAATTCCCCGTCGGCTGCAGCTTCGTACATCATGCGTTCATATACGTTCAACTCCGACAAAGGTTTACCGTCAATTCTTCGCACACGAAGAGGATCGGGCGATATTTCCTCCAGGTAGCCCTGGTTAACAAGCTTTGATAAAATAACCGACAAAATGGTTTTGTACGGGACCCCCATAAAAAGAGCGGCTTCAAATTCATCCAAATCCTCGGCTATAAAGCCTTCCTTTCTGAAAGTAGCAATTTCAACCTTTGGTGGTTCCCAGTCGGTTCTTGCCCATTGCACCTGGTCCATGGTCTCATGTGCTTTTACCATGGAGCGGTGCTTTTTGCCGACAGCAAAAACCGTAATTAGAAATAAAAGGCACATAGCAACCACTAAACCCGTCCTGTCGGTACTTTCACGGTATTGGTCATACCTGCCGCTGTCCGAAGGCCTTTGATTATCAGGGCGGGTATTTTTACCGCTGTCTGTGTTCCCGCCAAAAGAGGCGCTGCCGCCCGGCAATTGATTGAAAATATTCTCGGATATATACTGCTGAATTCTGAAATGATAATTTGAACCGGGATTATCTTTATGAAGCAGTACCTGTACCCTGTTTGCAGATTCAATTTCCGCCACGCGGTAGTCAATAAGGTATTCTTCATTCATCCATTCCTCGGTGGCGAAACCATTTTCAACCAGGAACTTCTCGGTTTCCTCCCTGGCAGGGCTTATGTTTCCGTATTCCAGCGGATAATTTATTGTAACGGTGTAATGGTCCATTGGTTCATCCCACTGAACCGGGGCCCAGTTAAAAACAACAAGCTTCTTCCCGTCTTCCGATGTTGTTCTGTTTATATATCCCGCCTGGGCCATATCCGCTGCAAACCGGAACTTGTACGTAAGGTATTCTCCGCCAAGGCGCTGATTATTGGAATTTATTATATCGTATTTCCCTCCGCCGAGATCAACTATGTCAATTCTATAAGATGTATTGTCGTCGGTTATGACATAGGCATATTCCTTGTCAAAAACAGGATTAATCCTGCCGAACCCCTCCATTGTAAATGCCAGCATTGTTTTTCCGGGTGCCAGGTTATACCGCACGGTGTACGATACAATGGCTTTGCCATCGGGAAACAGGATAACGTCGGTTTCAACAAAACCGAGACTGGCAATTTCCGAAGCATAAATATTGGTTGGTTGAATCAGCAAAACAACCAGTATCAACCAACCAAAGAATTGTTTTATAATTTTTCTTTTCATATGTCTCCTTTTTGCAGTACATACACTGCAATTACTTCAAAACTTGCAGAACCTTGTTCAAGGTGTTGTTTAAATGCCGGAGTACCTGTTGTTTATTAGTATAGAAGAACATTGTTTTCATGTCAATAAATAACAGTCATTAACGTCGGTCTGCGATATCAGCCGGTTACTGTTCAGAGATACCGGTTTGTGCGGGTACAGCAGCACAATCACTCCCAGAACAGGTAAACTGACTTCATTACCGGCTTTTAACAGTCTCGAGCAAAGCCTTTTCATAAACCTCCATTGTTTTCATGTCAAAACATACCATTGTCACATTGTCTATGCCGTCGTTTTCCTTCAAAAATCCGGCTATCTCGGTAATTGCAATTTTTGCCGCACGTTCCAAAGGAAAACGATAGGCCCCCGTACTGATCGACGGAAAAGCAATTGTTTTTATCCCATGCTCCACCGCCAGCCGCAATGAATTCCTGTAGCAGGATGCAAGCAGCCTGTCTTCATCATGACCACCGCCATTCCAGATCGGCCCCACGGTATGAATCACATATTTTGCAGGAAGCTTATATCCCTTTGTAATCTTCGCCTGCCCGGTTTCACAGCCGTTTAAACCGCGGCATTCCTCCAGAAGTTCAGGACCTGCCGCCCTGTGAATGGCGCCATCAACCCCTCCGCCGCCAAGCAGGGTTTTGTTTGCTGCATTAACGATTGCGTCTGTCTCAATTTTTGTAATATCACCCAGGACAATTTTTATACGTTCCATAAGCTTCTCTCCTTAACGCTGAAAGCCGTATATTGTAATGCATCAATGCTTATCTTTTATTCAAAGAACTTTTTGACTGGACTTTCCCCTGCCATCCGGTTTTTCCGGCCCTAAAGTAATCTATACCTGGTATATATAAATCAGTAACATGATCCGGTAAAAAATTACTCCGAAAAAATGACTTCCTCAGCACATTTTTTCAGGATTGGTATCAAACAGGAATCAATGGGCTCATCAAAATTACAGAAGGTATTATCCATAACACTTTTTCCCGAGAGCACCCTGTACCAAACCAGACCGAGCAAATATCTCCCAATGCCCAATGATGCATGGTATGTATCCCTGAAAAGATTTGTAATACCAAAAGACAGTGCCATCTGAAAACATTCGCCTCCTGGAATGATCCGTAAACCTCCCAGGTCGTCCGAAGCCTTTCGGTATGCCGCTTTTAAATCTGCAAACATATCTTTCTGATCCCGGTATCCCATTTGAACGGTAAGTTTTTCACTTCCCTGTTCATACGCCCATGTTTGGTGTATCACCTGCTCGGCATCCGGAGCATACTGCTTAACATATCGGGACAGGTTATGCAAAAAAGGTTGATAGGTGCTGTAATCGGTGCTTAGGTTGCTTACCTGCTGGAAAGTTACAAAATCCCATTCATCCGATTCCAGTGCTTTTTTTATTGATATCATCCTGCCTGTTTTTTCACCGTTTACTTCCAATTCATAGCCTGCAAGGTCATTTTCTGCGTTATACCAGTGTGTTTCCAGTGAACAACCTCCAATGTACAGATTGAATACCTTCAGGTATGAATTACCGGCTTCTGCAATCTGATGAAGATACCTGGTTGCATCCTGGGAAAAACTGTTGCCTATTGCTATAACTTTCATGTGATACCCCTCTGTCCCTTAATAAGTTATGTCCAATAATATAGACAGCATATTTATACCATAGTTATTCCGGTTATATTTTGCCTCTTATGAAATATGTCCGTTCCTGCGTGGCTGCCTTCCTTCTTTCAATTTCAACAACATTAAAACCTTTTTCCGGGATTTATTATTCTTTGCCTGTCGCCATCCGGCCGGCTGCTGCCCCCGGTTCGTCAAACCGGGGTATTTTTCGCGAATACAGCGTAAACCAGACAAACATCATCGCACCCCGAAGCATGGCTGAAACAGTGATGCCTGTCCACAACCCGTTCAAACCCATCCATTGGGCGAAGAGCCAACATAAAAACGGCCGGATAACGTTTGATGCTATACTGCACAGGCTTGGCGGCAAGGTTTGGCCCATACCCCTGAAAGTGCCGGAACATGCACCCTCAAGTGCCATAAAAAGCTGGCATGCAGCGAGTATACGCAGGTAAACTGTTCCCATATCCAGGATTTCAGGGGGCTCGCGCAGAAATAGTGAGAAAAAGAACCGACCGCCGAATATCAGCAATAAAGTCACCAGTCCTTCCCATATCAATAAGGACGCAAGCGAAATATGATACCCTTTTCTTATGCGCCCCCATTTGCGCGCACCGTAATTCTGACCTGCGAAAGCCGTAACTGCTGAAGAAAACCCGCCGCCAATGAGCCAGGACAATGATTCTATCTGACTGCCCACACGCTGCACCGCTACTGCAGTTTCTCCATACCATCCTGATACCATGCTGGTAACCACCATTGCAAGCAATGTAAAAGCACCGCTTTCAATCGCCGTTGGCAGGCTCCACCTGACAATCTGCCGAATTCGCGTGCCATCTATACGTCCAAGAATACTGAAACTTTCGAAAGGCTTTTGCGGATGACATTTAATGAACAATACAAAGAGCATGCAAACCGTAATCTGGGCAATAACCGTTGCAACAGCGGCACCCTTGACGTTCCATCCCCATACAAGGATCATCAATGGATCGAGTATCATATTCACGATCAATCCTGTCGCGTTTGCCCTAAAGCTTAACCGCGAGTTGCCGGCACCGTTGAACGCACCGGTGATTGCGGCAGACACAAAAGTAAACGGGATACCCAAACTTACAATTTTCAGGTAAACGCAGGTATAATCAAAAACTGTCTGATCGTTTACATTAAACAGTGAAACCAACGGCCCGGCAAATATAAAAAGTACCAGCCCGTATAAAATTCCCAGAAATAAAGCTATTCGCGTGGAATCCTGTGCGTAGCCCTGTGATGATTCAATATCCCTTCTGCCCAGGTTCTGTGATGTACCAATCTCTGAGCCCATGCGCCCAATCATCATGGGTGCCATACCCAGCCAAAGATACATGCCCGCCAGCCCGCTGGCAGCTACAGCCGCTACAGAATTATACGTACGGCCAAGCCAGAACATATCGGTAAGGTTATACGTCATCTGCATAAGCTGCGTTCCCATGATGGGAACAGCAACCTGAAGAAGCTTTTTTAAAATACTTCCCTGAGTCAAATCATATTTGTCCATGGTCACTGAAAATCATTCTTTCTTTATATATAGTTATTTTATTATGCATTCCTGTATAAACCATGTCAAGTATGATAGTTCCATGATGCCGTCTAAGGAATACAAAGCTTTTCAATCACCGGAAAAATAAGGTCCAGGTGTCATTATAATACTTAATTCCCATACAAAATATTATGTTAATGCCGATATTTATATCAAGGCAGTATTAGTTATAATGCCATAAAAAGGGCTGGGTGATTTCATGGAATCTTTTATCAGCAGGGCACATAAATTCAATGCATTGATAATGTGGATTTTTGCATTAATATTATCTGTTACGGCCTACTTCAACGGAGGACCCGGATTAGCCGTTGCCGCTGCGACTGTAACATCTGTTACATGTCTCGTCGCAACAGGCATAGCATATATAAATATGAAAAATGCTTTCATAAAGTGCCTGATTATTCCATTATTGCCTGCCACAGGCACTTTGATCTATTCGATATCACAGGGCGGGGTACCGCGCATGTTTAATGCATACCTTGTATGCGTTTGCCTGGCTGCATTATACTTTAACAAGAAAATAATCCTGGTTTTCGGCTCTATTGTATCCGCCATGCTTATTGGAATATATATTGTAAATCCCGAATTAATTCTTGGAGATCTCAGCAGTTTTGGAGAATTCATCCCGAGATTCGGTATGTTTATATGCGGAACCATTGCTTTATATTTTCTGGCAAAAGAGGGAAACAAACATTTGTCAGAAGCTATTAGCGAAAGTGAAAAGGCGAATTCCCTGAACATGAATCTTACTGAAATAATAAAGCATATAAACATAACCACAGAAAGTCTTTTCGATAATTTAAGCATATGCACTGAAAACATTGCAGAAAACCAACAGGGTGTAACAAATGTAACCAGGTTAATCAGGGATATTTCCATGGCCGTAGAAGAAAGTTCCATTGCTGTAAGTAATATCAACAACTATGTTTCAGATTCATCCCAATTAATCAGTGAAACATATTCCATTTCGAAACAGGCTGAAAATGATTTCAGACTGACATATGAAACCATATTGGACGGGGCCCGGAAAGCAGATGAAATGACGGTCCACCTGGATGTTATGAGAAATTCAATTCATTCTGCTGTATCCGCCGTTGGCGAACTTCAGAAAAAAATGGATTCGATAAGCCAATTCATTAATGATATTTCGGGTATTGCCTCACGCACGAATATGCTTGCACTGAATGCATCCATTGAAGCGGCAAGAGCAGGAGAATCCGGCAGAGGATTCACCGTTGTCGCCGATGAAATCAGGAAATTGGCCGAACAGAGTTCAAAAACGGCCAGGGATATTCAAAAAATAACCATTGAAGCGCAGAACACCACTTATAGTGCAATGGAAGAGGTTCAAAAGGGAAATTCATCTGTTGAAGAAGGTTTTGCGAGGATTACCGACGTCATGAAAATACTGGGGAATGTAAAAAGTTCCATAGAATCGGTGAATCAGAAATTGAACCTGGAATATGAAATGATGGATAAAGTCACAGCCCGTTTCCACAATATGAAAGAACAGCTGGAAACCCTTGCGGCAGCATCGGAAGAGAATTCATCAGCCACACAGGAGGTGCTTGACTTGACAATGGCCCAGAATGAAGCTATAAACAATACAGCGGAGATGATCAGGAAAATAAAGGAACTGGGGCAGACTCTGAGGGATCAGCTTTAATTTATTCTCCCATCCGCCCGAACTTGCCGCAACAAGACTATATGAGCCGTTTTCATTAGATTCGAGATACCAGTCGAAAGATGGTAAGCTGACCACTCCGGTTACTATGTCCTTATTGGCGGTCAGCAACCGTCCGGGACGCTGAAAAAGCCACCTTTTAAAGAAATCAGGATCTTGAAGCTGTACAGCTGATTCCTTCAAGCGGCACTTTTTCAGCAGTCCCTGGCCATTCCTGCGGACAAACTGGGTTATAGCATGCTTAAAATACTCAGAACTTTTAGATTTGATACTTAAAAACAGATCAATATCAAACGGCAATACCCTTGTCCATTCTTTCAATGGCTTCCAATAAGCCGTTTAAATATGTCGCTCCCAATGCCCTGTCATACAAGCCGTAACCCGGACGTCCTGTTTCACCCCAGATCATTCTGCCGTGATCGGGGCGGATCGGGCCTTCGAATCCAATATCATAAAAGGCCTTCATTATTTCAAACATATCCAGGGAACCTGCTTCGGTTTTATGGGCAACCTCATCGAATTTTCGGGGTTCATGTATCTTTACATTCCTTACATGTCCGAAATGTACCCTTCCTTTGGCACCAAAATACCTGATAATTTCGGGGATATTGTTCTGCGCGTTTGATCCCAGCGACCCTGTACATATTGTTAAACCGTTACTTGGACTGTCTACAAGGTTTATAAACCTCTCCAGGTTTTCCTTCGACGTTATCAGCCTTGGCAGACCGAATATTGACCATGGTGGATCGTCGGGATGAATGGCCATTTTAATGCCATATTTTTCGGCTACAGGTACAACTTCCTTCAAAAAAGTCTCAAGATTCTTCCACAGCTTTTCCTCATCCATATCTCCGTATAACTCAAGCAGTCTTTTTATTTCACCTATTCTTTCGGGTTCCCATCCGGGTAAAACATAACCGTTGGAATTACCGTTAACCTGCTCAAACATCTTTGCAGGATCAATTTTCCTGACTACATCTTCATCATAGGACAGGGTATTTGAGCCATCGGGAAGATCCTTCGCCAAGTCGGTGCGCAGCCAGTCAAAAACGGGCATAAAGTTATAGCATACCAGGTTGATTCCCACTTCTCCCAGGTTTTTGAGGGTATGCTTATAGTTCTCAATATACTTTTCCGCAACGGGAGTCCCCAGCTTGATATCTTCATGGACGTTAACGCTTTCAATACCTTCAAGTTTCAATCCTTCTTTTTCAATTTCGTCTTTTAATTCACGAATCCGTTCTACAGGCCATACTTCCCCTGCAGGTATATCATACAGTGATGTAATCACGCCGGTAACCCCGGGGATCTGCCTGATTTGATTTAATGTTACCTTGTCTTGTTTACTGCCATACCATCTTAATGTCATTTTCATATGTATATATCACCTTTCCAACGTCACAAAAATTCAGTACTCTTACTCGCTGTCTTAAATTAAGTGCCTTTTCACAGGCTTTCATTTTTTCTTATCTGAAGATGCTTTTTTCCCATCAGCATCTGCCTTAATTCATAGTCATATCTGCCAAAATTACCTAGGTCCGTTCCACCCCCCCATAATTCCATTAATCTATTCTCAAGCCCTGGAATTACTTATCCAACAAGCTTTCATGGCTCTTATAAAATATCTCCATGTTTTCAATGAACCACCGGTATTAATGTACCGATTAGTTGTTTTCAGGTAAAGTTAACGGCTTTAGCAGTTTCCCGGGATAAACTGCCATATCCCGCGGGAAAACAGCTGCTCTCAGCTTTTGCATTTTTCTCGAAATGCTCATTTTTTGCAAAACTTTATTAATTATAACACAGTTCTGCAATTTTCAATCTTCTGAAAAGTAACAATAATACACAGCAAAAGCATGCACTTTTCATGTAAAAAACACAAAAATTCTAATAAGA
>Ga0134103_1000101_pt1 | contig 109375 bp, 93 predicted proteins | sample 14_taG_2_FD_94445 | JGI IMG/M metagenome (GOLD analysis project Ga0134103, IMG submission 94445) | Switchgrass degrading microbial communities from high solid loading bioreactors in New Hampshire, USA - 14_58_20_212_A1 metaG | ecosystem: Engineered > Bioreactor > Semi-continuous > Anaerobic >...
AATCTTGTAGTATCATTATACATGGAAGTCATCCTTTCTGTGTTATAGTGTTTTTTTTCCAAATTTTATTTTAACACAGGATGACTTCCTTTTCTATTTACACAAAATATTTTACACTATCCTCTTGAATAATTCACTTCATTAATATTGTATAGTTTACTTATTAAATATTAATAAAACAATTAATTGGTAATATTTAGTAGGTAATAACTAATATTATTTAATAATTTATGGTACAATATACTTATTAGAGACTATGAAATAGAAAGGCAGGTGCACCGCTTAAGCGGTGAAGTCGTGAAGGATAGAATCTTAGAATTAATGCAAAACCCAAAATATAAACGCATGACTGTCAGTGAAATCGCTGATGCACTTGGTTGTAATGATAGTACTTCTTTTCGGGAAGTTGTGAAGGCTATTGTTAGATTAGAAGAAGATTTATATATTTATCGTGATAAACAAGATCGTTATGATTTGATTGAAAGATTTGGTTATAAACCAGGTGTAATCCAAATCACAAAACGCGGATTTGGATTTGTTACGCTTTTACATGAAGATACTGATGACATTTATATCCCTAAGAATGCTTTAAATGGGGCAATGAACCAAGACACCGTTTTGGTTGTTGTTCATAAGAACTCTTCAGGTTCTAGTCCTGAAGGTGAAGTATATAAAGTTGTTAAACGCGGTAGTCATTTTGTCATTGGCACCTACTTCGAACACAATAATGTAGGTTATCTTAAGACTGATGAGAAACATTTTCATGCCCAAGTAGTTATAAATAAAAACAATAATAAAGGTGCCATGCCTAATCATGTTGTTAAGGTAGAAATAATTAAATATATTTCAGATAACTTAGTCGAAGGTAAAGTTGTTGAAATATTAGGACATAAAAATGACCCAGGTATTGATATATTGGCAGTTGCCCATAAACATAATTTACGGACAACTTTCCCAGAAGAAGTATTAAATCATGCAGCCTTAATTAGCGATGAAGTTACCGATGCTGATTTAGTTGGTCGCCGTGATTTACGCGATGAAATCATTGTCACTATCGATGGTGAAGATGCTAAGGATTTAGATGATGCGGTGACAGTTAAAAAACTTGAAAATGGTAACTATTTATTAGGTGTTCATATCGCTGATGTTTCTTACTATGTCAAAGAAAATGACCCCATAGATAGAGAGGCTTATAAGCGAGGGACAAGCGTCTATCTCGTTGATAGGGTAATCCCTATGATTCCCCATCGCTTATCAAACGGTATTTGTTCACTTAATCCCCATGTTGACCGTTTAGTAATTTCCTGTGAAATGGAAATTAACAATGATGGGGATGTTATAAAATATGAAATCTTCCCTGCGGTTATTAACTCCAAAGCCCGCATGACTTATACTAATGTTAATAAAATATTAGTTCATAATGATGAAGAAGTTAAGAAAGAATACGCGGACTTAGTTCCGTTATTTGAAACGATGGCTGAATTATTCCATATATTAAACAAAAAACGGAAAAAACGTGGTGCGATTAATTTTGATAGTCCAGAAGCGAAAATCATTGTTGATGAAAATGGTAAACCTCTAGATGTTCAACTAAGGACAAGGGATATTGCGGAAATGATAATTGAAGAGTTCATGCTTTGTGCCAATGAAACCATTGCGGAACACTTTCATTGGTTAAATTATCCTTTCCTTTATCGGGTACACGAAGATCCCGATCCAGATAAGATTAAGCGTTTCTTCCGCTTATGCGAAGCGTTAGGATATAAGATTAAAGGCAAAGAAAATGTCGTTCATCCTAAAGCCTTCCAAGAACTCTTAGAGTTAGTCGAAAACACCAAAGAAGAAGCAGTAATTAATACCATGCTTATTCGTTCAATGGCGAAAGCCCGTTACTCCGAACAAAGTCTAGGACACTATGGTTTAGCTACTGAGTTTTACACCCATTTTACTTCCCCAATTAGAAGATATCCTGATACAATAGTACATCGTTTAATAAGAGAATTTATATTTGAGTCTAAGTGTGATGAAGAAAACTTCGCCAAATATTCCATTCTTTTACGCGACATTGCGGAACAAACCTCACGTTGCGAACGTGCTGCGGAAGACTGTGAACGTGAAGTCGAAGCGATGAAGAAAGCGGAATACATGGAAGAACATATTGGTGAAGAGTTTGATGGTATTATCAGTTCAGTAACGAACTGGGGGCTATATGTTGAACTACCAAATACGATTGAAGGTTTAGTACATGTCCTTGATATGACCGATGATTATTACAACTTTGATGAGCGAACAATGTCTTTAATCGGTGAACGGACGAAAAAAATCTTCCGTTTAGGTGATGAAGTAAGAGTACGTGTTATTGGTGCTAGTAAAGAAACAAGAGAAATCGATTTTGAAATCGTCGGTATAAAGAGTAGAAAACGCAAGAAAACAGTTGTAGAAATAGATGAGAAGAATTATAAAGGTAAAAAGAAACCTAGAAGTGTGAAAGGAAAGAAAGTAACAAAGAAGTAAAGGATGAATTTTAATGGAGAAGGAAAAACTTAGTTATTCACGCTTATTTTTCAAATTCTTTAAGATAGGACTCTTTACCTTTGGTGGGGGCTATGCGATGCTTCCATTAATTGAACGAGATATTATTCAAAGTAAATGGATAGAAAAAGAAGATGTCACTGATTTAGTGGCGATTAGCCAATCCATTCCTGGGGCCATCGCCATTAATATGGCTTTATTAGTTGGGCATCGCATAGGAAAGAAAAAAGGAGCTATTGCGGCCTGTCTAGGATGCATTTTACCAAGTTTCTTAGTTATTCTCTTAATCGCAATGCTTTTAAGTAACTTTCAAAATTATGTTATAGTGCAACGGGCTTTCACAGGCATTCTTTCCTGTGTTGTTGCTTTAATACTACTTGCGGCTATAAAGTTTGCTAAAGTAGCGATAGTTGATTTGCCAACATTATTAATTACAATATTAACCATAATAATATTAATTGTTAGTAAATTTGTATCTATAAACCCCGCCTTATCAAGTTTTCTCCCCGTTATGCTTATTATTGCTGGTGGACTAATAGGGTTACTGTTCTATTATGTATATCCTAAAAAGGTTAGGGAAGTAATGGAACGGGGGAAGAAAAAATGATAATTAAACTACTGAAATTATTATATACTTTTATGAAAATTGCTCTCTTCAACTTTGGTGGGGGTTATGTAATGATTTCTCTCATCGAAAATGAAGTAGTTGGACCAAATGGCTTTGGGATTACCCCAGCGGAGTTCGCCAATATTATCGCTGTTAGCGAAATTACTCCCGGTCCAATTTCCATCAATACAGCTACTTATGTTGGGTACAAAATAGCGGGAGTTTTAGGTTCATTAGTCGCAACCCTCGCAATTCCAATTCCTTCTTTCTTTATTGTTGTATTTTTATCACCAATACTCGCTAAATATAAAGACCATCCCTTAAATAAAATGATTTTCTATGGTTTAAGGGCAGTAGTAGTTGGTCTAATTTTTAACGCTGCATTTATCTTAGTGAAAACACCATTATTTGCCTATGATGATGCCAAAAATTTAATCTTTTGCAACTTACAATTGTTAAGAGATTTTGATTTACCTTTTAATCTTAATCTAATTAATTTTGGTAGTATTGGAATCTTTATCGTAAGTCTAATCCTAATCTTAAAACTTAAACTTAATCCGATTCTAGTCATTCTTATTTCAGGATTATTAGGCATTATTATCTTTAGTATTTAAATATAATTTAATTAGATCTTGTGATAAAAGGAGAAGTGCTCTCCTTTTATTTTTTTGTTTAGATAAAACAAAGATGTTGCAGGGTATATAAAAAAGTAATATAATAACATATGAACAGATATTCATATGAGGTGTAAAATGAAAAAGCAATTAATGGTATGTGATTGTAACGTCATTCATGAAGATGTCGTTAATGAAGTAAAACATAAATTACCTAATATCGATGAACTAGAGAAAACAGCTAATCTTTTTAAAGTACTAGCTGATAATACGCGATTTAAAATCATTACGACATTACTAACACATGAAATGTGTGTTTGTGACCTTTCTTACTTACTAAATATGAGCCAATCATTAGTATCACATCAATTAAGGAAATTACGCAAAGCCCGATTAGTGAAATATCGTCGCGAAGGGAAAGTAGTGTACTATTCCTTAGATGATGAACACATTGAAAAAATCATACAATATGGTATAGACCATATTAGAGAAAGTGGTGAAAGTTTTGAAACAAGAGAATAAAGTAACATATGAAGTACAAAACTTAAGTTGCGCCAACTGTGCTAAAAAAATCGAAAAACGCATTAATGAAATCGATGGTGTAAGTGAAGCATCAATCGATATCATCAACAAGCGTTTAACGTTTAATAATAATAGTAATAAGAATAATGAAGATTTATTAAAAGAAATGAATAAGATTGCTGATAGTGTTGAACCAGGTACAAAATTTGTAGAGATTAAAAAACGTTTTTATGAACATGAAGAAGAAACTAATGAAAAAACTATTCTAATTCGCTTAATCATTGGTGGTATACTATTTATTTTAGGTTATATCTTTGAACATCTTAACATTTATTCTAAAGCCCAAATTATTCTATTTATTGTAAGTTATGTCCTTATTGGTTATGAAGTAATATATAAAGCAATACGCAACATGATAAAAGGAAATCTTTTTGATGAAAACTTCCTTATGTCGATTGCGACGATTGCGGCGATTTACGTTCGTAGTTATCCTGAAGCAGTTGCGGTTATGTTGTTTTATGAAGTAGGGGAATATTTCCAAGATCGTGCACTTGATCGAAGTAGAGAGTCCATCAGAGAACTTGTCGCCATTCAACCCAAAGTCGCTTATGTGAAAGAAGGAACTACGATTAAGGAAGTTCACCCAGCCCAAGTAAACATAAATGATGTTATCGTCATAAAACCAGGTGATTTAATTCCTTTAGATGGTATAGTCTTAAGTGGTACATCTGAAGTAGATACATCAAAACTTACAGGAGAATCATTACCACGCACAGTCGAACCTAATAGTGAAGTACTTGCAGGCTATATTAACTACAATGGTTTATTAGAAGTAAAAGTCACCAAAATATACGAAGATTCAGCCGTCAGCAAAATCCTTGAACTAGTAGAGAATGCTCAAAGTAAAAAGGCAAAAGTGGAAAAATGGATTACGAAGTTCGCTCGTATCTATACTCCCATTGTGATTTTACTAGCTATCTTAATCACATTTGTGCCAATGGCTTTTGTCGAAAACTATGTTTTTAATGATTACTTATATCGCGGGGCCACCTTTTTAGTGGTATCCTGTCCATGTGCTTTAGTAATATCCATCCCACTATCTATTTTCGGTGGGATTGGCGCTAGCAGTCGAGCTGGTATTCTCATTAAAGGCGGTAATTATCTTGAAATCCTTAGAGACGCCAAAATTATGGTCTTTGATAAAACAGGAACGATTACTAAGGGTAACTTTGTGGTAACGAAAGTTGTAACTTACGATTTTGATGAGACCGAATTAGTTAATCTAACAGTTAGTGCCGAAAAACTTTCCAATCATGCCATTGGTAAAGCCATAGCAATGTATAAAGAGATTAATCAAGATGAATACACCGTCGAAGACTACGAAGAAATCTTTGGCAAAGGCATCAAGGCTCGTATTAAAGATAATGATATTTTGATTGGTAATAAAGAATTAATGCTTAATAGTAATATTGAGGTAAATAATGAAATAAAAGAAACTGGTACCCTTATCTATGTCGCCATCAATGGTAGACTCTCGGGATACTTTGTCATTAGTGATGAAGTAAAAAACGAAGCTAAAGAAGCCATTAGTTTACTTAAAAGAGATGGCATTGAACAAACTATTATGCTTACTGGTGATAATTTCCATCAAGCCAATGCGGTAGCGAAAAAAGTGGGAATCGATAAAGTGTATGCTGAATTATTACCAGAAGATAAATTAACAGTGCTTGAACAACTTAAAAAAGAATATCCTGATAAGTTTTTCATTTATGTTGGTGATGGTGTTAACGATACTCCTGTGCTTACAGCAAGTGATATTGGTATCAGCATGGGAGCGTTAGGTAGCGATGCAGCCATTGAGACCAGCGATGTGGTCATCATGAATGATAATTTAAAGAAACTCTACACCGCAAGACAACTAGCGAAGTTAACTCATAAGAAGATATGGCAAAACATCATCTTTGCCTTAAGTGTAAAAGTTATCGTCCTCATCTTAAGCGGTTTAGGATATGCCAGCATGTGGATGGCAGTGTTTAGCGATGTAGGCGTAGCACTCTTAGCGATTCTCAATTCGGTTTTAATATTAAGATATAAAGAAAATAAAGGTCAGCTTTCTAACTGACCTTTATTTTCTTTAATATTTTAATTAATATTTCGGATAATATCGTTCATAATGTAGATAGATGTTTAAAATATAAATAGTAAATGATATAATAAATGATATAATATGTTTATCTATAATTAGAGGTAGTCTATATGAAGGAATTAATTAAGAAATATAAGAAGAATTTCATTTTACTATTCATCATTAGTTTCATCATTTACTTAATTATCATCATAAAAAATGATACCGCTAATATATCCGATAAAATTAGTGCTTTTGATATAAGATATTTACCGCTAATCTTAAGTTTATTACTTTTATATGTATTTCTCGAAGGCGTAGCTATTTATCTCTTTAGTAGATATACAATAAAAGGCCTAACTTTATTTGATTGTGTTAGAGTTAATTTAGCCACACAATTCTTCAATGCGATTACACCATTTGCGAGTGGTGGACAACCCTTTCAGGTAGTTTATTTTCATAGCCGTGGTATAAAAGTAAAAGATTCCACTAGTATTGTGGTGATGAATTTTATTACCTATAGTATTGCCTTTGTGATTGTAGGGTTAATTTGTCTAGTACTAAAATATCCCACTTTCGATACCTTACTTAAAGGAAGTGGTTATCGTTATTTGGTGTTCGTAGGAATTACTATTAATATCTTTGTGACTTTACTAACTGTCTTTCTCGCTTTTTCGAAAAAATTATATTATATTTTAATTGAAGTACTTTGGAAGAAAATCATTAAATGGCCAATTATTCGTAGATTTAACTTAGAAACAAAAACTGATCAAATTAGTAATATGATCCTTGACTATCAAGAGAAAATAAAAGAATTGAAGCATAATCGCTCCCTTTGGTTTTTATCACTCATCATTCATAATATTAGAGTACTAATCTTTGTGGTTATTCCTTTGATTATTTTTAAAGCCCTTGGTGAGGATTTATCAGGGTTATGGTTAACCCTTGGGGCAGCTTCGATGTTTGTAAATATTATTATGAGTTATGTACCAACACCAGGTGCAAGTGGTGGTGCAGAAGGTGTCTTTTATCTTTTTTTCAATCTTTTCTTTACGTCACAGATTGTGGTACCAGGATTATTACTATGGCGCCTGATTACTTATTATTTATATATTTTGGCAGGTTTTCTCGCCCTTGTAACACTTAATTATAAGAACAATCTCAAAGACCTAAATTACAATAATGTATACAATATAGAGGAGGAGAATTCTCTTGAATGAGAAGAAATTAAGATATGCGTATTTAGTCGCTGGTAATCTTATAAGTGCTTATTCGACCATTTATATCCTTCGTCCTAATGAGTTAATGACAGGAGGTATAACAGGGTTATCTCGCGTATTTGAACATGTGATTAAAGATGCTTTTCATTTATCGCCTTTAATGGAACAGTACCTCTATAGTATTATTTACTATATTTTAGCCCTTATGGTTTTATTGCTTGCGTTTATTTTCCTTGGTAGGCAAGAAGGACTAAGAATTTTGTTTCTTTCTTTGGTTTATCCATTACTGTTATTCTTCTTTACCTTTCTTGATTTAAAACCACTGCTTATTTCTGTTAAAACATCGAGTGGCGATTCCTTCTATGATATCTTCCTACCTACGGTAATCTATGGTGTTTTATCAGGAGTTGGCACAGGTCTTATTTTGCGTAGTAAATACACTTCAGGTGGAAGTGATACAATCGCCAAAATTATCTATCGTAAAGTTTTACCTTTTGTGAATTATAGTCAGGTTTTATTAATTGTTGATGCAATAATCATTTTATCCGGTCTATTTGTCTTTGATATTCGTATTGTCTTCTATGCGATGATAACGAAATATATAAATACGCGTACAGTTGATATGATTGTCTTAGGTATTGGGAATAATCGCGTGAAGATGGAAATTGTGAGTACCAAAGTTGATCAAATCATCCCCTTTATTCAAAATTCTATTCACCGTGGTGTAACCATTGTCGATGTTGAAGGTGGTTATTCAAAATCGAAATTAAGACAAATCATTACTGTCTGCTCGACAAGGGAAAGTTTACGAATCAAGAACTTCATTGCCTCAATCGATGAAGATGCTTTTGTCTATGTCATACCATCATCAACAGTATGGGGTAAGGGCTTTAAGAATATTCATCACGATGATTTATCGTAAATTATTAACGCTCTTTTTCACTAAGGAGGATTATCATGATTGAATACATCAAAAGCGAAATTGCCGCGCTCCTCAATAAACAGTATCCCTTTATTACACCAATTGTCGAAGAACCCAAAGATGCTAGTTTGGGTGATATTAGTATCCCGATTTTTGAACTTGCGAAAAAGCGCAATGTACCTTTTGATGAATGTAAAAGCGAAGTTGAGACATTACTTAGAGCTCACTTCAAAGAATTAATTACAGACATCCGTTTAGTTAGAGGATTCATTAACATCGATGTTAATAAAGAATTGGTGGCATCTCATATATTAATGGAAATTACTAAGTTAGATAATAATTATGGTACTTTATCAATTGGAAAAGATAAAACAGTGGTCATTGATTACTCAAGTCCAAATATTGCTAAACCCTTCTCAGTAGGGCACTTGCGCTCTACCATTATTGGACATGCTTTAGGGAATCTCTATGAAAAGTGTGGCTATAAAGTGGTAAGAATCAATCACTTAGGAGATTGGGGTACACAATTTGGAAAATTAATCGTCGCTTATCAATTATGGGGCGATAAAAATGTTATAGATCAGGATCCGATAAATGAATTAGTAAAGTTATATGTAAAATTAAATGAGTTAGAAGAACATGACCCAGAATTGACGGAAAAAGCTCGTCATGCCTTTAAAGAACTAGAAAATGGTAATGAAGCATATCTTAAACTTTGGAAATGGTTTAAAGAAGAATCATTAAAAGAATTTATCCGTATGTATGACCGCTTAGGTGTCTATTTTGACTATTATCTTGGTGAATCCTTCTATACTGATAAAATGGATGCGGTTATTAAAGAACTTGAAGATAAAGAACTCTTGGTTTTTGATGATGGTGCTTACGTGGTTCTCTTAGATGATTTAGTACCAGCATTAATAAAGAAAAGCGACGGTACTAGTCTCTATATTACAAGAGATCTCGCAGCCCTTTTCTATCGGAAGAAGACATATGATTTTAATAAGATTCTGTATGTAATTGGAAATGAACAAGCACTTCATATAGCACAACTCAAAGCTGTTGTGAAGAAGATGGGTTATGACTTTTATGATGCCATTGAGCACATCAATTTTGGTTTAGTCTTACAAGATGGGAAGAAAATGTCAACACGCAAGGGGAGAATTGTAAGATTAGAAGAAGTATTAGATGAAGCCTGCCTGTTGGCTAAAACCTATATTGAAAACAAGAATCCAAATTTACCTAATAAAGAAGAAGTAGCGGAAAAAGTTGGTGTTAGTGCGATTATTTTCAATGATTTAAAGAATCATCGCGTCCATAATATCGAGTTTGATTTAGAAAAGATGTTACAGTTTGAAGGAGAAACTGGTCCTTATCTTCAATATACTAGTGTTCGAATTAACTCCATCTTAAAACAAGTTGCATCAATTCATATTAATGTTGTAAATTCTTTATTCAATAAATCTCACTATTTTGAAGTCATCAGGATATTAGATAAGTTCCCTCTAACATTAGAAAAAACAGTTAAAGAAAATGACCCATCGATACTATCTAAATATTTATTAAGTTTAGCGACAAGTTTTAATAAATTCTATAGTTTAGAAAAGATCTTAGTGCCTGATGAACTAATTAGAAACACTAATGTGTTACTATCTAGATGTGTTAAAGTTGTACTTGATGAAGGTATGCGACTACTTGGAATGCAAGTAATTGATGAAATGTAGGACTAAGTCATCTAAAACTACTTGTATAACTTATTAAAAGTTGTATAATAGTATTAACATGTCGAGGAGAGGATATAATGAGTAAGATTAAAAAAGCGGTAATACCCGCAGCTGGTTTAGGTACGCGGTTTTTACCAGCGACGAAAGCACAGCCAAAAGAGATGCTGCCGATTGTAGATAAACCTACAATTCAATACATTATCGAAGAAGCAGTTCAATCAGGCATTGAGGAAATTTTAATTATTACGAGTGGCTTAAAGCGTTCTATCGAAGACCATTTTGATAAGTCTTATGAATTAGAAGACCAATTACGCAAACAAGGTAAATGGGATTTATTGAAAATGGTAGAAGATATCTCCAATATGGTTAATATCCACTACATCCGTCAAAAAGAAGCCAAAGGATTAGGACATGCCATCCTTTGTGCGAAGGTATTCATCAAGGATGAACCTTTTGCGGTATTGTTGGGAGATGATGTAGTAGTTAATAAGAATGGTGCACCTGCTTTAAAACAATTGATTGAACAATATGAAGATGTTGGGGCAAGTGTCGTCGGTGTTCAAAAAGTACCATTAGAAGATGTAAGTAAATATGGTATTGTCGAAATATCGAAAGATTATGAACCCAAGGGTCGTTTATATAAACTCTCTAATATGGTCGAAAAACCCTCGATTGGAGAAGCACCGAGCCAAATGGCGGTCTTAGGTCGTTATATTTTAACACCAGAAATCTTCCCAATTTTAGAAACACAAGAACCGGGACGGGGTGGAGAAATCCAATTAACTGATGCCATTCGGCGCTTAATGTGTAAACAAGCAGTTTATGCCTATGATTTTGTCGGCAAGCGCTATGATGTGGGTGATAAGCTTGGCTTTATCCAAGCAACGGTGGACTTTGCGTTAGATCGTGAGGATTTACGACCACAGGTAATCAAATTTTTAAAAGAGAAGGTTAAAGAACTAGAAAATATCTAATAATAATACCATACTAAACAAGATGTTTAGTATGGTATTTTTCTTGAAACTTCTATGTTTTTTGAAGGATAAATGTTATAATATTAGTACTTATAAGGAGGATAGTTATGGATAAGAAAATCAATGTACTAATATTAACAGCTCCCTATGGTAATGGTCATCTAGCGGTGGCTAACACTTTAGTTGAAGAATTGAATCAACATGATGAGTTTACATATACTTTATATGATATTTATTCTGAGGACTATCCCGCAACTACGAAGTTCATCCAAAAATTTTATTATAGCACCTATAAAAAGGGACTCCAGCAACAAGCCTATCGCTTTTTTTACTACGGTAGTGACAAATTATTGGACTTAAAAATTGCCAAACCTTATTTAAGGTTTGGATTAAAAAAGATGTTAAAGAAAATTGAAGAAACTAAACCCGATATTATTCTCAATACCTTCCCTGTAAACTGTACCTATAATTTACGTGATGAGGGTGTTAATATACCTGTTTATACTTTAATAACTGATTACTTTGCGAACTCTAATTGGATTAGTAAACAAACGAGAATTCACTTTTTAGCTTGTCCTAATGTATCTAATCAACTGAAAAGAAGAGGGATTAGTGAGGATCAATATCGCGTTACTGGTATACCGATTAAGCCGATTTTTTATGAAGAAACAACAGAAGAAATGGTTAAAGAGCTTAAACAAAAATATCAAGTACCTGAAGGTAAAAAAGTAGTCCTCCTTACCGCTGGTGCTCAAGGGGTAGTTCCTAATGTTAATAGGATTGTTTCTTATTTAACTAATGAAGATAATATTGAGTTATTAGTTGTTTGTGGTCGAAATGTCCGCTTATATAAAAGCTTAAAAAGAAAATTGGGGCATCTCAAGAATTTGCATATATTCCAATTTGTTCATACTATGCATGAATTGATGCGAATCAGTGACGTGATGATTACAAAACCAGGTGGCATTACCATGACAGAAGCTGCGAATATTGGTATTCCCGTTGTTTTATATCGACCAGTTTATGGTCAAGAATTAGAAAATGCGATTTATTTCAGTAGTAAACGTGCAGCGGTTATCAGTTTACAAGAAGATGAATTAGTGTATAAAGTATTAACTATCCTCAACGACGAAGAACTACTTCAAGAAATGAAGGAAAACATCAAGAAAATTGCGATTAAGCATTCCGCCAAACTCATCGTAGAACATCTACGTAATGACTACTACAAATTTCTTGAGGAACAAAATGCGCATCACGAACATCAAGAAGTTGAAGCATAATTTATATGAAGTAACGATTGATGATTCAGAAAAACTTAAACTGGTCGACGATTATTTATTGGAATATCACTTATTAAAAGCACGGGATATAACGGAAGCAGAATATCAGGCACTTAAACATTTAGCTGATTACTCCAAAATATACAGTAAGACTTTGAATTATTTATCATATAAAATGCGTACGGAAGGTGAGATAAGCAAATATCTTGAAGATAATAACTGTCCCAAACCTTTGCTTACGGAAATTATCAATAAATTTAAACGTCTGAATTACATTAATGATGAATATTATTGTAACCTTTATATTAAGCAACAATTTGAAATCAATAAAAAAGGACCTAAACTTATCGCAAAAGAATTAAAAGATAAACAAGTAGATGAAGCGATTATCCAAAAGGCTATTAGTGGTATAGATAATAGAAAGATTACAGATAATATTATATCTGTGATTAAGTATTACGAAAAAATAACCAAAGAAAAGACGACGAGTCAATTAAAAACTAAGATTTTACGTAGTCTACTCCAAAAAGGTTATGATTATGAAGATGTCATCAGAGAATTAAACAGTTATCAGTTTAAAGACGATAATCAGGATGATATAATAAAAAAAGAGTTTCAGAAAGCATACCAAAAGTACCAAAAGAAATACCAAGGTTATGAATTGAAAAGTCGGATAATCCGCTCCTTGATGAGTAAAGGGTTTGATTATGAAACGATCTTAGCTCAGTTTGAGACATTAAATTTGGAGGATTAGAATGGATCGCGATTCGATTGATCACATTATAACTAAGTTTCATAACGGTACCTTAAGCGATGCTTATAATCTACTTGGTAGTCACCTGGTTTCTAATGAGGGAGCCACATTTTGTGTTTATGAAAAAGATGCACTACAAGTTTCTGTCATCATTAATGGTGAATGTGTTTATCCTATGAATAAAATAAGTGACGAAGGGCTCTGGTTTCTTTATCTACCTAATGTTAAAGAGTATGATATCTATGAGTATCTAGTTAGCACTAAGGATAATAAAGAAGTCATTAAATCAGACTCCTTCGCTTTTTCTACTTCTAATCATAAGAGTGTTGTGCTTGATATTGATAGATGTTACCTATGGAATGATGAAGGCTACTTAAATAAAAGAAAAATTGGTAACATTACTAATGAACCCATGATTATTTATGAGTTAGATATTACGAACTGGAAAAAAAGCATAAAGAGTTATCAAGAGTTGGCCAACAATTTAATCCCTTATCTTATCGAACAAGGTTTTACCGATATAGAACTAAGATTGCTTCTTAACCAAGGGATGTTACTACCTAATCCTTTGTTAGGTGATGGTAAAGACTTAATGTATTTTATCGATAAGTGTCATGAACATAATATAAGAGTATTTATTGATTTTCCGTTTACTTTTTTTGAAAATGTTTTTGAAGATATCACGAAAGAAAATCCTAAATCAATAAATGATGAGTATTTATCAATTTTCATATCCGCATTATCGTTTTGGTGTAAATACTATCATGTCGACGGTATCCGTTTAAATAACTTGAGCAACATCATTTATTATCAAGGCGACATCAGTCATGGCATTAATCTTCAGGGACTGAAGTTTCTGCGCACGTTAACTGATCAAGTAGCGACACTCTTTCCTGATGTGCTATTAATAGCGGGTGAAACTATTGACTTTCCTAATGTGACAAGTAAAGTATGTGATCACGGGTTAGGTTTTCATTATCAATGGGATAATAGTTGGATGAAAGATATTTTAGAGTTTTTTGAAGAAGAACCATTGTTTAGAAAATACTTGTCCCATCAAATTAATTTAAGTCTCATGCGGACTTTTTCGCAGAAAACGATTATCCCCTTAGCTCACACGATGTTTAGTATTCGCAAAACCGCACTGATAAAGCGAATGCCAGGGGATATGACCGAACGCTTCCAGAATTTACGCCTTTTAATGGGACTAATATTCACTTATCCTGGTAAGAAACTTATTTATATGGGTAATGAATTTGCGCAGATGAATGATTATTATATGAGTAATGAGTTAGACTGGTATTTGTATAAATATTCCTCTCATGTATTATTTAATAATTATGTAAAAACTTTAATTAAATTATATCGTGAAGAAAAAGCCTTATATGAATCAGATCATCTAAAATCAGGATTTATTTGGATAGATCAAGATCATGAAGAACATAGTGTCTTTTCATATGTGAGATTAAGCAAGAATCAAAAAGAAGTATTAGTAGTGGTAATCAATTCCACACCATTATTATATAAAGAGTATAAATTAGGGCTACCATATCAAGGTGGATATGAAGAGATTTTGAATAGTGACCATCGTGATTTTGGTGGTAGTCATAAGGTCAATGAAGGTATATTAACAACGACGGAAAAAAATCATTTAGGATTTAAGTATACGCTCAAACTTACTCTACCACCTTTAGGAATTACTATTTTAAAACGAGTTAATAATTAAAAGACACTCTATAATACTATTTGATAAGTTAGTATTATAGAGTTTTTATTTTCTATAGTTATTCTTGTTCGATTTTTATTTGAAAATCTGGTTAGATTATAATATACTAATAAAGGAATACAAGGAGGATATAGCGATTAGCATCATGAAAGTAAAAATAACTGGTAATTATGAGGAGCGCTTAAATATTGCGATTCAAAGACTACTAAGAGCCTTTCGAAGAGATGCCGAATTGGTTAACGATGAAGCGGATATTGAAATAAAAATGATGATTGAAGAGATAAATAAGCGAATGAGTGTTAAGGTAAGTACGAAGGATGAAAATCTTAGTGACGAAGAAATTGTGCATGATGATAGCGACCGCAAATATTTAATTCTTAGAGCTTTGTATAGATTATTGACAATTATATTTAAAAAAGAGTTAGCCTATGGTGTTCTTACAGGTATAAGACCTACCAAACTAGTATATATGTATAAGGGGAAATTAACTGATGAAGAAATCAAGCAGTTACTAATGAATAAGTATGCAGTATCCATAGAAAAGGCTAATCTCTTAATAGAAGTCGTTAACAATCAAACAAGAAAATACGGTGATATCACCAGATTTAAAGATGAAGTAAGTATTTATATCAATATTCCTTTCTGTCCTTCGCGCTGTGTTTATTGTTCCTTTACGAGTTATCCTCTTAATTACCAAAAAGTAAGTCAAGAAGCTTATCTTGAAGTACTATTAGAAGAAATTAAAAGTGTAGGTATGTTTTTACGGAATCATAATATTCCTATCACTACCATTTATGTTGGTGGTGGTACACCAACCGCATTAACCAATGAAAACTTTGAAAGATTATTAATTGGTATCGAAGAATATTTGTTATATAATCCTGTTAGAGAGTATACTATTGAATGTGGGAGACCCGATACCATTAATGAGTATAAGTTAAGATTAATTAAAGAACATCAGGTATCAAGAATAAGCGTTAATCCACAAACCTTTAATGATGAAACATTAAGCAAAATGAACAGAACCCATACAACTAGTGAAATTATAAATACATATCAATTAGCCCGTGATATTGGTTTAGATAATATCAATATGGATTTGATTATTGGTTTACCTGAAGAAAAATTAGATACATATATATATTCTTTAAATAAAATACTAGCATTAGAACCAGACAATATCACTGTTCATTATTTGGCGGAAAAACGTAGTTCGGATTTATACCAACAAGATATTGATTTTGAAAAACATGATTATCATATATTCTTTAATTATGCTTATCATATATTAAAAAATAATGGCTATATACCTTACTATCTTTACCGTCAGAAACATATTACTGGGAATTTAGAAAATATAGGATATTGTAAGGTAGGGAAAGAGTGTTTGTATAATATATTGATGATTGAAGAAGCACAAACAATCTTAGGGTTAGGATGTAATGCTTCAACAAAATTTAGCGATTATCATTTAATACTTAACCCGAAAGATTTAATTAGTTATATGCATAGTTATAAAAGTTATTTGGAGAAAAAACTACAATATTTTGAAGAAATGAGGAATCAATATGACGGATCTCTTTTCAGTGAACACGAATACGAATAAGATAACGAATGTAAAAGATAAAGAAATGATTTCAATTTATGCGAAAATTGAAAGCGTAAATGTCGGTCAAACCTCGAATCAATCTGATTATCTAAATTTACAGTTGATGGATGAGACAGGAACAATCCTCGCGAAAAAATGGAACATCACAGAAGAAGAAAAGAAGCAGTTTAAGATTGGTGATATTGTTCATATTACAGGTTATGGTAATGAATTTAATGGAAAAACACAAATCATTATCGAAAGTATTAGGGTAGTAGATGATAGCGAGGGTATTAGTTTAGAAAATTTCTATAAGACAGCGCCACTATCAAAAGAGGAAATTAGAAAAAACATCATAGGTTTTATTAATAAGATTAAAAATGCGAAAATCCAGTTAATCACAAAAACCCTCTTTGAAAAGTATGAAGAAAGTTACTTAACTTATCCTGCAGCGACCAAAAATCATCATGCATATATATCTGGTTTAGGATATCATGTGCTTACGATGCTGAAAATTGGTCGTTCCTTATGTAGCATTTATCCTAATGTTAATGAAGATTTATTATATGCGGGGATTATCTTACATGATATCGGTAAAGTAATTGAGTTATCGGATTATCGTGATCCTGAGTATACTACTATCGGTAAGTTAATTGGCCATATAAATATCGCATTTGAAATCATTGGTCAAACTGCCAAGGAGTTAGGCATTGATGGCGAAGAAGTAATGTTACTACAACATATTATCTTAGCACATCATGGAGAATTAGAATTTGGTTCACCGAAACGACCACAAATACTAGAGGCTGAACTTTTACATCTTATCGATTTAATGGATTCACGGATTAATATGATCCTTCAAGAGTTGGAAGAAACTCCAGAAGGAGATTTCTCAAAACGTATATATACGCTTGATGGTAGAGTATTTTATAAACATTCGCTTAAATGATAAAAGAAGGAGTTATTCTCCTTCTCTTTCTTTTGGGATGATATTCAGAATTTCTCCACCATAAAGTCCACGTACTTGATTATCATAGGTTACTATAAAGTCGAAATAATCACCACAATCATTTGAACTTCTACTTGAACTATCAAATCGCATCTTATAAACTTCTTGGTTAATTAAGCGATACAACCATGTTTCTATAATCAGGGCATCAGTCAATCTTGCTTCACCATAGTTTTCCGTTGTTTTTTCAATCGAAACGATCCGCTTGAAGATAGCATTTTTGGCATCATGTTGATTTGATATGAATTCCAGTGAAATATATGCATCTTCTCGTCTAGTTATATCTTGATATAGTGGATCCTTAGTTGGTTCTAGTAGTTCAATTAACAGTTTTAAGTTATTTTGTTTGGTACTAAAGACACTCATCCTAATCTTATCACCAGGGAAATACTTATGTTCGAGTTCATCCCCATTTGTGATTACTGGTGTTGTGGTATTATTAATAGTATCTTCCCAGAAAATGTGATAGGTTGGTGTAGAAGTATTAGATAAGACTAAACCTAAATCACTTTGATGTCCTGAAGAGATAGTACTAAAATAAATCTTCGCAAAATGATTTTCATCACCAGTAAAATAGGGCAAGATGATGGTCATTTCCATCCCTAACCATAGGTCACTACTCGAATAGACTTGACGATAACAGCGACTTTCTTCGCATGTTAGAGGAGTTGCAGCCCTTATGGTAATAATCCCATTGTATTCAGGTTGATTAACGAATCCTTGACTGCCATAATCGGGAATTTGTAACTCTTCTCTAGTAGTAGTTGTTGTTGTATCATTACGATTGGTTCCATCAAGTATTTGTTGTGTAGTACTAATCATATTACAACTAGTTAAAAAAAAGAGAAAAAGGGCAATCATTACAAGTATCAATTTACGCATCGCATCACCTCAATTGTTCGTTTAGAACATTATAACATGAATTATATGATGAATCCGCAAAAATGCTTTGATATACAAAGTAAAAATCCTATAAAAATGATATGGATAAAAATAAAAACTCGTGAAAGTTAATTTCACGAGTTTTATGCTTAATTAGTCACGAGCATCTGGATTGTATTCAGATAATAGTTTTGTATAGTTTTGATATACTGCGTTAATTTCTGCATCTTTGAAGTTAATGCCTAACTCGTTACGTAATTGGGCAAGACGCATTTCTTTGTATAATGCAGTTGTATATTTATTTTCAAGGTTAGTCTTTAATGTGTTTTCAAATGTTCTGTATGCGTTGAATTTGCTAATTTCATCAGCTGAGTATTTTTCTTGAATATCGACATCATCGTTTTCTAAGTCTTGTAAGTATTCCTTATATTTTTCAATATTATCTGGTCTAGCAGTCTTAGGTGCATCATAAGTCATATATATAACTTGATAACCGTATTTATATGTACCATCTGATTGTTTGATGCGATTTTCTTCAACAATACCCATCCGGTCTAAACTCTTACCAGATTTATTGTGGTTATCCCGAATTTCAAGGAGTTTCTTTTCAAACTTTTCATTTTGTTGACCGTAACTAATTTTGCTCATGAACCCTCCATTTGTTTTGGCGTTAGGGTCATCGCTATATTCTCTTGCTAGAGCTTGGAAGACTGTCTTCCATTTGTCATATTCGACATCTGCAAATCCAACAAATGGTACTTCTTTATCTTCTTCTTCGTCATCATTATCATCAGGATTTACATCATAGAAGATATAGCATTCTTCATCTTCTTGGCAACCGTTAATTATTTGATAAGCTTTTTTGCTAGCGATTTCTTGTGATTCATCATCTTCAGGATTATATTCTAAGAAAATGACGTAAGCATCAATATTGAACCATTTTTCGTAAGCTTCAAGAATATCGTCGTCGTCAATCTTATCGGTACCTTCCCAGTTTTCATAACCTAAAATGTAACGAGTAATTAGTGTTTGAACTGCTTCAACATTGACTAATTGTTCTTCATAGAAGATACCATGATAGAGTCTTAAATATTCAATCCAAGTTAATCCTGCTGGAGGGTTTTGTGAGTAGCCTGTTTTGTAAGCTTTAATTAAATCAATGTATTCTTGTTTTTCAGCCTTAGTTAATTGAATTTCTGGAGCTTTTTTAATTAATACTTCATAGTTGATTAAATCAAGCATGAATTCTAAGGTGTATTGTGTCTTCATCTTGTTGTATAAATCATCAGCAGTGATGGTCTTTGTTTCATCACCAACTTTGAATGTCGCAAGAACAGACTTGTCCTTTAATAATTTGCTTTCACCTTTGAAATCATTGCTGATGCTAGACTTAATGTAGTTAGCGACGATTGTATCATAAATCTTAATTTCAGAATCTTTACGTAATTCTCTTACTTTTGTAGATGTATAAGTATCAGTAGCACGTTTATCTACTAATTGATCGACGAAGTACTTTTCAAATTCTGGTGATTGACGGTAGTTTTCCTTATACTTAGGTTTTGATAATTTATAAACAAAGTAAGTAGCATCATCTGGAATAAATTTACCAGTTTGATTAAAGTGATATCTTTCTTCGTCTCCTTCTACTGTGAAGGGTTCACCTAAGTATTCATCAGCAAAGACGAAATCACGGAATGCAGTTTTATTAGATAATTCTGAATACACTAAGTAGTCATACTCACATTCATATTCAACTGTAGTATCGATGAATGGAGGATATTCTCTCTCAGTAGTATCAGTATCTTCATCATCTTTATGTTGATCAGCATACTCTTGTTTAAAGAAATCTAAAACACTACCATAAGTCTTTGGATTTTGTACGCGTTTACGTAGTTCTTCACTAATTTGGTTAGCTTTTGCTTCTGTTGAATATCTTAAAACAATGACACACATGTCTTCTTTGTATTCGTCTTTAGCCTTTTGAATTGCATGTGTCTTTTCTTCTTCATCATAGATTTCTTGTCTTGCTACATCTTTTGCATAGGCTTTTTGAAGTAAACTTAAAATGTAGAAGTCTCTAATCTTTTGGTCACGTGTTTCTTCATCTTCATCTGGTGAAGTGATAACACCTTGTCTAACCATGTTGCGATAGAATGCATCGATACCTTGCTTTTTCATTGCGTTAATCTTATCTTCTAATTCTTTTTCATCGATGTCATCATAGTAGTCAGCAAGTAATTCGCGGTCAATCATGTCTAATAACACTGTTGAACCGACATTCAATTTCAACATGCTGTATAATTCTTCTTTTGTAACCTTGAGATTACCATATTCAAAGACGATTTCATCTGGATTAGTAATCGTTGGTTGTGCTTTTGGTCTACTTGCAATCGCTGCCACTACAATAATAACAACAGCAACTACTAACACTGGTAAACCTTTAAGCAAGATTGATTTGTAGTTCATTATCGTCACTCCTTCTAGATTTTGTATAACGTTATAATAATAACATTTTTAAATAATTAAGACAATAGTTTTTAATAATTTAACTATGTAAGTTGTAAAATCGTTTTCATAGATTTGTCCTTACGCTAGTATAGACGAATTACACTTATTTTTTATTGCATTTTATTTTAATTATTTTGCTATTTAATCCACTAAACTGGCAAAATATGTCAAATTCTTTAATATTACTTCTTTTTTATTTAATTCAAGGTAACCCTCATTTTCCAGATTTTTTAATTCACGAAATAATGATTGTCTTTCTACTCCCAATAAATTCGCCAACTCAGTTTTACTTTTGATTATTAACGAATGGTTTTCTTTATTTAAATGTTCATAATTAAGAAAGTAATAAGCTAGTTTATGCCTTAATGTTTTTTGTGATTTTATTTTAATCAACTTGTTTATTTGATGATAGCTTTCAGCAATATGTTGTAAATACTTTTCTAGAATATTAGGATTTTCACTAAGAATTCTTAATAGACTATCTTTAGAGATAAATAAGATTTCGCAGTTGCTTTTCGCTACAATATCATAAGGATAGTATGGTTCTGGAGAGAATAACAGGATTTCCCCAAAGATATTGTATTGCTTAAGGTTTCTGATTAATATCCTAGTTCCTGTTTCAGTTAGATGTTCAATTTTAACTTCACCTTTTAAGAGGATTCCGATACTTTGACAACGACTTCCAGTTAGAAATATTATTTGATCTTTGGGATATTTTCTAATACTATGTTTAACATTTCCTGTTTTTAGCATGTGATTAAGTTCATAAAAGAATTCAAGATGGAATTTTTTGTAAACTAAGTTGTTCATTTTTTCACCTACTCAACAAAATTGTAACATATGTGACATATTTTATCAATATTTTAGTATACAATATTAGTGAAAAAATGAACAAATAAGGAAGGATGTTTATGAAAAAGACATTATCAATTTTATTGAGTGTTATTAGTTTAATTTTACTAGTAGGATGTAATAGAAACCAAGAAGTAAAAACCATTCATGTTCGTATACCATTTGGTGCGCCTACTTTAGGAATGGTTAAAATGATTCATGATGTTAAAACAATTGATAATTATTCCATCGAATATGATGTAGTTAGTGGTCCTGATATGTTAGTAAGTGCATTTACAAATAAATCACATGAATTTATCATTGCTCCTACAAATGTGGGTGCGAAGTTATACATAAATAAACCAGATTATCTCTATGCTGCTACCATCACTATGGGGAATCTCTACATTATTAGTAGTGAGGAAATCACCCTTGACAGTTTAGTAGGTCAAACGATTCATGCCTTTGGCGCAGGTAGTACACCAGAAATAGTTTTACGAAAAGTAATCGGTGAACGTGATATTACAATCCAGTTTGAGGATAACACGGTGATTAATAGTTGTTTTGTTGCTGGTACATGTAAACATATCTTAATTGCGGAACCAGCGTTATCGATGGTTAAAACAAAAAAAGATATAACCACTATCATAGACTTGCAAGAAGAATATAAAAAACTAACTGGCATCGATCATTACCCGCAAGCTGCATTATTTGTGAATAAGAAGTTTGCGGATAAACATAAAGATGTAGTTAAAAAGTTTATTAACGAAGTCAAAATGAGTGTTCAATTTGTGAATAATGATAAAGATATCGCCAGTGCTTATTATGAAGCGATTGCTTCTGAACTCAATCAAAATATGCCCCGAGTGGTTATCAAGAATTCAATTCCAGGTTCAAATATTTATTTTGTGAGTGGAAAAGATTCAAAACCATTAATTGATACCTTCTTTAGCATAGTACTGGAGTTTAATAAAGAATTAATTGGCAATAAAATACCTGATGAAAACTTTTACTGGAGCGATGAAGAATGAAAAAAATAGGTTGGTATGGTCTTTCTATCTTAATTTTAATAAGTTTTTATGTTATTGGTAGTGTAATCATCGATAATGAAGTAATTCTACCAAGACTAACAAGTATCTTTAAATATATAAAAGGTATAAAGGGAAGAACTTTATTAATTAATGTAGGTAATACAATAGGCAAAACAATTCTTACTTATTTATTAAGTGTCGTCATTAGTTTGATACTAGCGGTTATCGCTACCAATGAAAAAAGACGGTTAATTATTAAACCGTGGATGAGCATTATTAAGACCGTACCAACCATTGCGATTTTATTAATTTTAATCATCGCAATAGGCAATGAAAAGACAGTTTATGTTTTACCTAGTTTGGTCATTATGCCAGTGTTATACGAAAACTTCCTCGATCAAATGATTAATGTGGATCAAAAGTATCGTGAAGTAGCCACTGTGTATCGATTCGACTTAAAGAAAAAGCTTAAATACCTCTATTATTATCCATTATTAGAGCGATTATTGCTTTCTTTAAAGCAAACCTTTGGGTTGTGTTTAAAGGTTATTGTGATGGCAGAAGTAATTGCTCAAGTGAAACAAGGTATTGGTGTCATGATGCGGAAAGAAAATCTAAATATTGAAACTAGTGGTGTTTTTGCGTGGACTTTAATACTAATAATAATCATAATCATCATTGATTATTTATTAGAGTTCTCCACTAAGAAACTCCTGAAATGGAAGTGTTACGATGGAAATTAATATAAATAAAAGTTATGGAAATGTTGTAGTTTTCCAAGACTTTAAGTTAAATATCCACGAAAATAAACTTAATTGTCTTATTGGCCCTTCTGGTTGTGGAAAAACAACTTTACTCCAATGCATAGCGGGATTAACTAATTATAAAGGTAGTATTATTCCTAAACCTGAAAAGATCGGATATGTGTTTCAAGAGGATAGATTATTTCCTTATTTAACAGTTTATAAGAATTTAGAAATCATCAATAATAATCAAGATATCATAAATGAATATTTAGATGAGTTCCATGTTAGTGATTTACGTGATAAATATCCTTCACAATTAAGTGGTGGAGAAAAACAGCGCATTTCTTTAATACGAGCTTTTATTGCTGATAGTGATTTAATCTTATTAGATGAACCATTTAAATCATTGGATTATTTTTTAACTTGGTCTTTATGTGACATGTTGGTTAAGTTATATGAAATGACAAAGAAGACGATGATTTTAGTTACTCATAATGTGGAGATGGCTGTTTACTTAGGTCAATATATCCATGTACTTTCTGATAAACCTACTACAGTAAAAAAATCTATTGTTAATTACCAAACTTTTCACAAATTTGATGAGAAAAGTTTAAGTGTCTACGATGAATTATTAACTTTAATCAAATAACAATGTTAGAATTATCACAAAATCTTGCGAAAAAAGGTTGATTTTATCTGTATTTATAATATAATAAATAGGGATTGAGAATTTTTTCACAAGAGTGATATGATGAAGATTAGAGAGATTAGCCATTTAATTCATGGTGAAATATTAACGCAGTTTAACGAAGAAAAAGATTATTTCACCGCATTTGCGTGTGATTTGATGAGCGACTGTTTAGCGTTCATCAATGATCCTAACTGCATACTTATTACTGGTTTAGTTAATGAGCAGTCATTAAGAACCGCAGAAATGCTTGATATCGACTGCATTATTTTTGTGCGAGGCAAACCGATTTCGAAAGACATTATTGAACTTGGCAAGAAGCATAATCTTACACTTATCTTAACAAAGACGACACTATTTGAAGTAAGTGGCATTCTTTACCAAGCCGGTATCAAGCCACTCCAGATTAGGTGAAAGCATGACTGTTACATTTGAATTTAATGTATATCATGAGGATTATCATAATGCAGGAGTTGCCTCGAGTGAGATAAAGAAGTATTTGACGCAAATTGGCTTAAATCCACAGTTAATCAGACGCATCGTTATCTGTTCTTACGAAGCAGAAATGAACGTTGTCATTCACTCTTATGGTGGAAAAATGGTTCTTTCAATAGATGACAATGAAATTAAGTTAGAGGTTACCGATACAGGTCCAGGTATACCAGATATCGAACTAGCAATGCAGGAAGGATACTCAACTGCACCACTCTCAGCTAGGGAACGTGGATTTGGTGCTGGAATGGGACTGCCAAACATGAAAAAGAATGCGGATACCTTTGAGATTGCATCTAGTCCTCAAGGGACCATTGTTAGATTGGCTTGGGTGATTTTATGAAAAACTTAGTCGATATTCATAATGAACGTTGTATTGGTTGTACTAGATGCATGCGCAGTTGTCCTATGGAAGCAATTAGAATTGTTGATAATAAAGCACAATTATTTAAAGAACGTTGTATCTATTGTGGTAATTGTATCATTGAATGCCATAAGAATGCATATAAGGTCTATAGTGATTCGTTCGCTAATTTAAGTAAATATAAAATCAATGTGGCTATATTACCAATAGCGATATACGGTTTATTAAACAATAAAGATGACCTTGGTGGTATTTCCGCAACCTTAAAAGATTATGGATTTGATGAGGTAGTGGAATTATCTGGTATCTATTCTTTTATGGTAGACCAAATTTTAGATTATATAAAAAATGACGATAAAACTTACATCTTAACTCATTGTCCAAGCGTTACCCGTTTAGTCACGAAAAAATATCCACAACTACTCCACCATCTCTTGCCATTCTCACCACCTTTTGAGATTGCGGGGAAAGTTTATCGCCGCTTTTTTAGTGAAAAGTATAATCTTCAAGAAGATGAGATTGGAATTAGTTATATAAGTGAATGCCTATCGAACTTCATCGTTATCAAAGAAAACAAAGATAAAATAGCCATAGATCAAGTGTTTTTACTCAGCGATTTAATCAGGAATATTAGTTATAAAAAGATAGATGAAGTTAAAGCAGTAAAAAAAGGCGTATACTTTGCGAAAGTTGGGGCATTTAAATACGTATCAAATAATCGCGATATTTTAGCGGTTGATGGGATTAGAAATGTAGATACTGTATTAGAACATATCGATATCAGAAAAATCAAGAATGTTAGACTAGTAGAAGCATATTCCTGCACTGGAGGGTGTGTTGGTGGTACTTTCATGCAGGAAAATCCCTTTGTGGCAAAATGGCGGGTTAATGAATTTATTAATGAATTAGATGATGATGTAACATTTGATATCAATATAGAACCAATTGATTATTATGCTGGTGAATTTGAAAGCGAAGAAGGAGTACTTACCTTAAGTAATGACTTCCGCGAAGCGATTAAAAAAATGAAAAGAATCAATGAGATCTTAGCGATTCTACCAAACATCGATTGTTGCGCTTGTGGTAGTCCTTCCTGTCGAGCGTTCGCGGAAGATGTGGTTAAAGGTTTAAAAACAATTGAAGATTGCCGAATGCGAAAAGGAGGAACTTAATGAAAGTAAGGGAATTAATCAAAGATCAAGCATTTCGCTTAATTGTGGATGGTAATCTAGAAGAAGAGATTACAGGTTGTTACTGTGGTGATTTATTAAGCTGGGTGATGGCTCATATTAAACCCCAAAATGCCTGGTGTACAGTATTAAATCATGTTAATATCGTTGCAGTGGCCTCCTTAACGCAAGTAAGTTGTATCATCATCTGCGAAGATGCTCCTTTAGATGAAACCACTTTGAGTAAGGCTAAACAAGAAAAAATTAATATCATCACTACCAGTTTAACGAGCGCTGAAGTCGCTCGGAGGATTCTCAATGGTTAAGTGTTATTATGATTTGCATATCCATACTGGATTATCTCCTTGTGCTGATAAAGATATGAGCCCTAACAATATTGTTAATATGGCTGTAATAAAAGGATTAGATATAATTGCGATAACAGATCATAATAGTGCCAAAAATGTAAAACCAATTTTGAAAGTAGCTACCAATACTTCTTTAGTGGTAATTCCTGGCATCGAAGTAGAAACTAAAGAAGGTATTCATTTACTCTGTTACTTTCGCAGTTTAGAAGATTTAAATAGATTCACAGAAATTATTGATCAGAATTTACCCGATGTTTTTATAAAAGAAGAAATCTTTGGTGCTCAACTCATTTATGATGAAAATGATGAAGTAATAGATAAAGTAGTAAAAATGTTAAGTAACTCTACTTTATTGAGCATGAATGAAGTAATTGATCTTGTACATAAATTTCAAGGTATCGTTATACCATCCCATATTGACCGTTATGCAAATAGCATTATAACGGTTTTGGGATTTATCCCTCCTGACCTACCGATTGATGGTGTAGAAATAAGTAAAATGGGAAATACCACCAACAATCTTAATTATAAAGTAATATGTAACTCCGATGCCCATTACTTAGGCGCAATTAATGAAAGAATTAATTTTGTTGAACTAGAAAACAAATCAATTGATGCATTTTTCAAGTATTTCGGTGATAAATAATGCGAGACATCTCATTACATATCTTAGACATTGCGCAAAATTCCTTAGCAGCAAATGCAAGTTTAGTTGAAATAAGTGTTGAGGAAACGTCAGATTACATAGAAGTCACGATTAAGGATAATGGTAAGGGCATGAGTGAAGAAGAATTAAAGAAAGTTACTGACCCTTTTTATACTACTAGGAAGACCAGGAAAGTTGGCTTAGGACTATCTTTATTTAAACAAAATGTGGAACTCACAAATGGTAGTTTTTCAATCGAATCAAAACCAAATGTAGGTACCGTAGTTAATGCCAGATTTAATCGTCATTCGATTGACTGCCTACCACTTGGTGATTTGTTAGAAACATTCATAACGTTGATAATCTTAAATCCTGATACTGATTTTGTTTTTAAGCATAAAAGTCCTGTAAAAGATTATCAACTCGATACGAGAGAACTTAAAACCGTATTAAACGAAATTAAAATAAATGAAATACCAGTGATTAATTGGATAAGGGAGGATTACAATGGCTAAATTAGACTTAAGTGCAGAAAACTTCGCCAAGCTGCAAAAATTTATCGATGAAAATCGTAGTGAAACTATGGGACTCATGCCTGTCCTTCATGCAGCCCAAGAAATCTTTGGCTGCATTCCCCTCGAAGTACAAAAGTACATCGCCAAAGAATTAAATGTTTCGGTAGCGGATATTTATGGAGTAGTTACCTTTTACTCCCGCTTTTCTACTGAACCCGTCGGTGATAACTTAATTGGTGTCTGCTTAGGTACAGCCTGTTATGTTAAGGGATCACAAGCAATTCTCGATCGTTTTAAGAAAGAATTAGGAATCGATGTTGAACAAACCACAGAAGATGGGAAATTCACCTTAACAGCTACTCGTTGTCTCGGGGCATGTGGTTTAGCGCCAGTTGTCACGATAAATAACGATGTTTATGGTAAACTGGTCCCTACCGAAGTGCCAAAGATTTTGGCGAAATACCAAAAGGAGGAGTAACATGAAAAAGACGATTGCCGATTTAGAAAAGATTCGGATGGAAGTTTTAAAGAATATCGATTTACGCAATTCTAAAGAAGAAGTGAGAATTGTTGTTGGTATGGGGACTTGTGGTATTTCCGCAGGAGCTCGTGAGGTATTAAATGCGCTTGTTGAAGAAATTAACCGTCGCGAGTTAAAAAACATTAAAGTTGTTCCTACAGGTTGTGTTGGCATGTGCCGTCTTGAACCAATGTTTGATGTATATAAAGATGGTGAAAAGGTAACTTATGTGGATATGACTCCCGAGAAAGCACGTCAAGTTGTCGTTGAACATCTAGTAAACAATCGCATCATTGAAGATTACACTATTGGTAAACGGGCAAAGGAATAGGAGGGTAGTTATGCGATTATATCGTTCACATGTATTAATTTGTGGGGGTACAGGTTGTACATCCTCACGTTCGCAAGAGATCAAAAAAGAAATGGAAAAATACATTGCCGAATTTGGATTAGAAAATGAAGTTCAAGTGGTTATGACTGGTTGCTTCGGACTTTGCGAAGCTGGTCCAATCGTCATTGTATATCCAGAAGGCACGTTCTATTCTCGGGTTAAAGTTGAAGATGCCAAACGCATAGTAGAAGAACATTTATATAAAGGTCGTATCGTCAAGGATCTCTTATATTATGAAGCATTAGAAGAAGAAACTGACACTGTTAAGTCAGTTAATGAAGTAGAATTCTATGCTAAACAAATGCGGATTGCGTTGAAGAACTGCGGTGTTATCGACCCTGAAAATATTGATGAATATATTGCGGTTGATGGTTATAAAGCATTAACAAAAGTATTAACAGAAATGACTCCTGAGCAAGTCATTGAAGAAATAACTAAGTCTGGTTTAAGAGGCCGTGGGGGAGCAGGTTTCCCTACAGGAAAAAAATGGGCAATTGCGGCTAGTTACAAAGCTGACCAAAAATACGTCGCATGTAATGCCGACGAAGGTGACCCAGGCGCATTCATGGACCGTTCCATTCTTGAAGGTACACCTCATTCTGTCCTTGAAGCGATGGCAATTGCGGGATATGCGATTGGTGCATCCAAAGGTTACATTTATGTACGAGCAGAATATCCAATTGCGGTTAAACGTTTAAATATTGCGATTAATCAAGCACGTGAATATGGTCTCTTAGGTGAAAACATCTTAGGAACTGGTTTTAATTTTGATATTGAAATCTGTTTAGGTGCTGGTGCTTTCGTTTGTGGTGAGGAAACAGCACTCATCGAATCCATTGAAGGTAAACGCGGGATGCCAAGAGTTCGGCCACCATTCCCAGCTGAAAAAGGGATTTGGGGTAAACCTACTTTATTAAATAACGTTGAAACATATGCGAACATCCCAGCGATAATCAATAATGGTGCAGAATGGTTCGCCAGCATTGGTACCGAAGATTCCAAAGGTACAAAGGTTTTCGCTTTAGGTGGTAAGATTAAGAATACTGGTTTAGTTGAAGTACCAATGGGAACTACTTTAAGAGAAGTTATTTATGGTATTGGTGGCGGATGCCCTAACGGTAAGAAGTTTAAAGCAGTACAAACAGGTGGTCCATCTGGTGGCTGCTTACCAGAAAAATATCTTGATACACCAATTAGTTATGAAAACTTAACGCGTTTAGGTTCCATGATGGGTTCTGGTGGGATGATTGTCATGGACGAAGATAACTGTATGGTGGATATCGCAAGATTCTATCTCGATTTTACTTGTGACGAATCTTGTGGTAAATGTACTCCTTGTCGTGAAGGTACTTACCGTTTAAGAGAATTATTAGATAAAATTGTTGAAGGTCGGGCAACTCTAGATGATTTAGATAAACTTGAAAGTTTAGCTCATTATATCAAAGATAATTCTTTATGTGGTTTAGGTCAAACAGCACCTAACCCAGTATTATCAACCCTAGAACACTTCCGCGATGAATATATCGCTCATATCGTTGATAAGAAATGTCCTGCCCATGTATGTCAAAAACTTCTACAATATGTAGTTACGGATAAATGTATTGCCTGTGGTAAATGTATCAATGTTTGTCCACAAGAAGCTATTTCCGCTACTGGTGAAGTTGCGAATGAACGTACAGGTAAACGCCGTAGTGTAATTAATCAAGAATTGTGCATCAAGTGCGGTGCTTGCCTTGAAGCATGTCCACCTAAAATTGGTGCCATTGTGAGAATTTAGGAGGGTTGTCGATGAATACTGTAAAGATTACCATTAATAATCGTCAATATGAAGTACCGAGCAATTATACCATCCTGGATGCTTGCCGGGCTGCCCAAATTGATGTACCAACATTATGTTTCTTAAAAGATATCAACGAAACAGGCGCTTGTCGGATGTGCGTGGTAGAAGTTGAAGGTGCACGTAACCTCCAAGCTTCTTGTGTGACTCCTGTGCGCGATGGCATGGTAGTCAAAACTAATACTCCCCGTGTCATTAATTCCCAAAAAACCACACTAGAATTATTACTGGCAAATCATAATATTGAATGTTTAGTATGTAATCGTAACGGACAATGTGAATTACAAGACTTAGCAGAAAGATTCCAATTAAAAGAAATTTACTTTGATAACTATAAAAAACGGGAACCAATTTACGACGATGCTAGTGTTTCGATTGTGCGTGACACTTCTAAATGTGTCCTTTGTGGTCGATGTGTATCAGTATGTAAAAAACAAGCTGGTATGAGTGTTCTCACTTTCATTAATCGTGGATTTGAAACTCATGTAGGTCCAGCCTTTGATGAAAAGATGGAGTATGCTGGTTGTATCTATTGCGGTCAATGTATCAATGTATGTCCAGTTGATGCTTTGAAAGAAAAACCACATATCGACATCGTTTGGGATGCAATTAACGATCCTAAGAAACATGTAGTCTTCCAAACTGCTCCAGCAGTACGGGCAGCGATTGCGGAAGAGTTTGGGTATGAAATAGGTACTGGTGCAACAGGTAAGATGGTTGCCGCTATTAGACGTTTAGGTGTAAATAAAGTCTTTGACACTAACTTTGCGGCTGACTTAACGATTATGGAAGAAGGTTTTGAATTAATTGATCGTCTCCAAAATGGTGGAAAATTACCAATGTTTACATCCTGTTCACCAGGTTGGATTAGAATCATTGAACAATATTATCCTGAATTTATTCCAAATCTATCAACATGCAAATCACCACATCAAATGCTTGGAGCTATAGTAAAATCTTATTATGCGAAGAAAATGAACATTGACCCTAAAGACATCTTTGTGGTATCAGTTATGCCATGTTCATGTAAGAAGAGCGAAATGCATCGACCAGAAATGGAAGTCAATGGTCTACGTGATGTTGATGCTGTCTTAACTACAAGAGAAGTTGCGAAGATGATTAAGCAAGCTGGTATCGACTTCGATAACCTTCCTGATGAAGACTTTGATCATCCATTAGGAGAATACTCTGGTGCTGGTGTTATTTTTGGAGCTACTGGTGGGGTCATGGAAGCAGCACTAAGAACTGTTGCTGATGTTTTATCTAATCAAGACCTTAAGGAAATTGATTATAGTGCTGTTCGTGGTACAGAAGGTATCAAGGAAGCTGAAATTGAAGTTGCAGGTATGAAGATTAGAGTAGCGGTAGCCCATGGTGGTGCTAATGCGAAGAAGTTATTAGAAATGATTAAGAGTGGAGAAAAAGAATATCATTTCGTCGAAATCATGGGTTGTACCGGTGGTTGTGTCAACGGTGGTGGGCAACCATATGTTAACGCGAAAAAACGTAATAGTGGTATCGACCATCGTAAATTACGGGCACAAGTACTTTATAGTGAAGATAAGTCCAAGACAGTTCGCAAGAGCCACTTGAATAAAGATGTTCAAAAACTATACGAAGAGTTCCTTGGTAAACCAAACAGCCACTTAGCTCATGAACTTCTCCATACACATTATCATTCACGGGAAGTATTCCCAACACAAGGTAGATAAAGTTATAAAGGGCAGCTTGCTGCCCTTTATTAATTGATATTTGAAGTTTGTGTTAAATATCTCTAATTGTTTAATAATATTATTTAGACAATCCTTGATTTATGTAAGAAAAAAGCGTTTTCGTTTATTGTATCTTTATGTCAATTGATGTATAATTAACTGTGGTAAAAAAATCTAAGGAGGAAGCAATATGGCCAAAGTATTTCAATCCATGGATGGCAATCAAGCAGCAGCATATATTGCCTATGCTTTTACAGAAGTAGCTGGTATTTACCCCATCACACCATCCTCACCAATGGCTGAGTATGTTGATTTATGGGCTTCTCAAGGTAAGAAGAACTTATTCGGTATGCCAGTAAAAGTTGTGGAAATGCAATCAGAAGCTGGTGCTGCCGGTACTGTTCATGGTTCATTACAATCTGGGGCGCTCACTACTACCTTCACTGCATCCCAAGGATTGTTATTAAAGATTCCTAATATGTATAAAATCGCTGGTGAATTATTACCAGGTGTTATACATGTAGCCGCAAGAACAATTGCGACACATGCATTATCAATTTATGGTGATCATTCCGATATTTACGCAGCAAGACAAACAGGTTTTGCCTTCCTTGCGACTTCATCAGTACAACAAGTTATGGACCTTGCTGGTGTAGCGCATTTAGCTGCAATTAAATCACGTGTACCATTTGTTCATTTCTTTGATGGATTCAGAACAAGCCATGAAATTCAAAAAATTGAAGTGCTTGATTATGATTTCTTAGGTTCATTATTAGATCGTGAAGCAGTTAAAGCCTTTAGAGACCGGGCACTTACTCCAAATCGTCCTGTTACCCGTGGTTCTGCTCAAGGTGATGATGTCTTCTTCCAAAACCGTGAAGCACAAAACAAATTCTATGAAGCAGTACCTGATATCGTTAATGAATACATGGAAGCTATTTCTAAGGAAACAGGTAGAGAATATAAACCATTCGTCTACTATGGTGCACCTGATGCAACCGATGTAATCGTCGCAATGGGTAGTGTAACAGAAACAATTGAAGAAGTAGTTGATTACTTAAACGCTAAAGGTAAGAAAGTCGGTCTCATTCGTGTTCATTTATATCGTCCTTTCAGTGCTAAATACTTCTTCAATGTCTTACCAACAACCGTTAAACGGATTGCAGTACTTGATAGAACAAAAGAACCTGGTTCAGTAGGTGAACCATTATATCTAGATGTTAAAGGTATCTTCTATGGTAAAGAAAATGCGCCAAGAATTATTGGCGGTCGTTATGGTCTCTCAAGCAAAGATACCACTCCAGCGCAAATTATCGCTGTATATGAACATCTTGAAAAAGATGGTCATGACAATTTCACAGTTGGTATCATTGACGATGTAACACATTTATCTTTACCAGTTGATGAATCAATTGATATTAGTGATCCTGCAACTACTGAAGCTCTTTTCTTTGGTTTAGGTAGCGATGGTACTGTTGGTGCTAATAAGAACACCATTAAGATTATTGGGGAAAACACTGATCTCTATGCTCAAGCATATTTCGCTTATGACTCCAAGAAATCTGGTGGGGTTACACGTTCACACTTACGGTTTGGTAAGAAACCAATTCGTTCTACATATTTAGTAACCCATCCATCCTTTGTATCTTGCTCAGTTGATACATATCTATATAAATATGATATGTTATCAGGTTTACGCAAGGGTGGTACTTTCTTATTAAATACTGTTTACAGTGCTGAAGAAATCGTAGAAAAAATGCCAAATCGCGTTAAGAGACTGCTTGCTGAAAAAGAAGCTAAGTTCTATATCATTGATGCTGTCACATTAGCTCGTGAAATTGGTTTAGGTAATAGAACTAATACAATTCTTCAATCCGCTTTCTTCAAATTAAACGAACAAATCATGCCATTTGATCAAGCGGAAGAATTAATGAAAAAATATGCGACAAAGACATATAGCCGTAAAGGTGAAGCCATCGTTAAGATGAATCACCGTGCTATCGAAGTTGGTTACGAAGGCTTAATTGAGGTAAAAGTTGATCCTAACTGGAAGAATTTACCAGACGATGATTTAACAGTTAATGAAGAACGTCCAAATTATGTTAAAGAAATTGCTGATCCAGTTAATGCGATTGATGGTTATAAATTACCAGTTTCAGTTTTCGCTCAAGAAGAATATGTTGATGGTACGATGATGAGTGGTTCAACAAAATATGAAAAACGTGCTATTGCGAACTTCGTACCTAGATGGATTGAAGAAAACTGTATCCAATGTAACCAATGTGCCTTTGTATGTCCACATGCTGTTATTCGTCCATTCTTAATTACTGAAGAAGAAATGAATAACGCACCTGAAGAATTTGTCACAATTACACCAATTGGTAAAGGATTAGAAGGCTTACGTTATCGCATCCAAGTATCACCATTAGATTGTACAGGTTGTGAAGTGTGCGTTAACGCATGTCCTGGTAAGAAAGGTGTTAAAGCCCTTCAAATGGTACCAATTGGCGAACAAATTGAACGTCATGAAGCAGTTCATGCTGACTACTTATTCAACCATGTAACATATAAAGATAACTTATTACCAAAGAATAATGTTAAGGGTTCACAATTTGCACAACCATTATTTGAATTCCACGGTGCTTGTGCTGGATGCGGTGAAACACCATATATTAAACTCGTTACGCAATTATTTGGCGATCATATGATTATTGCGAACGCTACTGGTTGTTCATCCATCTATGGTGCTAGCTTCCCATCAACTCCATATACAACTAACAAAGATGGTCGTGGACCAGCATGGGCGAACTCCTTATTCGAAGATAACGCTGAATTTGGTTTCGGTATGAAGATTGCCCATGAAACAATTCGCGATCGAATCCAAACCATCATGGAAGCTAATATGGACAAAGTTGAACCAGTCTTAAATGAACTCTTCACAAAATGGATCGAAAACCGCAATTCTAGTGCTGTCACAAGAGAAATCGAACAAGACCTCATTACCGCTATTGAAAATAGCACCAACGATGATGTCAAACAAATTCTTGAACTCAAAGAACATCTCGTTAAACGTTCACAATGGATTATCGGTGGTGACGGTTGGGCTTACGATATCGGCTTCGGTGGCTTAGACCATGTTATCGCTAATAATGAAGACGTCAACATTTTAGTACTTGATACAGAAGTATATTCCAACACTGGTGGTCAAGCTTCTAAAGCTAGCCAAACTGGTTCAATCGCGAAGTTTGCTGCTGCGGGTAAACCTGGTAAGAAGAAGGACTTAGCAGCTATTGCGATGAGTTATGGTCATGTTTATGTAGCACAAATCTCCCATGGTTACTCACAAGCACAAACTCTCAAAGCTATCATGGAAGCTGAAAGTTATCCAGGACCATCCATTATCATCGCTTACTCACCATGTATTGCTCATGGTATTAAAGGTGGTATGGCTAACTCTCAATATCAAGCAGCTCTCGCAACTGAATGTGGTTACTGGCCAACCTTCCGCTTCAATCCACTATTAGCTGAAGAAGGCAAGAATCCATTCCAATTAGATTGTAAAGAGCCTAACTGGGATAAATATCATGATTTCTTAATGAATGAAACTCGTTATGCTCAATTACATCAAATTAATCCAGCATTAGCACAAGAATTACTAGAAGCAAACATTAAAGAAGCTAAACGTCGTTATGCAATGTACAAACGCTATGCAGCTATGGATTATTCAAGCCAAGAATAATATAATAATATGTTAGAAATAGGTTACAGTAATGTAACCTATTTTTTTAATTACTTTGACAATTGGACGATAATGTTTTACAATGGAGTCATGTTTTTTAAAGAAAGGTGAAAGGGATGAAGTACCTAATCTTTGTAATTCTTAGTGTGCTACTAATATTAACTGGATGCCATGTTAAGAATCAAACTACTGTTACCACCACATTAACGACGGAAGAAAGAACGTCAACAACAAAAAACACAACTACAGAAGATTTAGGAGTAACCCCAACAAAGGAAACAATATTACCTTCAGTAATAAGTAATAATATGATTTTTCAACAACATAAACCGATTCGCGTCTGGGGTAAAGCAGAATCAGGAGTTATCATTAACGTTAAAATGATTCGCGATAAAGACCAAGAAGTAATTTATAGCGATAAAGTTACTACTGGTGAAGATGGTAATTGGTTAATCGAATTCCCAGCGCTTGAGGGCTCATTTGATAAATATTATTTTGTCATTAGCGACCTTTTACATGAGATAACGATTAACGATGTTGTTGTTGGAGAAGTGTGGGTTGCTGGTGGTCAATCGAATATGGATGTAGAGTTAAGATATATTATCAATGGTCGTTACTATTTAAACACCGCGAACTATGAACATATCAGAATCTTTTACCAAAAACTAACCCCATTTGATAATAACAACGCTGACTTTTCATACTTTCCTGAGTTTGATGTTCAAGATGGGCAGTGGGTAAAAGCGATAAGTGGTGATAATGTTGCTAATTGTTCAGGTATAGGTTATATTTTTGCTTTGACATTATATAATGAGTTAAATGTTCCAGTAGGAATTATTAATACCTCAAAAGGTGGTAGTAGCATCCATACTTGGATGAGTAGAGAAATTATCGATAAAACATCAGAAGTTAAATCTTATGTTCAATCATTTGGTGCTTATAAAACACCATCAACTTGGAATAACTGGCGTAACAACAAAGAATTCTGGCAACAAAACTATAATCAAACTACGGCCATGTACAATCATAAGATTGCACCTTTGACAAACCTGAACATTAAAGGGTTTGTCTGGTATCAAGGAGAGAATGATTGTAAAGTACCAGGATACTATTACTACGCTTTAAATGCGTTAATAAAAGATTATAGTGAGAAGTTTAGAACGGAGAATTTACCGTTTACAATTATCCAATTAGCTCCTCGTAGTGATATTACTCAAGATTTTTATCCTGATTTCTTATTAACACAACACCGAGTTGTAAAAGATCATCCTGAAACTCGGGCTATAATCCCCATTCATGATGTTGATTTAACCTGGAACTATGGCGATTATTACGATCGCCAACCAGTACATCCTTTAGATAAAGTTCCCGTTGGAACTAGAGCTGCTAAAGCGATGTTGACATTAATATATAATCATGAAATAGATTATTTAGCACCTGAATATACCCATCATGAATTAATCGGTAATGAAGTTCATATCTACTTTAATCATGCTGATTCTGGTTTACAAACCAAAAATAGTAATAAAATTAAGATGTTACAAGTTATTAAGAAAGATGGATCAAGAGTAAACGTTGATGGTACTATTCAAGGTAATAAAATTATTATTACTTATAATAACTGGGATGAGATTCAATTCATAGCATATGGTTATGCAGCGATGAATCATGATGCGAACTTGTTTAACGCGTTAGATGTACCCGTAGTCCCATTTAAGATTAAATTAGTTTAAGTCTAAACATCTTACCTCCTAATTAACTTATATATGAATGTTTATCATGAAATCAGGCATAATAAAAATAAACTAAATATTAGGAGGTAACCATGGAAGATATAAAGAAGCAAAATAGCGTACCAGAAGATAAAAAAGATAAATCGAAATCCATTATAGTAGATTATTCCATCGATAAAGATTTACAAGTTAATAAAGATAGTCGAGAGGATATCGAAATAGGTGAAGAACATACACCTGAAAATAAAGAAAGAAAAACCGAAAAAATATATATGCCATAATGAAATGAATCCTTTTATCATACCGATAAAGGGATTTTTTATATAATTTTATATGATTAAAAATTCACAATTTGTTTAGTATATTATTGGAAAAACCTTTGGGATTTATGTATAATTAAGTCTAGAGACTTTATAGGAGGACGACATGAAACCGAAACTAGAAATCAAGAATCTTCATGCTAGTGTAGAAGATAAAGAAATACTCAAAGGTGTTGATTTAACTGTCCAAGGTGGTGAGTTCCATGTTATTATGGGGCCAAATGGAACTGGTAAATCAACATTAGCTTCTGTAATAATGGGGAATCCTAAATATACAGTTACACAAGGTCAAATACTACTAAATGATGAAGACATTACGGAGATGCCTGTGGATGAACGGGCACGTAAAGGTCTCTTCTTGGCGATGCAATATCCCCAAGAAGTACCAGGGGTAACTAATTCGGATTTCATTAGAACCGCAATTCAAGCACGCACTGGTCAAACTGTTCCTTTATATAAATTTATAATGGAATATGACCGCGCGATTGAACGGTTAAAGATGAATAGCGACTTACCTCATCGATATTTAAATGATGGCTTCTCAGGTGGAGAAAAGAAGCGGAATGAAATTTTACAATTACTAATGTTAAAGCCTAATATTGCGATACTAGATGAAATCGACTCTGGTCTTGACGTAGATGCCTTAAGAATTGTTGGTGATGCGGTTAATTCAATGCGTAGCGAAACCTTTGGTTGTTTAATGATAACTCATTATCAACGGATTCTCGATTATATTAAACCAGATAGAGTCCATGTAATGATGCAAGGCAGAATCGTCAAGAGTGGTGGTATTGAACTAATCGAAAAGATTGATAAAGAAGGTTACGATTGGATTAAAGATGAATTAGGCATCGAAGATGAACGAGTAATTATTGAAGAGGAAAATGCACGTCCATCATTACTAGGTGAATGCGCGACGCGTAAGGCATTAGAATAGTGATTGGAGGAATCTACATGTATAAAGATTCACAGTTTGAGAGCCTTAAGAACAAGCAGTCGATTCATCTAGAAACGACGCAATATCCGCGCATTGGTAAAATTAAGATGGAAAATTTTGCGTTTGATAATATAAAGACCAGTTTAGTAAAAGAAGATAAAGTTAGTGAACTACCAGATGAGATAAAAAGTAAAATTGATGATTTTGAAAACATCATCGTGTTTAAGGATGGCAATATTATCTATACTAACTTAAATGAAAACTTCAATAGTATTAAAATTACTAGTTTGTTTGATGCTTTAGATAATAATGATCAAGAAGTATTAAGTTTACTTGAAGAACATCTACAAACACTTAATGACGATCGTTTAGTAACATTAAATAAAACTCATTTAAACAGTTTCTTATATATAAAAGTACCTAGAAATCAAATCATTAAAGAAACTCTTAAGGTTTATATTTTAGGTAGTCGTGATCTAGCACACATGACTTTAATAAACCTTGAGACAAATAGTGAACTAACCATAGTGGAACATTTAGAGAGTTTACAATCCATTCGTTTTAATTACATCAGTGAAACCTATGTAAAAGATAATGCGAAATTAAACTATATCGCTATCGATCGTTTAAGCGATAATACGACAGCTTTCATTGGACGCAATGGTTACGTGCAAAATGATGCTAGTTTAGTATATGCTTTAGGACAATTGAATGATGGAAATACTTTATCGAAGAATCATATCAAGTTAATTGGACGTAACTCTTACGCGGAAAGTCGAAATGTTTTGTTTACTGATAAAGATAATACTCATATTGTATTGATAAATATGGAACATTTAGCCCCTTATAGCGTTGGTTTTATAAACAACCATGGTATTGTTAAAGATAAGGGTTATTTATTTGTTGATGGGGTTGGTAAGATTCATCGTGGTATGAATGGTTCTAACTCCCAACAAAGCACAAGTATCATTAATTTATCCGATGAAGCAAGAGTGAACGCCAATCCATATTTATTGATTGATGAATATGATGTTAACGCTGGTCATGGGGCTGCTATCGGTAAAGTTAATGAAGACCAACTTTATTATTTAATGAGTCGTGGTCTTTATAAACGGGATGCCGAGAAACTCATTATCTTTGGTTTCTTAACCCCCATCTTAGAACTAATTACGTCAGAAAATATCAAAACAAGTTTCATTAATACCATCGACAAAAAATTATCAGATGATTGAAAGCGATGATAATAATATGGATGTATACAGTATTAGAAAGGATTTTTACATCCTTGTTAATAGTGATATCGTTTATTTAGATAACGCTGCTTCAACTTTAAAACCTAAACCAGTTATTGATATGATCAATTATTACAATGAACGTTTAGGCGTAAACGTTCATCGCGGTGTTTATCGGTTAAGCCACGAAGCTACGGAATTATATGAAGGTGTACGGGAAAAAGTGGCTCAGTTATTAAACTGTCGCTTTGATGAGGTTGTATTTACCCGTGGTACCTCGAGTGCTCTCAACCTCATAGCCTTAAGTTTAGGAATGAAAATCATTGAGCCTGGTGATGAAATTATTACCACGGAATTAGAGCACCATTCTTCAATGCTGCCGTGGCAAAATGTGGCCCGTAAGAAAAATGCGAAACTGGTTTTTGTACCGTTAGATGAGGATAAACGGATAACAGTAGAAAATTTTAAAAAAGTATTAACTGATAAAACAAAAGTAGTTGCCATCAATTATGTATCTAATACAATGGGGTATATTACACCCATTAAAGAGATTATTCGATTAGCTCATGAAAAAGGGGCAATCGTCATTGTGGATAGTGCTCAAGCAGTACCACACATGCCAGTGGATGTCAAAGACTTAGATTGTGATTTTCTCGCCTTTTCTGGTCATAAAATGTGTGGACCAACTGGTATTGGTGTGCTTTATGGTAAACATCATCTGTTAGAAGAGATGGAACCAGTAGAATTTGGTGGCGATATGATTGAAACAGTAGAACTTGAGTGTGCTACTTATAAAGAACCACCGTATAAATTCGAAACAGGAACACCGATAATTGGTGGGGCTATTGGTTTAGGGGCAGCTATTGATTATATTAATAAGATTGGCTACGATTTTATCATGAAACAAGATCAACTCTTACGTGATTACATGTTACAAGAGATGAAGAAGATTCCAGGCATTACGATTTATAATCCCAAAACGGATACAGGAATCGTCACATTTAATATCGATGGGGTACATCCTCATGATGCCGCAACGGTTTTTGATCAAGAAAATGTCGCCATTAGAGCTGGACATCATTGTGCACAACCCCTTATGCGTTGTTTAAATCAAGTTGCGACTGTTAGGGCAAGTACCTATTTCTATAATACTAAAGAAGATATTGATCGCTTTATTAGTGCCATTCATAAAGTTAAAGCGTTCTTTGAATCGTTTATTTAGAAGGGGTAAAGAAAATGGCTTATGGAAATCTAGAAACACTATACCGACAAGTAATCATGGATCATTATAAAAATCCGCGCAATAAAGGGTTAAAAGGGGACGATAGCTTTTATACCGTCCATATTAAAAACCCAACTTGTGGAGATGATTTAACCATTCAAATTAAAGTTGAAGATGGGCGAATCACAGAAATTTATCAAGATGGGGTTGGTTGTTCCATCTCGATGTCTAGTGCATCGGTGATGAGTGAAACAGTAAAGGGCATGAAAATTGAAGATGTCTTAAAGATCATTGATAATTATGTCCACATGGTAAAGGGGGAACCATTCGACGAAAACCTCGATATGGGCGATGCGATTGTATACCAAGGGGTTAGTCAATTCCCGCAACGCTTTAAATGTGCAACGATTGCGTGGAATGCCTTAAGCAAAGCAATTGAAAAATATCTCAATAGCCCGTATCATAAAGATGAAGAATAAGAGGTGAAAACATGGCAGAAAAAGATACCCACAAGGAAATTAACAGTATCATTGGTGAATATAAGTATGGTTTCCGCACAGAAACCAAGCCCGTCTTTGATACTGGTAAGGGTTTAAATGAAGAGGTTGTAAGGTTAATATCGAAGACCAAACAGGAACCCGAATGGATGACAGAGTTGCGGCTAAAAGCTTATAACAGTTTTAAAGACGCACCTAATCCTAGTTTTGGTCCTGATTTAAGCGATATTAACTATGATGATTATACATATTACATTAAACCAACAGAGAAACAACAACATAGTTGGGAAGAAGTGCCAGCTGAAATTAAGGAAACCTTTGATAAATTAGGGATTCCCGAAGCAGAACGCAAGTTCCTAGCAGGTGTTTCTACCCAATTTGAATCGGAAGTTGTATACCATAACCATTTAAAAGAATTAGAGGAACTAGGTGTTATCTTCTTAGATACTGATACAGCTTTAAAACGTTATCCCGAATTATTTAAAGAGTATTTTACGAAAGCTGTACCACCAACTGATAATAAATTTGCGGCTTTAAATACAGCAGTATGGAGTGGGGGCTCCTTCATTTATGTACCTAAAGGGGTAAAAATTGAAAAGCCACTCCAATCCTACTTCCGTATTAACTCGGAACAAATGGGACAATTTGAACGAACACTTATTATTGTTGATGAAGGTGCGAGTGTTCATTATGTTGAAGGGTGTACCGCTCCTATTTACTCCAAAGATTCCCTCCATGCAGCAGTAGTAGAAATCTTCGTTAAAGAAGGTGCTTATTGTCGCTATACAACCGTGCAAAACTGGGCGAATAATATTATCAATCTTGTCACTAAACGTGCCATTGTTGAGAAAAATGGCTTAATGGAATGGATTGACGGAAATATTGGTTCAGCCATCAATATGAAATACCCTGCCTGCATATTAAAAGGAGAAGGTGCAAAAGGTACAACTATCTCCATTGCCTTTGCGGGTAAAGGTCAACATCAAGATGCGGGGGCAAAAATGATCCATTTAGCACCTAACACATCATCAACCATTATTTCAAAATCTATTTCTCGTGGTGGGGGTATCGTTAACTACCGTGGTTTAGTTAACATTGGTAAGTACGCGAAAAATGCGAAATCCCATGTTGAGTGTGATACCATTATTCTCGATGGCATCTCTAAATCCGACACTATACCAATCAACATCATCAATACTAGTGATGCCACATTAGAACATGAAGCAACAGTTTCTAAAGTATCTGAAGATCAATTATTCTACCTTATGAGTCGTGGTTTAACAGAAGAACAAGCGACAGAAATGATTATCATGGGCTTTATTGAACCATTTGCGAAAGAACTTCCTATGGAGTATGCGGTTGAGTTAAACCAATTATTAAAACTCAATATGGAAGGGTCAATTGGTTAGTTATTAAACTGTATACAATTATTTGTATACAGTTTTTTTATGTAACTATAAATCGTAACAAGTTAATCCTTTTTTCTCTTTTTTGTAGTAAAATATAAATGATTAATTTTAGTCGGAGTAGGTATGTATGAACAAACAAACAATAAAGATTATCAGTTTCATGACACTAATAACTCTAATAAACAATCTAGCACATCCAGTAACTCCAGAACTTGTGAGTAGTATTGGTTACGGATCTTTTCTCTTAGGTACGCTATTTGCGGTAATGTCTATGGCGACGTTTTTTATGTCACCTTTTTGGGGTAGGTTTTCTGATAAATATGGACGGAAAATCGGTATCATTATCGCGTTAGTAGGTTATGGTTTAAGTCAACTTGGCTTTGGCTTTTCAACTAAACCCAGTATCATCATTGTTTTTCGCTTACTCGCGGGTGGAATAAACTGTGCTTCACAAGTAGCGGGTTTAGCTTATTTGGTTGATGTGACTTCCCTCAAAGAACGCACCAAAGCCATGGCCTTATATACAGCATTAACCGGTTTTTCTTCGACTTTAGGCTATTTAATTGGTGGGCTAGTAGGTAATAACGATTATCACAATGCCTTTATCTTACAAAGTACACTATGTTTTATTACTGCTGTTCTCGTTATTTTCTTTTTAGAAGAAAGTCATAAAGAAACTGTTATTAAGAAGAAGACTCCATTTATAAGTAGCATAGGTAAATACCGTTATACTATTGTACCTTTGTTATTAGTGATCACAATGATTACAAGTTTCTTTTCCACAGGATTTAATAATGGTTTTAATTCATATATGAAGTTTGTGTTAAACCTTGGACCCAAATATATAGGGATTATTATGGCGATTACTGGGTTAATCGGACTTCTTATGAATATACTTGTTTTTCCTTTAATTAAAAGATTTATCAATGATTATCATACGCTAACATTCAGCATTGTCATGATGGTGATTTTCCTTACATTAGCGATGTATTTTGAAACTCATAACTTCACTACTTCGTTAATTTTACTGATTTTTTTCTTTGCCTTTCTTGCTATATATAAACCCGTCCTTCAAAGTATTATTTCGAAATTAGGGAATGCGAATGGCGAAATCATGGGTTTAAATAATGCCTTTACCGCCCTTGGTAATGTAGGTGGGTCCTTCTATGCTGGTGCTGTTTTTGCGTATAGTGTTAATTTAACTTTTTACTCCTTGGCACTAATTCTTTCTTTAGCACTTATTTTATTGCTTATTAAGCGAAAAAAACTAATGGAATATGGGTGGTAAAATGAAAAAATTATTACGGGAGAAAATTTTATCAATACGTAATCAACTCACCAAAACAGAAGTTGAAGAGTTATCAACGAAAATCATTGATAACATTAAAAGTATGTTTGATTTAAGTAAGTATCAAGTGCTAGCTTTTTATCTTCCCTTAGGTAATGAAGTTGATTTACGTCCTCTTATTCAAGAATTGTTAGATAACGGAAAAACCATTGTTTTACCAAAAACCTTGGATAAACATACCATGGCATTTTATCCTATAAAAGATTTAAACGATTATCACATCGGACGATTTAAAGTGATGGAACCAAACAGTAATGAAAAAATGCCAAAGGACGCCATTGAAATCATGTTCATCCCTGGCATTGCGTTTTCTCATAAAGGTTATCGATTAGGGTTTGGAGCGGGCTATTATGACCGCTATTTAGTGGATTATCCTAATATAAAAGTAGGAGTATGTTATGACTTTCAAGTTGTAGAGGAACTACCAACAGATCTTTATGATATTCCTGTTGATGTGATTATAACGGAAACTCCCAGACCTTTGTACCGTGATGAGGATTAGATTCACGATCTGTGGAGATTTCGGAAATATGGGATAAGGCAACTCCGGCCATAGTATCACTTTCTTTTTGCGTTGAAAGGTCACCTAAAGAGAGTACACCTTCTAGTTTCCCATTACCATCAGTTACTACTAATCGGCGAACTTGGTGGTCACTCATTAAATGTGCAGCCGTCCCTAGTTCAGCATCTGGATTTATGGTGATTACATCCGTCGTCATGATGTTTTCTAACCTTTCTGTAACATCTTTACCTAGTGCTAGGCCACGAATGACGATATCGCGGTCTGTTACAACACCAACTACTTTATTAACTTCATCAGTAATGGGAATAAAACCGATATTATGTTCCTTCATCTTTTTACTAGCTACTAAAATAGTATCATGGGGTGTTAAAGTAATCACGCTTCTTGTCATGATATCGGCAACTTTCATTTTCATTCCTCCTCAAGATTAGTGTTATACTAATACCTTTTTCTATACATCATAAATAATCATAAATAAATAGGTATTAGGTATCATATAATGTTTAAGAGGAGGGATGGTATGTTTAGAGTTGATCGGATTTATGTAAACAATAAGCAATTCTATACTTATACGATTAAACTACCAAAGACTACTTTACTGATAATTGCGAATGATGTTGGCTTCATGAGTTGCCGCGCCATTGATGTCGATGTGTTTGATAGTTTACCCCACTTAAAAGAACGTGAAGTTGTGTGTGCTTGTGCTGCGGGTGTAAAAACAATTGAAGAGTTACTCAACGCCCCACTAGTAAAAGTCACGGAAGCAGCTAAAGCAAGAGGTATTCATGTCGGAATGATAGTTCGCGAAGCATTGAATTATCTTGAGTAATTATGTATAAACGAAGAAGAAAAAAAAGGCTCACAGTTAAGAAGATTCTTCTCTTTTTTAGTTTACTAATATTATTAGTTTTATTTTTAATTAAAACCTATTTTCGTTCACCTATTATCGTGTATGCGAGTGAAAAGGCACAGTTTTATGCTTCTGTAGTAATTAATGACGCAGTGAGTACTCGCATTGTGCCGAATATAAATACCGATAATATTATTAACATACAAACGCGCAGTAATGGCACGGTTAGTGGGGTAATCGTTGATGTGCATCAGGTAAATTTACTGATTGCCCAAATGGCGAAAGAAATCCAAACACACCTAATTAACATCCAAAATGATGCGAATCATGAACTCCACCACTTAACAATTCCGTTAGGTATGATTTTTAATAACCCTTATTTAAGTAATTTTGGCCCCAAACTTCATATTAAACTACGGATGATTGGTAGTGTTCATACTGATGTGGTATCTACAGCTAAGGCCTATGGAATCAATAATAGTTTAATCGAAGTGAGTATTAAAACGACTGTAAAATTTCAAGTAGCGATTCCCCTACAAACAGAGGAAATCACCGTAACTACTCACACTCCTTTATTGATAAAAATAATCCAGGGTAGTATTCCAAACTATTATTTTGTGGGCGGAAGTGGTGTGGTTATTCCTCCAATTGGTGATGATAAAAGGGGCGAGGAATAAGTAAAACAATTATATTTATAAATAATCGAAGTTATGTTATAATAGGCTGAGGTGATATTGATGATAATAGTCAATGGAAAGGTCTTTGAATTAGTCAAAGAATATCGTGAAGCTTTTAATGAACAAGTTTTTCGGGAAAAATATACGGAAGCATTAGATAAATACGATGTAATCGTTGGTGATATTTCCTCGAATATCCTTAGATTGAAAGGTTTTACCACTAAGGATCCCACCTCACCCAATTATGTCAAAAATATTCCCGATTACATAAATGAATCCTGTAACTACAATTGTCCGTACTTCATCTTGAAGCGGGTCAAAAATAATGAATAAGGGATTCTTAATAGACCTCGATGGAGTCGCTTATCTAGGGGAAAACGTGATTCCTTCTTGTCGTGATTTTATTAAAAAATGTAACGAGAAGGGTATTAAGTTTTGTTTTGTGACCAATAATTCCTCACGGACAACGGATACCATTTATGAACATCTAGTCTCACTAGGGTACGAACTAACAAAAGATAACATCATTACATCGAGCGAAGTCACCGCTAATTACATCGTAAAAGAAAAACCCAATGCCCGTGTATTCTTGATAGGTATGCGTGGTATTAGAGAAGAACTTGAAAAACATCATATTCAAATTGTCGAAAAAGATGCTGATTATGTCGTGATTGGAATCGACTTTGATATCAATTATGATAAATACACCAAAGCATTAAGAGAAATTTTGAACGGGGCTAAATTCATCTCCACTAATAGCGACCACCGCTTATCACGGTCCGATGGAGTTGCGCCTGGTAATGGAGCACTAACCAAAGTGTTAGAGTTTTCCTCAGGGATTGAAGCTCTATATATGGGGAAACCCCAACAAGAGATGTTTGTCTATGGCTTACAAAAATTAAACTTACCAAAAGAACAAGTTATGATGATTGGGGATAATTATTATACCGATATCCTTGGTGCTCATAACTTTGGTATGGAAAGTATCTTTGTCGAAACAGGGGTTATGACCATTAAGGAGATCAAGCATTTCCCCGTTAAACCAACCATTATCGTAAAGAACTTATTAGAATTAGATATTTAAAAAAGTGCTTATTCATTTGATAAGCACTTTTTATTTGGATAATTGTTAGTTATTGTTAATTTTATAAAAGTATTTAATAAAATTATTAACATAAAATAAAGTAGACCAATAGACGATAAGTGTTTTTGTGGACATTTTTTTTAAACCAATATATAATAAAATGGTACGATGAAAAGGAGTTGTTACCATTGAACGATACGGAAAAACTCATCATTGAAATTCTTAATAAGATTCGTCCATATATCCAACGGGATGGTGGCGATGTAGAATATCTTCGTTTCGAAGATGGCATCGTGTATTTACGTTTACTAGGTGCCTGTGTTGGATGTAGCGCAGCTGATTCGACGATTAACGATGTAATCGAACAAATACTAGTCGAAGAAGTACCAGGAGTAATTGCGGTTGAACAAGTCTTGTAAAGTGTTTCCAAGTCTAACTTGGAAACTTTTTTATAATAATTTACGAATCAAACGTAAGTTTTCTTCAATGATAGGGAGATTCATAAGGATTTTGTGAATACCCCTTTCTTGTTCATATTTAATATAATCAAGTAAGGCCTCAAAGAAATATAAAGGATAGCCAATTAAGCCATAAAAGATCTCGCCACGGGGCTGATAATTCTTTAAATAGTTATAAACTTCCGTTTCTGTGAAGCGTTTCTTATATATACGGGGGACATTTACAATATCATAAGCTTGTTTATAATTAAACTGGCTCTTAATTAATAATTCTAAACTGTTTTCTGCAAGATGGGAAAAATATAAGTATAGGGCTTGAACATAAAGCGGAAGTTGATTATACTTAAGAGCATAGTAATTATTAAATTCATCTAAAAGAACTTCTAAATCATAATTAAAATACTGAATTAAGGTAAGTTCTTGTTCTTGCATATGATCAATCCCTTCAATTAATTATATGCAAGATGATTGAGATATTTGAAAGGAGGAAAAAAAGTGAAAGTAGATTATACTGAACTCAAAAAAGTAGCAATCGACCTATTAGCTGAACGTGGTGTTACCTTAGAGGATATCGCTAAGATTACTTTAGAGATTCAAAGTCAATACTACGATGATATTACATTAGAATACTGTTTAGAACATGTTAATCATGTCTTATCAAAACGGGAAGTTATTAATGCGGTATTAACAGGTATTAATCTCGATATTATGGCTGAACAAGGACACATCAAAGAACCATTAAGATCAATTCTCATGAATGACTATAGTTTATATGGTATTGACGAAGTCTTAGCATATTCAATCATAAATGTTTATGGATCTATTGGTTTAACTAACTATGGTTATGTTGATAAGTTAAAGGTCGGTATCTTAAAAGATATCAATGATAAAAGTAAATACCATGAACGTTGTAACACTTTTCTTGATGATATAGTAGGTGCGATTGCGGCAGCTGCAGCTGGACGAATTGCCCACAGCAAAAATTAAGTAAAGGATGGAGAAGATGATTAACAAGTTTGACTTAACAATCATTGGGGCAGGACCAGTGGGAATGTATGCGGCTTATTATGCGGCACTTAGAGACTTACGCGTTAAGATCATCGATTCATTAACACACCTTGGTGGACAACTTCAAGCTTTATATCCTGAAAAATACATCTATGACATTCCTGGTTTTCCGCAAATTAAAGCAGAAGATTTAATTAAATATTTGACAACCCAACTTGAGAATGTTAAAGATAGCGTAGAAATTGTCTTAGGTGAACGTGTAGAATATTTACGAAGGAATGAAGAGCTTAATCTCTTGGAGATTTGTACAGATAAGTTATGTCACTATTCAAAAACCGTCTTAATCACAGCAGGTAAAGGCGCATTTCAACCGCGCACATTAGGTTTAGAAAACGAAGAATCATTTTCTAACATCCATTATTTCGTTAATAATATGGACAAGTTTAAAGATAAACGCGTTGTCATCTTTGGCGGTGGCGATTCTGCCGTAGATTGGGCCAACATGTTAAAAACAGTTGCCCAGGAAGTTACTGTTGTACATCGACGCCATGAGTTTCGTGCTCATGAGAAAAGTGTACAAGAAATGCTTAATTCGTCTGTAAATGTGTTAACTCCATATGTTGCGACCGCCCTTGAAGGGCGTGACGGTAAAGTCAAAAAGGTTTATGTTAATAATGTGGAAACAAATGCGACACTAACCCTTCTTGTTGATGAAATTATTGTTTTGTATGGCTTTTTAAGTTCTCTTGGTCCTATTGAGAGTTGGGATTTAACTCTAGAAGATCGGGCATTACTTGTCGACTCAAAACAAGCAACGAACATATCAGGTATATATGCCGCTGGTGATGCCTGCATCTATCCTGGAAAAGTAAAAATGATAACCTGTGGCTTTGGTGAAGCAACTATCGCGATTAATAGTATTTATCAGTATCTCTATCCTTATAAAAAGACTCTACCTTTTACCAGCACTAAACACTAAAACTCGACATTAATCGCGATTTTTTTACGTTAAAATGCGTATAAATGTTGCTTTATGGTATAATTTAAAGTGATACTAGATATTGAGGTGTTTACTATGGCTTTAATTAAAGAAGGGAGTGTCATCAAAGGCAAGGTTACGGGAATACAACCCTATGGAGTTTTCGTTAGTTTAGGGCGCGATATCATGGGGTTAATCCATATTTCCGAATTAACAGATGAATATGTAAAAGATATTAATGAGTATGTCCAAGTAGGCGATATTGTGCGTGTTAAGGTTTTAGAGATTGATTATGAAAATAAAACTGCTAAACTTAGTTTAAAACAGGCCCAAAACTATTACACGCGCTTTTTAGAAAGTCGCAAGAAAAAAACTAAAGCGATTGAAGAAACGCCGAGTGGCTTCGCAAATTTAAAGAACATGGTAGAAAAACTTACTAACAAAAGGTGATTATGATGGAAAAATATGTTAAATTAGATTATCGCAATGCATTACCATTTATCAGTGAACAAGAGATTCAAAATTATAAACCGTTCGTTGAAACATGTCATCATCTATTACATGAAAAGAAAGGCGCTGGCAGCGACTTCTTAGGATGGTTAGATTGGCCTGAAAGATATGATAAAGAAGAGTTTGACCGAATACTTAAGGCCGCTACGAAAATCCGTCGTGATTCCAAAATCTTAGTGGTCATTGGTATTGGTGGCTCCTATTTAGGCGCAAAAGCCGCAATTGAAGCGTTAAGTCATCATTTTTATCAACTTAAAGATGATGTTAAAGTTTTATTTGCGGGCCAAAATATCTCTTCAAGTTACTTACATGACTTAATTGATGTTTTAAAAGATACTGATTTTTCAATTAACGTTATTTCCAAATCAGGTACAACTACCGAACCAGCTATCGCCTTTAGAGTGTTGAAGAAGTTATTGGAAGATAAGTACGGTAAAGAAGAAGCTAAGGGTCGTATTTATGTCACTACTGATAAAGAAAAAGGTGCTTTAAAAAAATTTGCGACTGAAGAAGGTTACGAAACCTTTGTCGTGCCTGATGATATTGGTGGGCGCTATTCCATTTTAACAGCAGTTGGACTGTTGCCGATTGCGGTAATGGGCATAAATATTAAGGAAATGTTAGATGGTGCTTATCAAGCGATGATTGATTATGCCACTCCTTCCTTAGAAGATAATGACAGTTATCTTTATGCGGTGCTTCGCAATATTCTCTATAATAAAGGAAAAACAGTTGAATTACTCGTAAACTATGAGCCAAGTCTTCAATACTTTGGTGAATGGTGGAAACAATTATTTGGTGAATCGGAAGGCAAAGACAATAAGGGTATTTTCCCCGCTTCCGCTAATTTCTCGACTGATTTACACTCCTTAGGTCAATATATTCAAGAGGGAAGAAGATTTCTCTTCGAAACTGTTATTAATGTGGAAGAAGTTCGCCATGAACTAACCATTCAAAAAGAAACTACCGATTTAGATGGGTTGAATTATCTCGCAGGTAAAACTATTGATTTCGTTAATAAAAATGCTTTTAAAGGTACAATCCTTGCCCATGTTGATGGTGGCGTTCCTAATCTTGTGCTTAATCTCAAACGCTTAGATGCTTACGGTTTTGGTTATTTAGTTTACTTCTTTGAAAAAGCATGTGCGCTGAGTGGTTATTTATTAGGTGTAAATCCTTTCGACCAACCTGGTGTAGAAGCATATAAAAAGAACATGTTTGCCTTATTAGGTAAACCTGGTTATGAAACCTTAACAGAAACTTTAACTAAAAGAATAAAGGATTAAATTACATCGTTTAACAAACAAACATTAACAAATAATAGTAGTAGGTGATAACATGATTATCAAGACTACTATTATTTGCTTAATGTTTTTCTTTTTGTTTAACGTTCAAACTGTGAGTAGTGCCCCACTAAAAAAACTTGATGATTATGTTGTTTTTATTGATCCTGGTCATGGGGGTTATGATGGTGGTGCGAAAGCCAATGGATTAGTAGAAAAGGATTTAAACTTAATCATTGGACTTAGACTTCGCACTTACTTAGAAAATGCCGGTGTTAAAGTATATATGACACGAAGTGATGATCGTGATTATGTGACTCCTGGCAGAGGTACAAAAAAGAAACGGGATTTAGATAAACGCATCGAAATGATTAATAATTCTGATGCTGATTTATTTATATCAATACATATGAACTCCTTACCAGATTCAAGGTGGAGAGGGGCACAGACTTTTTATTATGATAGTTTTCCCGAAAATAAAATCCTCGCCAATTGTATCCAAGAAAGTATAATTGAGATTTTACAAAATACCACAAGACAAGCCAAAGAAGTTAAAACCCTGTATTTATTTAAGAATGTGAATAAACCAGGGGTGCTAGTGGAAGTAGGTTTTATATCTAATCCTGAAGAAGCGAAAGATTTAAGTAACCCTCATTATCAGGATAAAGTTGCTTATGCACTTTTCCTAGGTATAATAAAATGTATTTATAATCTCCATTCAGTCGAATTACTCCCCGTTGGGGAGTAATTTTTCACATATAAATGAAATGATCATGGGATAAATGTTGCGTTTAGGAGAAAGATTGCGTTATAATATAATAAGTTTAGAAGAGGATGATAAAAATGAAGAAGTATCAGGTTGAAATATATTCGATTGAAGCTACTTACAAATTAGCCCATGCGTTAGGTGAATTATTATTTCCAGGTGCTGTCCTTTGTTTAGAAGGCGATTTAGGTGCTGGAAAAACTACTTTCACAAAAGGATTAGGTGCCAGTTTAGGCGTTAAAAGTGTAATTAATAGTCCTACTTTTACCATCATCAAAGAATATGATGGAAAGTTACCATTATACCATATGGATGTTTATCGGATTGAAAATGAGCATGAAGATTTAGGATTTGATGAATATTTTTATGGAAATGGAGTAACGGTAATCGAATGGGCAAGACGCATTATGAGTCAATTACCAGAGGAGAGATTAGATATTTATATTTATGCTGAAGGTAATAAACGTTTATTTGAATTCTATCCCCACGGTGAAAAATATGAAGAGATTTGCGAGGTGCTGAAGCGTGAAAAGTTTTTTGATTGATACATCGACAGAAGCGCTAATAATTATCTTAATGGAAGATGATAAGATAATTGATTATCATTACGAGATTATTAAACGGGACCATTCGACATTATTAATGCCTAGTTTGGATAATTTGCTTACTAGAAATCAGATTGATATTAAAAATATTAAACGTATTATTGTCGCTTCTGGTCCAGGTAGTTATACAGGTGTACGAATTGGTGTTACCGTAGCGAAAACTCTAAGTTATACTTTAAACATCCCATTATATCAAGTATCGACTTTAGAACTTATGGCATGTAGTTTTATTGAAAAGGCTAAATATATTATGCCAATTATTGATGCAAGACGGGGCAATGTCTTTGGTGCTTTATATCAAGTAAATAATAATCAGTTAATTCCACTTTATCCTGATCAATTATATAGTTTTACCGAGTTATTAGACAATGCGAAGAAAGAAACGCAAGATAAAGTCTTAGTTGTGGGATTAGGTGAAGTAAATATACCAGATAATCAATTTACTTATCTTAAGGTATCAGATTATTTTAATCCTCAAATGGTCTTTAATTTAAATATCACAGAAGTAGAAAACGTGCATACCTTTGTGCCAAATTATAAGCGGAAAGCTGAGGCGGAAATGAGTCTAAAATGAGCGATGATGTGAAAGTCGTAAAAGTAGAAGATGTGCGGGATTTTAATGAAATCATGGAAATTGAAGAAAAAGCCTTTGCATATCCATATCCAATCGACTTATTTATTTTTGATTTTGAACATCACCCATATAGTGAGTATTATAAACTAATGCTAGACGATCAAATTATTGGTTATTGTGGATTATGGATTATCTTCGAAGATGTACAAATAACCACAATCGCTGTGCACCCTGATTATCAGGGAAAAGGATATGGGGATAAAATGATGGAATTCATCATTAATTATGTTAAAGAGTTGGGTTGTCGTAACATAACCTTAGAAGTACGGGTATCTAATAATAAGGCGATAAATTTCTACAAAAAGCACCAATTTGAAATTGTTGGTCTAAGAAAACAGTATTATGAGAATGGTGAAGATGCATATTTAATGAAACGAGATTTATAAGCATTGGTTGTGAAAAGCCTTATTATTCTCTTTTTATTGAAAAAAAAGGCAAATTTGTGTAATATTAATATATAGACTGAAAAAGTAGGTGAAACAATGATTAATGCGAAAATCTTTGATAGCGATGAATTTAACGATCAATACTATTATGACGGTGATGATTTAGGCGCAATTTATACCAAGGAAAAGACGACTTTTCGGGTTTGGAGCCCACTGGCGACGAAAGTTACTTTATTTTTATACGATAAAGGATATAAGAGTAAACCCTATGACAAGATCAAGATGGAAAAAGGCGTTAATGGTACTTGGTTTGTCGAAGTAAAAGATGATTTACATGGGGTTTTTTATACATATGAGATAGAAACACCACAAGGTAAATATGAAACAGTTGATATTTATGCGAAAGCCTGTGGTGTTAATGGCGCACGTGGCATGGTAGTTGACTTAAGCAGAACCAATCCCGAAGGTTTTTTAGAAGATAAACGACCTACTTTAATAAATACAACCGATGCGATTATCTATGAAGCGCACATTCGCGACTTAACGATTCATAAAACCGCTAATGTGCAACATCCTGGTAAGTTTTTAGGTTTAGCACAACATGGTACACGTAGTCCAGAAGGACTTACCACAGGTTTAGATCATCTTATTGAACTAGGGATAACGCATGTTCATTTATTACCTGTAACTGATTTTGGTTCCATCGATGAAGCAAATGAAAATTCCGGTTATAACTGGGGATATAATCCAGTTAATTATTTCTGTGTTGAGGGAAGTTTCGCAACAAATCCTATCGATGGAGTCACGCGAATTAAAGAGTTTAAACAACTTGTACAGGCTCTTCACCAAAGTAATATCCGTGTCATTATGGATATGCCATTTAGTCATACTTATCAAGCAAAGGAAGCACCATTATATAAAACCTTCCCAGGCTATTTTTATCGTTTGAATGAAGATGGTAGTTTCACCAATGGATCTAGTTTTGGTAATGAATTAGCCACTGAACGCCCAATGGTTCGAAAATATCTGGTTGATGTTGTCAAATATTATGCGAAAGAATATCACATCGATGGTTTTTGTTTTGACCAAATGGGCTTAATCGATACCGAAACAATGAACTTAATTAGAAGTGAGCTAGATAAGATCGATCCTACTATCATGATTTACGGGCATGGCATCACTAAAGGTGAGAGTATCTTACCAAGAATGAAACAAGCTATTAGAGAGAATATTAAACGTCTACCTCGAGTTGCTGCCTTTAACGATGATGGTCGTGATGGGATTAAGGGTGATCCGCAATACGCTAAAGAGCCAGGCTTTGTAAATGGTGGTATTGGATTTGAAGAAACAGTTAAATTTACCGTAGTTGGTGGTGTTGAACATCCTGAGGTAGATTATGAGAAAGTCATCTACTCGAAAGAACCTTGGGCAACACAACCTAATCAAGTAATAAATTACGCATCATTCCATGAAAACTTATGTTTATACGATAAAATTGTGGAAACTGCTGAAGATTTAGATATGAACACTCGCATTAAAATGGCGAAGATGGCCAATGCGATTGTCCTCTTAAGTCAAGGTATACCCTTCTTCATGGCAGGTGAAGAGATGTTACGGACAAAGAACGGTGATGATAATTCTTTCCAATCACCGGACTTTATCAATCAAATCGTATGGAATAGTAAATATGATCACTTTGAATTATTTGAATACTATCGTGGCTTAATTGAGTTAAGAAAGAAGCATCCAGCCTTTAGAATGACAAAGGCAGAGATGATCCGCAATCATCTAAAATTCATCAACTCACCCGTAACCAACACCATCGCCTTTAATATCACAGATAATGCGAATGGTGATAGTTATGCCGATATCGTGGTCATCTTTAATGCGAACTCTAGCGAAGTTAAGTTTAAATTACCCCATTTTGGTATTTGGAACGTAGTAGTAGATGGAGATAAGGCTGGAACTGAAGTATTAAAGAAATTCTCAGGCAATGAAGTAGTAGTACCAGAATTATCAACGATGGTACTATATTCTAATGAAAAGACAGTAGGGGAAATTACAGTCGTTGAGAAGGAAAAAACAGATTACCGTAAATATGCAAAATATGCATTAGGTGCCTTGGGTATATATTTACTATTAAGAGGTAGAAAAAGAAGAAAATAAGGCTTGTAAGTACAAAGAGGTTACAAGCCTCTTTTTTTGTTAATATATGTTTAACATGAAAATATATTATATAAGAAAACTCATATATCGGATGTTTTATGGGATATTATATGATGAGGATTATATAATTAGCATAATATTACCATGATATTGTAAATTTACTTAGATCATCAACAACATTGTTATAGTTTGCTTGTTTTTCAATAAAATATATCTAATTAGTACTAATTAAAGATATCGCATTATCGAAAAAGCGATATCTTTTTTATATCCTACATATCTATATCATTTTAGTATAAAAGAACTCTGGATAAGGATTTGGACTATACGTATAAAAAGCGGTAATCGATTACACACAAATTAGTTTTTGACATTCATTTTTCCATATAATAAGATAAAAATTAGGTAATTGTGTTAGGAGTGGATAAGATGGGAAACGCTTGGTGGAAAGAAGCAGTAATATATCAAATCTATCCTCGCAGTTTTTATGATTCAAACAATGATGGTATTGGTGATATACAAGGGATAATCAAAAAATTAGACTATTTAAAAGATTTAGGAGTAACTGCGCTTTGGGTATGTCCATTTTATGAATCACCGATGGATGATAATGGATATGATGTCAGCAATTTCTACAATGTTGCTCCTGAGTACGGTACTTTAGATGATGTAAAACAACTAATTGAGGAATTACATGCACGGGGCATGCGCTTAATCATTGATTTAGTTCTTAATCATACTAGTGATGAACATCCATGGTTTATCGAATCGCGGTCAAGTGAAAATAATCCTTATCGTGATTATTATATTTGGCGAAAAGCTAGACCAGATGGTTCATTACCAAGCAACTGGGAATCATTTTTTGGTGGTTCGGTTTGGGAATATGATGCGACAACTGACTCTTACTATATGCACATTTTCTCGAAGAAAATGCCTGATTTAAATTGGACTAATGAAAATATGCGCAATGATATTTATGAAATGATTAGATGGTGGCTTAATCAAGGCGTTGATGGTTTTCGAGTTGATGCAGTAGCTCATTTAGATAAAAATATGGAGTTTCCTAATCATCCTACCTTACCCGGACGCCAATATTCGGGTTGTTATTTTGAATTTAGTAATCGTCCAAAAGTTCATGAATATATTAGGGAAATGCGTCAAAAAGCTTTTGCGGGCTATGATATAGTTACAATTGGTGAAGCGGGAGGAGCAACCATTGAAGATGCGTTAAAATATAGCGCATATGATCGAAATGAGTTTGACATGTTGATAACTTTTGATCACTGCTGGGTTGATGAAGATTCGGAAGGGTCACCTCATGTTCCTGGTAAATGGTCATATAAAAAACTGGAATTACCATTATTAAAGAAGTCATTTAAAAAGTATCAAGTAAATATGTATGGAAAAGCTTGGAATACCCTCTATTGGTCTAATCATGACCAACCACGGGTAGTAAGCCATTATGGGAATGATTCATCTAAGTATCATAAATTGAGCGCAAAAATGCTAGCAACAACGCTTTATATGATGGGTGGGACACCCATCATATATCAAGGTGAAGAAATCGGTATGACTAACGTAGCCTTTGAATCATTATCAGATTATCGTGATGTTGAGATTTTTACGCTTTATCGGGAAACAGTTGGTAAGGGAATTGCCAGTCATGAAGAAATTATGGACCGTATTCATAAGCGTAGTCGTGATAATGCGCGAACACCCATGCAATGGGATGATTCACCTTATGCAGGATTCTCAAAAGTACAACCATGGATTAATGTGAATCCAAATTATGTATATATAAATGTTAAAAATAATCTCCAGGATGAAGATTCAATTTATCATTATTATCGAAAATTATTAAACATTAGACAAAATAGTAAGACATTAATTTACGGTAAATTTAACCTCTTTTTAGAAGATGATGCAAATATTGTTTTATATACTAGAGAATTAGATAATGAAATTTATTTAGTTTTATGTAACTTCTTTGATAATACAGTAGAAGTAAAGTTACCTGATGAAATAAACATAGAAAACTTTGCTTTAGTAATAAGTAATTATGAAGGTCAAAAAATAACTAGAAATATGATCTTAAGACCCTATGAAGCAATAGTATATCGTAAACAACTAAGTATATAAAAGTATAATTAAAGGAGAGTATATATTATGGCTGAAGGGCAAGGAAAAACAAGTAAACTAGTACAGTTAATGAATGTTTTAAAGAAATATAATAACCACAAACCGTACAACTATACTGTACCTGATTTATGGAACGTTTGGAATTATCAAGGCGAAGAAATGATTAAGACTAGTTCGGGAGAATTAATCGTTAATCCATATAATTTCTATTATGAAGTAATTCGGTCTTATATCTTACCTCAACGTGATGAGAATATTGATTATAGTAAGCCACTATATCACATAATTGAAACTAATACAAGAGGTGGCGATTGGATTCAAAAAAGCGTTGTTTATTCAATGATGATTCGTACTTCTACAGCTTGGGATCATGATGGTAATGGTACTTTAGACGATATAAACATGTATGGTTTAAAGGATACGGGAACATTCGTCAAGACCCTAGCATTATTACCACTCCTCAAAAAAATGGGTGTCGATGTCGTTTATATGTTGCCGATATCAAAATACTCTTTAAAAGATAAAAAAGGTGAACTAGGATCACCTTATAGCGTATCTAACTTCTATGAAATTGATCCTAACTTAAAAGATCCAATAACTAAAGATGACTTAACCGTAGAGGATGAGTTTCAAGCTTTCGTTGAAGCGTGCCATATTTTAGGAATGAAAGTGATGATTGATATCATTCCCCGAACAAATGCGATTGAAAATGATTTAATCATTGACCATCCCGATTGGTTTTATTGGATCAAGTGTGATGAGTTTCCGAACTATTATCCACCTACTGTACCTAGTTTAGGGAAACTCACTCCTCCCAATCCTGAAGTTTTGCCAGAAGTATATAAATCAAAATCCGTGTGGGACCATATTAGACGTTTCTCCTATGACCCCAAAACTTTAGACGCAAAAAAATATGAAAGATTAGTTTTAGAATATAAGCAAAATCCTCAAGGTAGTTTTTTAGACTTAATCAAAAAAGAGTATAATATTCAAATTGCGCCTGCCTTTTCTGATCAAATTAATGATCCACAACCACCTTGGTCCGATGTTACCTTCTTTAGAATGTATTTAGACCATCCAGTTTTAACACAACAAGAATTAAAGAAGTATTTAAAACCTGGTGAAGATGTGCCGCCATATATTCTCTTTGATACCATCAAATGTAATTTGTATCAAGGCGAAAAACCAAATATGGAGTTATGGAAAACCTTATCTGATATTATTCCATATTATCAAAAAAGCTTTGGGATTGATGGCGCAAGAATTGATATGGGTCATGCCCTTTCAAGTGATTTACTAGATATGATTATCACAAAAGCACGGCAGATTGATCCTAATTTCTGTTTTATTGCGGAAGAACTTTCAACTATTAATGCGGAAAAGGCGAAAAAGCTTGGCTACAACATGATTATTGGTGATGGCTTCTGGCACGAACCACGCTATAAAGAGCATTTATATGATTTTATTTATCAAATTCCTAAACTACCATGCCCTGTTTTTGCGTGTGGTGAAACCCATGATACACCAAGACTAGCTGCTCGGGAAGGTAAAGAAGTGCTCGCCAAAATGCTTACCATTTTAAATATGTTTGTCCCTAATGGTGTGCCATTCATCAACTCTGGTCAAGAAGTTTATGAACCACAACCAATGAATACTGGACTTGATGTTAGTGGTAATGATTTAGATATGTTAGATCCAGATGATCCATACTATGGCAAACTTGCGTTATTTGATCGTTACGCTTTCCACTATTTACATGAAAAGCGTTGGGATATTCCTGATAATCTTGAAAAAGTCGCAAGCATTCGTAAAGAATATTTAGATACAATTACTAATCCTCATAACTTTATTCCTATAAATGTTGAACCAAATAAAAAAGATTGTATTAGTTACGCTCTTAAAGGTGATAATTACTATCTTTTAGTGCTAGTGAATATAAATCCTTTTGAAAAGAAACAAAAACTTGCTTTAATTAATGAATACATAAAAGAAAAACTTTCTTTAATGTATTCAAGTTACGATGATATAGATGGATATCAACTAAATGATAATCATAATCTCATCGTAGATTTACAACCGGGTGAGGTTAAAATCTTTAAATTATATTAATTATTTAGAGAGGAAGAAGAAAGAATATGTTTCAAATATTTCAAAACAAAGATGCCATTATTTCCGCATTTACCGCAAAACTAGCCAACGATTATCAAGTCGATTTAAAAGACTCTACTCCCTATCAACAATACATGGCATTAGCCTCGCTAGTTAAAGAATTAATTATGACCAATTGGGAGTTAACACAAAAGACTATTAAGGAAAAACAATTGAAGCAAGTATATTATTTCTCAATGGAATTTTTAATGGGAAGATTGCTTACGAATAACCTGATGAATCTAGGTATATACAAAGTTGTTAAAGAAGCTTTTGATGAATTAGGAATTAACATCAATGATGTAGAAGATGCTGAAACAGATGCCGGGCTAGGAAATGGTGGTTTAGGAAGACTTGCTGCTTGTTTCTTAGACTCATTAGCATCGCTTTCTTATCCAGGTCATGGCGTAAGCATTCGTTATCAAAAAGGTTTCTTTACCCAAAAATTCGTGAATGGGTATCAAGTTGAAATACCTGAAGAATGGCTTGAACATGGTTATGCTTGGGAAGTTTGTAAAGAGGATGAAGCAGTAATTGTACCATTCTATGGTGAAGTTCAAGAAGAAGTTATAAATGGTAAAAAAGTAGTTAAATTAGTTAATGCTCAATATGTAAAAGCTATACCATATGATATACCAATCGTTGGTGATAAAACGAAAACAACTAACACCTTAACGCTTTGGAAAGCGGAACCCTATGGTGCATATCCAGAAAACATTGAAAGAGAAGTATATGAAGCAAGTGTTAGAAAAATCTCCGAGTCATTATATCCCGATGATTCTACGGATGAAGGTAAAATTTTAAGGTTAAAGCAACAATACTTTTTTGTTTGTGCTGGTTTACGACGGATTATTAATGAGCATAAAAAGACATATGGAACTTTTGAAAATTTCCCTGAAAAAGTAGCCTTACATATTAACGATACTCATCCGACATTACTAATACCAGAATTAATGCGCATTTTAATGGATGAAGAAAACTATACCTTTGAAAAGGCTTGGGAGATTACAACAAAAACTTGCGCATATACAAATCACACGATATTAGCGGAAGCTTTAGAAAAATGGCCTATTCATTATTTTGCGCCATTATTACCAAGAATTTATCAAATCATCCAAGAAATTGATACTCGATTTAGAGAAGTTCTTATTGATAAATATGGTAAAGACGATCCAAGAGTAAATTCTTTAGCAATTATAAACAATAACCTTATTCATATGGCGCATTTATGCATTGTAGGTTCATTTAGTGTAAATGGTGTGGCGGAATTACATACGAAGATTCTAAAAGAAGTGGAAATGAAAGAGTTTAATCAATTGTTCCCAAATAAGTTTAATAATAAAACAAATGGTATTTCCCATCGCCGTTGGTTATATCATACTAACCCAGAATTAATGGAGTTTTTAAACAAATACATTGGTGAGGGTTGGGAAAATGATTTTAATCGTTTGAGTAAATTAAATGATTATGTTAAAGATGAAAAAGCAAAAAAAGATTTCTACTTAGTTAAACAAGCACGTAAACAAATCCTCGCAGATTATATTTTGAAAAAAGAAGGCATAAAAGTTGATGTCAACTCTATTTTTGATGTCCAAGTTAAACGACTTCATGAATATAAGCGGCAGTTGATGAATGCCTTACATATCATGCATTTATATAATACTTTAAAAGAGGATAAAGAATTCTACGATTCATTTTATCCCCAAACCTTTATTTTTGGTGCCAAAGCTGCGAGTAGTTACTATATGGCAAAAAAAATTATTAAATTAATTAATACGATTGCGGAAAAAGTTAATAATGATGAAAAAGTCAATAAGAAAATCAAAGTGGTCTTTGTAGAGAACTATAATGTTTCATATGCTGAGTTGATCATGAATGCCGCAAATATATCGGAGCAAATATCGACGGCATCAAAAGAAGCCTCAGGAACAGGAAACATGAAGTTAATGATGAATGGAGCCATTACACTCGGTACTTTAGATGGCGCCAACATTGAAATTGTCAATTTAGTTGGATCTGAAAATGCGATTATCTTTGGAATGACTGCTGAAGAAGTAACAACGCATTATAAGAATAAAGATTATAATCCAAGAGAAGTTTATAAGAATACACCCATCTTAAAGAGAGTTGTTGACCAATTAATCAACGGTTTCTTCACTAATGTTGATCAAAATGAATTTTTCGATATCTATGATAACTTGTTAAATCGTGGTGATTATTTCTTTGTATTAAAAGACTTTGAAGCATATACCAAAGCCCAAAGATACGCTAATCAGTTATATAAGAATCAAGATAAATGGTTAGAAATGGCTTTAATAAATATTGCGAATTCCGCCTTTTTCTCAAGTGATCGTACAATAACTCAATATGCTGAGGAAATTTGGAATCTTGAACACCTCCCTTTATAATTAGTAAGAATAAAAGAGGCCTTTGATATAATCCCCTTTTAGTAGATAGTACAAAGAGGAAATGTACTACCCTACAGAAAGGGAATTACATCATTTTAGCCTCTTTTATAGTTTTAATTTATTTAAATATTAACCTTACATTTGCTTAGTTAATTATTTTTAACATTTTATCGATTTCATCTACTTATTTATTCTTTATTTTTACATAATTTTTTTAAAATTAAGAATCCATATGGATTAACGATATAATTAGATTTAATAGTGATAATCTTATCGTTATATACATCGTAGAAATCGCCAACTAACTCTTCCTTCATAAGATTTAAAGGTTGATTTTGATTATTGATGACAACATAAAGGGTGCCATCTTTTGTTTGCTTTTTATAGATTAAATGATTTGTATTATCATTTGTATCTACCCATTTTATATCAAGTTCTCGCATTAGTGGATAAGTTTTTCTTAAACTGATTAACTTTTGAATATGTTTAAACATATCTAGGTCTTGAAGGTTTTCATCCCATATCATACATCTACGGTTATCAGGATCATGTCCACCAGCTAAGCCTATTTCATCCCCGTAATAAACAACTGGTGTTCCACCAAAAGTCATCTGAAAGACATAGGCTAATTTCATTATTTGTTTATTACCCTGGCAAATATTAAGAATTCTGGTTGTATCGTGACTATCGAGGAGATTAAATAAATACTCACCAATATTTTTGGGATATAAGCATAAGAGTTTATTAATTTTATATTTAAATTCTGTAGCTTTTATTGATCTATGACCAAAGAAACTCCATACAGGGAACATAAACTCATAATTCATTACTGAATGCATTTGATCTGGTTGTAACCAAGCGTAAGAATCATCCCAATTTTCACCAACAATAAAGAAGTCAGGTTTCGTTTCGTCACAAACTTTTCTAAAGGCACGCCAAAATGCATGATCTACTTCATTTGAAACATCCAAACGCCAAGCATCGATATCACATTCTGTAATCCAAAATCTCGCTACATCTAGTAAGTATTCTTTAACTTTTGGGTGTTCTGTGTTCCATTTTGGCATAAATGGTGTAAACGCAAAGGTATCGTAATTTAACACGTTTTTATCATCATCAAAATGGAAATCTTTTGGGTTACCTGCAAACACAGGGAATTTTTTAATGTGAAAGTAATCTTTATATGTAGATTTTTCACCATATTTTAAAACATCTTGAAAAAATGGATGATAGAAACTACAATGGTTGAAAACCGCATCAAGCATAACTCGAATACCACGCTTGTGCGCTTCTTTTACAAGTGTTTTTAATACTTGGATATCCCCAAACTGCGGATCAATTTCAAAATAATTTATTATGTCATATTTATGGCTACTTGGTGATGTGAAAATCGGAGTAAAATAAATTCCATTAATTCCAAGATTAGCTAGATAATCGAGTTTTTCGATTACACCTTCTAAGTCACCACCAAAGAACATGTTGTTTTTGACATTTTCAATACTTCCCCATTCAAGGACATTTTTTGGATCATTTTCTTTATTACCATTAGCGAATCTTTCTGGATAAATTTGATACCATATCGTTTCTTTAACCCATTCAGGTGCTTTGTATACATCAATAGGATTAATGAATGGGAAGTTATAATAATTGAAAAGATCCAATACTTTTTCCTTGTTTTTGGAAATATCAACTATATAACGACAACCATAAAGGAGTTGTTCGTCCCCTTTTTCGAGAATGAAAACATATTTGGTGCGCCGATATTTTGGTTTAATCGCAATAAACCAATAATCATGCAGGTCCGTTTCATACTCTTTGACCATATTTAAATGTTCCGTACTTTCATATTTCCAGACATATTCAGTATCAGTTTTGTCATCTTTAGATTTTGGTTCCCAATTAAAAGGATCTCCATATATTACTTTCACATTATCGACATCATTTTTGGCGGTACGTAGACGCAGGTGGAGCGTATCTTTATCATATGCATAAGCATAGCGACTTTTTGCTTCATGGTATACAGCCGCAATGTTAATCTTTGTCATATTCATCACTCCCTTCTGTTTCATTATAGGAAATGATTATTACTGCGTCAATTCACTATCAATATGTAACAGGATACACATTTTAAGCGCTTACCTAATTTTACATTTTTATAGTATAATATTACATGTCAAATTAAAGTTGAAATAGAGTTTTGTTTTATGAGGTGGAAACATGAGAATTTTAATAAAAATCTTAAATATTACTTTAGTTATTTCAATTATAATAGCATCTTTAATTCTTATTTGGGGTGTTGCCTATTCGAATTATTATGTTAATCAAATAGATCATGCGATAAAGTCTAATGATTACGAGTTCCTTTTAAAAAATTACGATTACTATTTAGAAGAACCCGTGTTTATGGATAACAATGATAAATATAATATGCATATTTATGCGGTTATTCTTTATAGTAGAAATGAAGAAGGCACAGTAGAAAGAAATCCAGGTTATTCCTTCTATATTACGAATATAAATACAGAATTGATTCATTTATCCACTTCAGTAAATGATGATAAGACGAAGATGGTTGTATCTTGTAATGGATATCACACGGAATATCCCATTTTATCACATGAGTATTTTACGCTTCATTTAGTAAACTTTGAACTTAATATTGATGAAATTAAAGAGAAGTGCCTTAGTGATATATTAATTAACTTATATGATCATGATAATCATATATTTTTTTCTCATGAAATGAACATTAAAGATTATGATTTAGAATTTCTTGAAAGTATGGGAGTAAGAGGGTATAGCACTATAGAAGCATTTAAACAACTTTTTCCTGCTAATATTATTGTTACTCTTATAGCGGTAGTTATCTTCTACATTATCCTCTTTATATTCGTTTGGTTATTCTTTAAAAACGTTGTAAAAAAACGTAAAGAGAGGAGGAAATAAGTCATAGTGTAAAGTTAAATCTCCTAGTTATATGAGAAATAGTGGATTATGCGAAAATTAGAATAAATTATAAAAATCCGTAAACGATTACACGATTGTAAACGTTTTATTGCTGTGATATATTATTTACATAAGAAATTGTATAAAATATAAGGAGGAGAAAGATGAAAAAGTTTTTTATAATTTTTGGGGTTTTCGCTTCCCTTGTTTTATTAGTTTCATGTACAGGAAAGAAAAAAGTTACAGCTAAATTCGCTGATGATTTAGTATGGAACGAACAAAAAGGGGAGTATGAATTTGAAAAAGGTGCAGAGTTAACATTATGGACAGATAACGAAGCATTTGCAGAAAAAGTTATCGCATTATGGAAAGCAAAATACCCTGATGTACCATTAAAATGGGAAAATGTAGGTTCTGTTGACGTTGCGGAAAAATTAAAGTTAGATGGACCTGCAGGTTTAGGTGGGGATGTTTTCTTTATTCCACACAACAGTATTGTTGACCTTCGAGAAGCTGGTTTATTATTCGAATTCCATGATAGAGATGCTCAATACATTAAAAATATAATGTTAGAGTCTTCTTATACTGTAACATTATATAACGGTAAGATGTATGCAGCACCATCTTCTGTGGAAAACATTGCTTTATTATACAATAAGCAAATCTTAGAATTCTTACCAGCATGTGAAACTACACATCCAAATGGACAAGATGCTGAAAACCTTTTACAACAAGTTGAAGGTGAAAAGATTTATCTAGAAGATTTATTACAATGTGTAGCAAATAGAGGAAACAAATTACCAAATGATATTCCTTATGCAGCTGATCGTTTTGAAGATGTAACTAATGGTGTTATTAGTGAAGCTGAAAATAAGCATACATTACTTGCATGGCAATTATATGATGCTTATCATAACTATCCATTCTTGACAAAATATGGATACAGAGTTTTTGGTCCAACTAACAATGATCCAACTAAGTTCAATATTACCGATGATGCTGTTAAGAGATCAATTGCTGATTTTACGGGAACTTGGTATGGAAATAAAGATGGATCACAATTATTCCCAGGATTAGCTAAAATTGATGATATGGGTTGGGACCAATCAGTCGCAAGATTCCAAAAAGGTCAAGTTGCGATGACTTTCTCTGGTCCATGGGCAATCGGCGATATCATCAATAATTACTTCCCTAAATGGCTTGAAGAAGGAAAAATGGGTGTAACTGAAAATACCAAGCTTTATGATATCTTTGGAGTTACAGCAATTCCAAAATTCAATAACAATGTTAACCCAACTACATTCTCTGGTGTTCAAGTTACTGGTATGAACATTTATACTGACTATCCAAATGCAGCGATGAACTTAATAAGATTTTTAGTTAGCGATGAAATTATGAGAGAAGTATACTTGACATTAGGTAAAATTCCAGCAGTTGCAGATTCAAGTAAAATTCCAGGATTAAAAGATGATCCAATTAGTCAAGGATTCCTTGAACAATCAGAATTCTCACATGCAATGCCCGTTATCCAAGAAGGTAACTACATGTGGGATCCTCTTCGTGATGTTTGGACTTACATCTTTAATGAAAAAATGACAATTGAACAAGCACAACAAAAATCAGCTAGCGATTATCAAAAGAAATTAGAGGATGCTGGACGGAATTAACATAGATATAATTAAAGTTAGGACATACGATGTTACGACATTTGTATGTCCTAATTCTTATAAAGCATATATGGAGTGATGTTAATATGCATAGTGTTAACAAACATAAAAAATGGTGGCAAAAAATTATTGGCGATAAGATGACGCTCTCTGGTGCACTCTCATTTTTCATCATGGGTTTAGGACAGTTCCGAAATCGTCAAATCGCTAAGGGTTTATTCTTTTTTGGTATCCAATTTATATATGTTCTTTTTGAAATAATGACTAGTTCTTTAGTTTCTGAGGTTATTCCTGGTCAACCTAAAGCCTGGGGTTATGGTTTTTTCCGTAAAGGTCTTTGGGGAATCTATACCTTAGGTGAATCTACTGGTGGTCGTTTTCGCGATAATTCAACTATGTTAATGATTGAAGGATTAATCGCGATAATGTTACTACTTGTTTATCTCTTTTTCTGGATATATAACATTAAAGATGCGAATAATATTCACTTACGATATTTAGAAACTGGACAAAGACAAACCTCAAAAGAGTTTTTAGATGAATTATTTGAAAAGAGTTTTGCTTATGTCATTATTGGACCAGCGTTAATTCTTTTAATGTTAATATCAATTATGCCAATTCTCTTTGGTTTATTAATCGCATTTACTAACTATGACGCCTATCACTTAACTCCTGCTAATCTATTAGACTGGGTAGGATTTGAAAACTTTAAAAAACTATTTACTTATACAAGATGGAAAAATACATTTATAGGCGTTACCCTTTGGACAGTTAGTTGGGCAACCTTGGCTACATTTACTACCTTCTTTGGGGGACTTTTCTTAGCAATTATAGTCAACAATAAATATGTTGCCTTTAAGAGATTTTGGCGGACAATTTTAATTATTCCATGGGCAATCCCTGGTATGATTAGTTTATTAGTATTTTCTAACTTCTTTAACCAAACATATGGACCATTAAACCAAATGTTAGGGAAGAGTATTCCATGGCTCAATGAACCCATGCATGCCCGAGCGACTTTATTAATCGTTAACTTCTGGTTAGGTGTTCCGTACTTCATGATGTTAATGTCAGGTCTCTTAACCAGTTTTGATAAGACGCTTTATGAAGCGGCTAAGGTAGATGGTGCAACTAATACCCAGATTTTCTGGAGAATCACTTTCCCCATCCTCTTTACACAAGTATTACCATTACTGGTAATGTCGTTTGCCCATAACTTCAATAACTTCGGTGCTGTCTTCTTCTTAACTAATGGTGGACCACGAAATATTAATTATGAGTATGCTGGTCATACGGATTTATTAATTTCTTGGATATATAAAATGACCGTCGATTTCAAGATGTATAACATGGCTTCAGTTATGTCTTTTGTCATTTTCTTAATCATTGGTACTATATCAGTATTTAACTTCTCAAGAACTAAAGCTTTCAAGGAGGAGTTCTAAGATGGCAGTGCAATTAAAAAGAAAACCGAAAGAATCTAATAAAACGTACATTCTTAGACTCCTTAGTATAATTGCGATTTATTTAATTCTGATAATTTTATCAGTAGCTGTAATCTATCCAGTGATTTGGATCGTTGGTTCATCATTTAACGAAGGAACATCGCTAGCTTCTTCAAGGGCAATCCCCAAAAATTTCACCCTTGATAACTATATAAGACTATTCCAAAAAACAAAATATAAAACATGGTATCTTAATACCTTGAAAATTGCTGTAGTGAACATGATTGCCTCTGTGTTTTTATCAGGTACAATGGGATACGTCTTTGCCCGTTTAAAATTTGCGGGTAAGAAGTTTGGTTTAATGAGTATCCTAATCCTCCAAATGTTCCCCACTTTTATGGGAATGGTTGCGATTTATGTATTATTCTTAAACTTTGGTCTTTTAGACAAACCATTAGCATTAGTTCTAATTTATGCCGTTGGACAAATTCCCTATAATACTTGGTTAATTAAAGGGTATTTAAACAATGTACCAAAATCATTAGACGAAGCTGCTTATGTAGATGGTGCGACTAAGTTTCAAACTTTCACCAAAATCATCTTACCAATTATGTCACCAATTCTTACTTTTGTCGCCATCACACAATTCATGGCACCATGGTTTGACTTTATCCTTCCCAACTACTTAATTAGTTCTGATGAAAAACGGACATTGGCCGTTGGGCTCTACCGACTTATAAATGGTCAACAAAATAATAACTTTACAATGTTTGCGGCTGGTTCAGTTTTAGTTGCAGCACCAATCACGATTCTTTACATTTTCCTCCAAAAATTCTTAGTTGAAGGATTAACAGCTGGCGCAAATAAAGAATAAGACACCTTATTAGTATAGGGGATATACACATGAAGAAACTGATAGTTAGTGTTTCACTTATCATTACACTGCTGTTAGTAGGGTGTAGTTCAAATAAAATAAAACCCGTAAGTAGTCTATATAGTAGTTTTGCCACATGTTATAATATTTTTCCCATCGCTTTTGCGGATTCAAACAACGATGGGAAGGGTGATTTGCGGGGTATTATAAATCAACTAGATTATCTAGATGATTTAGGAATTGATTGTATTTGGTTAAATCCCATTCATCCATCAAATACATATCATAAGTATGATGTTATTGATTATTATGCGATTGACCCTGATTTTGGAACTATAGATGATTTTAAAGATTTGGTATCAGAAGCCAAGAAAAGAGATATTGCGATAATCATTGACTTTGTCATAAATCATACAAGTTCCTCACATGAATGGTTTAAGAAGAGTAAAGTTGGGGATAAACAGTATCGGGATTATTATCGCTGGCGCTCAAAAGATGATCCTAACTATACTACCTTGGAAGGTTGGGTTAAAGCAGGGGACGAGTATTACTTTGCATCGTTTTGGGATCAAATGCCTGAACTCAATTATGAAAATAAACAAGTAAGAAAAGAAATCAAGAAAATTGCGAAGTATTGGTTGGATTTAGGTGTTTCTGGTTTCCGAATTGACGCAGCCATTCACGTTTATGATCCAAGAGAGTATCCAAAGGATACGGATGTTTTAGGAAAAGGCATCGATTGGTTCAAAGAGTTCAATGCTTATGTTAAATCAGTTAAAAAGGATGCAATCATCATTTCGGAGATTTGGCGTGATACTAGTACAGTGGCTAGATTCCTTCCTGGTATGGATTCAGCGTTTAATTTTGATTTAGCTGATGCTATCGTTAAGGGTGTCAAAGACCGCGATGCAACTAACATAACAAAAGTACTTAAGACTTCCCGTGGTATGTATGCGGAAGCCCGAAGTGATTACATTGATTCCATCTTCCTAACAAATCATGACATGAATCGGGTTATGAGTACTTTAAATGAAAACACCGAACTTGCGAAACTTGCTGCCCATGTTCTCTTTACTTTACCCGGTGTTGTATGGGTTTATTATGGTGAAGAGTTAGGGATGGTTGGTGAAAAACCCGATGAAAATATTCGGGAACCATTCTTATGGTATGAAGATCACAATAAGTTACCACAAACAAGATGGAAGACGATTGAAGAAAATACTAATACCCCATCTCTAGAAATTCAAAAAAATGATCCAGACTCCATGTATAATACATATAAAACACTCATTAACTTAAGGAAGACTAATGAAGCTCTTTATAGAGGTGACTATGTTCACGTTCCATCCAAATTCTTTATCTTGAGTTTTATTAGAGAATACAAAGATGAAAAGTTATTGGTAATTCATAACTTCAGCAAACTGGATCGAGAAATAGTTGTATCAGGAAATCTTAATAGTTTATTATACTCCTCTCATTCCGAAAATACTTATGAAGGAAGTACAATCTATATGAAATCATCATCAACGATGATATTTAAGATTTCAGAAAATATTATAATTACTAATTAAATGGTGAATAATTAATGGAAGGTAGAAGGATTTATTTTAAGACGGGACTTAAAATAGGGATTTTTTCTGTTATTATTGTTGTGATTCTTGTTATGGTTTATAGTTGTACGATGAATAAGAGTGATAATTGGATGAAAGATGCGGTTATTTATGAAGTTAATATACGGCAATACACAAAGGAAGGAACATTTAATGCCTTTAGTGAACATTTACCTCGATTAAAAGAAATGGGTGTAAATGTATTATGGTTTATGCCCATCCATCCAATTTCTAGTACAAAAAGAATTGGCCCATTAGGTTCATATTATTCGATAAGAGATTATAAAGCAGTAAATCATGAATTTGGTACAGAGGAAGACTTTAAAAAATTAGTTGATAAAGCCCATGATATGGGATTTAAAGTTATTATGGATTGGGTAGCTAATCATACTGGTTGGGATCATCCATGGATTAAGGAACATCCCGATTGGTATGTACGTGATGCTAAAGGTAATATTGTACATCCAGAAACTTGGGAAGATGTGGCTCAACTTGATTACTCTAATAAAGAATTGCGTAAAGAAATGATTAAAACAATGAAATATTGGGTAACCAAGTTTGATATCGATGGTTTTAGATGTGACTACGCTGGAGGAGTTCCTGTTGATTTTTGGGAAGAAGCAGCCCGAAAGATTAATCCGACCAAAAAATTATTTATGCTAGCTGAAGATAATGTTAAATATGAATTATTGGATAAAGCATTTCAAGCAAATTATGGTTGGGACTTATATCATCTAATGAATGATATCGCAAAGGGTAAGAAAAACGCCCAAAGTATCATATCTTATCAAAAACGCGTCGATACGCTTTATCCTAAAGGAACATATCCGATGTTATTCACTTCCAACCATGATGAAAACTCATGGAATGGTACAGAATTTGAACGCATGGGTGAAGCGTATGAAACTATGTCTGTATTAACATTTACTTTACCAGGTGTACCGATGATTTATTCAGGTCAAGAAGCGGGATTAAATAAACGCTTAGAATTCTTTTCGAAAGATGAAATTGATTGGTCAGACTTAAAATACGAAAATCATTATAAACAATTAATTAGTTTAAAGAAACAAAATGAGGCATTATATACTGGTAAACATGGTGGAGATATAGCATTCTTTGATACCTCTAAGAATGTCCTAGCCTTTAAACGCCAAAAAAATGATAATATCGTTATTGTCGTAATGAACTTAAGCAGTAGTCCGATTAATGAAACCATCAATTTTGGTGATAATGCTGGTAATTATATTTCTTATTTCACAGATGAACTTGTCGAATTACAAGCAAATCATTCATTTGCTTTGGATAAATGGGAATATAAAGTGTTTATTAAATTAAAGAAATAAAATATAAAAGCGTGATTATAATTAAAGTTAATCACGCTTTTATATATTTATTACTACTTTATAACATCAAAGACAATTGGGGTATGTTCAACTGATAATTTACCATTATAAGTAATTGGTTGATTATTTACTAAGTTAGTATAAGTACCATTAGAAATATTAAGTTCAATTTGGTGGTTGTCATTTCCTACATTGAAGATACCATAACGAACTTTTTCTTTGTTTTCGTAGGTCATGACTATGAGTTTCAATGGTTCAAAATCAAGTAAAATATTAAACTTACCAGTGGCCATAATAGGGTCTTTTTTAATTTTGGCCATAGTTCTAATTAAATCGACACAATTGTGTTCTTCATATGTTGACCAATCAACATCATCCTTGTCAAATAGACTTGGACGATGGGTATTATATGCTTCTTGTCCACCATAGATCATTGTTGCGCCTTTGACAAAGAAAATGAAAGCTGTTAAGTTATTGAGAATGTTTTCGTCACGTACGAGACTTGCGATGCGTTCTTGGTCATGGTTTTCGAGAAATCTCAGTTTCACATAATTAGCGGGATAAATGGCTTCTTGATTCATAATTGCCTTTAAATAGTTTATTAATGAACCACCTTTAATAAAATCTAAGAATTCTTCATGGATATCATAATCATAAAGGATATCAAAGGCTTGATAGACTTCTCCATCACTATAGGCTTCAAATCCCAAATCACGGAGATATTTAATAAAGGATTTATGCACACTTTCGCTTAACCAAATAAAATTAGGATTAATCTTGGCGATGCGTTTACGTGCTTCTAGCCAAAAGTCTAGTGGAATTAGCGGTGCTACATCACATCTAAATCCATCGACACCCATTTTAGCGTATATTTCTAGCGTCTCGATCAAGTATTCCCATAAATCTTTACTAGAAGTAAAATCTAAATCGATGATGTCCCACCAATCACCAACACGATTAGCATTTTTTCCATCACGATAGTAAAACCATTCAGGATGTTCTTTTAATAAAACTGAATCATGGGAAGTATGATTAAAGACGATATCCATCATGATTTTCATATCTTTTTCATGAACGCTTTTAATTAATTCTTTAAAGTCTTCAAATGTACCTAATTCAGGATTAATAGCTCGATAGTCTTTAATCGAGTAATTACTTCCTAATGTACCTTTGCGATTTTTTTCTCCGACGGGGTGAATTGGTAATAAGTAGACAATATCTGTACCTAAACTTTTAATGCGGTCTAAGTCTTTAATTAATGCTTGAAATGTACCTTCTTTTGTATGGTTTCTTGTGTAAACCTGGTAAATTAAAAAATTTCTAAGTGCTAGAGATGTATCTTTAGCCATATTATTACCTCCTGTAGTACTTATTATTATAATTTAATAATAACACAAACATAAAAAATATCTATATATAACTAGAGTGGAAACCGTTTCATTTTTTATTTGTATATTTAAAAACTAATGTTATAATTAAATTGCAGATTTATTATAGAGAGGTAGGTAATATGGCTAATATAAAAGATGTAGCTAAAAGAGCTAATGTGTCTGTTGCGACTGTATCGAGGGTAATCAATAACAAGGGATATGTTAATGAAGAAACGAGAATGCTTGTGGAAAAAGCGATTAAAGAGTTAAATTATATACCAAATGAAGTTGCTCGATCTTTATATAAAAAGGTCTCTAAATCAATTGGTGTTATTTTCCCTCATTTGAGCAATCCATTCTATTACTATGTACTTGAAGGAATTGAAGCTTTAGCTTTTGAAAAAGGTTATAAAGTAATTATTTGTAACTCAAATGAAGATAAATCTCGCGAAGAAGAATATATAAATCAATTTATTAAATATAACATTGATGGGATTATTATTGGTTCAAACAGTAGCTTAAATGCCCGTTATATTGAATTAAACATCCCTATTGTATCAATCGATCGAATTATTCATGATGATGTCCCCTCAGTAACTAGTGATAATATTACGGGAGGATATCTTGCCTGTAAGAAATTAATTGAAAACGGTTGTAAGTCAATTGTTCATTTTCGGGGACCAAGCATTCTGTTAACGGTTAAGGACCGTTCGCTTGGTTTTAATAAATGCTTAGAAGAACATGGCCTAACATGTTATCAAGTGGACTTGGCATTTATAAATCCCGAACGGGAAATAATTGCGACCTTCTTAAAAGAACATGAAGAAATTGATGGTATCTTTTGTGATAGTGATTTGATTGGAGCAGTCGTCTTATCGGAGTTAAATCGATTAGGTCGTAAAGTTCCAGATGAAGTTCAAGTTATCGGGTATGATAATAACCCCTTATGTAGTTTACTTACACCAGCCCTCACTACGATCTCACAAAATATGTTCGAAATTGGTAAGGAAGCAATGTTATCACTTAATACCATAATAGAGAAAATGGAATTAAAAGATAAGCATAAAACCATTCCTGTAGAATTAGTAGAAAGAGAATCAACTAAAAAGTTGGTAGGATAAGAGGTTAAAATCCAGATAAATTAATTGCATGTTACAACGATTTAATTTAAGAAAACAGGAAAAGTAATTGTTGCTAGTTTGGGTATACTAACACTTACTTAAGTAACTTTAGTAGATGTTTTGTTATTCTTATATCTCATGTAATAAATAGTGATAAATATTAGTAGATGGTATATACTTATCTGGAAGTTTAAGCAATAATTAGAACTCGCGCTATTATCTTACTTGATATAACTAACTACATTCTCCATATAACTCATTAACCAGAAATCATCATAAATTATCTACAGTTACACAATTATATATATAAAATAGGAGCTTTTATTACTTGCCTATATATAATCAAACTGATATAATATTCTATGTTAAATGCAAGAGTTGAGACTTATATTATTGTGATATAAAAGAATTAATTAAGTGGAATGAAAAGAATAAGTTATTAAAATCCGTGTAATTATATTTATGTAAATTCAAATAGAAAATAGCTAATAAAAACTTGTAAAAAATAGGAAAATTATTAGGGCAGTATGCCCTTTTTACCTTAGAAAGAGGATTGTTATGAAGGATGTCATAGTTTTAGCTATTGAAACTAGTTGTGATGAAACTAGCGTTGCGATTATTAAAAATGGTAAAGAAGTACTTGCGAACATCGTCTCTTCCCAGATTGATATTCATAAAAAATTTGGTGGTGTAGTGCCTGAAGTGGCAAGCCGTCATCATGTCGAAAACATTACTGTGGTTTTAGATGAAGCACTTAAAACAGCACAGATTACTTTAGATGATATTGATTGTATAGCTGTTACGCAAGGGCCAGGCTTAATTGGTTCATTATTAGTAGGTATTAATGCAGCGAAAGCGTTTAGTTACGCTCTAAAAAAACCTTTAATTGGTGTACACCATATCGCTGGACACATTTATGCGAATCATTTGGTAAGCGATATGAAATTCCCATTAATGGCACTGGTTGTTTCTGGTGGACATACCGAATTAGTCTACATGAAGGATCACTACGATTTTGAAATCATTGGTTCAACACGTGATGATGCCGTTGGGGAAGCTTATGATAAAGTGGCGCGTGTCATTGGTTTACCATATCCTGGTGGTCCACAAATCGACAAACTAGCGCAAATTGGGGAAGATACTTACCATTTACCACGAGTTATGCTTGAACAAGACAATTTTGATTTTAGTTTTTCAGGTTTAAAGACTTATGTGATTAATTTAGTACATAATGCCGAACAACGCAATGAAACTATTAATAAAGAAAATCTGGCGAAAAGTTTCCAAGAAGCAGTCATCGATATCTTAGTAGGAAAAACATTTAAGGCCATTGAACAATATCCTGTCAAACAATTATTAGTGGCAGGTGGGGTAGCTGCCAATAGTGGATTAAGAAAACGGCTAAATGAAGTGATTCAGAAATATCCTGATATTGAATTAGTTATTCCTCCACTAAAGTTTTGTACCGATAATGCGGCAATGATAGGAGTAGCGGGATATTTTAGTTACTTAAAAGGTGTTAGCGATGATTTAAGTCTAAATGGTAGTGCTAGTTTAGATTTAAAGTAGGATATAATAATACATAATTTGACAAAACGATTAAAGAGTGTATACTTTTCTTTTTGAAATGAAGTGTATACACTTATTTTCAATATAAAGTAAACATTTTTAAATAAAATCATTAATATGTTTTGAAATATGAATCATTTCGAGGTAATTATATATTAGGATTATAAGAGGAGGGTAAATAGTGATACAGTACTTGGTATTTATATACATTGTACAAGTAATTTTGACTTTCCTTTTAACAAGACATTATAAAAATTATTTTTTTACAGGTTATTAATATTTTGTCCATCTTGATTAACTTGTTAATTATATTATTTCTCTACATACTGGTCATTAGATATATAGAAAAAATCGATAAGGAAAAAGAAAATATAAACCTACAACTAAATAATACTGAACAAAAGAAGGAACAAATGTATTTTTAAATAAAAAAGTTTCTTTGTTTGTAAAGGTTGTATACTTAATAAGCATTATAATTGTGATTATTCCGCTTTCCTTGGTTTATTATCAAGAACATCGTACCTTTAAAATTAATTCATATAGAGATTTTCCAAAGATTAGATATAATTTAGATGGTAAGTACATCATTACGAAAGATCTTGATTTTAAATATAAAGATACAAAATCCAAAGATCTTTGTGATAAGAAAACCATTTTTGATGGAGAACTTAATGGTAATAATCATGTAATAAAGAACATAGGTGAACCTTTATTATCATGTTTGGGAAAAAATGCTAAAGTAGAAAATCTTAAACTTACTTCAGTTGAAATTGATAAAAATGGTGAAAATCTTGGGGCACTAGCTTATTTCAACCATGGGAGTATTAAAAATATTTATGATGAGGGTAGAGTGGAAGGACAGATTAATGTCGGAGGGATTGTAGGATTTAACACTGGTTTTATCGAACATACAGTATTTAAAGGTACTGTTAGAGGGATTAAAAACATTGGTGGTATTGTCGGGTTTAATATGTTGGGAGTAATTAATCAAGCAAGAGTAACTGGAAAAATCGAAGGGGAGATATATGTTGGAGGATTGGCTGGTCAGTTGAATGCTACCACTACTTATCTATTCATGAATAATCTACTTGAAGTAAATGTATATGGAGTAGCCCAAGTTGGTGGTGTGACAGGTTCATCTGGTGGTTTTATAAAGAATAATATCATAGTTGGTGAAATCTCAGGTTATAAATTTGTTGGTATTCTATGTGCCTCTAGTAACTGCTTGTCACAAAACAATTTATTTTTAGGATGTATCATTGGCTATGATCAAGATTATTATAAACCTGTATATGTAATTAATGACGATGTATTTCATAATATTATTCCTGAAGAATATCATAATAATCTAATCACAGAAACTGAAATAAGCAATCCAGACTGGTATATAAATGTATTAGATTTAGATCCTGAGATTTGGGATCTTGAGACGATTAAGCAAAAGGGTTATCCAACTTTAAAAAAATAACATTATGCAAAATTAAAGGGTTATAACTGCGGTTATAACCCTTTATTAATTATCTTTAAATCATCAATTAAGCGTTTAGTCATTTTTGTCCAGTATTTACGATAATAACTTGATCCTAAAGAGAAATGATATTCGGTAGCTTCTAGTGGTTGTAAGTATTTATTAATTAATTCTTCTTCTTTCTCTCCATATAAGACAACTAATGTTTTTAGTTCAGCGATTGATTGGGCTTTACTAATATCATATAGCATTGTTTTTTCAAGTTCTTCTCGTTCGGCAACAAAGAGCGCTCTATCAGCTTGACCTGATAAGAAGTAGCGAAGGAGAAGTTCGCGTTTTGCCCAATATGATATGCCTAGATTTGTTGGCTCATCTTCTACATGATCTTTCAGTAAAGGTTTATACATACTTATACAAGGTAAACTAGCTCCTGTAAAGTAACAGATATCAGAACCATCACGATACTCATATATATAACTACCGGTAGTATGATCACCAATCGGACCACCAGCATGCATACATACAGAACCGACAGATGCTCTGTTTTCAGTAGTTTGGTGACTTCTTAAGATAGTCATAATAGTCTCTATGGTAATTTCACCAAGATGTGCTTGCAGGGTATCGATTGAACAACTACGACGCTTTTTCGCTTTAGCAAAAAAAGTAAAAACTGGTTCAGAAAACTTCTTACGGAAGGAGAATTTTGGATTATTCATCTTTTCGACGAGAATTTCTGGATGTGCAAAATCAAAATCATTATCAATGGTAAGGGCGTTAGATATAGCATAATAGTCCTTTACTTCTTTGGCAACCCAATATTTTCCCGCTGTTTCTAAGACATAAGCTTCTTTACCATCAGCGATTAAATAAGAGTTATCATAATAGAATTCTTTTTGATAACCACAATTACCGCCTTGACCATACTCTGCCAGTAATTTAGTTATACATATCATCGCTTCATAGGCGGTCTTACTTCTTTCTAGTGCTAATCTTAGTAAATCCATGCCTATTAAAGCTGCTTTTCCCCGTTTAACCTTCGTGAATACCGCTTCATTACCAATATTAACACCATATTCATTAAACCCCATTTCAGCGCCCCATATCCAAGATGGTTTAAACAATGTCACTGCATAGGTATGTTCTACTTGCTTAACCTTAATATATGTACATTGTACTTCTGGTTCTTTTTCTAAATCATGATCCATTGCGGGTATTCTTTCTACAATATGTGGTTCGTTAGGAGAACGGTCAGAGTTTTTTGCGAAGATCATTCGACCATTTTTGGTCACACTTGGAAGGCAGACAAGCGTGTCACACATAATTTTACCTCGCTTTATTTTTTATATGACATTTGATTTATATATTTTATCATTTAGAGAGCAAAAAGACAATTATAATGTGTAAATTATGTACTATGAACTAGCAATTAAACAAAAATTAACAAATTATGACATAAATTGAAAAAATAATTAATGAAAGGGTTTTTATAAAATTATCAGGTCATTTATTGTATTTGTCAATAAAAGATTTTATAATGTAGGTAAGGATACTTAGCTTTATTAGGAGGGGAACAATATGTCCTATCGAGTGATAGGTAAAGAGGTAAGACGAGTTGATGCAGTAAACAAAGTCACGGGGAAGGCTAATTTTACTGATGACTTTTTTGAAAGGGATATGCTTGTTGGTAAAGTACTAAGAAGTCCTTATGCTCATGCAAAGATAAAGAATATTAATGTCGATAAGGCCAAAGCGTTAGAAGGGGTAGTAGCAGTACTAACATATAAAGATCTACCAAATATTAAATATGCCACCGCAGGGCATCCGTACAGTTTGGATCCTAAACATCGCGATGTAGCTGATCGAACTATTTTGACTGATAAAGCTCGTCATGTTGGTGATAGTATCGCGATTGTGATTGCGAAGAATGAGTTGATTGCGGAAAAAGCGATAAAACTTATTGAAGTAGATTATGAAGTGTTACCCTTTGTGCTAGATCCCGAAAAAGCGATGGAACCTGGTGCGCCAGTGATTCATGATGAACGACCTGATAATATTATCAGTAGTGTTGGACAAGAGTTTGGGAATGTCGAAGAAGATTTTAAGAATGCTGATTATATATTTGAGGGAGTATATGAAACCAGCATTGTGCAACATTGTCATTTAGAAAACCATACAGCATATGCCTATATGGAAAATGATCGGATTGTGATTGTTTCCTCAACACAAATTCCCCATATTGCACGTCGCATTGTGGCTGAAGCATTAGGGTTACCTTGGGGAAAGGTTAGAGTTGTCAAGCCCTATATTGGGGGCGGATTTGGAAATAAACAAGAAGTTATTGTAGAACCGATGGTCGCAGCAATGACTCTTGCGGTTAATGGTCGTCCTGTCCGTTATACTATGACGCGGGAAGAAGGTTTTATTGCGACTAGAACCCGCCATGCGATGAAATTTTATCTGAAAACGGCTGTTACGAAAGACCATAAATTACAAGCAATTCACATAAAAGCGATCTCTAATAACGGTGCTTATGCATCCCATGGTCACTCAATTATTATGAGTGCGATAAGTAAGTTCCGTCCTTTATATAACTTCAAATCTTTTAAAGCGGAACCTAAAACAGTATATACTAATCTACCTAGTGCAGGGGCAATGCGTGGGTATGGTGTACCCCAAATTTTCTTTGCCTTAGAAAGTCATTTAGATGATATTGCACGAAAACTAGAGCTTGATCCAATTGAATTTCGGATGAACAACCTAATACAAGCAGGTCATGTTGATCCAATCTCTAAACTTACAGTTAGAACCTTTGGTATACCTGAGTGTATTAAAGTTGGTAAAGAATTAATTAAATGGGATGAAAAGAAAGAATTATATAAGAATCAAACAGGCGAAAAACGTCGTGGTTTAGGGATGGCTTGTTTTAGTTACTTCTCAGGAACATATCCTGTATGTCTTGAAGTTGCTGGGTGCCGCATCGCGATGAACCAAGATGGGTCTGTGCAACTAATGCTTGGTGCAACCGAAATCGGTCAAGGAGCCGATACTGTATTTACACAAATGGCAGCAGAAGCTATTGGTATTCCTGTTGAAATGGTTCACATCATTTCAACGCAAGACACGGATATTGCGCCATTTGATACAGGAGCATATGCATCAAGACAAACATATATCACTGGGGCAGCAGTTAAACAAGCTGCTTTAGAAGTAAAGAAACAAGTGTTAGAAATCGCTAGCAAAAAAACGGGATTACAAATAGAGAATCTTGATATTGTAGATGGTAAGATTATTGAAGTTGGCTTAAATAGACCTATATGTGATATCAGTGAAATAGCTTTAGAAGCTTTCTATGACCGTATTGGTTCTAAACCAATAACCTCTGATACATCCGTAAATATCAGAACAAATGCGATCGCATATGGTGTAAGTTTTGCGGAAGTAGAAGTAGATATGTTGACAGGTCAAATAGAAGTTCTCCAAGTTATTAATGTTCATGATTCTGGTACCATCATTAATCCAGTGTTGGCAGAAGGACAAGTCCATGGTGGTGTAAGTATGTCATTAGGGGCAGCGTTATCGGAAAAACTCATGTTTGATGAAAAGACTGGTGCGCCATTAAATAATAATCTGTTAGACTATAAACTCCAAACTATCATGGATACACCAAAGATTGAAGCACATTTCGTTGAGTTACCGGATCCAACAGGTTCATTTGGGCAAAAATCATTGGGTGAAAATCCCACGATATCACCAGCCCCTGCTGTTCGCAATGCGGTATTAGATGCGACAGGAGTTGCGTTTAATAAGATACCGATGAATCCTCAAAGTGTCTTTGAGAAATTTAAAGAAGAAGGATTATTATAGGGGGTGGTGTGCATGTTTGATATTAAAAAAATTTATGAACCAACATGCTTACAAGAAGCGTTAGATATTTATCAAAACAATCCACAGTTAAAAGTAATTGCGGGGGGAACTGATGTCTTAATCAATTTAAGACATGGTAAGTACGAAGAAGTTGAATTGCTGAGTTTACAAAGGGTCAAAGGATTGGATGAAATTAAAATGTTAGATGATGGTACGATTGAAATAGGTGCCTTAACGACCTTTACTAAGATATTCCGTAACGACCTTATTAATGAGCATATTCCCATCCTTGCGGAAGCAGCCGTAAGTATGGGTGGACCACAAATCCGCAATATTGCGACGATAGGTGGGAACATTTGTAACGGTGCGGTATCAGCAGATAGTGCTCCTGCACTACTAACTTTAAATGCGTTATTAGTCCTTGAAACAGCGATGGGTTCAAGGACGGTACCACTTACGGAGTTTTATGCTGGTCCTGGAAAGGTTAAGTTACAACCCAGTGAAATTCTGACCAAAATTCTTATAACTAAAGAAAACTACACAAATTTTAAAGGTAAGTATATTAAATTTAGTAACCGTAAAGCGATGGATATCGCTATGATTGGTGTAGCAGTATTGCTAAATACTACTGATAATAGAGTTAATGATTTACGAATTGCGTTAGGTGTTAGTGCACCAACACCAATTCGCTGTTATGAAGCAGAAAAAGTGAGTATAGGTTTAGAGCTAACCGAAGATAATTTAAAGACAATAAGTGAAATGACATTATTGGATGCTAAACCACGAGATTCATGGCGAGGTTCAAAAGCTTATCGAGAACATTTAATTAAAGTACTAACTTATCGTGCTTTAAGGGAACTAAGGGGGGATAATTAATGGAAGAATTGAAAAAGAAAATTAGCTTTATCGTAAATGGTGAGCAAGTATCCCTCGAAGTTGATATTCGTACCTCGCTTTTAGAAGTACTACGCAATGAACTCCATCTCACAGGTGTAAAACAAGGTTGTGGTGTTGGTGAATGCGGTGCTTGTACCGTACTCATTGACGGTGAACCTATTGACTCTTGTATATATCTAGCAGTATGGGCTGATGGCAAACACATTACAACCATCGAAGGACTCGCGAAAAATGGTAAGCTTTCAAAAGTTCAAGAAGCATACGTTGATGAAGGAGCCATTCAATGTGGATTCTGTACACCTGGTTTAGTATTAACAACTACCGCCTTAGTTGAAAAAGGTGAGCATCTCACTGATGAAGAGATTAAACGGGAAATATCGGGACACTTCTGTAGATGTACAGGTTATCAAAAGATTTTCGCGGCTGTAAAGAAAGTTTTAGAAAATAAATAATAAAACAATAAACCTATAGGGTGATGTAACCCTATAGGTTTTTCAAATTATTGGATGTTAAACTATTTAAACTATTTTCAGTTAGTAAAATGAAACACAAATTCTTTATTATAAATTGAAAAAAAGGTACACAATATATAAAAACCAAAATCCAATAATAGTTAGACTACTATTAACTCCAGATTTTCTTGTTTATTGAGAGATACTGGAAAGAAATCAAATTAGTTTATAACAAAATTTATCATATTTATATTATTTTTTATAATTTCTTGTTCCATTATGATATTTACTATAAGGAATGGATAAGCAAATATTTAGTCAAGTAGGAATAGTTGTAACTGGTTGTTTTTATCTTCGAAAAACTAAATTTTTACAGTAAACATCAAATCTAAAATGCATTTATTACTACTTCAGTGTTCATTACTTATGTTTTTAAGAATATAAATACTAAATTTACTATAAAATACATGATATTTACTGTTGGTGAGGAGAAAAATTGTGATAAAAATCACAGAAAATATACTAGTTTACTTGTGATATCTTGACAAAAGCGTTTTCATATAATATGATTAGATTGACTAGTCAGTCAAAAATTGGGTGAGGTGGGATAGTGGAGGAAATAAAAAAACGAATTGATTTATTAAGTCGATTAAATTATCACAACATGTATAACAACGACTTCTTTTTAACTTGGGAAAAGACATTTGAAGAATTACAAGCAGTCTTCGAAGTTGCTGAAATTCTAAGAGAAATGCGAAATAATAATATTTCGTCAAAAATATTTGATAGTGGACTCGCAATTTCGTTATTCCGTGACAATTCAACGAGAACAAGATTTAGTTTTGCGAGTGCTTGTAACCTCTTAGGATTAGAAGTTCAAGATTTAGATGAAGGTAAATCACAAATTGCGCATGGGGAAACTGTCCGTGAAACCGCAAATATGATAAGTTTCATGGCTGATGTTATAGGTATTCGCGATGATATGTTCATCGGTAAAGGTAATACTTATATGCGCAACGTTAGTAAATATGTCCAAGAAGGCTACAACGAAGGTGTATTACCACAACGACCAACATTAGTTAATCTTCAATGCGATATCGACCATCCAACACAAACGATGGCTGATACGTTACATTTAATTAATGAGTTTGGTGGTATTGAAAACTTAAAAGGTAAAAAGGTTGCGATGACATGGGCTTATTCACCTTCCTATGGTAAACCATTATCGGTACCACAAGGTGTAATTGGTTTAATGACACGCTTTGGTATGGATGTTGTCTTAGCATATCCAGAAGGCTACGACCTCATGGATGAATGCATCGAAGTTGCTAAGAAAAACGCACAAGAATCTGGTGGTAGTTTCACGATAACCAACTCCATGCAGGAAGCCTTTAAAGATGCGGATATCGTTTATCCGAAGTCATGGGCACCATTCAAAGCGATGGAAAAACGCACCCAATTATATGAAAAGGGCGATTTTGAAGGTATCAAAGAACTTGAAAAAGAACTTTTAGCCCATAATGCTCTTTACAAAGATTGGGAATGTACCGAAGATATGATGAAACTAACTAAGAATGGTAATGCCTTATATCTACATTGTTTACCAGCAGATATAACTGGTGTAAGTTGTAAGCAAGGTGAAGTAAGCGAAACCGTCTTTGATCGTTATCGCACCCCACTATATCGACAAGCAGGATATAAACCATATATTATCGCTGCGATGATTTTCTTAAGTAAAGTTAAAGATCCAGTTGATACATTATACAAACTATTAGATCGTAAACAAGAAAGAATATTTAACTATCATAAATAATATATAAGATATATAGTATGTATGTAAGTGGAGTGCGTAGGTTAACTCAATAATATATTTCTACCACTCCACTTTTGATTTTAGATTAGGGAGGTAAAACATGAGTGATAGAATGAAACCTATTCCCTTTAATGCCCTCATCAATTGGATTATGACCGAATATAAAAAAAATAATAGCATTTTTGGTATTAGAAAAGCTAAATTCTATAAAAATCAAACTGGTACCTATATCACTTTATTCAATGAAAAGATAGCTACTCCTTTAGGACCAGCAGCAGGACCACATACGCAACTAGCCCAAAATATTATCGCAAGTTATCTAACTGGTTGTCGCTTCATGGAGTTAAAAACCGTCCAAATCATTGATGGAGAAGATTTACCTGTAAGTAAACCATGTATACGGGCTACGGACGAAGGTTATAACGTCGAATGGTCTACTGAATTAACAGTTCAAGAAGCCTTTAATGAATATGTCAAGGCTTGGTTTGTGCTACATGTGTTGATGAAAGAACTTGAACTAAGTGATACTCGGGATTTCATGTTTAACATGAGTGTTGGTTATGATTTAGCAGGAATCAAGAGTAAAAAGATTGATGATTTTATTGAGGGATTAAAGGATGCACGTAATACGCCAATCTGGCAAGAATGTTACAATTTTTTAGCAGAAAATATCGCCATGTTTAGGCGCTTTACGATAGATGATTTACAAAATATTAGTCCAAAAATTGCGAACTCCATTACATTATCAACATTACATGGCTGTCCACCAGAAGAAATTGAAAAAATCGTTACTTACTTACTAGAAGAAAAACACTTAAATACCTATATTAAGTTAAATCCAACTCTTTTAGGTGAAGAATTTGTTTCACAAACTTTGAAACAAATGGGTTATGACTACATCGTATTAAACCCTCACCATTTTAAACATGATTTACAATATGATGATGGAGTTCAGATGTTAAGAAGATTAAAAGAAAAAGCTACATCTTTAGGATTACAAGTTGGTGTAAAATTAAGCAACACCTTACCTGTAAGAATTTTAAACCATGAGTTACCCGGCGAAGAAATGTATATGTCAGGAAGGGCGCTATATCCACTTACCATCAACATGGCTAAACGACTAGCAAATGAATTTAATGGTGATCTCCTCATTTCTTATGCAGGGGGAATTGATTTCTTTAACATCAAAAAAGTATTACAAGTAGGTATTCAACCAATCACATTTGCGACCACGTTATTAAAACCTGGTGGTTATGAGCGTATCACCCAAATGGCTTTATATATTGAAAAAGATATTAAGAATTATGATAAGATCGATGTTGAAAAATTAAATAAACTCGCTGAGGATGCATTAACCAATAAATATCATTTAAAAGAGCGTAAACCTGTAGAAATAAGGAAGATTTCTTCCTCATTACCATTATTTGATTGCGCCATTGCACCTTGTAAGAATGGTTGTCCTATCAATCAAGATATTCCAGAATACATTAAGTTGGTTGGTGAGGAACGGTTTGCGGAAGCTCTTGAGGTGATTCTTAAAGATAATAGTGCCCCTATGATTACTGGTACGCTATGTCCTCACTTCTGTCAAGATAAGTGTACCCGTCTAGATTATGATGAATCTATTCAAATTCGTAATATGAAAAAAATAGCGGCATTAAATGCCCAAAAAACCTATATTGAAAACCTTAAACCGGTTGAATTAAGAAGTGATAAAAGGGTAGGAATAATTGGGGCAGGACCAGCTGGGCTGGCTTGTGCATTCTTCTTAAGACGTAATGGGGTTGCTGTTACGGTTATGGATAAACAAGATAAACCCTATGGTATGGTCCAATATTTAATACCTAAGTTCCGTATCGCAAGAGAAGAAATTGATTTAGATTACCAATTAGTTGAAAAGAGCGGTGTGGAATTTAAGTTCAATTGTAATCCACATTTTAATATTGATGAATTATTAAAAGAGTACGATTATTTAATCTTGGCTATTGGAACGTGGATACCTGAACAACTTAAACTTGACGTAGGAACAGACCGAGTAATCAATGCCTTTGACTTCTTAAAAATGTTTAATGAAGATAGCGACAAATTAAATGTTGGTAAGAAAGTAGTTATAGTCGGTGGTGGCGATGTAGCAATTGATTGTGCACGGAGTGCGAAACGCCTTCCTAATGTTGAAGAGGTACAAATCGTCTATCGCCGAACTAAAGCCTTTATGCCCGCAAGTCGCGAAGAGATTAAACTTGCTGAACAAGAAGGCATACAAATTAAAGAACTACGGCAGCCTGTAAGCTTCATAGATGGGAAATTAAGAGTTAATATAATGGAACTTGGTAGTCCTGATTTTAGTGGAAGAAGACGTCCTGTACCAACAGATAAATATGAAGATATCGAATGTGATTACGTAATTTCTGCGATAGGTGAACATGTCGACCGTGATCTTCTCATTACTAATGGCATAAGCCTAAATAATAATGGCTATCCCGTAGTGAACGAAGAATTAGAAACGAGTCGTACAAATGTCTTCATTGCTGGTGATGCGAAGAGTGGACCAAGGACGATTGTAGAAGCGATTAGTGATGCGAAGAAAGTAAGTAAGGCAATCTTAAACCGTCTAGGATTATCTGATATTTATCGAGTTCAAGACTTTGAGTTTAATGAAACTGAACTCTATAATCGTAAAGGTATTTTGAAAGATGCATTAACTAATGAAGAGGAAGCGACGCGATGCTTAGCATGTAATAAGGTTTGTGAATTATGTGTTGATGTATGTCCTAATCGCGCTAATGTTAAAGTAATCGTGAATGGTAAGCATCAAATCGTCCATCTTGATGCCTTATGTAACGAATGTGGTAACTGTGGTATTTTCTGTCCATATCAAGGTAATCCATATAAAGACAAAGTAACAATATTTGATGACTTAGTATCCTTCGAAGATAGCACAAATACTGGTTTTGTGCGTCTTAATGATACCCACATTAAGGTAAGAACAAAAGCAGGCGAAGTCGTTGATTACTATTTAGGTGATGAAAATACCATTTCTAAAGATCTAAGAGAGATTATTATGGTATGCATTAATGAATATCCTTATCTCTTCTGGAAGGAGGAAGTTAAATGATTCTCATCGGTAATGGTATCGTTGTAACCCGCGATGAAGCAAACAACATCATTTATAATGGCGCTGTATTAGTCGAGGGTAATCGTATTACTGATATAGGTGAATATACAGTCTTAAGAGCAAAATATCCTAAAGCTCGGTTTATCAATGCGAAAGGTAACCTCATCATGCCGGGATTCATCAATACCCATATGCATTATTATAGTACCTTTGCGCGTGGGATAAATAACGATAGTCCGCAACCTAAATGTTTCACGGATATTTTGAAAGGATTATGGTGGCGGTTAGATAAAGTCTTAACCTTAGAGGATGTCTATTATAGTGCGCTTGTGCCGATGATAGACCAAGTTAAGAATGGTGTTACCACCGTCTTTGACCACCATGCAAGTCCATATGCGATAACTGATTCTCTCTTCAAAATTGCAGAAGCAGCTCGTTATGTAGGAATTAGAAGTAACCTCTGTTATGAGACTTCGGATCGTGATGGTGAAGTAAGAGCGTTAGAAGGTATTAAAGAAAACGTCGACTTTATTAATTATTGTAACAAGATTAATGATGACATGTTAAAGGCCACATTCGGTTTACATGCTTCTATGACCATTTCTGATAAGACACTAGATAAATGTCTTGCGAGCATCGCAGGATTAGATACTGGTTTCCACGTCCATTGTGCGGAAGGAATTGAAGATGTCATCGATAGTAAACAAAAATATGGAAAAGGTGTTATTGAGCGGTGGTATGAACGTGGTGTTCTAGGTAAGAAAACTATTGCGGTTCATTGTATTCATATAACTGAACATGAAATGGACCTCTTAAAAGAAACCGACACGATTGTCGTGCATAACCCTGAATCAAATATGGGCAACGCGGTTGGTTGTTCGCCTGTACTTAAGATGTATGAAAAGGGTATCATGTTAGGTTTGGGTACCGATGGTTATACAACTGACATGATGGAATCTTATAAAGTTGGTAATTTAATTCATAAACACGAAAATAAAGATTCTAATGTGGCTTGGGTAGAAATCCCAAAAATGTTGTTTGAAAACAATCGAAAAATTGCCCAAAGATTTATCAGTAAGGAAATAGGTGTGCTAAAGAAAGATGCCTTAGCTGATATTATTATCGTTGATTATAATGCACCAACACCAATTACTAAAGATAATATCAATAGTCATCTCCTCTTTGGTGTAAATGGTCGAAATGTCATTACAACCATGATTGATGGTAAAGTCATTATGGAAAATCGTGAATTAGTTAATATTGATGAAGAACGAATCATGGCTAGAAGTGTTGAACTTGCGCAAGAAGTATGGAAACGGTTCTAATAAACTTGGAGGTAAAAAAATGGAAAAAGATATAACAGAACGGATTCTCGATGCCACTTTAGAAGTTATCGCAAGGGAAAAAATTAGTGGTACACGCATGCATCTAATTGCGAAAGAAGCACAAACGAGTCAATCGCTACTACATTACTACTATCCAACAAAGAATGAGTTACTAGTGGCATTGATTGATCGCATGCAGAAAAGATTCTCAGAAAAACGGAAAGAATCAGTGGATCTCGAAAAGTATAGTGATAAAGAAAATATCAGTAATCTTTTTAAAGAGAAAAAAGATGATATCCTAAATAATAAAAAATTTGACTATGTCCAGTTTGACTATTGGGTTCAAGGTACAGTAGATGAGGTTATTAGAGGGAAGTTCCAAGAAAGTTTTCGGAAGTGGCGACAAAACATTAGTGAAGTTCTAAAAAATAGTAAGATTGACCCCAAAATCAAAAAGATGTTACCCTACATCATGGTTAGCCTGATGATGGGTGCAAGTATGCAGTATTTAATTGATGAACAAGAGTTTAATCTCGATGAATATTTCGATGCAGCTTATCAATTAATACTTAAATGTTTTGAGGAGTAACATGGTTCATGCGATAATAATGGCTTCTGGAAAAAGTAAACGGATGGGTACAAATAAATTACTGTTGCCCCTAGGGGATAGACCATTAATTACATATACTTTTGAAGTAGTAAAACAAAGCAACTTTAAGAGAAGAATTCTTGTAAGTGATGATACGACTATTCTTAATTTAGGAAAAGCATGGGGCTTTGAAGTTATCTTTAATCCTAAAGCACACTTAGGACAAAGTGAATCAATCAAATTGGGAGTATCTTCTGCCACTGATGCGTTAGGTTATGCCTTTGTTCCTTGCGATCAACCTTTATTAGATGTAGAAACTGTCAATGGTTTAATCAGTTTATTTTATATGCATCCCGATAAGTTAATTGTTCCATGTTATAGAGATAAATGGGGAAGCCCTACGATTTTTTCCAACAGATTCTATCCAGAGTTAATGGCTTTAGAAGGAGATGTTGGGGGTAAACCCATCCTTAAGAAGCATTTAAAGGAAATTGTCTTTTATGAAGTTAATGATGCGATGATTCTTAAAGATATTGATACGCTTGAAGATTATGAGTTGGTTAAAAAATATTTAAAATTAATGTAATAGAAAATATGGAGGGTTAATTATGATTCATGATAAAGTTTTAGAACTAGCGAAGAAATATGAACCAGAAATGACAAAGTTCTTACGGGATTTGATTCGTATTCCCAGTGAAAGTAGTCAAGAAAAACAAGTGGTTTTGCGGATTAAAGAAGAAATGGAAAAAGTAGGTTTTGACAGAGTTGAAATCGATCCCATGGGCAACATCTTAGGTTATATCGGTAAGGGTAAACATGTTATAGCGATGGATGCCCATATCGATACTGTAGGTGTGGGAGATCCTAGTCTTTGGGAATTTGACCCCTATGAAGGAAAAGAAGATGAAGAATGCATCTATGGACGGGGTGCGAGCGACCAAAAAGGTGGCATGGCTGCCATGGTCTATGCTGGTAAAATTATTAAAGAATTGAATCTCGAAGATGATTATACGTTAATTGTGACAGGTACGGTTCAAGAAGAAGATTGTGATGGCTTATGTTGGCAATATATCATTAATGAAGATAAAATCCGTCCTGAATTTGTTGTCATAACGGAACCGACAGCATGCCGAATTTATCGAGGTCAAAGAGGACGAATGGAGATTAAAGTAACCACTCATGGGCTAAGTTGCCATGGTTCAGCACCTGAACGTGGTGATAATGCGATTTTCAAAATGGCCCCAATTCTGTTAGAATTACGTGCTTTACACGAAAACCTTCATTATGATGATTTCTTAGGCAAAGGTTCCTTAACTGTTTCCGAAATTTTCTTTACATCTCCTAGCCGTTGTGCTGTAGCGGACAGTTGCACGATTTCCATTGACCGTCGCTTAACTAATGGCGAAACATGGGAAAAAGCTCTACAAGAAATACGGAATTTACCAGCTGTAAAAGCAGCGAACGCTGAAGTATCTATGTACACATATGAAAGACCATCCTATACGGGTTTAGTTTATCCAACTGAATGTTACTTCCCAACTTGGGTTTTACCAGAAGATCATGTAGCTTGTCGTACCTTAGTTGATGCTTATACCACTTTATTTGATGAAGAACCAGTGGTAGATAAATGGACCTTCTCAACTAATGCGGTAAGTATTATGGGAAGATATAATATTCCTTGTATCGGTTTTGGGGCTGGCCATGAAGAGGAAGCACATGCTCCAAATGAAAAGACTTGGAAGAAAGAATTAATTAAAGCTTGTGCGATGTATGCTCTTATCCCCATTACCTATGTAAATAAGGTGAAATAATGAAAAAAATCAAATACCTACGTTGTTCAAAATGTGGAAGAACTTATGATGAAAGCATCCCCTATCACTGTCCCGTTTGTGGGACAGTGGGGACGCTTGATGTTGTTTTTGATATTGATGAAGTCAAAAAAGAACTGACAAAAGAATATCTATTAAATAATGAAGATCGCAGCATCTGGCGTTATTTCCCCATCTTACCATTAGAAACAAGAAAGGGTATTGCGCCATTACATATAGGCTTTTCACCATTATATAAAGCAACTAGATTAGAAGAGAAACTTAATATAAAAAATATTTATATTAAAGATGAAGGACGAAACCCCACCGCAAGTTTAAAAGATCGGGCTAGTGCGATAGGTGTCGCTAAAGCAATAGAATTAGGTAAAACAACAATCGCAGCTGCTTCAACTGGAAATGCGGCTTCTAGTTTATCGGGTTTTGCGGCTTGCATGGGGATTGAGAATTACATATTTGTTCCAAAGACAATTCCTGAAGGTAAACTTGCGCAACTATTAGTATTTGGTAGTAAAGTAATCTTAGTTGATGGTAATTATGACACAGCTTATGATTTCTGTTTACAAGCTGTCGAGCACTTTGAATGGTATAACAGAAGTTGTGCAATAAACCCTTATCTTGTTGATGGAAAGAAAACTGTAGCATTCGAGATCATTGAACAAATGAACTTTAACGTACCAGATAAAATCATCATGAGCGTTGGTGATGGTTGTTCCATTTCCGGTGCGTGGAAAGGCTATAAAGAGTTTTATGAATTAGGTTTAATCGATAAACTACCTACATTAGTATCTGTCCAAGCGACAGGTGCGAATCCCGTTAACCGTGCTTACCGAAGCAAAAAGCGGGAATTTGATTATGAAGTGCCTAATACCATTGCGGATAGTATTTCAGTTGGTATACCTCGGAATGGTTATAAAGCCTTAAACGCGTTATATGAAAGTAATGGTATAGCGATTGATGTTACTGATGAGGAAATCCTTGAAGCTATGACTTACTTAGCAAGACATACAGGAGTCTTTGGTGAGCCTGCTGGTGTCGCAGGATTTGCGGGATTATTGAAACTAGTAAGGGAAGGTATGATTGAACCTAATGAAACTGTAGTATTAGTTGTATCAGGAAACGGTTTGAAGGATATTAAGTCAGCGACGCAAGCAGTAAAACGACCAGAAGTTATCAAACCAAATCTAACTGATTTAATAACTTATATTAATGAGGAAGTTAAGGGGAGAGTTTAAATGTATAAATTAATCGATTTAACAGTAAATGAGGACCAATTAAAAGAAACAGTAGAGTTGGCGAAAGAACGCAAGATTATTATTCCCACTTTTAAACAAATGAAAAACCCTAAATTAGTACCTGATAAGATTAAAACTGAATTAAAAAAGACGGGATTATGGGATATTAATCCAGTTAACCTATTTAGAATAACTTGGAAAAATGAACCTGTCGAAAAAGGTGGCTTATATAACGAATTACCAAACTACATAGAATTACCACAAGAAATCACTGGTGTTAAAGCCCGTATCTTTGCTTTGGTAGGGAAGTTTTTCCCGATTGGTGCTCATAAGGTTGGAGCGAGTTTTGCATGTTTGGTACCACGTCTTGTGACTGGTCAGTTTAACCCCAAATATCACGAAGCAGTATGGCCTTCAACAGGTAATTATTGTCGGGGTGGTGCATACAACTCAACTTTATTAGGTTGTAAATCCATCGCCATTTTACCTGAAGGTATGAGTAAAGAACGGTTTGACTGGCTGAAAACAGTAGCGGGAGAAATCATAACTACGCCAGGGGGAGAAAGTAACGTCAAAGAAATTTATGATGAAACTTGGCGGTTAAGAAGAGAAAGGCCTAGCGTTGTTATCTTCAATCAATTTGGTGAGTTAGGTAATCATCTCTGGCATTATGAAGTAACTGGTAGTGCCATGGAAGAAGTTTTAAAGGCCGAAATGGGTCCAAATGATAAAGTGTTCGGTGTGTGCTTAACTTCAGGTTCCGGTGGTACGTTAGGTAGTGGTGATTATATCAAAGATAAATTTCCTAACGCAAAATTAGCGGTGGGCGAGGCGGTACAATGTCCAACGCTCTTAAATAATGGCTTTGGTGACCATCGGATTGAAGGTATTGGTGATAAACACGTTCCTTGGATTCATAATGTTAAGAATACGGATATGATTATTGGTATCGATGATAACGATGCTTTAGCTTTCTTTAGACTGCTAAATGAAAAAGCGGGTCAAGAATATTTGCGTAAACGTGGTGTAAATGAAGAATTAATTAATAAATTAAACTATGTTGGGATTAGTGGTGCTGCTAATCTATTAATGTGTATCAAGATGGCAAAATACTATGAACTAACAGAACATGATTGTTTAATTACTGTATTAACCGATAGTAGCGATATGTATAAATCAAGATTACAAGAAATGAATGAACAAAAAGGTATGTACACTGAACAACAAGCTGCGATTGATCATGAACGTAGCGTTTTAGGGCAACGAATTGATTATATGGAAGAATTAACTTACTACAGAAAGAAACGCATCCATAACTTAAAATACTACACTTGGATTGAACAACAACAATATGATGTGAATGAACTAAATGCGCAATGGTACGATTATGATAACTATTGGGTAAAACTCCATCATATGACTGATGAGTTAGATCGCTTAATTACGGAGTTTAATGAACGGACTGGTCTATTGAAATAGACAGAAGGTGATAAGTTGGGAACAGTCTTACAAGGCGGTAAGATAATAACCGCAAGTAATATCTTCGATGCGGATATCCGTATCGAAGGAGAAGTTATATCTGATATAGGGTTAGATGTTATGCAAAGTGGTGATGAAGTCATCGATGTTTCTGGATGTTTAATTTTTCCTGGAGGTATCGATGTTCATACCCACTTCGATTTAGATGTCGGTTTTACCACTACTAGTGATAATTTTGAAACAGGGACAAAAGCTGCCATTCATGGTGGTACAACAACGATTATTAACTATGCGACCCAATATAAGGGAGAAACATTAAAACAAGCATTCGAAAATGAATTTAACAAGGCACAAACGTGTTATTGTGATTTTGGTATCCATATGGGGATAACGGATTGGAACGAACACACCTCTGAAGAAATGCAGGATATGATTGATGTAGGTGTTACTTCGTTCAAGTTGTACATGGCATATAAAAACAACCTGCAAGTAGATGATGGGGTAATCTATCAAGTATTAAAACGAAGTAAAGAAGTAGGGGGACTTGTCACTTTCCATTGTGAAAATGGCGATGTTATTGATACTTTAGTTAAACTCGCAGTTAAGGAAGGTAATACTAGTCCTAAATATCACGCATTAACTAGACCAGCCATTTTAGAAAAAGAAGCCATTTCTCGCGTAATTGATATCGCAAGTTTATTGAATGTGCCTGTATATATCGTTCATTTATCAACGGAACAGGGATTAGATGCAATTATTCAAGCGAAGAACTTAGGTAAAGAAGTTTATGCTGAGACATGTCCACAATATCTCTTTCTTGATGATTCTTTATATGAACATGAAGGCGAAAAGTATGTCATGAGTCCACCACTTAGAAAAAAAGTTGATAATCAAGCATTATGGTTGGGACTCGCTGATGATTTCATTGATACGATTGCGACGGACCATTGTACCTTTAATCATAAAGGACAAAAAGATTTTGGGAAAGACGACTTTCGGAAAATCCCCAATGGTGGTCCTGGGGTGGAAGACCGGTTTAGTTTAATCTATACTTATGGAGTGCTTACAGGACGATTAACATTACAACAATTTGTCGCTAAAATATCCACTACTCCTGCTAAACTCTTTGGTTTATATCCAAAAAAGGGAGAGATTGCGGTAGGTAGCGATGCGGATATTGTGGTCCTTGATCCTCATTATGAAACCATAATATCAGCAAAAACACAACTTCAAAATGTTGACTACAATCCTTATGAAGGTATGGCGCGCAAGGGATTCTTCCGCTACGTATTCTTAAGGGGGAGAAGAATGGTAGAGAATGAAATCGTAGTGGGGCTCCCTTGTGGCCAATATATCCATCGTCATACCTTTAAGGGAGGGGAATAGATGTACGAGTTTTATGTTAATGGTAATTTAATCCGAACAGATAAAGATGTTAGTTTAATTGATTTTTTACGCGATGAGTTAGAGATAACTTCTGTGAAAAATGGGTGTGGTGAAGGAACTTGTGGTGCATGTACCATCATTGTAGATGGTCGAGCGATGCGTGCTTGTATATTAATGACCAGTAGAGTAAATGGGAAAAAGATTACTACTATTGAAGGATTTAGTCCTTTCGAAAAAGAAGTATATAAGTATAGTTTCGCGAAAACGGGAGCTGTACAATGTGGCTTCTGTACCCCAGGTATGGTTGTTAGTGCAAAGACCTTACTTGATCAAAATCCGCACCCTACTGAAGAAGACATTAAGAAAGCATTAAGAGGAAATGTTTGTCGGTGTACGGGTTATGTGAAAATCATTGAAGCAGTTAAATTAGCTGCTTCCTTACTAGAAAAAGGTGAAATACCTCAAGAAACCTTTACAGGAAGAATCGGTGAGAGTATTCCTCGTATTGACGCCTATGATAAGGTGCTTGGTCTTGCGGATTATGTTGATGATATTAAACTACCAGATATGCTTTATGGTAAGGCTTTACGTTCTAAGTATCCGCGGGCTTTAGTTAAACGTATTGATATTAGTAAAGCTTTACAACATCCTGATTGTGTATGTGTTTTAACAGCTAAAGATGTACCAGGCGAGCGGTTTATTGGTCATTTAGTACATGACTGGCCTGCCCTAATAGCTGAAGGTGAGGAAACTCGTTATGTGGGAGATGCACTGGCGTTAGTTGCATCTAAAAATAAAGAGACACTAGAAGAAATCTTAAACTTAATTGAAGTAGATTATGAAGTGTTAGAACCAATTACGTGTCCTGAAGAAGCTTTAAAACCTGATGCACCGAGAATTCATCCAAATGGAAATATTTTAAGAGTTGAAAGAATAGAACGTGGTAATGTCGAAGAGGCGATTAAAAGAGCTAAATATGTAGTTACTAATCATTACTCCACACCATTTACCGAACATGCCTTCTTAGAACCTGAAAGTGCCATTGCCTTTTATGAGGGGGATATTCTAACAATCTACTCAGGAGCCCAAGGTATTTATGATGAGTACCGGGAAATCTCCATGCTTCTAGGCATCCCGAAAGAAAAAATGCGTATCATTAGTAAATACGTTGGTGGTGCTTTTGGTGGAAAAGAAGATATGAGTGTCCAACATCATGCTGCTTTACTTGCTTATCATACGAAAAAACCAGTAAAAATTACTTTTTCACGCAAAGAAAGCATCATGGTACATCCGAAACGCCATGCGATGGAAATCGAATGTACAACAGCATGTGATGAGGAAGGTAACATTGTCGCTTTTAAAGCGAAGATTGTTTCTGATACTGGTGCTTATGCATCGCTAGGTGGACCAGTTTTGCAACGGGCTTGTACTCATGCAGCAGGACCTTATCATATCCCAAATGTGTTAATTGAAGGGATGGCTGTTTATACCAATAATCCACCTGCAGGGGCATTTAGAGGTTTTGGAGTCACGCAATCGGCATTTGCGGCAGAAAGTAACTTAAACCAACTCGCCAAGATGATTGGCATAAGCCCTTGGGAAATAAGGTTTAAAAATGCGGTAAATCCTGGTGATGTGTTACCTAATGGGCAAATTGCGTCCGAAGATACCGCAATTAAAGAGACACTTCTTGCAGTAAAAGAAGAGTATGAAAAGCATAAGTATGTTGGGATTGCCTGTGCGATGAAAAACTCAGGACTAGGGGTAGGAGTACCTGATGTTGGTCGGTGTAAACTTAAGGTAATTGACGGAAAAATTCATGTGAGAACCAGTGCTGCCCGCGTTGGGCAAGGCTTAACCACAGTGTTACTCCAAATGGTTTGCGAAACGGTGGGGGTAAAACCTGAAGAAGTTGTGATTGAACATCCAGATACTTTACTGACACCTGATTCAGGGACATCCACAGCTTCCCGTCAGACCCTATTTACAGGTGAAGCTTGCCGAAAAGCAGCTTTAGAGTTGAAAAAAGCATTAGAGGGTAAATCATTGAGGGAACTAGAGAATGAGGAATTTTATGGTGAATATCAGGGTATTACTGATCCGATGAATTCACCTAAACCGCATCCAGTAAGTCATGTTGCTTACGGATATGCGACACAAGTTGTTATTTTAAATGAAGAGGGGAAAGTAGTAAAAGTAATCGCTGCCCATGATTGTGGAAAAGCGATTAATCCCGTTACTGTCGAAGGACAAATTGAAGGTGGTGTGGTAATGGGATTAGGATATGCATTGACTGAAGATTTTCCACTCAACAAAGGGGTACCGCAAGTGACTTTTGGTAAACTAGGATTATTCCGGGCTACGGATATTCCAGAGATTAAATCTATCATCATTGAAAAGAATCATTCGGAATTGGCTTATGGTGCCAAAGGCATAGGGGAGATAACGACAATACCAACTGCACCAGCAGTACAAGGAGCATATTATCTACTCGATGGTAAATTTAGAACAAGTTTACCGTTAAAGGAAACTTATTATAAAAAATAATTTAAAGAATAGAGGGATGATATGAAAAGCTTGTTTGCGGTAAAGGGGAATATCATTTTTACAAAAGAATTGGGTAAATTTGAAGTTTGTGAAAAAGGCTATATCGTAGTTGAAGATGATGAGATTGTCGGGGTATTTTCGGAATTAGATGAAAAGTACAAAGATATCGAAGTAATCGATTACGGTGATAATTTACTAATTCCGGGATTTGTGGATTTACATGTTCATGCGCCACAATATCCAAACATTGGTCTTGGCTTAGACAAGGAGTTAATGCCATGGCTTGAAACTTATACTTTTCCAGAAGAAGCAAAGTATAAGGATTTATGTTACGCTGAAAAGGTTTATTCACGCTTCGTCCATGATCTATGGAAAAACGGGACAACAAGAGCGGTAGTATTTGGGACAATTCATAAAGAAGCTACTAAACGATTGATGGATTTATTTGCGGAAGCAGGATTAGGAGCATATGTTGGTAAAGTAAACATGGACCGTAACTCACCTGAATTCTTATGTGAAGAAACCGAACAATCAATTAATGACACATTAGAAATTGTCAAAGAGTATGGGAATAAATATGAGTTGGTTAAACCTATTATTACTCCAAGATTTGTACCTAGTTGTACACCCGAGTTAATGGAAGCACTAGGAAAAATCGCAAAGGAATATCAAGTACCTGTACAATCACATTTAAGCGAAAACTTTGGGGAAATATGTTTCGTAAAGGAACTCCATCCCGATGCGCCATTCTATGGTAGTATCTACGATAAATACGGTTTATTTGGTGATACACCGACGATAATGGCTCATTGCGTACTATGTTCAGAAGATGAAGTTAATTTATTGGTAGAAAAAGGGGTATTCATTGCGCATAACCCTAACTCGAACTGTAACCTTGCCAGTGGCATTGCGCCCATTCGCCGATTATTATCAAGAGGTATTCCTATTGGTTTAGGTAGCGATGTATCTGGTGGACATACTTTATCGATGGCCAATGCTTGTGTTATCGCAAGTCAAGTATCGAATATTAAATGGATTCAATCAGACCGTATTGATAAGCCATTAAGTACGGCTGATAGTTTCTACTTAGCAACTAAAGGTGGGGGAGCCTTCTTCGGTAAGGTGGGTAGTTTCGAACCAGGTTACAAGTTTGATTGCCTTGTAATTGATGATAGTTGTTTACCGCACTTCAAACCTCTCACCATCCTCGAACGCCTACAAAAATTCCTCTACACTGGTGATGATCGCAACATAAAGGCACGTTATATCAATGGTAAATTAGTTACGGAGCCTAAGATTATCGTGTAAAGAGGGATTATATGAAAAAGGTACTCAAGATATTGAAATATGCCAGAGGGGAGACGCTGGCTCCCCTCGTTTTAAAAAATGCATCAATTATTAACGTGTACACTCAAAGCATCATGCAAGCTGATATCGCGATCTGTGACGATGTTATTGTAGGTGTAGGTAGTTATCATGGGGTTGAAGAAATCGATTGTACAGGTAAATATATAGCACCGGGATTTATCGATACCCATGTGCATATAGAGTCAGCCATGGTCACACCAGAAGTATTTTCTCATTTAGCGATTAAACACGGTGTTACGACTGTTGTCGCTGATCCTCATGAGATTGCGAACGTAATGGGAACTAAGGGTTTAGATTTCATGTTAGAAAATAGTAAAAATGCGGTCATCGATTGTTACTTTATGTTACCTTCTTGTGTACCAGCTGTAAGTTTTGAAGATAACGGTGCGACTTTAAATGCGAAGAAATTAAAGAAATATCTAAAACATCCACGTGTTTTTGGATTAGGGGAAGTAATGGATGTCGGAGCTGTGATTAACGGTAATCGCGACATGTTAGAAAAAGTACTTAATGCTAAACAAGTTAATAAAAATGTCGATGGGCACGCTCCAACCTTGAGTGGTAAAGATCTAAACGCCTATATCAGTATGGGGATTAAGACCGATCATGAATGTACTACACCTGAAGAAGCACTCGAAAAAGTTAATCTAGGGATGTATGTTCTCTTAAGAGAGGGTAGTCAGTCGAAGGATCTGCGCGAATTAATTAAAGTCGTAAATCAAGATAATTATACGCGTTTCTTATATTGTACTGATGATCGACATATTGAAGATTTGATTGAAGAAGGTTCAATTGATAATAATATCCGCGTAAGTATTAAATTAGGATTAGATCCAATAAAAGCTTATACTATTGCTACCCTTAATGCGGCTACTTGTTACAATTTGAAAGATAGAGGAGCGATTGCGCCAGGATTAAAAGCGGATTTAGTCATCTTTTCTGATTTACAGGAGTTAAAGATTGAAAAAGTAATGAAAAATGGTCGTTTCTATGAAGAGAGTAAAAAACATCTACCAGTAGAAATGAAGAATACCATGAGAGTCAAAGCGGTTACCCCCGATATGTTTAAAGTCAAAGCAAAAAGTAAGTATGTTAATGTGATACAAGTCGTACCTAAATCATTAATTACTAAAGGTGTTGTAAAAGAAATTGAAGTAGAAGCAGGTTTCGTTAAGAGAGTTAAGGGAGAAGAAGAGGTCCTTAAACTAGCAGTTATTGAGAGACATAAGAACACTGGTAAATATTATGTTGGCTACCTTGAAGGATTAGGAATGACAAATTGTACAATTGCGCAAACAATTTCCCATGATTCTCATAACATTATTGTCGCCGGAAGTAATGACGAGGATATGTATCTCGCTACACAAGAATTAATTAAAATTGGTGGGGGAATTGTATTTGTATCAGAGGGTAAAGTTCTTTGTGAGCTTAGTTTACCGATTGCGGGAATCATGACAGCGGATGATTGCACGATTGTATGTGAAAAAGTTCGCAAACTAAATCAATTAGCGAAAGAATATGGTGTAAAACCTGGTATCGATCCATATATTGCCCTAGCTTTTATGGCTTTACCAGTTATACCTGATGTTAAACTCACACCACGTGGCCTCTTTGATTATAACCGTTTTGATTTTATTGACTTGTTTGTTGATGAGAAGTAATTATGAGGGAAGGAGGAGAGGGCTTTGTTTAACATCCAATTTTACCAACCAAGGTCGTTGCCAGAAGCCTTACAATTATTAAATGATGAACCAAATCCAAAAGTACTGGCTGGAGGAACGGACCTAATTATCGACATTAGAAAGGACCGCCGAAAAGTAGATACATTAATCGATTTAAGCAAATTAACGGAGTTAAAGGAAATCATTATAAAAGATGATGAGATTGAAATCGGTAGTATGGTCACTTTCCGTGATTTATGCGAGCATCCTCTTATTAAACAAGAATTTTCAGGACTCTACCTTTGTGCAAAGCATTTTGCAGCACCACAAATCCGCAATATGGCAACGATTGGTGGAAATGTGATTAATGCCTCTGCTGCAGCTGATAGTGTGCCGATGATTATGAGTTTAGAAGGTAAGTTCATCTTTAATTCGGTTGAGGGAGAAAGAGTTATTTGTGCAGTTAAGTATTTCCATGATTACGAGACAGAAAAGATTAAACCTAATGAAGTTCTCGCTAAAATAATACTACCCAGAAAGGGCTATAAGAGCGGTTTTTATAAGCTAGGTAAACGAAACTCATTAGCGATTGCCCGTATTAATACCGCTGTATGTTTAAAAGAAAATGGGGATATTGTCGAAAAAATCAATATAACTTTAGGTGCTGTTGGTAGATACCCATTTAGGGTAAGGGATATCGAAAAGATGTGTGAAGGGAAACCTTTGTCTTATTTAATTAGTGATGTGATATTAACAGGTTTAGAGAATGCAGTTTATGAAAGCATTAAGAACCGTCCAACTATGCCATTTAAGAAAGAGGCAGTAAAAGGGGTTTATAAATTAGCACTTCGAAGTGCTCTAGGTGGTGAAATTGATGGTTGAAGTAACCATTACCGTTAATGGAACACCTTATACAAGAAAGATTCATCCATTAATGCGTTTACTTGATTTTTTGCGGGATGAGTTAAAATTAAAGGGGACTAAAGAAGGTTGCGGCGAAGGTGAATGTGGTGCTTGTACGGTAATTATGGACGGGAAAACAATTAATTCTTGTCTAGTTTTAGCCGCAAGTTGTGATGGGAAGGAAATAACCACTATTGAAGGAGTGGGTGTTGACGAATTACACCCTATCCAAGAAGCATTTTTAGAAGTTGGAGCGGTACAATGTGGTTATTGCATTCCTGGTATGGTTCTAAGCGCAAAGGCCTTATTAGATAGTAATCTTGATGCGACTGAAACTGAAATTAAGGAAGCTATTTCTGGTAACCTTTGTCGCTGTACGGGCTATCAAAAGATTGTTGAAGGAGTTAAGTTAGCCCAAGCGAAGATGAAGGAAAGTCGGGGTGAGATATGTGATAGCGGTAGGGGCTAGTCAAATCAGACCTGACGCTTATGAAAAAGTTACGGGTAAAGCTATTTATCCAGATGACTTAGAATTTCCTGATATGTTGTATGCTGGGGTATATCGAAGCACCATTCCCTATGGTCGGGTTATCAAAATGAATATTGAGGAAATCCGCAAACTTCCAGGTGTAGTGGAAGTTATCGACCATACGATGATTCCAGGCGCAAAAAAACACGGGGTTATTTTTAAGGATATTCCTGTTTTAGTTGACGATATGATTAAACGGGTGGGGGATTGTTTACTATTAATCGTTTGTGATACTAAAGAAGCATTGAGAAATGCGCTAAAAGCTGTGAAAGTTGAATATGAGGAGTGTGAGGGAGTATTTACCATCGAGGATGCATTAAAAGAAGGAGCCCCTATTATAGGTGATGGTAGTAATATTTTATATCATATAAAGGTTAAAAAAGGTGATATTGAACAAGGTTTTAAGGAAGCCAAGTATATAGTTGAAAATACTTATTATTCGCAAATGACGGAACATGTTTTCTTACAACCTGAATGTGCCATCGGTAAAATTGGTGATGATGGGTTAGTTGAAGTATATGTGGCAACCCAATATCCTCATTATGATCGGGAAGAAGTTGCACGTTGTTTGAATCTTAAAGATGAAGAAGTGCGCATAATTAATACCGCTGTTGGTGGTGCATTTGGGGCACGGGAGGATATTAATCCTCAATGTCATGCAGCCCTAGCAGCTTATATCACAAAACGACCAGTTAAAGTATTATATGACCGCGAAGAATCAATTATTTCGCACGCAAAACGCCATCCGATGAAGATGTATTATAAGACAGGCGTGCGGGAAGATGGTAAGTTATGTGCCTTAGAAGCACGAATTTATGGTGATACGGGGGCTTATGCATCTTGGGGTACTAATATATTGCGGAAATCAGCATTACATGCGACTGGTCCATATGTTATACCTAATGTATTTGTGGAAGCTTTCGCTGTCCACACTAATAATCCATTTGCGGGAGCAATGCGTGGTTTTGGGGCAGCGCAAGTACCGCTTGCTATAGAAGCGCAAATGGATATGTTAGCGGAAAAACTCGGTATGCATCCTTTGAAGTTTAGATATATCAACTGTTTTGAAGTAGGAAGTGTTACAGCTTCAGGACAGGTTTTAGAAAGTGGCGTTGCGATTAAAGAGTGTATCGAAAAATTAGCGGAACATGATAGTATTCCGTTATAGGGAGGTGGCAGGATGAAGAAACGTGGTGTTGGTTATGGGGCATTCTTTTATGGTACAGGTTATGGTAATGGCTTCCCTGATGAATCACGAGCAGTCGTCGAGATAACTCCATTAGGTATTTTTAATCTTTATGTTGGGGTAAGTGATGTTGGTAGTGGTGGATTAAGTGTTATGCATCAGATTGCCCAGGAAACATTAAAGGCAGATAAAGAGTTAATAAACATCATTTGGAATGACACTAGTTTAGTACTTGATACAGGAACTGCTGCTGCTAGTCGACAAACTTATAATACTGGGAATGCGGTACGAATTGCTTGCGAAAAGTTACGAGATCAAATCAATTTATTAATTGGTGATAAACTTATCACGACTAAGGAAGATGTGAATGAAATATATAGCTTATTCGTTGATAAGAACCTTGAAACTCGCTTTGAAGGCTATTTTAAAGCGACGACTTCACAAGTAAACTTAGAAACAGGGCAGGGTAATCCTTATTGGCCATATACTTTTGGGATTGAAAAAGCAGTGGTTGAGGTTGATACTGAAACTGGTAAAGTAGATGTGATTGAGATTGTAGCTGCTTATGATGCAGGAAAGATTGTGAATCCTGTCTTAGCTGAAGGGCAAATTATTGGTGGTGCCGCAATGGGGATAGGATATGCGATTATGGAGGAAGTAATAGTTAATAAAGGTTCTATTAAGAACCGTAATTTCAGTGACTATATCATCCCCACGAGCATGGATATGCCCAAAGTTACTACCTATTTTGTAGAAAAGTATGAACCAACTGGTCCTTATGGCGCTAAAGGTCTTGGTGAACCAGCAATGTTACCTACTGCGCCAGCGATACTTAATGCGATTTATGATGCCGTAGGTGTAAGGTTAACAGAGTTTCCTGCCACTTGTGAGCGGGTATTAGCAGCTATTAAAGAGAAAGAACAAAGGGATCAAGAGAAAAGGGATAATATATAAGATAGATAAACCAAAGGAGCTCTACAAAAGAGCTCCTTTGGTTTTATCTTAAGATAATAATAAAATTAAATTAAAAAAGTAATCCCATTTTTCGAATTTGTGTTATAATTCACTAGGAGGAGTGAAGGAAAATGAAAAAAGCATTTATAATATTATATGTACTACTATCTTTAGGAGTATTAACATCTTGTAAGAAACAAAATGAAGAAAACAAAATCACATTAGGATTTATGTCAAGTATTGGGGCAGTACCATATATCTACGCATTAGAAGAAGGTTTCTATGCTGAGAGGGGTCTTAATGTTGAAATTAAAATCTTTACCAACGCTAATGATCGTGATGCTGCTTTAATTGGTAAGCATATTGATGCAGTTAACACTGATTATGTAATGTTTGCGAGTTTATTAGAACAAGGTTATAAATTAAAGGCAACAGTTACAACAGAAGACCAATTCTTTATTGTGGCTAATAAAACCTATAAAGAAGCAATTACCAATGATATAAAGAGTACTGATGGTGCAAAAGTTGGTACATTTGAAAATGGGGTATTAAGTTATTTAGTTGAAAAACTTGCTAGTGATAATGGTATTACTTATGAGTTAGTTGGTATACCGATGATTCCTGCACGTTTACAAGCATTAGAAAGTAATGAAATTGATATGGCAATTCTTCCTGATCCTAGTGCATCAAAGGTAACTGATGGTAAAGTTATTTGGGACAACTTTAGTGCAGGTATTTATGTTACTACCCTAGCATTCTTTGAAGATTATTTAAATGAAAACAAAGATTTAGTAAATAAATGCTTTGAAGCCACAAATAAAGCTATTAAGAAACTTCAAACAGAGGATGAAGCAACTGTAAAAGAATATATCGTAAAACAAAATTTATTAACTCCTGAAGATACAGATTTAATTACTTTACCAACTTATCATGAGTTATTCGCACCAAAGAAAGAAGATTTCGAGTTAATCATGAATTGGATGGTAGAGAAAGGTTTATTTGCGGAAGCTTATAAATTAGATGATGTTTTATATAATTGGCAAAAATGAGCTAACTCATTTGAGTTAGCCTGTTTTTCATGGAGGAATTATGATTGAAATACGCAATTTGTCCTTCAATTATGAGGATAGTGACGAGACATTAAAAAATATTAATTTATTAATTAATAGAAATGAGAAAGTATCTATTATTGGTAAATCAGGTTGTGGAAAGACAACATTATTATTGCTTCTTTCAGGTATATATAAACCTACGAGTGGTGAAATCTATATCAATAACAGTTTACTGAAAGATGTCCGAAAAGAAACAGGGATAATTTTTCAGAGCGGTGGATTATTTCCCTGGAAAACAGTTTATCAGAATTTAAGTTTAGCGATTAAATCTAATAATTCTAATGTAACTAAAGAAGAAATCAACGAGAAAATTCATAGTGTTTTAAAAGAACTAGATATTTATGAACATAAACATAAATATTTAAAAGAACTTAGTGGTGGACAAAGACAACGCGTAGCGATTGCGAGAATATTAGTGATGAATGTGGATTTATTATTGATGGACGAGCCCTCAAGTTCTTTAGATGCATTAACAAAAGATGCGTTTCAAAATACGATGTTAGAATTATATAAGAAACATAATCTAACATCAGTGATCATCACACATGATATTGAAGAAGCAGTATATCTTGGTCAAAGAATAATCGTGATGAAAGATGGATACATCCATAGTATTATTGATAATGAATTCTATGGGGATAAGGATGCGAAAAAGACAATTCAATTCTATGAAAAATGTATTGAAGTAAGAAAACGATTGGAGTAATAAGATGAAAAGATTATATGGATTAGTTAGTTTCATTGTTTTTTGGTACTTAATTAGTCTTATTACGAAAGTTGTCATTCCCTATCCCCATGATGTTATTAAATCATTTATAACTTTATATCCAAAAGAATTACATATTCATACCCTAGCTAGTTCAAGAAGATTAATCATCGGCTTAGTTATTTCAGTAGTATTAGGCGTTCATTTAGGTATCTGGCTAGGATTATCAAAAAAGGCTGAAGCATTACTTCAACCGATTATATATATCTTATATCCAATACCAAAAGCTGCTTTATTACCAATCTTTATTATCTTGTTTGGGATTGGTGATTTAACTAAGATAATTCTTATTGTCATTATCGTAATTTTTCCAATCATTATAAACATTAAAGACGCAATTCAAGCTATTCCTAATGAATACTTCTATGTAGCTAAATCACTTAATTTAAGCAGAAGTCAAATGTATAAAGATATGTTAATTCCCGCAATCCTACCAAAACTATTCACTACCTTACGAATTAGCATTGGGATTGCGATTGCAGTGTTATATCTAAGTGAGAATTTTGCGACATTTGAAGGTTTAGGATATTATATAACTATTTACATGACTAACAAACTTAAACTCTTTTGTGGGATCTTAGCTTTATCACTTGTTGGATATATACTATTCTTAATAGTGGAATTCTTAGAAAAGAAGTTGTGTAAGTGGGTTTAAAAAATCTTAAATATTTTCAAAAAAGAAGTATGAATTGTTGCATGTAAAAAGTAAATATCATGAAGATAAGGTTCATGTTATACTTTAAATAAAATATTATTAGTTATATTATATAGTAATTAATCTAAAAAGAAACTAGTTAAGTAATAGCAAATAACACTTATGTTTCAAATAGAAAAAAGCAAAAAGTTTATAAAATATTAGTAAATTAATTAGTCTTTAATAAAAATACTACTATTAGATGTGATGTATAACATGTCATTTTTGAATTAAAGTTGTTTGTAGCACCTCACAATAAAGTAATAATTACGATAACCATTATCTTATACGCCATAATGGTCTGACGAATGGACTAATTAATTATTTGACTACATATAGTCATCATGAACTTAATAAGTTTATATTATCGTTGAAATATAAATTATGGTAACTCATTAAGGATTTGTGAAAAAAGTGTTACATTTTCTACTACAATGGTGAATTTAGGCTAAAGATTATAGTGTATAATAATTATATAAATTAAAAGAGTAATAATGAAGTTAATAAATTATATACAATATACATTGTTTATATTATTCTAAAAATACTAATTATAATTATTAATAATCGCATCATCTTGATGCGATTATTTTTATGTTTGATTAAAATGTTTTTGCATTTATGATATAAGATAAAAATGTAACCCAGAATATTTATCATATTATAAACATAGAAAATATATTTATTATGTATAAAATAAACTATACAAATAATTATATATATTAAAAATATAAAATAAAAATATGGAATATATTGACATATATTTGAAAAATAATTAAAATAGATAGTGTAAAATATTTTGTGTAAATAGAAAAGGAAGTCATCCTGTGTTAAAATAAAATTTGGAAAAAAACACTATAACACAGAAAGGATGACTTCCATGTATAATGATACTACAAGATTAAA
>Ga0134103_1000117_pt1 | contig 101566 bp, 89 predicted proteins | sample 14_taG_2_FD_94445 | JGI IMG/M metagenome (GOLD analysis project Ga0134103, IMG submission 94445) | Switchgrass degrading microbial communities from high solid loading bioreactors in New Hampshire, USA - 14_58_20_212_A1 metaG | ecosystem: Engineered > Bioreactor > Semi-continuous > Anaerobic >...
ACCTGAGTCCTTCTATTTCCTGATCTCTCGAGCATTTCCATCACCATCTATATTCTACCATCAACAAAAAACCCTCGCGATCCATAAAACATGGAAAACGAGGGTTTTTCGACAGTCTGAGAGACCGAAATCTCGGTCTCGTCTTGTTTTTGAATTTGGTGGACCCAAGGGGAGTCAAATCTCCGGCTTTTGGAGCGCCATCCAAACATCATATACCCTATTGTCGGGGTTCGATGCGCCTTTGATGGCAGTGGATACTGGTTGTTTCGGCAGCTACTCTCGGGCAACGGAAGCCCCCTTGCGGGCGCTTTTTTGCCCGTAGCTAGGCTTAAACCCCGAGCCCCGAAAACCTTCCGAGGACTTCTTCGGTTTACTGGGGGTGAAGCTGCTCAAGTCTTCTCGTAGCCGCCTCAACTAGATCCTCCCCCGACAGCCACTTTTCGAACCGGCTTCTACTTATGTAGTAACTCCAACGCCCCTCCATTTTGACTGCTGTGCCGAATGGTAACCTTCCCGTCTGAAGCCCAAAGTGAATGTGCCTCGGCGTCACGCCCATCCGTTCAGCTGCTTCTTTGACTGTCATTTTTTCTCTCACCGCTGACCATCCTTCCAGTTTCCTCGCCAAAGATCCAGAACTCTGGTGTGGGTCGCAAGAAACCATCATGCGCGGCTTGTCTACTCGATTATGACTTCGATGTTGCATCCCACGCTCCGGCCCCAACCACCTCCGGTTACCTCCAAGACCCTGCACTGTACATGGCGGCCTTCCTCCATGTAGCCAACGATGTCCTTGGCAAGCTCGTCCCGCAGATAGCCGAGTTGTTGGCCCTTCCGATTATGCACGGCTAAAGCGAAAGGGTAGTCCTCGACAGGTTCATGCTTAAGGATCAGTTCATCACCTGGGTTGCAGCGGGCAACGATCTTTTGCCGTTTTGATCCGTCCTCGTTTCGGAACGTCACGCCCACCACCTTTGTCCGGATGACTATTGGCTCACGGACTCTCCTTTTGCGCTTGACCCTTGGATTGGGGTGCGATGGCCCATAACTGCGCCTGCGCGAGAACAAGCCAAACACGACAGTTCACCTCCACTTCGCTATCTCTCAGTTTCCGCATCTTGCCGACTCCCTGTTTGCCGACCACTTTCCACATATTCCGGCAATTCCCTGCAACGAAAAACCCCACCGGGTGGTGGGGCCTCCTTATGAAAGCATCTAGTCTTCCCAGTCAACGTCGCTGGCTTTGGGCCACCACTGCTTTATGAACAGCTCCCTGTCATACTCGATGTCATTTTCGATGAGCTCTGCCAGCCGTCGAAGTGCTGTGACAATGTCTCGCTTCGCGTAGCGCTCGGTCTCGCACATAACCCGACCACCATCCACGATGGTTAGCCATGCTTCTTCCGCCCCGTCAGCGACATCGACTATCCAATGGCACGATGCTGAGTAAGGCCGGAGCCAAGACCACTGCTATCCAAAAGCTCATGGGTCACGCTGATTATGCCACGACAGCCAACATCCACACTCACCCGGGTTTTCAGGAGCTATGGGAAGCCATCTCATTGCTGTAGTCTGTAAGCTACGTGTGAGCTACGTGTAAGCTACGCCTGCCGTCTCTGTCATTCTGTGGCGGACAAATGTCAAACGGTGACATTGAAGGGAAATGAAAAAGCCCGCTACTGCGGGCTTGGCTTTGTCTTGTTGGTGGACCCAAGGGGAGTCGAACCCCTGACCTCTTGAATGCCATTCAAGCGCTCTCCCAACTGAGCTATGGGCCCTCGTTTGGCACCCCCAACCGGATTTGAACCGGTGCCTTCGCCGTGAAAGGGCGGTGTCCTAGGCCGCTAGACGATGGGGGCATAAAAATGGTGGTTGCTGCTGGATTCGAACCAGCGACCTCTGCCATGTCAAGGCAGCACTCTAACCAACTGAGCTAAGCAACCATGATAATGGTGGTGCCCAGAGCCGGAATCGAACCAGCGACACGGGGATTTTCAGTCCCCTGCTCTACCGACTGAGCTATCTGGGCACGCTGGCTGGGGTGCCTGGACTCGAACCAGGGAATGCAGGAGTCAAAGTCCTGTGCCTTAGCCAGCTTGGCTACACCCCAAAGAAAATGGCGGAACCGACGAGACTCGAACTCGCGATCTCCGGCGTGACAGGCCGGCGTGTTAACCAACTACACCACGGTTCCAAACCTTAAGGATGGTGCGGAAGAAGGGACTTGAACCCTTACAGGATAAACTCCTACAAGGCCCTCAACCTTGCGCGTCTGCCAATTCCGCCACTTCCGCATGCTGGCCGGATCGTTAAGTGGAGCCGATGGCCGGAGTCGAACCGGCGACCCCTTCCTTACCATGGAAGTGCTCTGCCTTCTGAGCTACATCGGCTTAACCCTTTACATAAGTGGAGCGGCAGACGAGGCTCGAACTCGCAACCTTCGCGATGGCAACGCGATGCTCTACCAATTGAGCTACTGCCGCACGGCACTTGGTGGGCGAAACAGGGCTCGAACCTGTGACCCTCTGCTTGTAAGGCAGATGCTCTCCCAGCTGAGCTATTCGCCCTGATTCAGTTGTAGATTTGGTCCGGACACTTTGAAAGTATACCAGCACTCATCTGCCTTGTCAACTCCCCCGCCGGGAAATTTCTCTTCGAAATTCCACCAGAACGTGGGCTCCGCCGGCTGTTCCAGAGATTAGCATGCAGGTTCTACTCCAGATTCGGCGGGTATCAAGAGGAATTTGGCGGTTTGAAGCGAATGCTTACAACACAAACTATAACACAATAGGGCGGTGGATTTCAAGTGCGTAAGATTAACTTCCTGTTGGTCGTGCTGTTGGTGGCAGTGTTGAGCTCTGCCGTACAGGCCCAAGTAAAAGGATACCCCGTAGACATTCCCGGCACCGGCGTGCTCTTCTTCACGTACCGCTACGAAGGGAATACCGCACCGTACGACAAAATCAACGAGATCTGGGGCAACCTGACCAAGGTCTTCACTGCTTGGGTTGATGCAGGACAGAATCCCTCTGCCCTCACAGGCAAAGACGTGGAAATCAAAACCGATGCGGCGGGGAATGTCGCCCTGTACGTCAAGGGCCAGTTTATAGTGGAAGTCGATGCTTTCCACGCTGCTTACAACAAAGCCACCAAGGCCCAGCTGGCCGAGAAATGGGCTGCGAACCTGCGTAAAGGGATCGAAGCCTTCGTGGCCAACAACCAGCCGATCAACTAGACTCCGTGTCCTCTCAGGGCAGGCACCGGTCCGCTGAACTGGAGGCTGCCCTCGGCTGAACTGTTCAGGCTTTTGGCATGTTCCTGCATGCTAAAGGCCTTTTTCCTTTTAGGGAGGTGAACCATGGACCATTTCTACTCCGATCTTCATTTCGATCTCCCAGACAAGAGGCCCTTTGTCGCCTGCAACATGGTCATGTCCCTGGACGGCAAGGTCACCAGGGGAGGGGTGCTTCAGCCCGGAAGCCTGGGCAGTGCCTTTGATCTGCATACCATGCGGGTGATCCGCAGCCATTTCGATGCCGTTCTTGCTGGGGGCAGCACTGTCAGGCAGCACCCCTTTTACTTGGGCGTGCCGCCAGAACTGGAGCACGCCCGCTGTGAGAAGGGGCTGGCCTTCCAACCTCTCAGTGTAGTACTCACGGGCAGCGGCAGGCTGGATCCCGGCGCTCCCCTCTTTCAGGATTCCCCAAGGCCGCCGGTGATCATCACCAGCGCTGAAGGGGCCGCCAATCTGCCCGAAGAGATCAAGAACCGGGCTGTCGTGGAAGTCCTGGAGCAATCGTCCCCCGACGCGATCTGTGCCCTTCTCTGGCAGAAACACCAGGTGCGCCGCCTGCTGGTGGAAGGAGGCCCCAGCACAAACTTCCAGTTCATGCAGTCCCGGCTGCTCGACGAAATCTTCATAACCCTTGCGCCCAGACTGGTGGGACTGCGTACAGACCTCACCCTAGCCATGGGAGATGACATTCTTCCCTGGCCCCAGGACACAGAGCTGGTCTCTGTACACCGCCAGGGTAGCGAACTCTTCCTGCGCTACCGCTTCCGCTGGGAATGACGATCAGAGGCCTTTAAAGAAGTACAGCGAGGCTAATAGTGTCAGGATCACGTTTACTGCCTGGCCTACCAGGTGCAGATTGACAGTGGCCTGACCCTTGAAGGCTTTCCTCAGATCCACCAAGCGGGAATCCAGCCCGATGGTGACAAAGGCCATGGCAAAGAGCCAGTTCCGGGCGGCGGACGTGATCTTGAGGATATCATCTACCCGGGCTTCACCCAAGGTCGGCACCAGCACAAAGGACGTCACCAGCGAAGCAGCTACAAAGCCCAAGACGAACTTGGGCAGGCGCGTCCAGATCTCCCGAGCGCTTACCCTCTCCACGCCGGGTTCGCTTTCCACTCGCGTTACGAAGAAGAGTGCCCAGCAGAAGGCCACCAATCCGATGAGCGCGTTCTGCAGCATCTTTACCACCGACGCCACTTCCATTGCCGTGGGGCTGACCATGCTGCCGGCCATGACCACAGCCCCCGTTGCATCCACTGTACCCCCGATCCAGGCGCCAGCGATGGCGTCAGACATTCCGATCCAGCGGATCAGGATAGGCATCCCCAGCATCATGATAACTGTTACAATCAGAGAAACCGAAATGGCGGCGCTGATCTCTTCTTTTTTGGCTTTGACGGCCGCTCCTGTTGCGATGGCTGCGGATACACCGCACACTGAGGTGCAGGTGGCCACGGTAGCGACCAGAGCCTTGCTGTCGATCTTCAGCACCTTGGTTCCATACAGATACATGAAGATCATGACCAAGGGCGGCACAGTCCAGGCAACGCCCAGCCCGTGGCTTCCCAGGGTGAGCACCCTGTTGAAGAGGATCTCGGCGCCCAACAGGACCAGGCCGGTCTTGATGAACAACTCAGTGCGCAGCGCGGGGATGATCCACTGGGGTTTGCGCCACAGGTTGCTGATGAGGAGTCCCAGCACCAGCGCCCAGATCACGTCGTTGAAACCGTACTGGTTGAGTGTGTTTTGGTTGCCGATGATGTAAGCTAGTACTCCCAAGCCGAACACGGCGGGAAAGGCTTTTAAGTAGCTTCCAATATCCTCTCCCATGATCTTCAGAGCCAGGGCCGTGAGGGCCGCCAGTCCCAAGCCCCAGAGCACCAGAGGCAAAATGAGCTCAACCGACAGGGCGTTCTGCAGGTGATCCCATTTCGGCAGCTTGGGGATGTAGCGGACCACACCCGTGGCTGCACCGAGGATGAACAGGCCGCCCAGCCAGTTCGCCCACCAGTCCTCTTTCTTAAACAGAGAAAGCATAGTACAGACCTCCTAGTACTCGAGTACTACAATGGTCCATTCTATGCTCTCGGGTCAGCCGATGTTCCTTTTCGCTTGTTTTCCCGCTCGCCCTCAGCTCAGGTTCTTCAGGCGGGGATCGAGGGCGTCCCTCAGCCCATCTCCCACCAAGTTAAGGCACATCACAGTGATGAAGATCGCCAGACCGGGGATGGTCACCGACCAGTGCGAGACCCTGATAAAGGGCCTGGCCGTGGCAATCATGCTGCCCCACTCCGGTGTCGGCGGCTGCGCACCGAGACCTAAGAAGCTCAGCCCGGCCGCGGACAAAATGGCGCCCGCCATGCTCAGGGTGGTGAGAACGATGATCGGGCTGATCGAGTTGGGCAGGATATGCAGGAAGATGATCCGCGAGTCGGAAGCTCCCAAGGCTTGGGCTGCACCCACATAGTCTAGTTCACGGGTGGCCAGCACCGAGGATCGCATCATCCTGGCAAAAGACGGGACGTAGGAAACGCCGATGGCCATGACCACATTCTCCAAACCTGGGCCCAGCGCGGCCACGATGGCCAGCGCAAGCAGGAAACCAGGCAGAGCCAGCAGGATATCGATCAAGCGCATGATGATCATGTCCATCCAGCCGCCGAAATAGCCTGAGACCAGCCCCAGCAGGCCCCCAACCACCAGCGCGAAAGAAATGGACAGAAAACCCACGCGCAGAGAAAGCCTGGCTCCGTAAACTACCCGGGAGAAGATATCCCGACCGAACTGGTCAGTACCGAAGATGTGTTCACGGGAAGGAGGCTTCAGCTGGTTGCGGATGTTCTGCTTCACTGGATCGTGGGTGGCTGCGTAGGGTGCGAAGATGGCCATGGTTATGATCACCAAGAGGATGATGCCGCCCACGACAGCCCGGCGGTTGCGGAGGAGCTGTTTGGTTATGCGCTGAAACCGGCTTTGAGCCTTTGAAACGTCTGTGCTTACTGCCATACTTGCCCCCTCCTCCCTACTCGTACACCAGCCGCAGCCGGGGATCTAAGAGTGCGTAGGTCACATCGATGATCAAGTTGACCAACGCGTACATTAGAGCGAAGGTCATGATCGCCCCTTGAACCAGCGGGAAGTCTTTGTTATTGATCGCATCCACGATCATCCGCCCAATACCCGGCCAAGCGAAGATGGTCTCGGTCAACACGGCGCCGCTCATCAAACCTCCAAACTGCAGGCCGATCATGGTGACGACCGGAATCAGGGCATTGCGCAGTGCATGCCTGAACGTTACAGTCCGGCGGGGCAGCCCCTTGGAACGGGCAGTGCGGCTGTAATCCTGCTGCAGCACCTCCAGCATGGCGGACCGTGTCAGCCGGGCGATGCTGGCTGTGGAAGCTGTGCCCAGCGTTATGGCGGGCAGGATCAGGTATTCGAAGCCGCCCATCCGACCCGAGGAAGGAAGCCAGCCCAGGTGGACTGAGAAAACAAGGATAAGCATGATTCCCTGCCAGAACACGGGCATGCCTACTCCAGTCGGCGCCAGCACCATGGCGATGTTATCAAACCAGGAGTTAGGTTTGGTCGCTGACAGTATCCCCACGGGCACACCGACAATCACCGCAAAGGTCACAGCAGCGATGGCCCGTTCAGTGGTCGCAGGCAGCCGATCCAGGATCTCTGTCGTTACCAGTTTCTTGGAGCGCAGGGACTTCCCCAGATCACCCCGCACGGCGTTCCTCAACCAGCGGAAATACTGGACGTAGAAGGGATCGTTCAGGCCCATGGAATCCCGCAGAGAAGACTGAACAATCACTTTCATGACCAAAAACGTACCGGGGGCTATGATGTTCGTAATATCCCGCATGCCGTTTTGTCATTTTCGTATACGCCCAGGCATTCATTGACACCCAGTCCCGCGTGGCATAGAGTAGTAACTGGAAGGATATTCTACACGGTGAGTGCTTCAGCGGCTGAAAGGAACGGTGCCGGATGCGCAAGGACGTTCACCCGGGGCAGGCCGTGGTACTGGTCATACTCCTCCTGCTGCTCTTTCCCAAGATGCTGAGCGAGTCCGCGCTGCCTTCGAACCTCGTGGTGGATCATGCGGAACGCCTGGTGGAGCTCCCGGCTGATGTACATAAAGTATACGCCACCACAGAAATGGGAACGTTCGTGATCTACGCCCTTGACCCCGATGCCATCCTGGGGTGGAACCGCGGATTGAGTCCGGAGCTGGAATTTGCCGTGCTCCCCGCTTACCACGCTCTGCCCACCTTAGGCACCTGGGATGAAACCTACCAGACCATGCGGACCGCCGAGATCATAAGATTGACACCGGACCTCATTCTCCACTATGCGCCGGTGAACGCCCGCAACCGCGAGCTGGCCGAGGAGGTTCAGAAGAAGCTTGGCATCCCCGCCGTGCTGGTGGACAGCAGCCTGGCCTCGCTCCCTGATGCTCTGCGCCTTTTGGGCAGTGTGCTCGGTAAAGAAGTGCGGGGACAAGTACTGGCTGCCTATGTCGAGAACCACTTGGCTGAGCTGGCCAGCTTTCAGGAACTGCACAGCGCCTTCGAGCCCATCCCCGTGCACATCGTTTCCCCCAGGGAACCGGGACATTTCGACGAACTTTTGGGACTGGCCGGCATGGTGGAGATGCCGGTTTGGAACGATCAGCCTCCCTTTCCAGATCTGGTGCTGATCATGCCCGACACCATCGCCGATCCTTACCGGGCCATCGAAAAAGATGGGCACAAACGCATCTACCAGATCCCTTCCTTCCCCCTCAACTGGTTGGAACCGGGCTCCATCTTCAGCCTGTTGGGGCTGGAATGGCTGCATTCCATCGCCTACCCCACCGCCTACAGAGGCGATTTGGTGCAGACCTACAGCGCTTTCATGGAAGTGTTCTTCCAGCTTGATCTCACTCCAGAGCTCCTCGCTTGGACTCTGCGGCGCAGCGGCATAGATTACTAACTCCGTCAGAACATACCTTTGCTTTCAGCTCCCCCTGGGATCAATAATTGGCTGGGAGGTGAAAGCATGAAAAAAGCCATTCCAGCAATTCTCATCGTGCTCATGCTGAGCATGGGCGCAGCCGCCGGTGCACCACAGTACCACACCACAGCTAAGGGCGACACCGTCTACGGCCTGGCCCAGCGCTACGGCGTGACGGTTGCTGAGTTTCTGGAGTTCAACCCCGGCCTGATCCCTGAGAATCTGCGCGTCGGCCAGAAGCTGCTGATCCCGGTGCAGACTCTGTGGAGCTACCACGTAGTCCAGCCCGGTGACAACAGCCGTTCCCTGGCGGCGCAGTACAGAGTGCCTGAAGACCTGCTGCTGCAGGCTAACCGCCTCTCCGCAGAGGAACTGGCGGTGGGCACCATGATCCGCATCCCGATGCACTTTTACCTCGGGGAGTCGGCAGCGCGGAAACAGCACACCGTGGAGATCGGCGATACCCTCTTCAAACTCGCTCTTCAGTACAAAGTCTCTTTGAAGGAGTTAGTTGAGTGGAACAACCTGCAGGATCCCGACCAGATCACGGCAGGGCAGGTCCTCATCGTAGGATAACTTCCAGGCCCCACCTGGGGCCTGGCTACATAGGGTTTTCGGTGTTGTTGGGGTCAAATCTGGAGGAGAAGCTGCGAACTGTGTGATTGTAGACGGGAGGTCGATACGATGAAACTGAGCAAGACTGCAGCCATCCTTGTCGTGTTTTGGCTCTTGGCCGCAGCCTCGGGCGCACAGGCGGCGGAGTTTTCCCGCACCTTTCTCCTGGAGGCAGGGGCCCGTTACGAGGTGAGCGTGCGGATCAAAACGGCGCTGCAGGATGCGCCCACGTTGGCAGCAGTGTACATCCAAAACGAACACGGCCAGTACCTGAGGTCAACGCAGCTGAGCCGAAGCCTGGCCGGGCCAAACGAATGGCAGCACATCTCTACCATTGTTACAGCTCCGCCGGGAGCCACCCATGCCACTGTGGTGTTTTCCGCCCCTGAGGGAGTGGAGATGGAATGGGACGAGTTCAACATCCGCCGCGTCCAGCTCGACTTAGCCGATGAAGTCCTCATCGAACAGGGCCTGGTCTATACCGGGTTGATCGTGGATGCCCGGGGCCTCGGTCTGCAGCGCGGCATGAGCCCCAGGATCTACTCCGAATCGGGGCAGCTGGTCTACGCCGGCGTGGCCGTAGCCTACGAGTTCCTGCAGGAAGCGGGCATCGCCTCTTACGGGCAGGACCTCACCCCAGAACTGCTGAAGCGCATCCAGCCCAAGGGAACGGTAAAAGTGTCTCCCTTAGTGGTCAGAGCGCTGGAGGTCACGGGGAGCCCAGAAACGAACGTCGTCATCAGCGACGATGATGCCCAGGCCATTCTGGATGCTCTCGATGTTTACGATTTCCTCGCCCAGTATTCCGTGGTCTTCCTCGTCGATTAACGAAGAGCTTACCAGACCCACCCCAGCTCGGGGTGGGTTTTTTGTTGACAAGATCAGGAACCGGGAGTATATTATAGCTGAATATATGAACAAGTGCTCATATATCATCTGAAGGGAGGGAAGCCCATGTCCAGCAGAGAGGAACCGTCCTGCGACGTGACAGTGATCCATGAAGATGTGGTAGCAAAGGTGCGGCAGAGCATGCCGGCGGAAGAGGACCTCTTTGACCTGGCCGAGTTTTTCAAAGTCTTCGGCGACACAACGAGGGTCCGCATCCTCTACGCCCTCTCCCAATCGGAGATGTGTGTCTGCGATCTGGCGTGCCTCCTGGGGCTTACCCAATCGGCCGTGTCCCACCAGCTCAGAGTGCTCAAGCAGGCCAAGTTGGTGCGGTTCCGCCGCGACGGGCGCGTCGTCTACTACAGCCTGGATGACGACCACGTGAAATCAGTCTTTAACCAAGCGTATCAGCACATTCAAGAACGCAATTGAGGTGGAACACATGCGCCTTGTCTACCATTTGGAAGGTCTAGATTGCGCCCACTGCGCTGCGAAGATTGAAAGAGCCGCGGCCAACATGGAAGCGGTGCGGGAAGCCGTTGTGGATTTCCCCTCAAGCCGCATCTTCTTGGAGACCGGTAGAGAAGACCGGGAGGCGGTCAAGCAGGCTCTTCAGGCGGTCGTGGCGGCTTTAGAGCCGGGCATCACAGTACATGAGCAGAAGGTGGAACGGGCCAAACCCGAGTTTCTCACGGTTGACAGCCTCACCCTCGGCCTGAGTCTGATCAGCGCCTTGGCGGCCCTGTTCGCGCCGGAAGGCCCCATTAAAACCTCCCTGTACATCGCCGCCTATGCCCTGGCCGGTTACGAAATCGTGCTGCAGGCTGTGTCCGGCCTCAAGCGGGGATTGGTCTTCGATGAGAACTTCCTGATGACCCTGGCCACTTTGGGTGCCCTGGGTATCCGCGAGTATCCTGAAGCGGCCGCTGTGATGATCTTCTACCGCATCGGCGAATTTCTGCAGCATCTGGCCGTAGATCACTCCCGCCGCTCCATTGAGGCCCTGCTGGCCATCACTCCTGACACGGCTCATCTCAAGGTGGATGGAAACATCAAGGACGTTCCCGCCGAGCAGCTGCGCATCGGCGATGTGGTCATCGTCAGGCCAGGTGAACGCATCCCGGTGGATGGCAGAATTCTCAGCGGGACTTCGTCAGTGGATACCTCTGCCCTCACGGGAGAGAGCATGCCCCGGACTGTAGAAACTGGGCAGGAAGTGTTTGCCGGTTCCGTAAACCTGAGCGGCCTTTTGACCGTGGAAACCGAGAAGCTGGCCAAAGATTCGACTGCCGCCCGCATTCTTGAACTTGTGGAAAACGCTGCGTCCCGCAAAGCGCCAACAGAGGACTTCATCACCACCTTTGCCCGCTACTACACACCGGTCGTTGTGGCTCTTGCAGCGCTGATCGCCTTGGTACCGCCCCTCTTCTTTGGCGGCGCTTGGCAGGACTGGATCTACCGCGCACTCATCACTCTAGTCATATCGTGCCCCTGCGCCCTGGTCGTCTCCATCCCTCTGGGCTTTTTCGCAGGGATCGGCCGTGCTTCGCGGCAGGGCATTTTGGTTAAAGGCAGCACCTACCTCCAGGCGCTGTATGAAGCGCGCACCATCGTCTTCGACAAAACGGGCACCCTCACTTCTGGCCAGTTTTCCGTGGAAGAAATTGCGGCAGTTCCGCCCTTCTCTCGGGAAGAAGTGCTGGAACTGGCGGCCCGCGCCGAACGCAACTCCACCCACCCCATCGCCCAATCCATCCTGCGGGCCTATGGCAGAGAAGTGGACGACGGAGAGATAACGAGCGTCCAGGAACAATCTGGCTTTGGGGTTAAAGCCCACTGGCGCGGGCGCGAGATCCTGGTCGGCAGCAGGCAGCTGCTCGAGCAGGCCGGCATTGAGGCCCCCGCCGATCTCGGCAGATCCGGAGTGCATGTGGCGGTTGACGGCCATTACGCCGGGGCGATCGTTCTGGCCGATGCGCCCAAAGCCCACGCCGCCCGGGCCGTTTCCGAACTGAAAGGTCTTGGTATGGAAGTTGTCATGCTCACAGGAGATAGCTCAGCAGTGGCGAACGATATAGGCAGCAGGCTCGGCGTGGACAAGGTCCGCTCCGGACTCCTTCCCCACGAAAAGGCATCTGAGCTGGAACGCATGATTAAGGAGCGCACAGGCGGAGTAGTGTTCGTGGGTGACGGCATCAACGATGCCCCCGCCTTGGCTGCAGCCCACGTGGGCGTGGCCATGGGCGGCCTGGGCTCCCAGGCGGCCATTGAGACTGCGGACGTCGTGCTGGTCAACGACGACCCTTACGACCTGGTAAAGGCCGTGCAGACAGCCCGCAGCACCAACCGGATCGTGCGCCAGAATATCGCGTTCGCACTCCTTGTCAAACTGGCCGTCCTTCTCCTCGGCAGTTTCGGCCTGGCTGAGCTCTGGGAGGCAGTCTTTGCCGATGTGGGAGTGACACTTTTGGCAGTGCTCAATGCCCTGCGCATCAGTGCCCCACAACGGAGCCGCCCGGCCCGAAATGTATGACAACAAACGAAAAGGAAGTGAAAGCATGCGTAAAAGAGTGTTCTTCGTGCTCGTCCTCGCGCTGCTCCTGACTTACTCCGCCCTGGCCAGTGCTTCTTCTCCCCAGAGCTTCACCATCCAGGTGCAGGCTTCGGGAGTGGTGGTCGTGCCTCCTAACAAAGCACAGCTCTGGGTCGGTGTAGAGACGGATGCAGAGACGCCAAAAGCCGCCCTGGACACGGCCAACGAAGTTATCGGACGGCTCCTGGATATCTTCGGCCAATACACTACTCCCCAACTGGTGAAGACCCACGAGTTCAGCATGTATGCGAATGAACAGTGGGATGAGACGGTCTCGAAATTCGTCGCCCGCGGCTATTCGGTCCGCCACGTGTTTGAGGTGCACTTACTAGATCTGGATCGGGTGCCTTCCTTCCTTGACGATGTAACCAATGCAGGCGCCAATGTTATGTACGGCCTACAGTACAACATGTTTGACTACCGGGAACCCAGGGCCGAAGCCATGAAGAAGGCCATGGAAGAAGCTTGGTGGAAGGCCGGTGCGATCGCTGAAGCCAACTCGGCAACCGGCCTCGTGCTGGAAAACGTTAACGAGGAAATGTACGTCTACAATCCAGAAGTCTCCCTGGCATCGCTCGTGGACGAAGACAGTGACGCCGGTTTTGCCCAATTCCCCCTGCAGGTTACGGCAACCGTAACCGCCACCTTCAGGGCATTCCTTCCGGAAAACTAGCAGCTTCTAAGAAAAAACAGAGCCCAAGCGCCTTTTAAGCGTTTGGGCTTTTTTTCATATGCTTTCGACTACCTGCGCTTCAGCGCAGTGTGGAAATCTACCCAGGGCGGTACCGGTGGAGGAGCTTCCCTGAACTCGAGCACTTCTTTGGTCGTGGGGTGGATGAAGCTCAGATACTCGGCCCAGAGGGCGATCTGCTGCCCAGGGCTGGGCAACCCGTAGCGCTGGTCCCCAACCAGGGGATGGCCGCAGGCAGCCATCTGCACCCTGATCTGATGCGAACGCCCCGTTTCCAGCTCCAGCCGCAGCAGAGTGCGCCCGCCCTTCCTGTCAACGACCCAGAAATGCAGCCTGGCTTCCTGCGCACCTGGCGCCTCAGGTTCCACCAGCTGGGAGACGTTGCGCTGGCGGTCTTTCCGCAGATAGCCGCTCAACGACCCTTCCCTCTCCTCCAGATAGCCTTGGACGACGGCCAGGTACTGCCGGCGGAATCCGCCTTCCCTGATCTGCGCCGAGAGGCGGCTGGCGGCCTTGGAAGTGCGGGCAAAGACCATCACCCCGCCTACAGGCCGGTCCAGGCGGTGTACCAGGCCGAGATACACCCTCCCCGGCTTGCTGTACTTCTCCCGCACATACTCTTTGAGGAGAGTGAGCATATCTGGATCGCCCGTGCGATCGGCCTGGGAAAGCACGTTCGGGGGCTTGATCACCACAAGAAGGTGGTTGTCTTCGTAGATTACCTTTATTCTTTCCATGGGCCTTTCACCGCCGCGAGAGGCACGGCCCGCTCCCAGCCCAGCAGGGGCGTGGTGACCCTCAGGATAAGAGCTGCCTGCCGGCGTTTGTACTCACTCGCTTCCACCGTCCTGATCACCCAGCGTACCGTTTCCTCGTCATATCCCCGCCCCACGATCTCTCCTGGGCTCAACCCCTCATCGAGGTAAGCAGCGAGAATACCGTCTAAAACCGGGTAGGGCGGCAGGCTGTCCTCATCACGCTGATCGGGCCTGAGCTCCGCGGAAGGCGGTTTGTGGATGGTGTTCCGGGGGATCACTTCCCCCTCCCGGTTGATATACTCCGCGAGCTGGTAGACCATGGTCTTGTATAGATCGGCCAAAACGGCCAGTCCGCCGCACATGTCCCCGTAAAGCGTACAGTAGCCCACCGCGAGCTCGCTCTTGTTGCTGTTGGTGAGAACAAGGCCGCCGAACTTGTTGGAAAGAGCCATGAGCAGGAGTCCCCGCAGCCGGGCCTGGATGTTCTCCTCCGCCACGTTCATGGATGTTCCGGTGAAGTGCCCATCGAGTGCCGTTAAGGTACCGCGATAGAGTTCGGTTATGGGAAGGATGTCAAACCTGATGCCGAGATTGCGGGCCAGGGCCCGCACATCTTGGACGCTGCCTGGTGAGGAGTAAGGGCCGGGTTGGGCAACTCCCCACACCCTCTCGGGCCCAACCGCTGCCGCCGCCACGCAGGCGGCCACGGCGGAGTCGATCCCTCCGGACAGTCCGATGATCACCCTTTTCATCCCGCATTTTCTGAGATAATCCCTCAGCCCAAGGACCAGGGCTTGGAAAACGAGGGACGGTTCGGTGACAGGCTCCTCGACCAGAGGTTCCCCGAGAGAATCAAGGTCAACGAGCAGACCGCCCGCCTGAAAGCGCGGCAGTGCCGCGCGCAGCCGCCCTGCCGCATCAACGACGAGGCCCGCCCCGGAAAAGACCAAGCCGTCATTGCCTCCGACCTGGCCCGCTGCAGCCACGGTTAACCCTGACGCCGCTGCCAGCTGAGAAAGCTCCTGCGGAAAACGCACTTCGTCCCGCGCCTGGAAAGGCACTGCCCGCAGATTGATGACCACATCTGCGCCAGCTTTCTTGAGACCATGCGCCAACCGGCCATCTAGTTCCAGGCCCAAAGCAAAACCTATTGAACGCCCCGCAAGCGAAAGAATGAGGTTTTCCCGGCCAGGGCTGAAGTAACGGCTCTCAGGGAAGGACCGGAAGGGAGTCAGCTGGCGCTTGTGCTGAACTCCCAGCACCGCGCCGTCCTGCAGCACGACTGCCGAATTGAAAAGCGTTCCTTCTTCCTGCCAGGGTGTTCCCACGATCAGCGCGGTCTCTGGGTGTTCCCTGCTGAACTCCTGCACAGCAACGAGAGTACCGCGAACTGCTTCCAGGAAGTCAGTGCGCAGCAGGAGATCGCCAGGCGGATAGCCAGTTAAGTACAGCTCAGGAAAGACAATAAGCTCTGCGGCGGAGTTTTCCCGGACAACCTGGCGCAGCCTGGATAGGTTGCCCTTAAGATCCCCCACCTTTGGATTCTCTTGCGCCAGATAGATTCTCATGGGTTCACCTCGCTTACCAGGGCTGCGGGCGCCTCCTGCCTTTCGGCCCTGCTTAAGTGAGCGAATTCCCTCAGAACAAGGATGGCCGTCACCGCCGCTGCCCCGACATCGGAGAGGGGATACGAAGCGAACACACCGGCTAGGCCCAAGAACCTGGGCAGAATCAGCACCAGGGGGATGAGCAGGAGCACTTGACGGCTGAGAGAAAGCAGAGAAGCTTTGGTCGGTTTGCCCAGCGCCTGGAAGAAGTTGGACCCAACGATCTGCAACCCGACAACGGGCAGGCCGAGGGTGGCGGTACGGACCGCCTGTACTCCTAGTGCGATCAGATCAGCATCCTGCCGGCCAAACAGAGACACAAGCTGTCTTGGGAAGAGGCGGGTTGCCAAAAAGCCCAAGCACACGATGATGGTGGCTCCGCCTGCAGCATAGCGGAAAGTCTGGCGCACACGGTCATACTGCTTGGCACCGTAGTTGAAACCCAGGATGGGCTGGGCTCCCTGGTTGATGCCAAAGATGGGCATCAGGATCAAGGTGTTCAAACTGAAGACAATGCTCATGGCTGAGATGGCCAGGTCTCCCCCGTGCCTGATCAAGATTTGGTTGAGGATCAGGTTCTGAACGCTGGACGCCATCTGGATCGAGAAGGGCGCAAAGCCGATAGTGGCGATCTGCTTCACAACGTGCAGCTCAAGCCTGGGTACAGCGCGCCAGTTCAGGCGCAGCTGGCTTTTGCCTCTGAGAAAGTAGGAGAGCACCCACGCTGCGGACAAGGCTTGGGCCAGAATCGTGGCGAAGGCCGCGCCCTTGACCCCCAAACCGAAGACAAAGATGAAAACCGGGTCCAAAATGGCATTGGAGATGGCTCCAATGAGCATGGTAGCCATGGCGACAGCGGGGCTTCCCTGCGCACGGATCATGTGGTTGAGGCCGAAGCCCACGGCTTGGAAGATGGCTCCGTAGAGGATGATGCTCAGGTAATCGTGGGCATAGGGCAGGACAGCATCGCTGGCACCCAAGAGCCGCAGCACAGGATCGAGGAAGAGGATCCCGGCCGTCGTTCCGATCACTGCGATAAGCACAAGGAGCCCGAGGGCATTGGCCATGATCTTCTCCGCCTCTTCCCTGCGCCCTTCCCCCAGGCGGATGGAGATCAGGGCAGTAGCGCCCAAGCCAACCAGCATAACAAACGCCATCTGCACCAGCATAACCGGGAAAACGATGGACAGCCCGGCAAGTCCCAAGGCGCCCACGCCGTTACCCACGAAAATGCGGTCAACCACATTGTAAAGGGCCTGCACAAGCATGCCCACAATGGCCGGTATGGAGAATCTCAGCAAAAGGGGGAGGATCCTCTCCTTCCCCAGTCTTTCAGCGCGATCCATAGACTCACCCTTTGCACGTTATTGCTGCATGTTACGAACCGCTCCAGCCAAGCTCCCTGTGCCTGGCCCGGGCTTTGACCCTCAGGTTCTCCAGCCGCCTGGCCAGCTCATTGGCGATGGCCACCGAGCGGTGCTGACCGCCTGTGCAGCCGATACCGATACTCAAATGGCCCTTCCCCTCTCGGGCGAAGTTGGGAAGTAGTTCGTAGATAAGGTTGGTGAACTTCTCCAAGAACAGCTGGGTGGCCGGCCAGCGGAGGACGTAATCGGCCACTTCAGCATCCTGGCCGGTGAGGTGCCGCAGTTCATCCACGTAAAACGGATTGGGGATGAAGCGCACGTCAAACACGATATCCGCATCGATCGGCGCCCCGTATTTGTACCCGAAGGAAAACACATCCACCAGAACAGACTCCTGCAGGGGGATCCCGGCGAAAATGTCGCTGATGCGCACCTTGAGGTCCATGGGGCGCATGTCGCTTGTATCGATGACCACATGGGCCATCCCCCGCACTTCGGCGAGAAGCCGCCTTTCTTCAGCGATGCTTGCGAAAATGCTCTCGGCTTCAGTCTTCCCCTTGATCAGGGGATGAAGGCGCCTGGTTTCGCTGAAGCGCTTGATGAGCACGGAGTCGGAGCAGTCCAGGAAGATGATCATGTACGAGTGGCCGCTCCCTTCGAGCCATTCCAGGGATTGGCGCAGATCACTGAAGTACTCACGAACACGGATGTCGATGGCGATTGCATACTGCCGGGCGCTCTGACTCTGCACGTGCAGCTCAACCAAGCGGGGCAGCAGAGCAGGGGGCAGGTTGTCTATGCAGAAAAACTCCAGATCTTCCAAGACCTTCATGGCTTGCGTCTTGCCCGCACCCGACAAGCCAGTGATGATCACAAAATCCACTTTGTTCAACTCTCTGCACCTCCCAAGGCTAGCATTTCAGCGGTTAGCTGCTTTATTCCACAGCTGTTTGCATCTCCCTGCTTCTCCTGAAAAGCAAAACCCTCCACCCGGGCAGGCAGATCCTGCCTAGGTGAAGGGTGGATATCCCCAAAACCTGCTACCGCCGCCAATCCCAAGCGGGAGTTGGAGGCGAACTCAAATGAGAATTGTCCTGATAGGCCAGCTGCCGGCTGAAGACCAGGATGGTCGGGCCTTCGATCTCCTGGTCAGAATAGCGCCCGCGGGCATCCTCCGGAACCTTGTAGACGCTGAAGGAGAAGGTGGTAACCTCCCGCTGCGGCCGTGGTGCCTGCATGGTCAGGATCATATAGGGGTCGATCCACTCCACCCGCTGGCGAGCCGGTGAGAAGTAGAACCCGCCTTCCACAGATTTGACCGTGATCTCGCCCACATCGCTCTGACCGAGGCCTCGGTAGACATCATCGACCACAAGAGTTACGGTCTCCCGTTCAGGAGCCAGAAAGGCCAGATCGACAAACACCTGCAGCTCCTCCTGAGAACGCACCACATAGGAAGAGGGGCTGAAGATCTCTTGAGTCTGAACTTCCACCACCGCCTCCCGGTCCCAGGCGCTGACCTTTACTGCCACAGGTTCGCCACGCCACGTTGAGTTCAGGTTGAAGGCCTCGATGACCACGGTGCGGGCCGGCACCACGAGAGTACGATCCAGGAAAAACGGGCGCCGGCGCTGGTCCCACCCTTCCGAAGTTAACGTCACGGTGAGGCGGGATGTGCCTCCATTGGCCAACGCCACTTTCACGGTCGAGTCTTCCAGCCATGCCACAACTGCCATGTCTCCCAACCAGCCGTCCCGCATGGCCGCAGCGGCCGGACTGGCGAGAAGAACCACAATGAACACTGCTGCTGTCAAAGCTTGAACCGAACTCAAACGACGCAACTCTTCATCCTCCTCAGCTCAGACTACCGCGCCACTCTCCCGCTGTTGTCATCGTACGATGATGTTCCGAGGAAGCGCATGTTGCGGCCGTAAACCAGGATGGTTGGGCCCTCGATCCTCTCCTGCCACCAGTTGGATGGGCCTTCTGACTTGCGCATGCCGAAGGTCAAGGTGGTCAGGCCGGCGATGTTGGGAGTCTTCATCCTCAGCACCATATACGGCTTCACATACTCGATTGTGTTGGTACCCCGCACCTGTGTAAGGCCGCCGCCAATGGATTCGATGCGGATGCGATCGTCCTGCGCGCCGCCCTGTGTGGTGTAGTAGTCATCAACAACCAAGCGGGTTTGACCGGAGCTGTCCAGGAGATTGTCCAGGTTCACCCGCACGTTCAGCTGGGTGTTGGCTGCGACGATGTAGCTGTCCGGCTGGAAGATGTCCCCGTTCTGAACCGGAACCTTGAACCCGCGGAACCCTCCCGAAACCCGCACATCGAGCTCACCGCGCCAGTAAGTTCCCGGGTAGAAGGTCTCCAGCACGATGGTGCGCCCCGGAATGCTCACCTGGCGAGAGGCAAACACCGGCCTGCCCCAGGAATCGACTGTATTGGTCGAAACGGTTACCGTGGTCCTGGTGTTGCTGGAGTTGGCAAGCGCGACACTCAAGGTACCGCCCTCGAGCCAGGCTATCGCAGTAACGTCAGTAACAGTTCCGTAGCTCTCCCACTGGGCGGCCGCCGGAACAGACCCGATAAGCAGCAGCGCTGCCAGCAAAGCGATAGTCAACCTTTTCATAGTATCCCTCCTCGAAATCCCGTGTTAGTATCTGAAGATCGGCGTATCGCCATAGTACCCTTCGTAGATATACGGTTCGTGATAATCCGATGCCCGGTTGCGATCATAATACCAGTACATCTCTTTTTTGGTGTACTCGTAAAGCTCATATGCTGTAATGTTCCCGTCCCGGTTCAGATCGGCGTTTCTCGTCTGCAAGCCCATAAGCAAGAAGTGGGTGAAAACGCTGTGCCCCAGTTTACTATCGTAGTTCACCCGCTGATTCTTCCTGGCGCCGGCCAGCACCGTGTACCGCCAGTCCTTCCTGAATGCGAAGGGCTGGAACGGTTTGCCGTCGGCCATGGTCTCCGAAAATGAGCCATCCACGATCAGAGTCACACTGTCGCCGGGGAAGAATTTGACCCAAGACTCCAGTTCAGCATCGGTGATAGCTGTGCTCCACGTCGGTCCATTGTCATCATAGGGGCTCAGATAGTCGGAGCCCGAAAGGCCTGAGAAGTAGATTACCAGGTAATCATGGGGGCTGCGAGCCATGCTGATCAGGTTGTCGATTTCTCTTTTGATGTTGGCCTTCGTAGCTTGACTGTTTTTCAGAAGCTTGCCATAGCCAGCTAACATGTTGCCCCCGTGCAGCGTGTTGTAAATTGCCTCAGCATCCTGCGCCGGCCCCGGATAGTACCGGTCACCGCTGTAGCTGCTGATACCGATCACGAGGTAATAGGCCATGCCCGCGAAATTCCCCACGACCCACGACATCTGATTGGCGTAGACATAGGTTGACGTGGCAGCATTGCGCAGAGACAACACCCTCACCGTGTAGGGACCAGAGGCCAAACCGGTGATCCGGAAATACCCATTGTTACCGGTCCTTCCGCTCTTGGTCTGCCCCGAGTAGTCGTTCCTGGCTTGAACCACCGCATTCCTAAGTGCAACATACCCATAGGGAGGGACTTCGCTCGCCGAAAACAGCACATCACCCTGGTCCTCAGAGTTCTCTGCTGCTGCCGGTGAAACGCTGGCCCGAACGTAAATGTAGCCTTCTATCCCAGTGGTCAAACCAGGCCCAGGCCCAGGGGTAATCTCACACCCCGTCAGTGCAAAGGCTAGCAACAACACGGCTAGACAATACGCGATTCGCCTCATCTGCGCCTCCTCCTCGCCCTCATTAATATACGTCGCATCAGTGGGAGGTTTTTCGGCTGATCCTCTCTTTGTTTTCATCTTACCCGTAATTTCTTGCTTTTGGAAGGACAACTTCACCTTCATTTTCGCTTGACACATATATCGCCCGGTGATATATTTATGTCGTCAGACGTTATAACTGTCCGCGATATATCAGTCAAGGATATAGTCAAGGAGGTGGTACCATGGTCCCAGAGGAACAGGGTGCCCTCACAGAAGCCGTCTTCTACATCCTTCTCAGCCTACACGAGCCGCTCCACGGTTACGGCATCATGCAGAAGGTTCAGGAACTGACGAACGGCAGAGTGGTCTTGGGCCCGGGGACTCTCTACGGAGCCATAAACACACTGGTGGAGAAAGGGTGGATCAGGCCGCTTGTTGACGGGTCAGATTCCCGCCGCAAGGAATACCTGATCACTGAACGTGGCGAAACAGTGTTCTTGCAGGAGCTGGCCCGGCTGGAAGAGTTGGTGCGGCACGGAAAATCAGTGACAAGGAGCGAAGAGCAGTGACGAAGAGCGTCGTTAAGTTCATCTCCAACTTCGAAAAGGAAGAACAGTGGCTGAACCAGATGGCGGCAAAGGGCTGGCACTGCATAGACTACGTCTTCGGGCGTTACCTCTTCGAGAAGGGCGAACCCGGCGAGTACATCTACCGCATCCAGCTGCTGAAAAACCCCATCAACCACTTGGAAAGCACCGCGTATCTGAACTTCCTGAGAGAGACTGGCGTGGAAGTAGTCGCCTCCTACTCTCGCTGGGTGTACCTGCGCAAAAAGGCGGCAGATGGGCCGTTCGACCTTTTTTCCGACAAAGAGTCCCGGATCGCACATTACAAGAACATCATCTACATGTTTCTCCCCTTCGCCATCATGAACTTGGCCTTCAGCCTGAAGATCTTCACCGGTCAAACGGTTCCAGGCCTGATCCACGTAGCTGCTGTGGTGATTCTATCCATCCCTATCGCCCGCTGCTACAAGAGGATCCGGCGGCTGAAGAAGGAGAGACTGATCAGTGAGTAGCGCAAATACGGTGAGAACAATAAGCGACTGAAGCCCCATACAGCTCCAGCCGCTTTCTTTTTATCTCAATGCGCCTTAACTTCCGTCCAGATGCGATCATAGATGCTCAGAGTCTGCCCGAGGTTGACAAACACTTCGGCATTGACCAAGTCCTCCGGTTCCGGATAGACGCTGTGGTCCTGACTGATCTCCGGAGGAAGCATGGAACGGGCAGCTCCGTTGGTCACGGCGTAGCCCGTGTAATCGGCGTTGCGGAAGGCGATTTCGGGGTCGAGCATGAAGTTGATGAACTTCATGGCTCCTTCGGGGTTCTTGGCGTTGCTCGGTACTGCCATGACATCAAACCAGAGGTTTGTGCCTTCCTTCGGGATGGCGAAAGCCAGATCCGGGTTCTGGCTGCGGGCTACCGTGGCCTCTCCAGACCAGACTACGGCCAGGGCTGCTTCGCCAGCGATCATCTTGTCCTGCGCCTCATCCACCACGTAGGCCAGGACCAAGGGTTTCTGCTGCTTGAGCAGTTCCCCCGCCTCGGCGAGTTCCTGTTCATCGAGGGTGTTGATGCTGTAGCCCAGCTTGAGAAGGGCCACAGCGATGGAGTCCCGCTGACTGTCCAGCATCAGGATCTCCTTTTCATACTTCGGGTCCCAGAGGATATCCCAGCTGTCCACGGGATCCTCCACCATAGTTGTGTTGTACAAGATGCCAACAGTACCCCAATAGTACGGGAGCGAGTACTCGTTCGCCGGATCGTAGTCCCAGCCCAAGTGCCTCTTTTCCACGTACTTCACATTGGGGATCTTGGTCAGATCCAGCTTCTGAACCAAGCCTTCTTCGATCATCCTAGTGAGCATGTAGTCCGATGGGAAGATGACGTCGTAAGCGCTGCCGCCAGCCTTGATCTTGACGTACATGTCCTCGTTGGTGGCGTAGGTGTCGTAGACTACCTTGATCTTCGTCTGCTTTTCGAACTCTGCCAAGACACTTTCGTCGATGTAGTCACCCCAGTTGTACACGTAGATCGTAGGCTTGTCCCGCGTGCAGCCGCTGTGCGCTGCACCGAGCAGAACTAGAGCCGCCAGCACCGCCAGCGTTTTCGAGAGTCTGCTCACACTCCTCACTCCTTTCTTATGATTGGGGTTTTGGAGGGCCCGCAGAGCCCATATACGCAAGAGCCCCTCCTTGGGGGAGAAGCTCTGCTTGCCTAGAACGCTTTAACTTCGGTCCAGATGCGGTCGTATTCTTTTAGGGTCTCACCCAAACTGACAAACACTTCGGCATTGGCCAGGACATCCTCGCTTGGATAGGCCGCGGGATCGTTGCGCACCTCTTCGGGCAGCATGGCCCAGGCGGCCAGATTGGGGGTGGAGTAGCCGGTGTACTCGGTATTGCGCAGGGCAATCTCCGGCCTGTTCAGGAAATCAATGAACTTGTGGGCGGCGTCAACATTCTTGGCACCCTTGGGGATGGCCACGACATCGAACCAGAGGTTCGTCCCCTCTTTGGGGATGGCGTAGGCCAGATCGGGGTTCTCACCGATGGCGTACATTGCTTCTCCCGACCAGGTCAAGGCCAGCACTGCTTCACCTGCTACCATCTTGTCTTTGCCTTCGTCCACCACGTAAGCCAGCACCAGCGGCTTCTGCTTTTTGAGGAGCTCGCCGGCCTCGGCCAGCTGCTTGGGATCCTTTGTGTTAACGGAGTAACCAAGCTTCAGGAGCGCCGCACCGATGGAGTCGCGCTGGCTGTCGAGCATGAGGATCTCCTTGGCGTACTTGGGATCCCAGAGCACATCCCAGCTGTCGATTTCCTCATCCACCATGGTGGTGTTGTAGAGGATGCCCAGGGTACCCCACATGTAGGGCAGGGTGTACTCATTTCCCGGATCGTAATCGGCACCCATCAGCTTCGGGTCGATGTTCTTGTAATTCGGGATCTTGTTCAGATCGATCTTCTGCAGCATTCCCTCGTTGATCATCCTGGTGACCATGTACTCCGAGGGGAAGATCAGGTCGTAGTTGCTGCCGCCAGACTTGATCTTTACATACATATCCTCATTGGTGGAATAGGTGTCATAGACCACCTTGATTCCCGTCTCTTTTTCAAACTCTGGAAGAATAGTCTCGTCGATGTAGTCTCCCCAGTTGTACACATGCAGTGTGGGCTGATCTTTTCCGCACCCTGCAAGACTCAGGCTAAGCACTACCAAACTTAGGATCGTAAGGACTGTCTTTCTTAGGCGCACGCTTCCCATTCCTTTCTTTTCTTTCTTCGCGGGCCTGCCGCACATTGACCACAATCAGTAGTGCCAGAACAAACGTGAACATTATGGTAGACAGTGCGTTGATCTTGGGGTTAATTCCCCTTCTGGCCATGGAGTAGACCGTGATGGACAGCGTGGATACTCCTGAACCAGTGGTGAAAAAGCTGATGACGAAGTCATCAATGGACAGGGTAAAAGCCAGAAGCAGTCCTGTAACGATGCCCGGCATGATCTCGGGGATGATCACCTTCCACAAAGCCTGCAGCGGCGTGCAGCCCAGGTCCAGGGCCGCTTCGTAAAGGTGCTTGTTCAACTGCCGCAGTTTAGGCAGTACAGAAAGGATCACATACGGAACGTTGAAGCTGATGTGCGAAAGCAGCAGGGTCAGGTAACCGAACCGCACCCTGGTGAAAACGAACAGCAGCATCAGGGAAATGGCGGTCACAATCTCCGGGTTCAGAACCGGCAGGTAAGTCACGTTCATGATCACCTTTTTGGCCGGACCCTTTGAATTGTGGATGCCGATGGCCGCCATGGTGCCAATGATGGTGGCCAGTACAGCCGAGCTGGCGCCTATGATCAGCGTTGCATACAGCGAATGCATGATGGTGCGATCCTGGAACAGCTCTACGTACCAGCGCAGCGTAAAGCCTCCCCACATGCCCCGGGAACGCGCATCATTGAAGGAATACACCATCAAGACGGCGATGGGCATGTACAGAAAGGCGAAGATGAGGTAGATGTAGCTGCGTTTGAGATGCCTTACCATAGCGCCACATCCCTTTCCGGCCCTTCAAAGAAGGACATTACTGCCATGCTGAGCAGGATCACCACTATCATCACCACGGAGATGGCGGAGCCGAAGCCCCAATCCCCGACCACCAGGAACTGCTGCTCAATCAGGTTCCCGATCAGGGTGAACTGACCTCCACCCAGGAGCCTGGAGATGACAAAGGTTGTCATGGCCGGCATGAACACCATGGTGATTCCAGAAACGACCCCTGGCATGCTCAAGGGCAGGATCACCTTGATGAAGACCTGAAGGGGATTGGCTCCCAAATCTCCAGCGGCTTCCACGACGCCTTTATCGATCTTGCTGAGCACCGAATAGATCGGAAGCACCATGAAGGGCAGGAAGTTGTACACCATGCCGAGGATCACGGCCTTGTCGGTGTACAGGATGTTCAGGCGCGGCAGGTTCAGAAAAGCGAGCACCGAGTTGATAAACCCGCTGCGCTCCAGGATAGTCAGCCAGGCGTAGGTCCTCAGGAGGAAGTTCATCCACATGGGGACCACAAAGAGCAGCATGACCACGTTCTTGCGCTTGAAGGCGCTTCCCGCCATGATCATCGCTGCGGGGTAGCCCAACAGCAAACAGATGGCGGTGCTGATCACGGCCAAGGACAACGAACGGAGAAACACTCTGAGGTAAATCGGCTCAAAAAACCGAGAAAAGTTCTCCAGCGACCAGGTGGTGCCGCCCGCGGTTGGGACGGAAAAGGCGTAGTAGAGCACGAGCAGCATGGGCACTACCGTGAACAGCACCATCCAAACCAGATAGGGGGTCAGCGTAAAGCGCCTCACTACGCTCTCACCTTCTTCATGATGTGGATGTCCATGGGTTCAAGGCCAAGCCCGATCGTCGTCCCCACGGGCTCCATCAAAGTTGAGTGAACCAGCCAAGAGGTGCCATCGCTGCCATCCACGATCATCTCCCAGTGTACGCCCAGGAAGTTCACTGAGCGGACCTGGCCCCTGATCTTGGCTCGATCCGGAGGCATGAGGGTGAGATCCTCCGGCCGGATGACGACGTCGACGGGCTCATCCTGGTCGAAACCTGCATCGGCGCAGTCAAAGGTGTTGCCGGCGAACTCCACCAGGTAGTCCTGGCGCATAATACCGTCAACGATGTTGCTTTCTCCAATGAAATCCGCCACAAAGGCGTTGATCGGTTCGTTGTAGATTTTCTCAGGAGTCCCGATCTGCTGGATCTCTCCTTCCTTCATCACCACAACGGTGTCGCTCATGGACAGAGCCTCTTCCTGGTCGTGGGTGACATAGAGGAAGGTAATGCCCAGCTGGCGCTGCATGTTCTTCAACTCATGCTGCATCTCTTTGCGCAGTTTGAGATCGAGCGCTGCCAGGGGTTCATCGAGCAGCAGTACCTCGGGCTCGTTTACCAAGGCGCGTGCGATCGCCACACGCTGCTGCTGCCCGCCGCTGAGGGAGTTGACATCCCGCTTTTCATACCCCTCGAGGTTCACCAGCTTGAGCATGTGGGCAACCTTCTCCTGGATGACCGGCTCCTTCATCTTTTTGATCCTCAGGCCAAAAGCGATGTTTTCAAACACGTTCAGATGGGAGAACAGGGCATAGCGCTGAAAGACAGTGTTTACTCTGCGCTTGTGAGACGGAACATTGCTGATGTCTTCGCCTTTGAAGGTTATGGTACCGCTGTCCGGCTTCTCAAAACCCCCAATTAGGCGCAGCATAGTTGTCTTACCGCAGCCGCTCGGGCCAAGCAGCGTAACGAACTCGTTCTTCCGAATATAGAGATCTACGTCTGTGAGTGCCGGTGTGTCATCGTAGTACTTAGACACACCTTTCAGCTGTACAATGATCTCGGACACCACAGTCCCCCCTCGTGATTCTTAGAAGCTGGGCGGTGAAGACACCCAGAGCACTACTGCGGGCCGCTTGCCCGCATTGGCTATATAATGGCCTGCTTGAGCCGGGAAGTGAAACGACTCGCCGGCGCGTACCTTCACGACTTCTGAGCCGAAATACAGCTGGATCTGCCCCCTGATCACATAACCGAACTCCTCGCCATCATGGGGATCATCGTAGGGCGTTCGCCCATCGGGCTCGAGGTAGACCATGATCGGTTCCATGGAGTTCTTCTGGGCATTGGGCACTAACCAGTGAATCTCGCTCTTCAGCTCTTCATCGCTCTTAACCGCTACATCGTTCTTTGTGAAAACCAGTTTCTCAGGCACATCTTGACTGAAGAAATCCTGCAGATTGGTTCCCAGCGATTCGAGAATGTCTATCAGGGTCGCGATGGAAGGCGAGGTCAGGTCACGCTCAACTTGAGAAATAAAGCCTTTTGACAGTTCGCAGCGATCCGCCAACTCCTCCTGCGTTAAGTTGTGCTGCATGCGGAGGCGCTTTATTTTCTCGCCGATCTTCATCCCATACCCCCCCTTCCTGAGTTTCATGATACTAAACTCGGAGTTTAGGAAGACTAAACAAGAGTATTGTACCGACAAGGGGGGTGCATGTCAATACCCTGCCTCCAAGAATTTCTCGGGGTGATGAAATAATTCTCCGCTTCGGGAAATAGGCATGTAGAGGGCACTTGCGAGGGGGGATCGTCGGTGTGGGATCTGGCCCGACTAGTGTACTTGGGCACCATCGCCGGACTTTTGGGCACAGGGGCGGGAGGGATCGTCCTGGCCCTCGGCCGGCGGCCGCAGGGAGCAGAACTCAGCTTCCACCTGGGCCTTTCGAGCGGGGTGATGCTGGCCGTCGTCTTTCAGGATCTCATTCCGGAAGCGCTGGCGCTTCAGGGAGTCGGACCGGCCGTTGTCGGGCTGGCTGCGGGTGTGGCGGCCCTTCTGCTGCTCAAGCCGTTTTTCACAGGCGGGAGCAGTAGCTTGATCAAGACAGGGCTTTTCCTCGGCTTGGGCATCGCGGCCCACAACTTCCCTGAGGGCCTCGCCATCGGCGCCGGCTTTCTGGCTGAAGAAGAGCTCGGCCTGGGACTAGCTCTGGCCCTCTGCCTGCACAACATCCCTGAGGGCATGGCCATGGCTGCGCCGCTCCTGGCGGGCGGAATTGGAAAGACTAAGGCCGTTCTCCTGACCCTCGCGGCCGGCCTGCCCATGGGGTTCGGGGCCCTCGCCGGCGGTATTTTGGGCAGCTTGACTCCGGGCACACTCGCCGGCACCTTGGGTTTTGCCGCGGGTGCCATGCTCTTTTTGGTGTTCCATGATCTCCTCCGGGAGGCGCACCGCCTCCCCCACCCCTTGGCCACCACCCTAGGAGCCGTTTTCGGCATCGTTCTCGGGCTCGCGCTGCTGGTTTTGTTCTAAAGCCTCGCAGCCTTCTTTCCGATAATATAAGAAGACCGAACCCACAAGGAGGTGGTGCGGTGAACCTGTTCTACCTGGCCGGGTTAAGGGCATTGAGTGCCTACCATTCGGCCCAGAAGGCCTATGTCCTGTCCATGGAACGTATCGCCACAGGACGGAGAATTAACCGCGCCGCCGATGACCCATCGGGTTTGGCCATCTCAGAACGCATGAAGGCGCAGATCCGCGGACTGCGGCAGGCTTCCCGCAACGCCCAGGATGCCATCTCTCTCCTGAACGTAGCCGATGGAGCTATGGGAGAGATGCAGGCCATCCTGCACCGCCTGAGGGAAATCTCGGTCTACGCCGCCACCGGCACGCTCACTAACGAGGACCGCGCTGCCCTGCAGATGGAGTTCAGCGAGTTGATAAAGGGTCTCGATGACATCGCGAAGAACACCAACTTCAACACCATCCCGCTGCTTGACGGAAGCAGGGGCGAAGACAAACCCCTGATGATCCAGATCGGAGCCAACTCAGGACAGTCCATGGACATCGCCCTAGGGAGCCTGCTGGTGAAAGACCTTGGCCTGGAAAACGCCTCCGTGGCCACTCAAGAGGAAGCGGATAGGGCCATCGGTATGATCGACGATGCCCTCGCCAAGGTTTCCACGCAGAGGGCATATGTGGGGGCCAAGACCAACCGTCTGGAGCACACGATCAACAACTTGGAGAATACTGCCCTCAACCTGACTGAGGCTGAATCCCGCATCGCCGATGCGGACATTGCCCTGGAGATCATGAACATGGTTTCTGCCCAGATCCGCATGCAGGCGGCCTTGGCCATGATCGCCCAAGCCAACATGGCCCAGCAGATGATCCTGCAGCTGCTCTGGCCGAAGTAAAACACTCCCTGTTAGGAGAAGCGGCACGCCGGAACCGGCGTGCTTTTTTTCGCTCAAAACAGGAAGGCTATCTACGGGCAGAAAGCGAATACACCAGCAGTTTTGGTGAAAGGTCGTGACCTTTGTGATCAAGTTCGGCACGGGCGGATGGCGTGCCATAATCGGCGATGAGTTTACGTTCAGCAACGTGCGCAGGGTGGCGCAGGCGGCTGCCCTGTATCTTAAGGAGATCAAAAAGGACCATCTGCCGGTCGTGGTTGGCCATGATCTGCGTTTTCTGTCGGGGCGCTTTTCCCGGGCCATCGCGGAGATACTGGTGCAGAACGGCATCCAGGTCTGGTTCATGGAGCAGGTGGCGCCAACACCCATGCTCATGTTTGCCGTTGAGCAGGAGCACCTGGCCTTGGGCCTGATGGTTACCGCTTCCCACAACCCTTCCGAGTACAACGGCATCAAGGTGATCGTTGAGGGGGGCAAAGACGCCCCTGTTGAAGTCACGAACCGCTTGGAGGAGCTCTGCAGAGACATACCGCCTCTCCAGGCGCCGCCCCTCAGCTTCTTTGATGCTCTGGAGCAGGGGAAAATCACCATCTACTGTAACAAGAACGCGTATATCGACTCCCTGCTGAGGCAGATCGATGTGCCTGCCGTTCAGCAGCGCAACCTAAATGTGCTGTTCAACCCCATGTTCGGCGTGTCTAAGGACACCATGGCCATGTGCCTCGCTTCGCTGCGCTGTTCAGTGGACCTGATCAACGCCCAGCGGGACACCATGTTCGGTCAAAAGGCTCCTTCGCCCTCACGCGATGCCCTCCAGGACATGGAGTACCTCATGAAGCAGGGCAGGTACCATATCGGAATTGCCACAGACGGCGATTCGGACCGCATCGGCCTCTATGATGAGAAGGGCAACTACATCACGGCAAACGATATTCTCAAGCTCCTTTACTACTACCTGAAGCAGTACCGCGGCGAGAAAGGCGGGCTGGTGCGCAACATCACCACCACCCACATCCTGGACCGCATCGCCCAGTCCTTCGGCGAACCTGCCTTTGAAGTGCCCGTGGGGTTCAAGTATATTTCCCAGAAAATGGACGACGAAAACCTGCTCTTGGGCGGCGAAAGCAGCGGCGGGCTGAAGATCAGGGGGCATGTCAACGGGAAAGACGGGATTTTGGCCGCGCTGCTGGCCGTGGAAATGCTGGCCAAAACGAAAAAAAGCCTCAGCGCTCTTCTGGAGGAGATCAATGCCAAGTACGGCACGCTCTACTTCGGGGAGCTGAACCTCGGTTACCGGCGGGAAGACCGCACCCGCTTGGAGCAGGTTCTGCTGGCAGACCGCCACATCCCTGCGTTTCCCCGGGAGATCTTCAAAACATCGTACATCGATGGTGTCAAGTTCTACTTCGCAGACGACAACTGGTTCTCCATCCGTTTTTCCGGTACAGAGCCGGTCCTGCGCCTGAGCTGGGAAACAACCACCAAAGAGCAGGCGGAAGAGCTCCTGCGGGTTATCCGGGAGGACAGCGTTCTAAAACTTCCGCTGAAGAGCTGACCCCGCTCCATAGACACAGCCCCGCCGCATCCGGCGGGGCTTTGGCGCCATTAAAGACAATTGGAACATATAATTATCTGGGATAGCGCCGGTCAGCTGTGCTGCCGCATCCTGCGCACATACTTGAACACAGCGATAATCGTCTTCGCGTCGTTGATCTCGCCCTTGTCGATCATCTCCTCCACCTCTTCCAGAGGTATCCAGCGCACCTTGATGTCTTCTTCGCCCGCTTCCAGCCGCTGTTCTCCCTTGGTCAAGCCGCTGGCGAAGAAGATGTGCAGGACCTCATTGGTGTACCCTGGCGTAGGATAGAGGTGGCCCAAGGTTTCCCAGTTGTCAGCACTGTAGCCGGTCTCCTCCCGCAGTTCTCGGCGGGCACAATCCAAAGGGGACTCGCTGCGCTGGATGGTCCCTGCCGGGATCTCCAGCATGTTGCGGCCAGCTGCGGGCCGGTACTGTTCGACGAAGAGCACCAGGCCGTCCTTCACTACGAGGATGGCTGCCGCCCCCGGATGATCGACCATTTTGAACTGCCTCACTCTGCTGCCAACCCAAACATCCTTCGTTATGAACCTGAACACTGCTCTCACCTCATGTTTCTAATTCTGGTAAAAGGCGCGGACTCCTTTTGCCCGCCGCCCGCAGGACAGCTTTCTATTGTGCCCGTGGGTAATACGCGGGACTGGGTGGTTATACTATTCCAGAACACTCTTGGGAAGGAATGGTGCCGATGGCCGCCCAGCTGCTGGTCTACCCAGTCTTGGTCGTGGTTTTGGGCGTACTTGTTCTGCTGACGGTCCCGAAAAGCAGACTGGACGCTCTCCTGCCCTTCGGTGTGGTTCTGGGCGGGCTGCTTGATTACCTGTACAGCGAGTTCATGGGACCCCTGCTGGGGATCACCGCCTTCAAGAACTTGGGATTTCTGCAGGCGAGCGGCCATCCCCTCCTGGGACACATTGCCTGGGTGTTCATCGTGGTCCTGTTCCTCCACTTCTGGCCGGAGGACAACAGATACCTGGGCAGCCTGTACGGCCTAGCCTGGGCCCTGCTGGCCACGGGGTTCAGCCAGGTGGTCCGCAACCTCGGTGTTTTTGAGTACGCTCCCTGGTTTTACCCAATCCCCATGCTCCTGCTCTTCATCGCCCGCTTCGCCATCACGGTCTGGGCAGCGAAACGCCTGCAGCTTCTCCGCTAACCTCCTGCTCTTCTTACAAATTCTTCACAAGGGGAAGGAACCCACCCTGCGTTAGGAGAAGTGTGTAGGCAAAGCAGTTATTACCTGATGGGGTGGGTTAGATGAAACGGATCTGCGTATCTGCGGTGCTTATCGCCCTCTTACTGATCGTCTCTGCGGCTTCGGCTCAAGTGAACAGTGTGCTTGACCCAGCTGCCTTGGAGGCGTTTTTTGACGGAGTGTTCTCTGTTCAGCTGGCCCAGAACAAGGTTCCCGGCGCTGAAGTCTTGGTCGTGGCTGACGGTGAGATCGTCTTTTCCAAAGGCTACGGCTTTTCCAACCTTGAGGAAAAGACCCCCATGGTTCCCGGGGTCACCCTGCACCGTCCCGGTTCTGTATCCAAGATCCTCACGTGGCTGGCTGTGATGCAGCTCGTAGAGCAGGGCAAGCTGGATCTCTATACTGACGTGAACAATTACCTGGACTTCAGCATCCCCGCGCGCACCGCAGACAACCGTGACGTTCCCCCGATCACCCTCCACCACATCCTGACCCATACGGCCGGCTTTGAAGAGGAAGCCTCTGGAGTCATCGTCTCCAGCCCGGATCTCGTCAAACCGCTGGACCAGTACGTTAAAGAACACGTGCCCGCCCGCGTTTTCACGCCCGGTTCGGTCCTGGCTTACTCAAATTACGGGACCTGTTTGGCCGCTTACATTGTGGAGCGGGTAAGCGGCATGCCCTTCACCGCCTACGTTCAGGAAAACATCCTCACTCCCTTGGGGATGGACTCCACAACCTTTGAACAGCCGCTCCCCAGTGAGCTGGCACCCCGCTTGAGCAGGGGTTACCGCTACTCTCAGGGGCGCTACATAGCCGGCGAGTTCGAGTACGTTCAGGGCTACCCCGCGGGAGGCTTGACCACCAGCTCCCATGACCAAGCACGCCTGATGCTCGCCCTGATGAACCTGGGGGTTCTGCCATCGGATGAGGAAGAGCCGGTGCGCCTTTTGGAGGAAAGCACTGCCCAGACCATGGAGAGACAGCAATTTGCCGCGCATCCCGAGCTGCCGGGCATGACCTATGGGCTGCTGGAATGGAGACTCAACGGCCGGAGGATCATCGGCCACTTAGGCGACACATACCTCTTCAGCACCGGTTTGTACTTCCTGCCAGACGAGAACGTCGGCATATATGTTGTGTACAACACAACGGCCGGAAGCCAGCTGCGCGGCATGCTCATCCAAGCGTTCATGGACCGCTACTTCCCGAGTGAACAGGTGCAGCCGACTCCTCGTCCGCTCACGCCCGGCACTGAGGCTAACTACAGAGGCGTCTACCACAGCTCCCGTTCCAACTTCACAGGCGTGGAATCGGTACTGCGGCTGGTTCAGTCTCTGACCGTCGATGTCGATTCCGAGGGCTACCTGGTCCTCAAGACGGGGGGAGGGGCTATGCGTTTTGGGGAAATCGCTCCGGGCCTCTTCCAGGAGCTCTATGGGAACACCCGCATCGCCTTCGCCTTCCAGGACGGCAGAGCCGTGCGCATGATGTTCCCGGGTCCTGCGGCCTATCTGCGTACAGCCTGGTACCAGACTCCCCGGTTTGTCATCGGGGTGGTGGCAGGCACCGCACTGCTCATGCTGGTGACGTTGATTGGCTGGATAAAGGCCCTGTTCAAGACGAGGTCGAGGCAGCGGCTTCCCCTTGTTGCCAAAGCACTGGCGGTGGCCTTCATGCTCCTCTTCTTCACCGCGCTTGTTCTGGGCGGAGAAGTTCTCACGACGGTGGATCCCGCCTATAACGTGCCGGTAGCCGCTTTGGAACCCTCGGCTACCCTTAGTGTTCTGCTCGTTCTTACGAAGATTCTTATGGGGCTGGGAACAGCGATGCTGGTTACCGCCATCTACCTGCTGGCTGCCCGCAAGGGGAGCCTGTGGCAGCGTCTCCACTATGTTCTGCTCACCCTGAGCGTGCTCGGTGCCAACTTCGTGTTGTGGCAGCTTAACCTCTGGTAGGAGGTTTAATACGGTATGGATAGGAGAGCGCCATGGCTTTAGTCAGAGAGTTTATCGAAGACTACAGGGGTAAGATCAGTCACTTTCAGCATCTGGCTGAGGTATGCGCCTACCAATGCGAAAGTACTCTGAAAAGGCAGGGCCTGCGGGTCCTGGTTACCTCAAGAGCCAAAAGGCTGGATAGCCTTGCCTCGAAAGTTGAGGACAGGGCGCAGGAGAAGAATTACCAAAGTATTGAAGAGATCTACCAGGATATCGTTGACTTAGCGGGCGTGCGTATCGCCCTCTTTTTCCCCCAGGACGGAAGAGAAGTTGATCAGTTCATCCGCTCCACCTTCCACGTGGAAAGCATTAAGGACTTCCCGGAGGCCCTCGGCGATCCGCTGGGCTATCCCAAGCATTTCCTGGGCTATGTGGGCCGCCACTACCGCATCTACATGAAACCCGAATCCCTTCCCCCTGAGGAAAGGCACCTGGCCAACCACGTCATCGAGGTACAGGTGGGCACTGTCTTGATGCATGCCTGGGCCGAAGTGGAACATGACCTGGTCTACAAGTCCACCGGGGGGTTTCTCTCCCAGGATGAGTATGCCATCTTAGATGAACTGAACGCCTTGATGTACGAGGGTGAAATGGCCCTGGAACGGCTGCAGACAGCTGTGAAGAGCAGGATCAACGCGGAGCAGCATCCCTTTTCCAATCACTACGAGCTCTCTTCCTACCTCCACGATCAGAAACGCAGAGTCCTGCCGGGCCCAGGCTGCCGCTTTTCCATCGGGCGTACCGATGTGCTCTTCCAGTTCCTGAGGCGCATCGGCCTCAACTCTGTGCCGGGCCTGCGCCCCGTTCTCCAGCACTGCCGGTTTGAGGCGCATGCCGCGCCTTTGTCTCAGCAGATCGTGGATCGGCTGCTCCTTGATGACCCCAACTTGTACACGGAGTACGATCAAGCCCGGATGGCGGTTGGCGCCTTTGACCCCTTCGGCACCCCCTTTGAAGCACAGTCGGTCTTCTCTGAGGAAGGCGGGCTCGGTCCCTTTATGCGTTCCTGGATCAACCTGGAGGAATCCATGGGAGAAGAGCTCTACCGCATCCTGAGAGGCGAGTCCGCAAGCTTTGTGGCCGATCCCCATGCAGCCGAGCAGCTGAGGTCCGCCAAACGGCTGCGGGACCAAATCCTCTTCGGCTGCCAGCCGCCAGACCCAGAAGAGCTGGAGCAGGCGGAGCAGTCTCTCTCAGCCATGATGGACTTCCTTAAGGAGCAGGAAGCTGAACACAGCCTGAGGCAGCAAGCCTGAAACACATGTTTTTGCACCCATAGGTAGGAACCCCGCACTCATTGTGGAATGAACTCCCTATGCCCTGCAGTATTAGATCGAAGGAGGAAACTCGATGAACGTCTATGAAAAAGCTCTGGAAGCACACAAGCAGTGGCGCGGCAAGGTTGAGGTTGTCAGCCGGGCAGCGGTGACCAACGCTGCTGAGCTCAGCTTGGCCTACTCCCCAGGCGTGGCTGAACCGTGCCGGCAGATCGCTGCCAATCCGGATGCTATCTGGGATTATACCTGGAAAGGCAACACCATTGCCGTCGTTTCCGACGGTTCTGCGGTCTTGGGACTGGGCAACATCGGGCCCGCAGCAGGCCTGCCAGTCATGGAAGGCAAGGCAGTCCTGTTTAAAGAGTTTGCCAACGTCAACGCCATCCCCCTCTGCTTGAACACCCAGGATGTTGATGAAATTGTGCGCATCGTAAAGTCGCTCGAACCCACATTCGCCGGTGTGAACCTGGAAGATATTGCAGCCCCTCGCTGTTTTGAGATTGAGGAGAGGCTGAAGAAAGAAACCAGCATGTTCATCTTCCACGATGACCAGCACGGCACGGCCGTTGTTGTGATGGCTGGTCTGATCAACGCCCTGAAGGTAGTGGGCAAGGGTAAAGATGCGGTCATCGTGGTCAACGGTATCGGAGCCGCCGGCGGCGCCATCGTCCGTACTCTTCTGGAGGACGGCTACACCAACATCATCCCCTGCGGCCGCCACGGCAGGCTTGTTCCGGGCGATCCGGCCAACAACCCCGTCCATGAAGAGATCGCGCAGGCGACAAATCCGGGCGGCATCAAGCAGAACCTGGCCGAAGCGCTCAAGGGAGCCGATGTCTTCATCGGTTGTTCCGTAGCCAACGTGGTCACTCAAGACATGGTCAGGAGCATGAACAGTAAGCCCATCATCATGGCTCTGGCCAACCCTGAACCCGAGATCAAGCCTGAGCTGGCCTTGGAAGCGGGAGCAGCCGTTGTGGCCACGGGGCGTTCGGATTACCCCAACCAGATCAACAACGTGCTCGGTTTCCCCGGCATCTTCCGCGGTGCCCTCGATGTGCGGGCTTCCGACATTAACTTCGCCATGAAGATCGCCGCAGCCAAGGCCATTGCCAGCCTCGTTGAGGAGCCTACACCGGAGTGCATCATCCCTTCGCCATTTGACCGCAGGGTTGTCCCGGCGGTGGCTGCAGCAGTTGCCGAAACCGCAAAGCAGACGGGTGTAGCGCGGGAGGTGTAAGCAGGATGGGCTGTTGTCCCTTTGACCAGGTGGTGAATCGCCGGAACACCGACTGCACCAAGTGGGACGGTGTCCTTGAGGTCTTCGGCTGCGATGAAGTGCTCCCCATGTGGGTGGCAGATATGGACTTCCGCTGCCCGGAAGTTGTGGTCAAGGCAGTAACCGAACGAGCCCAGCACGGTGTATTCGGCTACGAGTACTGCCCCGCCCGGTTCAACGAGGCAGTTGTCAACTGGTACCGGGCCCGCCAGGGCTGGGAGATCGATCCGGCTTGGCTGATCCACACTCCCGGAGTGGTGCCTGGTTTGACCTACGCGGTGCTGGCCCTCACTGAACCAGAAGAGAGAGTGGTTATCCAGCCCCCTGTCTATCCCCCGTTCTTCCGGGTTCTCCAGTGCAACGGCCGGACGGTGGTCGAAAACCCCCTGGTTGAGGTGGACGGCAGGTATACCATGAACTTCGCCGAGCTGGAGGAGATCTTCCGCTCTGGCGTACGGGCGATGCTCTTCTGCAGCCCCCACAATCCTGTGGGGAGGGTTTGGACCCGCGCTGAGCTGGACAAGCTTGCCGCACTGGTCCTGAAGTATGGGGTAACTGTGATCGCGGATGAGATCTGGTCCGATCTGGTCTTTCCGGGGGCGCGGCACATTCCTTTCGCCAGCCTATCACCGGAGATCGCCCAGCACACCGTGACCTTCAATGCTCCGAGCAAGACCTTCAACATCGCCGGGCTCTATGTCTCCAACGGGATCATCCCAAATGGGGAGCACCGCGAGCGGATCTGCGCCCTCCTGGAACGCCTGTCCATTGGCGGAGTGGGCATTTTCGGGGTGGCCGCCGGCGAAGCGGCCTACCGCGAGGGGGCTGAGTGGCTCGACTCGCTCCTGGTCTACCTCCAGGAAAACGCCCGTTTTGTAGTTCAAGAACTGGGCCGCATCGCTCCCCAGATCAAGATCGCTCAGCCGGAAGGCACCTTTGTCCTCTGGCTGGACTGCCGTGAGCTGGGGATCCCCTTTGAGGAGCTGAACCGGTTTTTTGTGGCTAAGGCCGGCATCGCTTTCAGCGAGGGTTCCAGCTTCGGGGCTGCGGGCCGCGGTTTTCAGCGGATGAACATCGGCTGCCCCCGCAGCCTGATCAGTGAAGCCCTGAGCAGATTGGAGCAAGCCCTGTCAGCTCTCTAAGCCTTTTCCCAAGATCACCTTAAAGCGCCTGGCATCACCAGGCGCTTTTCTGCAATCTATGGGCTTCAGGGGTAGATCTTCCGCCCCTGGGCATCGGGGATATGGGTAAAGCGGTAGAAGTAGGTGTTGATCACATCGCACCACTCCCGCGCGTGTTCGAGCTGTTCTTCGAGGCGCTGCAGCACATGGGCGAAGGTCTCGGGATCGACTTTTTCCTCGATCTGCTTCCATTTCTCGATCATCTGTTCCACCTGCTCCACTCCCTCGAAGTGGGTATCGTAGATGTGCTGGATCAGGGTTTTTCCCGACTTGAGCACGTGGGTGTAGGGGATCCGGTGGAAGAAGAGGAGCAGCTCTTCTGGGCAGGTTTGTACGGACTCATAGAGGCGGGCGTTTTCCGGCCTGTACTGTCCGGCGTAGCCGGTTCCTCTCTTCACGCTGCGGTCCACACCGATGGCGGTGCAGTCGGCGCGGTGGTAGGTGCCCCACCTTGAGAACTCATATCCTTCTGGGCTCGGCCCGAAATGGTGGCCGGGATTGCACATCCAGCCTATTCCCAGCGGAACAGTGTAGTTTTCGTAAGTTTCCCAAGACCCAAGCAGCAGATCCTCCACCGTCTGCACAACCGCGGGTTCATGGCCGAAGGTGAGCACCACCCATTCCCTGGTGATCTGCTCTGTGGGTAAACCTGGGTCCCAAGCCAGCCGTCCGTAGCCGTAGAGGTTCGCCTGGGCTAGGGTGTGCCCGGTCCAGTTTGGATCTCTGCCCACATTGGCCACGCCGGCGATCCCGCTCCAGTGCATGGGAAAGACCGATCCTGTCACGATGCGCGCCACGGTAGACCCGGGGCCCCGGGCATAGGTGTCAAAATCCAGGACTTCTTTCCACATGGGGACCAGATAGCAGAGGTGGCGCTGCTGGCCGGTGTATTCCTGGGTGATCTGCAGCTCCAGGATCTGGTTCGTGCGCTCCAGGCCTCCAAACAACGGGGAAACGGGCTCCCGCACCTGGAAATCCACGGGGCCGTTCTTGATCTGCAGTACAGCGTTGTCGGCAAAGCGGCCGTCGAGGGGTTGGAAGTGGTCATACGCAGCCCGGGCCCTGTCTGTTTTGGTATCCCGCCAATCCTGCTGGCAGTTGTAGACGAAGCAGCGCCAGATCACCACGCCTCCGAAAGGCTTCAGGGCCTCTGCCAGCATGTTGGCTCCTTCCACATGAGTCCTCCCGTAGGTGAAGGGGCCAGGCCGGTGTTCCGAGTCCGCCTTTACCAGGAAACCGCCTAAGTCTGGGATCTCGGCGTAAAGCTTGGCGGCACGCTCTTTCCACCAGTTCTGCACCTGCGAATTTACGGGATCGGCCGTATCCAGCCCGAATTCGAGGGGACTGGCGAAGTTGATGCTCAGGAAAAGGCGGATGCCGTAAACCCGGAAGATGGCCGCGAGGGTTTTGACCATGCCTACCTTGGAACCGATCAGCTCTGTCGCCTCGCGGCTCACATTGACGTTGTTCACCACGACTCCGTTGATCCCGATGGAAGCCAGGAGCCGGGCGTAGTCCCGCACGCGGTCCAGATCCTCAACCAGGCGGTTATCCTGGAAGAAGATGGACCTTCCCGCGTACCCCCGCTCGATGCTGCCGTCCAGGTTGTCCCAGTGGTTGAGGAGCCGAAGGGGCGTACGGGGCCCATCTGCAGACTCGAAACCCCCCGCGATCTGGCCGAGCTGCAGTGCCCGCAGAAAGGCAAAAGTGCCGTAGAGCAGCCCCCGCTCTCCCGCGCTGGTGATAGATACCTTGAGCTGGCCCTGATCTTCCTGAACCCTGAGGCGGAAGCTTTCCTCCCCGCCCGTATCGGCTTCGTCTCCCGGCGCGCAGACCGTGACCGCGGCTGCCTCAAGGTCTTCCACCAAACGAGGACTCTGCCCCAGTAAGCCTTCTAGGCCCCGCTTGAGTTCTTCTTCTATGGCGGGAGCCAACCCGCCAGCGTTCCTCACTGATACAGTTGAAAACTGACCGCTATACCTCTGCCAGAGCCCCTTTGGGAGCCGTTCATAGTTCAGCCAGCACCCGTAATCCCGGGTTTTCCTGGGATGAAATGCCATTTCCGCCCTCTCCATTCTTCCTGATTTTGTAATACTGTGATACAATTGCTTACAAGAAAAACAAAAACGGAAAGATGGTGTGTTCATGCTGTTCAGACGAACCGATCTGCCGCTGGAGGAACGCATCGCGGACCTCATATCACACTTAACTCTGGAAGAAAAGGTATCCCAAATGGTCTACGACTCCGCAGCCATCCCCCGCCTGAGCATTGAGGAGTACAACTGGTGGAATGAGTGCCTTCACGGAGTAGCACGAGCCGGCACTGCCACCGTCGTCCCCCAGGCCATCGGTATGGCCGCGAGTTTCAACGAACCACTCTTGAAGAAGGTAGCTGAGGTCATTGCTGTCGAGGCCCGTGCTAAGCACCACGAGGCTGCACGCCACGGCGATCGGGGAATCTACAAGGGTCTCACCTTCTGGACGCCTAACGTCAACATCTTCCGTGATCCCCGTTGGGGCCGGGGACAGGAAACCTACGGGGAAGACCCTTACCTAACCGCCCGGCTCGGCGTCGCGTTCGTTGAAGGACTGCAGGGCGACGATCCCAAGTACCTTAAGACGGCCGCTTGCGCCAAGCACTATGCTGTGCACAGCGGTCCTGAAAGCCTGCGCCACAGCTTCGATGCAACCTGCAGCCAAAAGGACCTGTATGAGACCTATCTGCCGGCTTTCCGCGCCTTGGTCACCGAAGCCAAAGTAGAGTCAGTGATGGGCGCCTACAACCGCACCAACGGCGAACCATGCTGCGCCAGCCCCACCCTTCTTCAGAAGATCCTGAGAGAGGACTGGGGATTTGACGGCCATGTCGTCTCCGACTGCGGAGCGATCTACGACATCCATGCGCATCACAAGATAACAAACAGCCCCGAGGAGTCGGCCGCACTAGCGGTAAAGAACGGCTGCGATCTCAACTGCGGACGGGTCTATCCCGCGCTGATCGAGGCCGTTGCTCAAGGCCTGATCTCGGAAGAAGAGATCGACCGGGCCCTGGCCCGCCTCCTGCGGACCAAGTTTAAACTGGGCCTGTTTGATCCGGAGGAAGAAGTACCCCTGGCGGATACCCCGTATGAAGTCGTGAGCTGTTCAGAACACCGCGAGCTTGCCAGAGAAATGGCCCGCCAGTCTATGGTACTGCTCAAGAACGAGAACAACGTGCTGCCGCTGAGTAAGGATCTGAAAACGGTAGCGGTGATCGGGCCGAACGCCGACAGCCGCAAGGTGCTCCTGGGCAACTACTACGGCACCCCAGCCAAACCGGTCACCGCCCTGGAGGGAATCCGCAGCAGGCTGGAGCCGAACTGCCGGGTGCTCTTTGCCGAAGGCTGCGATCTGATAAACACCAAGGTCGGCTACTGGGGGAACAGCCCTAAACAAGGTTTCTCCGAGGCCTTAGCAGCAGCCGAAAGGGCTGATGCCGTGATCATGTGCCTCGGCGTCTCCCCCGAATTGGAAGGCGAAGAAGGAGAAGCTGCCAACTCTGACGGCGGCGGAGACCGCGTAAACCTGGATCTGCCCGGAATGCAGAATGAGCTCCTCAAGGCTGTTGCCGCCCTGGGCAAACCCCTCGTTCTGGTGCTCTTCAGCGGCAGCCCCCTGACAGTCAACTGGGCACAGGAAAACGTCCCCGCCATCATCCAAGCCTGGTATCCGGGAGAAGAAGGCGGCAATGCCCTCGCCGACATCATCTTCGGCGACTACAATCCTGCCGGCCGGCTGCCCATCACCTATATCAAGTCTCTGGAGCAGCTGCCGCCGTTTACCGATTACGCCATGGCCGGAAGAACCTACCGCTACTCCGAAGAAGAGCCTCTTTACCCCTTCGGCTACGGACTGAGTTATACCAGCTTCGCCTACAGCAGCCTCCAGGCGCCCGACTCCCTCGGGATCGGTGAGAACCTGGTGGTGCAGGTTGACGTTGAGAACACGGGCACACGGGCCGGCGATGAAGTTGTCCAGCTCTACATCAAGCATCTTGATGCTTCCGTGCCGGTGCCCCGCTTCTCGCTTCAGGGCTTCACCCGCATAGCGCTGGAGCCGGGCCAGAAGCAGACCGTCACCTTCGAGCTCTCCCCTCGGCAGCTGGCCATCTTTGACGAAGAAGGCCGCTGCCTGGTAGAACCGGGTACGTTGGAGATCTTCGTTGGCGGCAGCCAGCCCGATGGGCGGAGCCAGCAGCTCACCGGGAAAAAGCCGCTTTCAGTGCGTACCAGGCTTGAGGGCAGCACCCTTGAGCTCCCGCGCTGAAACAGCTCGCCTAAGCTCTAATCTAAGGCGCCAGAACCGCAGGGTTCTGGCGCCTTTTGCCTGTCAGCCGTAAGGCTTTTATTCTCCAGTGATCCCCGAAGTTCCCATGGTCTGCACGATCTTGGCCTGGTTGATCACAAACACGGTGATGGGCACCGCCATGAGGATCACGGAAACCGCGGCGGCCACCCCAGCACGCCCAACACCGCCGCCAATGATCTGGCCTAAGGCGTAGGGCAGCGGCTTCAGCTCTTCAGAATAGATGAAGAGGCTGCCCTGATCGCCCCAGAGCTGCTGGAAGTTGAGAATGACCAGCGTAAGCCAGGCTGGTTTGACGATAGGCATGACGATCCGCCAGTGGATGTACCACTCCGAGGCTCCGTCGATGCGGGCCGCCTCGAGCAGGGAGTCGTGGACCATGTGGGTGATGAAGTTCCGCATAAGGAACACGCCCAAGGTAGTGCCCCAGGCGGGAACCACCAGAGCCGCGTAGGTGTTGATCCATCCAAGGTAGGAGATGATCAGGTACCTGGGGATCACGAGCACCGAACCAGCGAACATAAGCGAAAACAGGATCAGGTTGTTGATCAGGTTTTTTCCCTTGAACTCATGCTTGCTCAGGGCATAGGCAGCCAGCGATCCCAGCACCACATTGCCCGCACAGCCCGCGGCCACGATGAATAGGGAGTTGAACAGATAACGTGTGACCGGCACCCACGATTGAGCCATGAGCAGAAAGAGGTCGCTGAAATTGTCCAGCGTGGGATGGCGCGGCAGGAACTGCGGCGGGAAGATGAAGAGCTCGTTCAGGGGCTTAAATGCCTGGCAGATGGCATAGAACATGGGCAGCGCCATGTACGCGGCACCAAGGCCCAGGAAGATCAGGATGGTCACATCGCCTGCCGCTGAGCGTGCCAGACGCCGGTTGCTGATTCTCAGACGCATATCGGTGCCTCCCTTCTAACCTATGGAGCGGAGCAGCCGCTGCACCAGCCGCTGCACAAGCACCATGGTGATGAACAGCAGCACCGCCATGGCTGAGGCGTAGCCCATCTCGTAGCGCACATAGCCATAGTCGTTGATGTGCTGCACAATGGTCCAGGTCGCCCAATCGGTTGGTGCATTGCCCGTGAGAGCCTGAATCTGATCAGCGGCGGCGAAGGAGTTCGTGATACTGATGATCGCTCCAAACATCAAGTGGTTCTTCATCATGGGAAGGGTAATGTACCACAGCTCCTGCCAGCGGTTGCGGATGCCGTCAATGGCTCCCGCTTCGAAATAGATGTTGTCTATCCCCTGCAGGCCGGCTATGAAGGTTAGGAAGCTGACGCCGAGGCTCATCCAGAGCACTACCACGATCACGATGGGCATCATCCACTGGGGGTCCACCAGCCACTGTACGGGCTTGTCGATAATCCCCAGATCGAGCAGCAGGCCGTTGATGTACCCGTAGGCGTCCCCGCTGAAGAGCACCGTCCAGATCATGAAGGCATTCGCCGAGATGCTGGGAGCATAGAAGAGCAGGGTGAGCACGGCCCGGATCTTCGGTTTCAGCTCGTTGATCAGCCAGGCAAATACGAAGCACAGGGCGTAGCTCAACGGCCCGGTAATCGCTGCGAAAAGCAGGGTGTTCTTCACCGCGATAAGAAACACATCATCCTCTAGAAACAGGGCAAGGTAGTTAGACCAGCCTACCCAGCGCGGAGGTTCGATCATGTTGAAGTAGGTGAAGCTGAGTCCCACGGCTATCAGGATCGGAGCCACAACGAAAACGGCAAACACCAGAAGGAACGGCGTCACAAACAGATACGGGATTCGGTTTTCCTTGAGCTCCCGCCAAAATGCCTTCATTCACCCTCGCCTCCTTCCAGCAGCCTGTAGCGTTCCAGGATGTCTCGGTATTCCTCACTCAGCCCAGGTGGATCCCAATCCAAGCGCCAAACATGGGTGAAATGGTCCCAGAACAGCTGTTTCCAGCGTTCATCCACATCTTCCAGTTCAGTCTCGAAACCGAACTCCATGCGCTTGCGGGCGATTTCTCGGTCTATCTCACGGGCGTAGTCCAGAACCGACTCCCTCACGGGGGCGTTCTGGAGGACCACTGCCCTGAACAGCCAGTCGAACTGCCGGGTGACGTAGTACCCGCCGAGAACCGGCGGTACTCCTTCTGCCCAATCCCACTGGATGTTCAGCTGCTCCCGTTCCTCAACCCTCCAGGGCAGCTCCTGCATGGCTTCCACATTGGCCGTGGCGTAGCGGGCGCTGGCCCCGATCAAAGCCTCCAGCTCCCGGCCAAAGCGCACCTGCGTTTCCTTACTCGTCCACCACTTTAGAAACTCCCAGGCTTCCTGCTTTTTCTCCGACTTTTCCAGAATGATGGAGCCCGTGGTGCCGCTTGGCATGATCACTGCCCCCAACTGGTCAGTGCGGATCTGCAGGGCATCTTGGGCCACAGGCACAGCGCGGTTGATGGTCCCGTCGGGCTGGAGAGTCCCGGGGATCGGCGCCATTCCCCACTGGCCGCGCAGCTCGGTGGCAAACACCGAAAGGGTGTTGAACTCAGCGTAGTTCGCGATAGCCAGCGGCATTTCACCCATGCGGAAGCGGTTGATGAAGTTGTACTGAAGCGGCAGGCCTGATTGGGTAAAGAGGTTGGTCATCCACCCAAAGATGTCCACGGCCGCGTGGGCCGCAAGGTTGGTCTGGACCACATCTTCCTTATACAGGCTGATGCCGTTCTGGTACAGGAACTGCACAAAGGTGTACATGCTCGGCCAGATGCCGAACTCCAGATGGTTGTTCTGCAGTTCCGGCAGGATCCGCATCACATCATCCCAGGTCTGGGGAATTTCCAACCCCAGTTCATCGAGGATGTCCTTGCGGTAAAACAGCATGGGAAAGCTCTGAACTTCCGGCAGGGCGAACACCTTGTCCCGGAAGCGGAAAGTAAGCAGTGCAGATTTCTTAAACCTCTCCGCCACCTCTGGAAAGTCCGGAAACTGTGTTAAGTCCGCGACTGCGCCGCGGAAAGCCAGATCCATGTTGGCTGCTCCGATGGCCACATCCGGCTGATTCCCGGCGATGGTGGCTGGCACGAGCAGCTGATCCATGGATGTGATCAGCTCAAGATCGACCCGGATGCCTGTTTCCGGAGTGAAGCTGTCTTCGATCATCTGCTTGAGAATCTGCGCCTGGTCGCGGCCCAGGCCGATCCAGACCCTGATGCTCCTGGCAGGCCCACTTCCCTCCGCACCTTCAGAGATGTCGTGGATGGTGGTGTAGTCCCGCACGAAGGAGGCAAAAAAGGCGCGCATTTCATGGAGCGCCACTTCCCACCAGCTGGGTTTGGCTCGCGGCATCTGCTGTTCAGGCGATGCCACGACCAGAAAATCGATCTGGAGGGGCTGGCGCCTGGAGGTCATGATCCAGGTTCCCAGCTGACCGATGGCATCCCGGTACTCCTGCAGAAGGTTGGGGATGGCATCGGGTTTTTCGTACATGCGTTCCAGCATGCGGGCGAAGTCCAGGAGCGCGGCAGCGTGGCTGCGCTGGCCGGTGATGCGTTCGATCTCGCTGGCCAAATAGCGCAGATCTTCCTCCCCGGCTTTGATCCGCTCCAAAAGCTGCGGCACCCGCTGCTCCAGTTGATAACTGCGGATGGGATCAGGCGTGGGTGAGGTGATCATGATAATGCTGCGGTAGATAGCATTGAGTTCGTAGAGCGTCTCCTCAGCGAACTGGATGAGCGGCCCCAGTTCGCCCAAGACGGCCTCCAAGCGGATTTCATGCCGGCCCTTAGTCAGGTAAAACAGGAAGGGCTCTCCCTGTTCCGCCTCACCCAGTTGAACGATTTCGTAGCGGGAGGAAAAGGGAAACGGGATGGCGGCCACCTCGGCAAAGGGCACGGCGCCGTCAATCAGCAGCTTGCGGTTGCTCAGGTCTCCCCGGTTTGTGTTCTGTTTGGCTTTGATGGCGATCTTGTAATAGCCATCTTGTGGAATGTCCACATGCCATGCGATCCAGTCGCCCACCTCGGTCCAGCGATGGCCGCCGATGGAGTTCAGCCTGGTTTCGAAATAGTGGTAAGGTACCACCGTGGGATCACCCGGGTCGGCCACAGCAAAGAGGGACGGGCTCGAACGGTAGCTCGAGGACTCACCTTCGATCTGGAGAAAGATGCCCTTGAGTTCTGGAGCGCCCGGTTGTTCAGCTCGTACCTCCGCATAGGGCCGGGGCAGCGGCGCTTGGCAGAGCCGCAGCTGGCCGATGATCATCGGTTCGGCCCGAGAGGTCAACCTGATGGTATTCCAGCCCTGTTGGAAATAGAAGAAGAACGGATTCTCCTCGTAGCCCTGGGCGTCGCTGAGAAACACCGTCTGCCACATGGGTTTTTCCACCTGCTGCGGGCGGATCTCATTGCCGCCCGCATCGACGCGGATCGGGCCCGCGTCACCAAAGACCCTGTGGAAAACCAGGTACTCCGCGGCAGCAAAGGGCAGCTCTCCGTTCACCGCGATGCTGCGCTCAATAGAGGTACTGCGCCCTGTGGCAGGATAGTATGTGAGCTCAATGTTGTACAGCCCGGCTTCCTCGACCCAGACCTCCCACTCGATCATCCCCTGTTCATCCACCCAGACGGATACGCCCGGGTAACCTTCATGGTCAAACAGGAGTTTGGTGCGGGCCGTGGCCCGTGCAAAGCCCGAGCCGTTGATCCGCACCTCGCGCTGAGGATAACCCGGTTCGCTGAAGCTGGCCAGGTACTCCCGGTAGGTTGGGGCCTCAGCTAGTGCCGGCTCGCAGCAGGCAAAGGCTGACAGAAGCAGAAGGCAGCTGAGGACAAGCGGAAAAGCTGTTCGCAGGCGCCTCGTGAGCATGACCACTTCCTCCTTAATTGTCCTGAGCAGTGCCGTATTTCTCCTGGTTCTCTTTCCATGGATTGAAAGGATCAACGACCGCCCAGAAGCACGGTTTGGGCTGGCCCTGCCCATCGAATAACAGAGGATAGTCGGGGCGGTTGGCTACGGGGAAGTGGTTCTTCCAGCTGTGGCTGTCCTTCACTCCCCACCACGTGACCCGCTCAATAACATCCGAGTATTCCTTGAACACACGGAAGATGGCAGCATAGCGATCAGCCTGCTCTTCCTGGACCGACTCGGGCAGCCCGGTGCGATAGCGGTTGGCCCGGTCATCCCAGGTGTACACGCTGATGTCCAGCTCGGTGATATGCACCTTCACCCCGAGAGAGGAATAGAGCTCTATCGCGTCGCGGATCGCCTGGATGCTGGGGTTTTTCAGATCCCAGTGTCCCTGCATGCCGATGGCATCGACGCGCACCCCCTTATCCAGCAGGCCCTTGACCATGGTGTACATGGCATCGCGCTTGGGGGCATCGGCGGCGTTATAGTCGTTGTAGTAAAGTTCCGCCTCCGGATCTGCCTCGTGGGCAAAGCGAAAAGCGTATTCGATGTAATCATCCCCGATTATCCTCCGCCAGGGAGTGTCTCGCAGCTCCCATTTGCCGGTAGCAGGGTTGTACTCGATGGCTTCGTTCACCACATCCCAGCCCTTGACCCTGCCCTTATAGCGGCCGACCACGGTCTTGATATGCTCTTCCATCCTTGCCAGAAGGACCTCGCGGCTCACCTCTTTCCCTTGATCATCCTGGAACACCCAAGCCGGGGTTTGGTTGTGCCAGATCAGGGTGTGCCCGATCACCTTCATGCCGTGCTCTTCCGCGTAGAGGATCAGGTTATCCGCCTGGGCAAAGCGGAAGTCGCCCGGCCGGGGCTGCAGCGCTTCCCACTTCATCATGTTCTCCGCGGTGACGGCGTTGAAATGCTGCAGAAGCGGTTCATCAAGCCAGTAATCAGAGCGGGCGGCAAAACCAATCAAGAAGTCTTCAGCATAGATGTCTTTCAGCATTGGTATCCCTCCAGCCTCTCCCACTGCTGGGAGCCCAAGTGTTAGTAAGGCAATAAAGGCCAAACTCAGCCTGGAAACCCTTCTGGTAAGCACTGCTCTCATCCACCTCCGTTGTTATCCGACGATGCCTGTGCGCTCCACGCTTTCCACGAAGTAGCGCTGCAGGAAGATATAAAGGATCAGCAGAGGCACAATCACCATCAGCATCCCTGCGTTGTTGATCAGCGAGTAGAAATGGTCATCGAGAAAGCCGCTGGTGGAGGCAAGGGCATCCGCCTCGTCAATGGCTTTAGCTACTCTGCTGGCAGCTCCCTCAAGGGCCTGGGGCAGACAATTGCGGCCGGCCATGAACGTGGTCACATACAGGTAGTCGTTCCACTGCCAGACGAAAGAAAACAGGAAGGTGGTGATCAGCCCGGGAATGGCACCGGGAATCATCACCCGCCAGAACGTGGTCAGCGGGCCGGCTCCATCGATGTAGGCGGCTTCTTCGAGTTCCTTCGGCATACCCCTAAAGAACTGCCGCATGATGAAGATGTACAAACCGCAGCGAAACCCTGTACAGGTTAGGCTCATGAGGATGAACGGCCAATAGGTTCCGGTCAGATTGAGCGGCTTGCCTCTGAGCAGGCCGAAAAAGTCGAAGAACCGGAAATTGAGATAGCTGGGGGTCATGATCAGCTGAGGCGGGATCATGAGGGTGAAGATGGCCAGCCCGAAGATGATCGAGCTCCCGGGGAATTTGAAGCGGGCCAGGCCGTAACCCACCATGGAGCAGGTGAACAACTGCAGCACGCTGGTTAGGGCTGCCAAAAAGAACGATCTCGCGAAGGCTATGGGGTACTCCATATGCTCCCACATCAGCCTGAAGTTGCGCAGAGTGGGCTTTCTGGGGATCCAGCGCACTGATTGATCATAGAGATCCTCAATGCTCATCAAAGCCGTGGATAGGCGGTAGAACAAGGGCTGCAGGATCACGTAGGCGATACCGATCAGCAGCACCGTGCGCAGAAAAGCCACGATACGCTTTCTCCACTTTTCTTTTGCTGCAAGGCTCATTTCTGCACCTCCCGGCTATACGTGGTAGAAGACACGCCGCGACAACAGGCCGAACACGGCGAGCAGGACCAAGCCGATGGCCACGAAGTAAATCATGGCCATGGCCATGCTCACCCCATATCCTGCACCCCGGAGCATGGTTTCCCTGATCAGCACTACCAGCTCGTTGTTCATGGCGGTGAAGGAGTCAATGACGGTGTAGATGACGTTCACCAAAATCAGGGGGCTCATCATGGGAAAAGTGATCAGCCAAAACCGCTCCCAGCCCGTGGCCCCCTCTACGCTGGCGGCCTCGTACACTTCCTTGGAGATGGACTGCAGTCCCGCCAAAAAGATCAGGATCTGCACTCCCGAGGCCCGGATAACCGTGGGCAGGGCTTGGATGGCGTCGATCACGTAGTCCACCATCCCGGCAGGAAAACGGGCGGCGGCAAAAAAGCCGCGCACTGCTGCTCCGCCAAAGAAAGGCGCCCCTTCGGCAAGGTGGGTGACCATGATCTGGGCATAGTCATTGACCTCCATCTTCAGGACCACGCCGGCACCGAGGATGACGGGCAGGAAGAACAGGGTGCGGACGATGGAACGCCCCCGGAAGTCGCTGTTGAGGATGGTGGCAGCAAAGAAGCTGAAGCCGATGATCATGGGCAGCTCAGTGGCCAGTTTGACCATGACCTCAGTGAACGTCTTGGAAAATTCAGGGTGCACCTGCAGGGCGTAGCCGTAGTTCGCCCATCCCTTGGGCTGGAGCTCAAAGGTCTGGGGCGTGAGCACCAGCTCGCTGAAGCTGATCACCACCGCTTGGTAGAACGGGACGGCAAACAGGAAGATGAAACCGAGCAGAAAGGGAACCGTGAACAAGAACCCTGCCAGCTTCTGCCTCCTGGAAAAACTCATGGGCCGTCGCTTCCTCTTCATCTCAGTTCCCCCCTTGCAGAACCGCGTAGCCCACTGCCGGCACAACCGTACCATCTGGCAGGCTGTAGGGCTGCGAGGTGTAGTTCACCACGACACGAAGCCCGTTATCGTAAGTGGTCTCACACACATTTTGGGCAAGCACTCTGTGATCCGCGATGGCAGCCGGCCAGGAATCGCCCAGAACCTCCTTGACTGTGCTGTAAACAGCCAAGACATCCTCTTTGACATCTGGGTAATACGTGGAGAACAAGTAATCGAAGTCCGTGTTCTTCGTCAGAGACGAGGGTTGCCAGGTTAGGGCGAAGTAAGGCGCTGCTCCCGTCTCCAAAAGTTTCAAGAGGTAGAAATCGCCCCTGTGATCCGATAGGTTGTACGGCTGGCCGGCGAACTCCATGTAACCACTGACCACCATGGCGTAAAACGGTACCGTCTGGTGGAGGATTGCCTCGCCGCGGGCGTACAGCGGCGCCTCAACCAGCACTTCAGCGTAGGGCAGCAGATAGGCGTTGCTCCCAGCGATCATCAGGTGCTTGTTCTCCGCCAACCTGCGAACCTGCTCAACAATGATGTCCTCCGCCATGGGCCGGTCCACCAGCTTACTGGGGTTCAGGCGGTAATCTGCATAGAGCAGCAGCCCCAAGTCTCCCAAAGCGAGCCCCGAAACTCCGTAGCGTTCGTACCCTTTGAGGAACGAGTCCAGTACGCCAGACAGCCTTGCAGGGGACAAGAGGGCAACCTGGCGGCCGTTTATGGGCTGGTAGGTGGCGATGTGGAATGTGTTGAGAGAAGCGCCGCTTCTGTCCAGTCCCCTGGGAGCATGGAAAAACTCAAAATACAGGTCTGCCAAGCTGTTACGGTGAACCTGCAGAAAATCCACACTGGGGTAGAAACTTACACCCAAGCTTTCGAGGTGCTGGTTCAACCGCTGCCAGCTGGCAGCACTGCCCACAGCCCTCTCCAGGGGCGCCCCCCGAGGATAGACATGGCGGATGCCACCACGCAGCCAGCCTAGATAGCGCACCTTGAGGGTGTCTACTCCCTCTGAGAGCAGATCGTCCACCATCAGCTGAGTCTGTTCATGGGTGGTGAGGGGTTCCACCACGTTGGTGGGTATGCCCAGCACCGGCTGGACATGGTCGAAGGAGCCGATAACATCCACAATCAGAGGCAGCTCGCCACCGGGCTCAAGTTTTTCCAAACCGTGTTTTTCCACCAGGTAACCCTGGAAAGCCCTGGCCATGCCGGCGTAGCTGCTCTCGTCCCGAGGCAGAAAAACGTAGCGGATGACGTTGTCGCTCTGGTTCAGCCTAGATTGGTACATGAGGATGGACAGCTGCCGCAGATGGATCAGTTCACCCTCTGCCTGCATGTTCACCCTCGCCGCAGAGCGCACTTCAAAGGACGCCCAAACTTTGTTGTAGGAGTCGCGCATGCCCGGCAGCATGGCTTCGATCCTGGCGGCTGCGTCCCCCTTTTCAATGATGGCCAGGAAAGCTTGATCGTTCTTCACCACTCCGAAAACCGGGAGATAAATCTGTTCCTTGAGCATGGCGGAGTATTCCCGCAGGGGTGTGGCTGCGTGATCCTGGCCGTACACCCGCCGGCTGTACGGTTCCGCCAGGGGAGAAGTCCGGTTGAAATAGATCAGGGCACCGGAACCGTCGGGAACAAACATATACCCCTGGTCTTCAACGCTTCCCGCTCCGAAGTAGGGAAGCACGCTGATGGAAGTGAGGGGATAGGAAACTTCCTGATCATTCTTGGGGTCCCACACCTTATCGGGAAAGCGGATCTCCTGGGTGGGAACGCGCACCACGAGGTCAGCGCCGTCCAGCAGATACTCTACTGTAATCTCGAACTGGCGCAGATCGGGATAAGGAGGCGCGGCGCTGTAATACTCGTGATCGTAGGCCACGTCCTCCGGTGTATAGCCGGCGGCCTTGACCAGTTTGATGGCATCCTCAATATCCCACTGCATCACATTCCATTTCAGCAGGAGGGTTGGCGTGTTGCGGAGGCCAACGATCTCTTCGGGCTTGACCTCTCCCAAAGAGTCGTATTTCTTGTTATCCCGGATCAGGACCAGGTACTCCTGGAACAGCCGCCTTTTGTCAGTGGTGCGAAAGCGCGGCTCATCCACTTTGATGCCCCAGCCCGCCAGCAGGTGGTCGAAGTCCACACCCATAATGTTCAGATCTTCACCGCTGTCGTAGCCCTCTTCCAGGCTGAAGAGGCCGTACATATCCCGGAGAAACTCCCGATCCTTCTCCCGGGGTATGTTGGCCAAGATCAGTTCGTTGAACCTCTCTTCGGAAATGATTGTTGGCAGGTAATCCCTGTCCTGCCAGATCTTCCCAAACCTGTATTTCACCCTCAGCCCGTTTTCCAGGGGAGTGATCTCGTACTGACCATGGGCCACGCTGTCGTTGAAGCTGTCCATCTGCTGCTGCTGGTTGGCGGAGTAGTAGGTCAGCACCAGCTGCGAGCTTAGGCGGGCTTTCGCCGCGCCCCGGGCCAGTGTTTCCTGTTTGTCCCTGCCCGGTGGGTTGGAGTACCACACCGCCCCCGTTTCCTTGTGCACCACCGCTATCTCCGCGGTATCGGCTCTATAGTACAGCTCCAGGAATTCGTTTTCCGCGCACAGCTCAAAACCGGCCAATTGGTCGGCAGCATAAGCAAAGGATGCCAAGGCAGCCAGGATTATTGTGAGCGCCGCAATATGAGTGAATATTCTAGAGCGCATAACAGCACTCAGCTCCTCTCATGTTGCTTCATGACTAGGTGCGGTGGATCGCTTCTGTCAGCAACTGCCGGACAAACATGATCACCTGTTCAGTAAGGGCGATGAACAAAAGACCCAAGAAGAGGGCGAAGGCCATGCCCATCAAGGTCGCGATGCAGGTGAAAATGGTCTTGCGGAAGTCGTATTCGTGGGTGACCATGGTGGCCCCCACGATGAGCAGGACCACTGCCCAGCCCAAGCCCGCGGACATAAGCATGTAGTAGAAGGCTCCTTCTTCCTGGATCAAAAAGTTGCTGACCACAGTTAGGGGCACCACTGTGATGATCACCGGGATCAAGGCAAAGGCACTGGCGATGTACACATCCTTCAAGGTCCCCTTGCCTTCCATCAAGGTGGTAAGCGCCCAGTTGACAAAGGCCCAGAGCAGGAAGGGCAGCACAACACTGCCGATTTCCGCCAGGAGGTTGATCTTGCTCAAATCGGCTCTGTTGAAGATGAACCCCGTATACTGCCTGGCGAACACAAAGGTGAGCACAACCAGGGCCAAAATGATGGTGGCCGCAAGTGGTGTTCCCTTCCGTTCCTTCTTCAGCCTTTCAAAACCGTCGAAGGGGTGGATGATCACGTAGAGGCCAAAGCACAGGCTTTCCAGGGTTTTCTGGCCAAACCTGCGGCGTTTTGCTCCGGCTGCAGCTGCTTCCTGCGCGACGGGACGGGCTTTCCGTCCCCTCCACAGCCTGCGGGCGGCAAAGATGGCTGCCAGCACAACCACAAAGACTGCAGCGGCTTTGGGAAAGTGCTCGTAGACCATTTCTTTCCTGTACAGCTCGAAGGCATCGGAGTACTCAGACCGGTTGTTGCCCAGCTTGAAATTCTTCATGGCCTCGGCATATTCGTCCCGCCTCAAAAGGGCGCGCCCTATACCCGTATAGGCCACATCGAAGTTGGAGTTGAGCACCAAAAGCTGGCCCCAAATCTTCTCAGCCAGGTAATAATCACCGCGATCGTAGGCATCAAGGGCAGCCCAGATCAGGAGTGCATAGTCGGTTGGCTCAAAGACCACTACGCCTCCCCTTTTGGAGTCCAGGACAAACATGGTTCTATCCAGGGCATCGATGGCCACGGGGCTGGAAACCTGGCCGTGGTTCGTGCCGTAGTAGCTGAACTCGTAGAGGAGGTTGCCGTTGTTATCGTAGGTAAAGACCCTCCCCCTGTTGCCGTCCAGGACGCTGTACACCCCGTACGGCTGGACAGTGATGTCCACCAGCATGGAGGAGGTGCGGCGGGTCGCCGTCGACCAGCGATCGGGAAACTCCACATCACCCATGGGTATTGAGAAACCCAGCCGCCTGAGGAGGTCTTCGCCCTTCGCGTTGATCCTGCGGATTTTGATGGCGATACCGCCTTCATCTTCTGCCTTGTCCTCTGCGTGGCTGGTGGCGTAGATGAAGCCTTCCGGATCCAGATCGAAGTTGGTGTACTCCGTGGGCAGGAACGCTCTGATGCGCTGACGCTGTTCCTTGGTGGCAAAGCGGCTCCAGAGGTAATCGGCTAAGCTGGGATTGACCCGGGGCGCGCCTACAAAGCCCCTAAACTGACCGTCGGCGCTGAAGCTTATGAACCCTTCATATAAGTCCTGAGCGATGACATAGATCCGGCCGTGCTGGTCGACACCAACCTTGAGCGGCCGGTAGTTGAAGTTGGCAGGCAGAACTCCCTCAATGTCTGACTGCGGTGCCGGCACAATCCTGTGCAGCGTTCCGTCGGGATTGAGGTGCACGATGCGGGCGTTTCCCGTGTCGGCAACGTAGATGTCTCCTTCCAGCGTCACAAAGACGCCCATGGGAGAACGAAAGCCGTCCCCATCCCCAAAACTGGAGATCACGCGGAGCAGCTTGAAGTCGCGATCGGCCACCACAATCCGGTGGTTGCCCGTATCCACTATGTAGATTTCACCCTGTTCCGAAACAAACAGATCGCTGGGGTTGTTGAACGCTCCTACCTGCAGGTCTTCACCGCTTACGGTCCTGGAAGGAAGGTACGCCTGAGGGCTGGGTACCGCCTTTTCCCAGAAATCATAGAGATAGCTTGTATACGGGACGGTGAAGTTGGTGATCGAGGTGCCTTGGGCGTGAACAAAACAGCTGGCCGCCAAGAGGATAGCCACTGCTGCCAGCACCTTTCGCCACATCATCGCCCACCTCCCTGTTCTCTCCTCTAGTCCTTGGAAGGTCTGTGAGCCCGAAGGCTCACAGACCTCAGCCGTTCAGAGTTTACTGCTTGAGATACTCGTCGATCATTGACTGGCCTTGAGGTTTGAACTCGTTGACGATGGTTGAAGCCACGCCGCCGCCTTTGATCCCCATAATCACGCCGCCGTAGGGTGTTTCACCCTGATACCAGGCGCCGAGGAAGTTGTGGTAGTAAGCGGCGTCGCCGTCCACCTCTGACACGCCACGATTCAGGACTTCGTAGGAAGTGCGGTCAAAGGCGCGGGCGCGGATGTAGTCCTCCATGGTTTCATAGTAATCTTCCAGAGGGAAGAGGAAGTTGTCCAGGGCGATCATGCCCAGCGGATAGGCGGAGTTCCTGGGCAGGAAGATGGCGTCGGCAACGCCAGGCGAGAAGACATAATCGTCCACATCGTCGCCCATGGGCAGGGGCAGGATGCCGTGCCTAAACTCATACTGGGTCGCATCAATCTGCCACATGGGCATGATGCCGATAAGCGTGCGGCCAGTGATGAACTCACGCATCTGCCAGTCGCCGTAGGAAATGCCCAATACGTTCTCCCACTCGCCCAGTTTGCGCAGGGCGTTGATGGCCTGGGGTTCATCCAAAGCATAGTAGACCCTGCCGTCGTCACCCAGTCTGGTGATGGCTCCACCGTTGGAGAAGATCATGAACATGGGATCGATGAAGGCCAGGCCCCACTGATCCACGACGCCGTCGCCATCGGTGTCGCGGGTGACCTGACGGCCCATTTCCTCCACGTTCTTCCAGTTCCATTCGCCGTTTTCGTAGAGCTCGTAGGGATCGGGCAGGCCTTCCCTCTCAAACATATCCAGGTTCACTACGGCAAAGGGCGCATGCCCGTAGTCGTCGGGAGTTCCCACGGAGAAGTGGAACATGTTCCCGTCATAGATCAACCGCTCGTTCTTCTCGCGGGTGATCGGCGAAAGGGTCTCGAAATACTCGGGAGGCAGGATCTCGTTCACTGGATAGAATGCGCCGCGGGTAGCAAGTGAGAAATAGGCGATGTGCGGCAGGCGCCAGAGGTCATACTTGGAGTCTCCAGAGAGGTAGCGGTTGAGGGCCAGCTCGCCGACTTCATCCCAACCTGCAGTCACAAGCTGGATATCCCCGATGTTAAAGAGTGCCTTGGCCTCTTCCAGGCGCCCAGCCCGGGCTCCACCCTCGTAAAAGGCCGAAAGGTTGTCGAAGTGTGCCACAACAGTTACGGTTGCACCTTGAAAGTCAATGTCTCCAAAGTTGTAGCGATCAGATTCGTAAGCAAAGACCGCACTCGACAGCACGATGACCAGCACGGCAGCAAGCAATCCAATCCTTCTCATTGACTCATGTCCTCCTTTGGTCTTCCTCGTTATATTTTCCTCTGCACAGCGCGGAGTGGTTTGGCAGTTGTTCGGCTGCGAGCCCTCCCTTCTTCACTCAGTTTTGTTGTGATCTGCCCAACGGTCATTGGGCAGCAGAGGATACCAACCAGGCCTCCTTGAGTCGCGGTCATAGGGATAACCGCCCAGTTCTTTGTACAGCTCAGAGTATTTCTGAACCTTTTCGCGGTCGAGCTTGACGCCCAAGCCAGGTGCTTCCGGCACTTTGATCTTGCCGTCCTTAACCGTAAACTTACCGCCCACCACAATGTCATCGCGCAGGTGGTGGTAGTGGGCATCGATATCAAAGGAAAGGTTTGGTAAGACAGCTCCCAGATGGAGCATGGTGGCCAGCTGAATGCCCAGCTCGCCCGAGGAGTGCACGCCCACTCCCACCTGGAAGGTCTCACAGACATGGGCCGCTTGGATGCAGGCACGGATACCGCCCCAGAAGGTTGTATCGAGTAGGATAACGTCAGCAGCGGGATGGAGGATGTTTTGAGCCAGCTGCTCGAAGTTTACTACCACCGTGTTCGTGGCCAGGGGGATACAGGTCTTCTCCCGCACGCGCCGCATCCCGTTCAGGCCCCAAGTCGGATCTTCCAAATAATCATTGCGGATGCCTTCAATCTGCTTGGCAAACCAGATGCTCTCTTCCACACTCCAGCAGGCATTGGGGTCAATCCGCAGGGAGTCTTCGGGGAACTCCTCGGCCAAGGCGCGGTAAGCCTCCAGTTCATACTCGGGGGTAAACACGCCCGCCTTCAATTTGTGGGTGCGGAACCCGTATGTTTCTTTGAGCTCATGCGTGTGCTGCACCAGCTGATCGATGGTGCGGACCTCGCCATAGAGTCCATCATCACTGGGATAGCGGAAGAAGAGGTAGCTTGCCACGGGGATCTCGTCCCGCAGTTTTCCGCCGAGAAGTTTGTAGACCGGCAGGCCCAAGCTCTGTCCGATAATATCCAAACAGGCGAACTCGATCGCCGCCATGAGCTGGGTGCGGTTGTTGTAGAGACTTGCGGTGGGGTTGCAGATCTTGAAGCGGAGTTCCTGCAGAGAGAAGGGATCGTGGCCTACCAGATACTGCTTTAGGCCGAGAAACTGCAGCTCGGCGCTTTCTCCGCCCCCGCCCATTTCGCCAAGCCCGATCAGGCCGTCGTCCGTTTCCACCTCTATGATCGTGCGTACAAAGCGTCCCCAATGCTCTCCGTTGCTGTGCCTGAGGGGAGCCTCCAGGGGTACCGTAACCGTAGTCGGCCGTATATCTACGATCTTCACCTAGACCATCCTTTCACCAGGCCTCTTTAGCTCTCCACAAAGTATTCCGGATACTCTGCCATGAGAGCATCCTTTTCCACGATGATCATGCGCAGATGGTCGCTCATGATCTTTTTGGCCGCTTCCCCGCGTCCTTCTTTGAGGGCCTGGAGGATCTCCTTGTGCTGGCTGAGGATCTGCTCCCAGCGCAGATCGTGGGACAACCTGAGTACTCTCACGCGGTAGAAGTCTATGTTCAGCTGCTTGACCATTTCATAGGTGCGTTCTTTGCCGCAGGCGCGGAAAATCGTGGCATGGAACTCATCGTCCAAGGCCAGCATTTCCAGGTAATTTCTGCTCCGGCAGCACACTTCCTGAGCAGCGAGGTTGGATTCAAGCTTATAGACATCCTCCTCGGTCAAGTGTCCGGCCGCATCTTCCATGATTTCCTTTTCCATGATCTCCCTAACCCAGCGCCCTTCTTCCACGGCCTTGAGGTTGATCAGGGAAACATAGGTGCCGCGCTGCGGATAAATATCAACCAAGCCATCTTGATGCAGGTGGACAAAGACCTCGCGCACAGGCGTGCGGCTCACTTTGAACTCCTCCGAGATCTCCTGTTCTGACATTTTCGTGCCGGGCATCAGCTGCAGATGCAGGATACTGTGGCGCAGTGCGTTGTAGACATGTTCCCGCGCTGATGACCTGCTTCCAGGGATCCGTCTAGCTGTCAAGTCCTGGATCGTAATCGCCTCCTACGGCCGATACTACCATGGTAGTATACTTTAATAATAAGTAACACTTTCCTAAAAGTCAACCTCGTTTTATTCACTTACGTCACAAACATTGCGCAAAGGCACGAATTTCAGCCAGGCAAGGTCAAACTGCGACCCGGGCAGGAAGAGCAGGCGCACTGCGGCCCGTCCTCTGATGGGGTCAAGGGCAAATACCTGCTCGACGTAATCTTCTGCGGCGGTGAACTCCACCTGATGGCGTTCTTCCCCTTCGGGAAAGAGCAGGCTGAGCTGGATAGGTGCCCTGTCCAGCGGAGTGCGCCCGCAGATGATGAGCCCCGCCGCACCGTCCGGGCCGAAATCCAGCTCTCCGAAGTCGAGGGTGACGTTGTTGCCGATCCCTTCCACCCGGTCCCCTTTGACCTCGTATTGATCGCCGTAGATGTGCGTACATTCTGCAGCTGGTATCGCAGCGAACGCCCTCCGCTGCCTGGCGAAGGAGAAGCCTTTGATGTGGATCTTATCCTGGGTGACGATCCACAGGGAGGTTACGCCGCGCAGACGCTTCCTGAGCCTAAAGGTCTCGCTCTGGTAGACATTCCACTTTGACGGTTTCTGGTAGACAGTGTCTAAGAGCAGCTCACTTCCTGCTTCTCCGGGCTTACCCTCCCAAAACTGCAGAGAGTAAGTGCTGCTGGTCAGAGCGAAGATGGGCAGGGTGATCTCGTCTGAACCATCGGGGCCGAAGTCCAAGTCGGCAAAGCCGACCTGGGTCTCCACTCCCCGGGCCGTGGCCACTCCGCGCTCATTTCCCGGCCCTGCCTCTCCCACTACTGAATCAAAGAGGCTGCCGGCAACAAACTCGTAAGGGTTTTTGCAGAGCTTGCCGAGGCCAACGGCCTCGAATTCGAGTTCAGCAAAGAGCCGCACGGCAGCAGTGCCGTTTCTGCTCAGGCATCGCAGGCGGAACTGGCCGTCACCAAGAGCACAAAGGCGTACTTCCCCCTCACCCACCTGCTCGAGTCTGGCCAGTGGAGAATCAACTCCCCCGGCGCTGACTACCCGCCAGGTCAGATCGGGATACGATGTGTCCGCCGGATAGAGCACTGCACGCACGGTGATTTCCCTGCGCTCCGGGGTGAGCACCCGGTCTCCCTCGGCATGCAGCTCGATCTTGCGCAGCGGCACTTCTCCAATGTGCCCTGTGTGAACAGGCCTGGGAACATTCCTCTCCTGTGCAGACACCCCTCGGGGCGGGCCGCCGGCACACGGCCTGCTGCTGAAGACCGCTTCCGCTTTTGGCAGGCCCGGTGAAGACACCTCCAGCAGGATCTCACCTGGTTCCAGAGTTGCGGCGATCACGGCCCTCAGCTTGCCGCTGAACAACCTCCTGCTTGTGCCTTTGAAGGAGTCATAGTCGGTGCTGTCTCCGTTATCCAAACCAACCAGCCGTCCTGCGCCGCCAACCTGCACCTCCACCCGGTTCACCGCGTTTTCTACCGGGTTTCCTTGGGCATCCTCCATGGAGATCTCCACAAAGATCAGGTCGCTGCCGTTCGCCTCGATTTCTGTTCTGTCGGCCTGCAGCTTGATTCTCGCTGGATCGCCAAAGGAGCGCCGCACGGCACAGGCTACCACATTCCCGTCTTCGTCAAGGGCCTTTGCCTTAAGCTCACCCGGTGCATAGGGAACCTTCCAGCTGGTTACGTAGAGGTACTCAGGCGTGCGCAGGCTGCGGCGCCCGATCTCCACTCCGTTGAGTTCCAGAGCAACTTCTGGTGCGTTGGAACAGACCCTCACGTCAATAATCTGCCCCGGGCTGAAATCCCAGTAGGGATAGAGGTGGACCATGGGGCTTGTCCGCCAGTCCGTCCAGGCAGCCTGGTAGATGTAGTAGGAATCCTTGGGGAATGCCGCGGTATCCAACTGGCCGAAAAAGGAGTTCTTGCTGTGGTAGGGCGTGGGTTCGCCCAGGTAATCAAAGCCTGTCCAGATAAACTGCCCCAGAGAAAAGGAGGCTTCCCGCTCCGCATCCAGGCAGGCCTGGGTGCTCTTCGCGCCCCAGCTCACCGGACTGTTGCCCAGGGCCGAGCACTGGCCGTCATCCTCGCCGAGAATGATGGCTTCCAAGGGGAAATGGTAGATGCCCCGGCTCTGCACTACGGAGCTGGTCTCGCTCCCGTAGATCACCCAGTGGGGGTGCTTGGCCCGGTGTTCCTTGTAAAGGTTGGTTCCGTAGTTGTAGCCCACGGCATCGAGGAGTTCCGCACAGGCCTGTGCATTGTCCCACTGCAGGTAGTTGGAACCGAAGGTGACAAACCCGTTGCCGCGTGGATCGTGCCGGCGCACCAGGCCGATGTGTTTCTCAGTCAGTTCCCTGCCCCGTTCTCCCAGATGAGCGTCGAGGATTTCGTTCCCGATACTCCACATGAGGAGACTGGCGTGATTGCGGTCCCGCCTAACCCAGCTGGCCACATCTCTTTCCACCCATTCGGGAAAGAAGCGCGCGTAATCATGTGCGGTCTTCGGCAGTTCCCACACATCAAAGGCCTCGCTGATCACCAAAAACCCCAGCTCGTCAGCGAGTTCCATAAAGCCTTTGGCCGGCACGCTGTGGCCGGTGCGGATGGCGTTGACCCCCATGCGCTTCAAAAGATGCAAGCGGAAGCGCAGGGCGCTTTTGCTAAAAGCAGCTCCCAACGCTCCAAGATCGTGATGCTCACATACCCCGTTAAGCTTGAGCCTGCAGCCGTTCAGAATCAGGCCTTCCTCCGGTTTGAGAACAACTTCTTTAAGGCCGATCTTCTGCTCCACCCAGTCCACGGCCTGGCCGGTTGCGGCTTCGGTCAGCTCAGTTACAAGCCGGTAGAGCCTGGGCTGCTTCGGACTCCACAGTTCCGCTTGTGGCACGATGAGCTCCTGGCTGTCCTTCAGCCTTCCCGAGCCTGGTGCTAGAAGGGCCCGAGCCCGGGCTTTGACCACGCCATCCTGGTGGATGGTGTGGACCAGGGCGAGCCGGGTACCGCCGCCCGCTTCCACTTCGCTGTCCACCGTCACAATCCAGGAACCGTCCGCATCACGAAGGGGGCGGCTGGAAACGTAGATCCCGTCCGTTGGAAGGTAGTCATCCCCCCGCAGTTTCAGCCAGACATTCCGGTAGATGCCCGCCCCCGAATACCAGCGGCTGTTGGGCGCCTGGTGGACAACCCGCACCAAGATCTCATTGCATCCCTCCCGCAGCGCCTCTGTAATCTCGTATTCGAAGGAGGTATAGCCGTTTTTCCAGTCGCCTATCCAGGTGCCGTTGACGAAGAGGGAAGAGTCCATATAGACGCCCTCAAAATAGAGGAAAACCCTCCAGCTGCCCCTATAATCAAACCACTTCCTGTACCAGCCGATGCCGTTTTCGTAGAGGTTTGTTGAATCGTAGATCAACCAATCATGGGGAAGGTCCACCGCGGCAAACTCAAGACCATTTGGGTCCCCCATATCAAGGGGCCCTTTGGCAAACTGCCAGCCGTCATTGAAGAGGATGGTTTCGCTCACGCCCAGGTCTCCTTTCCTGGTTTTTTCATGTTTTTCCCGGGTTAAATGGACCATGGGGGCGTAAAAAATGGGTTGACTTTTATCAAAATGTAAGATATTATTCAAGTATACTACCATGGTAGTATAAAGCTGGGCGGAGGGCAAGAGATGAAAAGATCATCTGCCATCAATCGCAAACGGATCGCCAACTACCTAAGGAAGTACTGGACCCTTTACTTGATGCTGTCCATCCCTTTGGCGTATTTTGTCGTTTTTAGGTACATCCCCATGACCTACGTCCAGATCGCCTTTAAGAAGTATAGCATCGTCAAGAGCCCCTGGGAGATGCCCTGGGCCGACAACAACGGTTTTGAATACTTCATCAAGGCCTTCCGGAACCTGGACTTCTTGTATGCTCTGCGCAATACTCTGCTCCTTAACTTCCTTGACCTTGTGCTCGGGTTCCCGGCCCCGATCATCCTGGCCCTGCTCCTCAACGAGCTGCCTTTCCCCCGGTTCAAGCGCCTGACGCAGTCCGTAGCCTATCTGCCCCACTTCTTGTCCTGGATCATCATCGCTGGACTGGCCAAACAGCTCTTCGCCCCGACCAACGGCATGATCAATATCGCCCTGAACCGCCTGGGCTTCGAATCGGTTCCGTTCTTGAACGACCCTGTCCATTGGGTGTTTACCTACGTTTTCCTCGGAATCTGGCGCAATGTGGGCTGGAACACCATCATCTATCTTGCCGCCCTGACCAACATCAACCCAGAGCTGTATGAGGCCTCCGCCATCGACGGTGCCAACCGCTGGCAGAACATCCGGTACATCACCCTGCCGGGCCTCCGGCCGACTATTATCACGCTGCTCATTCTCGCCCTAGGCCAGATTCTGAGCAGTGAGTTCGACCGGCCCTTTGCCCTGACCAACCCGCTGGTTAACAGCGTCTCGCAGGTAATTTCCATCTTCGTCTACCGTTACGGTATCCGCGGCCTGCAGTTCTCCCTGACCACGGCCGTAGGACTGTTCCAATCTTTGATCTGTGTGATCTTCCTCATGGCCGCCAATGCGCTGGCTAAGCGCTTTGGCGAGCGGGGCATCTGGTAAGAGAAAGCGGGGATGAGCAGTGGTCAAGTCTAGACGCACAAAAGCTGGAGATATTGGGATAGCGGCAATCTGCCTGTTATTGATGATCATCTGCCTGCTGCCCATGCTCAACGTTCTGGCCAGATCCCTCAGCTCCTCACAGGCCATCATCCGCAACGAAGTTCTGCTCTGGCCAAAAGGCTGGAATCTGGAAGCCTATAAATTCGTACTGACAGACAGCAAGTACACCTGGTCGCTGGCCTGGACCGCGATCCTTACTGTGATCTGCACCTTCGTATCCATGGTCATGACCACACTCTGTGCCTATCCCCTTATCTACCGGGATCTTAAGGGGCGCCGCCTGTTCAATACTCTGATCCTCTTTACCATGTATTTCAACGCAGGTACTATTCCCCACTACCTGCTTTACAAGGACCTCGGGCTCCTCAACCACCCCTTGGTTTTGATCATCCCAAACAGCCTCTCGGTCTTTTACATGATCATCATGCGCACGTTCTTTTACTCGATCCCCGACAGCCTGCGGGAATCGGCCGAAATTGACGGCGCCGGCCCGATCCGCATCCTGTTCAGTATTTACCTTCCGCTTTCCAAACCGGTGCTTGCCACCCTCTCGCTGTTCTACGCTGTAGGACGCTGGAACGGGTTTTCCGACGCCTTGATGTACATGAACAACCGCACGTACCATCCGATCCAGCTGCTGCTTTACAACATCCTCAACGCGATAACCAGCATCGAGATCCAAACTCAGGAAGGCTTCGCCAGCGCTCCGGGCCTTTCCGACACGATACAGGCTGCCACCGTCATGTTCGCCACGGTGCCCATCCTGCTCGTGTACCCCTGGCTGCAGAAGTATTTCATCAGCGGGGCCACCTTGGGCGCTTTGAAGGATTGAGGCGTCCCACCAAATTCGGTTGTGATGCACACAACAGTGCTCAAATAAGAAAAGAAAGGGAAGGGATGACTAGCCGTGCGAAAGAGATTGTTTGTCGTGCTGTGTCTGTCGCTGCTGCTCGTCGTTGGTAGTTCGGTCTTGGCCCTCGCTGCCGATCCTGGGTTTGTGGACGGTCGTTTCACAACTACCCGCAAGATCACCGTCGAGGTTTACGACCGCAGCAACCCCGGCGGCTCTCCTCCAGAGAACAACTTCTGGACGGACTTCATCAAGAAGGGCATGCTGGAGAAGTACAACGTTGAGGTGGAATTCGTCCCCGTACCCCGCTGGACAGAGGTTGAGGTTATCAACAACCTCCTGGCCGCGGGCGATGCACCCGATGTCTGCGTCACCTATAGTTATCCCACCATCCAGACCTATGCCAACATGGGCGGCGTGCTGGATATGGCTCCCTACCTGGAAGAGTACAAAGACCTGCTGCCCAACCTGTTTGGCTTGCTGGGCGACACCAACATCTACTGGAACCAGGATCCAAACACCGGCACCATCTGGGCCATCGAAGCTCTCCTCTTCCAGAACAAGAAGATCAACACCTTTGTGCGGGAAGACTGGCTGAAGAAGCTGGGCCTCGAAGAACCCAGGACTCTGGAAGAGTTTGAGAACATGCTCAGGGCTTTCCGGGACAACGCTGAACTCCTGCTGGGCGCCGATGCCGACAAGATGATCCCCTATTCCACCAGCTACGATGTGGGCTGGAGGAACGACCATCTGATCCAGTCCTTCGTGCCCAACGACATGTCCGATCGGGATATGTGGGTTTACGGGTTTGATGATCGCCATCTCTTGTGGCCCAACTACAAGGAAGGCGTACGGAAGCTCAACCAGTGGTACAACGAAGGCCTGATCTGGAAGGACTTCCCGCTCTACGGAGCCGGCGACCGGACTGAAGACAACCTGATCAAGGCTGGCTATGTGGGCGCTTTCATGCATAACTGGGACTATCCGTATCGTGATGGTCAGGAAGGCATCCATGTCCAGCTCCAGAACATGGTTGGCGAAGACGCCGTGTTCATCGCAGTGGAGTGCTTCCCCAACGATGCGGGCATCTACCGCAAGTACCTCAGCGCTCCGGTAGACAGGAAGGTCTTCTTCCCGGCCACCAACGATGAGCCACTGGCCTCCCTGCTGTATCTGGACTTCATCTCCAGCCTGGAGGTACGCCGCTTCCTGCAGATCGGTGAGGAAGGCGTGCATCACATCGTTCTCGAAGACGGCGCGGTCGCGATGCAGTCCGTCGTTGGCGAGAAGATCATGAACTCGCCGTCGAACATCGACTACACCATCACCATCAACGGCCTTGACCTGGGTGATCCGGTTCTCACCGCCAGGTCCGTCGCCCTCAACTATGCGGGCGTAGATGCCAGGTTCATTGAGCGGGCGTACGAGATCACCAGCAACGAAGCTCGCTACGGCATCAACGCTCAGGTTGGCGAGATCAAGGCTCAAGAGGGTATGGACACCGCGCTTGCTGAGAAGAGGAACAACCTCCTGGCGCAGGCCATCGTAGCGAAACCCGAAGACTTCGACGCTGTCTGGGATCGCGGCTTCAATGACTACCTCCGCTCCGGCGGCCAGGCCATCATCGATGAGCGTGCCCAGAAGTACGATGCCATGTACGGGAACTAAGCGGTAAAGTGAGAGTTAAAAGGGGCTGCCTCAGCGCAGCCCCTTTTCTTTTCCATCTACCGGTCTATCCTATCAGATCCAAGCCCTGAAGGGCGAAGCCGGCAGGCCTTCTGCATTGTAGAGGTTGGCCCCTTCCGGGTTATCCCGCCAGGCATAGCGCACGCCAGTAGGTTCTGGCACCGCAGGATTCCACACACGCACGGCTGTGCCCTCGATCTCCGCCTGCGCCGGATGGAAGATCCCATCGACTCCGCAGACTTCAAACCACTTCGGTTCGCCGTCTCTGGCCACAAGGCCCCCTTCTGCACCGCTGAAGAAGATCCGCAGGGCACCGCCTGCCCGCTCCAAGCGCTCAAAGAGCGGCCCCTGGGCCGTTACAGATTCGCCATACACAAGCTCCCGCACCCCAAGCAGCAGCCGCAGGGCGATATCCTTCTTATTCTGGGGATGGAGGTCATTGGCTTCGCCCAAATCGATCGTCACTGCCATGCGGGTGTCGGGAAGCCGCAGGGCTCCGAGCTGAGCTTCCCGCACCTGGGCCCACTTACTCGGATCCCCATCCTCGAAAGAGGCGGTGTCATAGTTGGGCAGCTGCACAAAGAAGAAGGGCAGGCCTGGGTCGGCAAAATCCTGTCGCCAGCTGGTGATCAGCGCTTCGAACAGCCGCTGATACTCCTCCGGAGCATGGGCGTTAGACTCACCCTGGTACCAGAGGACCCCCCGGAAGGCGCAGCCGCGCAGGGGCGCGATCATGGCGTTGTACATCCCGCTGGGATGTTTGTGGGGCCTGTCGGAATGGGGCAGGGTTTCCATACGGCAGCCGATCCGGTACTTCCATTTGCCCGCAAGGTTGATCTTCCGATCACCGATCTCTAAAGCGCACCTCTTTCCCGGCATAAACCCGCCGCAGGAGCGGTTGATGACCACCCGCACGGCGATGGTGTTGGTGCCCGGTTTTAGCACGCCTTCAGGTACCTGGTACTTACGGGGCGGGTATTTGTAATCGATCTTGCCAACACGCACCCCGTTTATGAAGGTTTCATCGCCATCGACTACGGTGCCGAGGCGCAGCAGGGCTTCTTGACTGGCTGCTTCTGCATCCAGTTCCACCTGCTTGCGCAGCCAGACCGCTCCGTGCAGTTCCTCAAGCTCCGTACGCCTCCACAGTCCAGGCACGTCTAGCTCAGGCCACTGGCTGTCATCCAGCTCGGGGCTGCTCCAAGGCATCTGGCCGGGCTGGCGGCCCAGGTCCCGGGCATCCAGCTCGCGATACCACTTCTCCTGACGCTCCAGGTCACGCTGGATGATCTGCTCCATATGTCCAGGCACCTTGAACTGCTGCACAACATCGGCGAAGCCGCCAAGTTCCTGGATAGTCTCCTCGCTCAGCCAGGCTTCTACGTGGCTGCCCCCTACAGCTGTAAGAACAAGGCCCACCGGAACCCGGTACCTTGCGAAATAGGCTTGGGCAAAGAAATATCCCAGGGCGCTGAATTCCAGGACGGTCTGGGGGCTTAACGCCTTCCAAATACCGCCCGCCAGGTCGCTCTGGGGTCCCTGGAAGTTGAAAGCAATCGGCACGCGAAACTGGCGGATCAACGGATTCTCCGCCCCGCTCACTTCTTCCTGGTAAAGATCAAGCGTCCGGGCGATAGGCATTTCCATGTTGGACTGCCCTGCCAGGTGCCAGACATCGCCAACCAGGATGTCCCGGATCGCTAAGGTGGAGTCTTGCCCTTCAATCACCAGCTCAAAGGGACCGCCGGCTTCCTGCGGCGGGAGTTCCAGAATCCAGGCTCCCTGAGCACTGCTCTGGAGCGCATAGACTTCGCCCCTGAACCGCGCCTTGAGCTGTTCTCCCGGGCTGGCTTTGCCCCAAATATTCAGGCGTACATCCCGCTGCAGCACCATGCCATCCGAGAAAATGGGAGCCGCCTGCAAACTGAAGTCCTCTCTACTCAACATGTCTCACCTTTCCTCGCCTTTGATCCCGGCGACCCGAGGGACGCCGTACTCCAGGGAGAGTATTCCCTTCCGAACATCCATTTCCTGCCGGAAGAGAAGCACCTCAGGAAGGTGACTCTGGTTACTAAGCCGAACTTGACAAAAAAGGTACAGAAGCCTACTCTGGTTCTAAGGCTGCCTCTGCAGAAAAGAGTATCCTGCAAACTCATCTGTATGGGAAGGCGAAGGGAGGAAATTTATGAACTTCAGAACGCAAGACCGAAACCGCCTGCTCTTGATAGTGCTCGTCATACTGCTCAGCACAGGGACGGCGGCTGCCGAAAAGGACAGGCCCACCGTTGCCCTCGTCTTAGGAGGAGGGGCCGCCCGGGGCTTCAGCCACATCGGGTTGATCAGGGCCCTGGAGGAAAACGGCGTCCCCATCGACATGATCGTGGGCACGAGTATAGGCAGTATCGTTGCCGGGCTCTACTCGGGAGGCCTGTCGGTGGACAACATGGAACAGGTCGCTCTGCACATGAATGCATCCAAGCTGTTTGACATTCCCTTCCCGCCCACCGGCGGAGTGATAGACAACAGAGGCATCCAGGAGTTTCTAGACGAGCTGCTGGGGGGCAGAACCTTTGACGAGCTGGCCATACCCTTCAGAGCAGTGGCCGTCGACTTGGGTACCGGCGAAGACGTGGCCTTTGGCGAAGGCCTGGTCAGCAAGGCCATTCAGGCCAGCATGTCGATCCCAGGAGTCTTCCCAGCGGTGGAAATTGACGGCAAATACTACGTGGACGGCGGCTTGAAGAACCAGGTGCCCGCCGATGTAGCTGCCGCCATGGGGGCAGATGTGATCATTGCGGTTTCGCTGGAGAAAGATATGCAGGCTGCAGACTACCGCCGGCTGATCGACAATCTGAAGCTCTCTCTCAGCGCCTTGATGGGCGGCTACACAGAGATGCACACGGCCATGGCTGATGTGGTGATCGTGCCCAAGGTTGGCTTGGATTCCTCCTGGGAGTTTCAGAAGGTCGAGTACTTCATCGAGCAGGGCTATGAAGCCGGCCTCGAGTACATGGAGCAGATCAAGGCTGCCATTCTCGAACAGGACCCCGACTTCGAGTTCGTCCCCTACCGGCAGGCAGGTTACAGCAAGATTGAGCTGGATGAGATGGTTCAGCGCGGTGAGCACCGGGCTGAGAGCCTCCCCAAGCGTCTGACCCTAAGGCCCGAACTCAGTTTCGATGATATCTACGGTTTCGCCAAGGTGGGAATCAAGGCCGCCCACGGGCCTCTTGCCTGGTTCAACGTTGGTTACCGCTACGGCTTCAACGCCCTCAATGGAGGCCATGAGGTCTTCGTTGGTTGGGGCAAAGAGAATCTGGGTTCCATAGACATCTACCTGCGCAAGAGCCGCGAACGGGAAGCCCTAACCTTCGGCGTGACAGTCGATGGGCCCGAGATCGACAAGCTGCTGCTTGAGGCGGACTACGTTTCTCAGGGTGAAAAGATGTGGCAGGTTTCTGCCAGCAACAGGCACCTCTGGACCAGCCCAAAAGTGGCAGCCGGTCTCTCCCTGAGGCTGAGCGGTCTGAGGCCAGATGAAACAGATGTGCCCCTTGGCGAGAGGATCTTGGTAGGCGCAGCTCCTCAGGTCGAGGTCTATCCGTGGGGCGAGGAGCAGATTCCCTTGGGTGTGATCTTGGTGCGGCCTTATGTTATCGGCCGGATCACAGTGGAGTCCCCGGTGACCAAGCTTGACCTCCGTCCAAGCCTGCACCTGGGCATCGGGTCGGAGCTGAACTTCTTCGGCCTGTATCCGACCGAGTTTTCTTTGGGTGTGGAGCTTTCAGGCTCGAAGGGTACCAAATTCAGCATAGGCTTTACCGGCATGGAGTTCTAAAAGCAAGAAAAAAGGGGCTGTTGGCGGATGCCAGCAGCCCTTAACTTTTGGGAACTCTAGAACTGGTACTTCACCGCTAGTGCGGCCTGCGGCGTGAAGACGTCGAAGTCCCCATCTTTCTCCCCGAATGGATAGAGGACGCTCAGCTCCAGCTGAAACCCGCCGTCGAAGCGGTGAGTGTACGATGGGCGGATGATGCCGCCTTTCTCTTTTGTCCCGTACAGCACCACGAGATCAGCGCTGTTGTCGGGGTTGAAATCGTACGCCAAACGTGTGTAGAAATAGTGGGCCGGCGTAAACTCACCGGGCTCCATGGTCTCCTTCGGGGGTACGTAGGGCTCCAGGAGCGAACCCTGGCCCCGGAAGATGTACTGCGCCTGTACCAACAGGCCTCTTCCGATATCAACCGTGTAGTCGCCGCCGATCACGGCCTGCAGGGATTTGCGGTTGATGGAAAGGGGCACCCGCATCTCATAGGGATTGCTGGACTCGGCAAACTTCTCAGGACCGCCGTATGCTGCCTCCGCCCAGACGCCCGCCGACCCGATGGTGCCGGCCATGGCCAGTCCAAAAAACTGCTGGCGGCGGTAAGTACCCTCGACGGTCATGCCCGAAGGGCCAAAAACCAGCTCCAAACCGGGTAGGGGTTCATAACCCCGGAAATAACTGGCCTGGACGTCAAAACCTGCCAGCTGCGTTTCCGCCCGCAGCGCAAGCTCAGCGCCCTGCAGCCCGTTGGGCTTTTTTGTACTCTCAATGGCCTGGAGGATCATGGCGCCAAAGGGGCCTGACTCCTGGAGCATCTTGGCCATCAGGCTGTCGACTTTCTGAGGTGTAAAGACCGGGATGACCACCCCTGTGGCTGACCAGGACGGAGCGTAGTACTCGAGCCTGCCGGCCCAGACCGCTTCCCCGCCCAGATCGCCGCTCAATAGAGCGCTGCTGCTCACGCGTGTGAAGTAGTTCGTCGGGTTGAAGCCGTCTGCCGTTCCCCAGCTGATCAGCTGCTTACCCACCTGGTAGTCAAAGTCTCCAGCATAGCCGCGCAGCCAAAGCTGATCAAGGCCCAGGGTGGCCTCCTGGGTTTTCCACTCCAGAGAACCCTTGACCGAAGCATGCACTTTGCCAATGCTGCCGAGCTCATCCTCCAAGGCGAGGCGGAAACCGGTGAGCGTGGCGGCATGGACGACCTTCTTCTCTCCCCTATCCCACTCCATCTGGACGTTCCCGTAGACTTCCCCGGTTGGCGTCGCAGCCCAGACGGGCAGGGCACACAGCAGGACCAACAAAACTGCTGCAATCTGCATGCTCTTTCTCATCGTTCTTTACCCTCCTCTGATCTTCGAAGCGCTAACGGCGCAGGTTGCGCACGGTGAAGACATCAGGATCCACAGCCTCCTGGCTGACCTTGGTCAGCTCTAGGATGGTCCTGGTACCCTGGATGTTGTCCGCCATCACCACGTTGTGGGGAATAAGCTCGCCAGAAACGAGCTGGAAATCGCTCAATGTGAGGGTCTTGGCCAGGGCATCATTGGCGCCGTAGAACTCGACCTTCACTGGAACCATCTTATCTTTCCACACCCACATGCGCACTTTACTGTACAGCGCTCCCGAGCCTTGGGCGGTCAGTTCCAGGAGGTAACAGTCTACGCCCTGCTCCCTTTGGTCCTGCAGCCGCTGGACGCCATAGTCTTCTTCATAGTCGAAGTTGAAGCTGATCTCGTCATAGGTGAAGTCGGTACCCATGAAGGAATCGCCGGTCATGTGGGCTGCGATCCTCCTCTCCCGCCCCAAGGCAGGCAGGTAGAGCCACATCTGGTTCTCTCCGTCTGTGGGCTTGATGGATAGGAACTTGGTACCCCTTACATCAGCAGGAGCCAGGTACTCTAAGAACTGTGCGTCGCCTTCATCGTTCATCTGTACATAAATCTTCAGCGAGTAGCTGCGCTGAGCACCCTTGGCGTTTTCAGTGATCATGGTCAGCTCTGCGCTGCCCGAACCGCTCAGAATGGTGCTGAAGGTGAGCTCATCGAGGATCTCCCTGCCCGTAGGGCTCTGCGCCAAAGCTGCTCCGCTCACCACGAGCAGGGCTGCCAGTACCAGCATTGTCACTCTTTTCATTTCGCTACTCCTTTCTTCAGTTGGCGTTTCACCGAGAAGTTCAGTAAAAGCGGGATTACCAGAAGCGCCGCCAGGGAACTCACGATCATCGCGGCCGAAATGAGCAGGCCGAACACGGTGATCGCCCGGAAGTGGGAAAAGACCAGAACCAGGAATCCAACTATCAGGGCAAAAGCGTTCTGGATGATGGACCGCCCCGCGGAAGTGCCCGTTCGGCGCAGAGCTTCTGCCGTATTGTAACCCTGCGCAGTCTCCCAGCGGTATCGGCTGATATAGTGGATGGCGTAATCCACGCCGATACCAATCACAACGCTGGAGATCATGCTCGTCACCGCATCAAGCGGAAGGCCAGCAAAACCCATAATCCCGAAGTTGATGAGCACGGTGAAAACCAGTGGGATCAAGCTGAACAGCCCTAAGGCCACTGACTTCATAAGCAGCATGTTGATCAACCCAACGGCGACGCTGGAACTGATCAGGCTGGAAACCTGGGTCTGGACATAACGGTTCATGAGTCTCTGCATAACCTTGGGGGTTCCTGTCAGGTGAGCCTTCAGACTCGAACCTGAGGGGTAGCGCTCCTTGAGGAACTTCTCCACCTCGCTGATGACATGGCCCATCTCTTCCGCATCAAGGGTCTTCATCTGGGCGGTGACCAACGCCTTGCTGTGATCGTAAGTAACGAGCGAATCCAGCCCGGAGCCGCCCTGCATGCTGAAGAGGAGCAGCAGCTGGGCCACGGCTTCCCGGCTGTCAGGCACGGCGTAGAACTCCGGATCGCCTTCCCACAGTGCTTGGTTAAGCTCGCGCACCACGTCAGCGACGGAAGTGGCGTGGTTGATGGTATCCCAGGAGCTTAAGTATTCCTGGATAGTGATGAGCTCCTGCAGCACCTGAGGATCCTTGATCCCATCCTCCTCGCCCGTATCCAGGACTACGGAGATCTGCATGCTCCCTCCAAACACTTCCTCGATGACCATGGTCGCCTGTCTAACCGGGCTCGATGCGCTGAAATAGTTGACTATATTGCTTTCCAACGTGACCCGGCCTGCACCCAGGGCGAACACCACAACGATGACCGTAACGGCGGCCACAAGCAGCTTCGACCGGCTGACGGCCCAGTGCACAAGGGTCTGAAGGATGCGGGTGAGCGGTCCGTCCTTCTTGGTCTTGTCCTTCGAGACACGCACCTTCGGGGGCTTAACCAGGATCAAGATCGCGGGAATCAAGCTCAGGGACAAGCCCATGGCCAGCATCACGCCGATCGCGGTCAAAACTCCAAACTCTTTGATGGGATTCACAAAGGCCGTAATCAGGGAGGCGAATCCTGCAGCCGTGGTCAGGGCGGCCATGAGCACGGGCGCGGTGATGGCCGCGAAGGTCTCCTCAAGTGCCGCCTTCTTGGCCAGGCCTTTGTCCAGCCCTTCTTGGTACTTGTTCAGGATGTGGATGCTGGAAGCAATACCTATGGTCACGAGGATGACCGGCATGACCATGGAGATCATGGATACGGGTATGCCGCGCCAGATCATCAGAGCTACGGTCCAGATCACGCTCGTTCCCACGGTAACCAAGGGAAGAACGATGCCCAGAAACGATCGCAGGCTGGCATAGAGAACGGCGCCGATGATCACGACCACAAAGGGGACCAGCCTAACCAGGTCCTGCTTCATCACCTGCTCGGTGTAGTAGAGTATGTAGGCATCACCCACAACGTGGATCTTTTCAGGGCCTTGGTAGCGGCTTACGATCTGGTCAACCTGGTCCATCAGAACATTGCGTTCGGGACCGACAGCAAGGCCGTCAAGCTCCAGGAACAGAGCTGCCCCGCGCCCGTCAGCGGTAACCAGGCGCCCGGCGTACGGGCTGTCGAGGATCGCTGTCTTGAACTCGGCGATGGCCTCCGGGCTCTGGGGGAGCTCTGAAGTCATGGGTGCGATTTCAATGCCCCAAAACCCGCTTTCCACCCTTTGAGCGTTGAGCGGGCTCTGAACCTCGGTCACGCCTGGAAGGGCTTCCAGCTCCGCAGCGAGATCGCTGATCTTTTTCAACGTGGAGGGGCTGAACACATCCTCCGCCTGAAACGCGACGAGGAAGAGATCCTGGGTGCCAAAATCGTCCACAACCGCTGCCAGCTCAGCAAGGACCGGGTCGTCCTCGGGAATCATGGCGTCAATGCTGGCGTTGAACGTGATACGCGGCAGGAAGCTGGCGGCGGCAATTGTTATCAAGACGACGAGCGCGATCACCGGCCAGGGGTGATCTAGGATAAACTTGAACCAGCGCTGCAACGAGTTCACCTCTTTCTGAGCTGAAAAATCATGTTTAGTGCATCTAGGCTTAGGTAGGCCGTTTCTCTAGGTTCAAGGAGAATTTGAACAGCGATCCCGAAGATACCCCCCAAAAACAGCCCTGATAACACCTCTGGCGAATACTCGCCGTCAAATTCATCCAGGAGTTCTTGGGTGAAGACCTCCGTGGCCAGCTGATCGATGATCACCTTGAAGATCTCCCTCACCTGCTCCCGCAGGGATTCCGACCGAAGGGCCAAACCCACCAGATCATAAAGGACCCGAAACAGCTCCGGTTCTTTGGCCAGAACTTCTTGGTACAGCCTGATGAAACAGGCTCCCTTCTCCCAGGGGGTCATATCGGGGGTCAAAGCCTCAACGACCTCAGAGTATCTGCCCGCCACCCGCTTGACCACGGCCAGCAGCAGGCCCTCCTTATTCTGGTAATGGTAGCTGATCTGGCTCAGGGCCACCTGCGCCTCATCGGCGATCTGGCGCAGGGATGTTTGGGCGTAACCTTCCCGGGCCATGACGTTGTAGGCAGCGTCTAGAATCTTTTCCTCCTGAGTTCTTTCCAGCACTATCACTCCTCTCGATCAATCGGACGACCGTTCGAACGCCTGTTATCATTATATTCCTTTCCTGGATGAAACACCAGTCCTCAAAGAAAAAAAGGATCGGCTCCCTGAAGAGAGAAACTAACGCGGGGAGGTGATTGCGTGCAGGAATTCTTCATCGGCATCCGCCTGCCTGAGAAGCTGGAGGAAACATGCGAGGCCTACCGCCGAGCCTTCAAAGCCCCCCGCACGGTGGCCCACATCACGGTAATCGCTCCCTTCAGCTGGGAGCGCAGCGCGAACGAGCTTCATGAGCTGCTGAAGGAGGCGGTGAAACCTATTGCTCCCTTTCACATCCGCGGGACGGGTTTGGGTTCCTTCGGCACGCGCGTTCTCTTTGTCAAGGTTACCCCCAGCGACGAGCTGCTGGGGCTGCACACAGCTCTGAGCACAAACCTGAGGGAAGCCGGCGTGAAAGTGGACAGACGGCCTTACCATCCCCACATCACCCTGGCCACCAGGCTGAGCCCAGGGCAGTTTGCCCGCTGCCAGAAGGAGCTGGAAGGGTTTACTCCCACCTATGCCTTTCCATGTGAGGCGATCAGCTTGTTTGAGTTCACGCCTGACCGCCGCTGGGAGGAACAGGCGAGGATCGCCCTCGCCACCTGACCGGCAGAGGCCTGTTTACAGCAATTTCCTCATTTGGTATTATTTCCATAAAGAGAAAAGGGGTGTTAGCGTGCGTACTGCCAAGAAACTGACGGAGAAAGTAACCTGGGTCGGCAAAGTAGACTGGGAACTGCAGACCTTCCACGGTGACGAGTTTTCCACCTGGAGAGGCTCTTCGTACAACTCCTACCTCATTCGGGATGAAAAGACCGTCCTGATCGATACCGTCTGGCTGCCCTATGATCGGGAATTCGTGGAACACCTCCGCTCCGAGATCGACCTGCACGAAATCGATTACATCATCATCCAGCACGCCGAGATCGATCACAGCGGCGCTCTGCTGGAGCTCATGCGGGAAATTCCCGGAACACCCATCTACTGCACCAAGAACGGCGAGAAGATCATCAGGGGACATTTCCACCAAGACTGGAACATCGTGACAGTAAAGACAGGAGACACTCTGGATATCGGCGGATCCCAGCTGGTCTTTGTGGAAGCTCCCATGCTGCACTGGCCCGACACGATGTTCACCCACATGACCGGAGAGAACATCCTCTTCAGCAACGACGCCTTCGGCCAGCACTATGCCACCGAAGCCCTTTTCAACGACCTTGTTGACCAGTGCGAACTCTTCAGCGAGGCCATGAAGTACTACGCCAACATCCTTACCCCGTTCAGCGCCCTGGTGAACAAGAAGATCAACGAAGTTTTGGCCATGGAGCTGCCGGTCAACCTGATCTGCACCAGCCACGGTGTGCTCTGGAGAGACAACCCCGCCCAGATCATCCACAAGTACCTGGAGTGGGCCGACGACTACCAGGAGAACCAGATCACCATCGTCTACGACACCATGTGGAACTCCACCAGGTTGATGGCGGAAGCCATCGCCGCCGGTATACAGGAAGAAGACCGGGAAGTCACGGTTAAGGTGCTCAATGCCGCCAAGTATGATAAAAACGACATCGTGACCGAGATCTTCAAATCTAAGGCCATCCTCGCCGGCTCCCCGACCGTGAACAACAGGTACCTTTCTGCCATGGGAGGTCTGCTGGAGATGGTCAAGGGGCTCCGCTTCCGGAAGAAGAAGGCGGCGGCCTTCGGCAGCTACGGCTGGAGCGGCGAATCGGTGAAGCTGCTCACGGAAGATCTCGCCAGCGCCGGCTTCGAAGTTGTAAGCGAAGGGTACAGAACGATCTGGGTGCCAGATGAGGCCGCGCTGCAGGCCTGCCGGGAGTTCGGCCGCAGTTTCGTGCGCAGCCTCTAGTCCCCCCGGCTGCTGGCAGACAGTCTTGCTCAACAATAAGCCGCAGGCAGTGCCTGCGGCTCTTCTGCGTTCTTTGGCTGTTTGGCCTGGCCTATGCTTCGGGCTGATCTAGAATCTGGAAGCGGGCCACCAGCGACCTCAGCTCGGAGACCATCTTCTCCACGGAGGCCGATACATCAACCACTTCAGAAATGGAGCCCATCTGGCGCTCGGTGGCGGAGGAGATATCACCGCTGCCCTGGGCCAGTTCTTCCGTGGCGTGGGCCACTTCCTCAAAACTGCGCACCGTTGCTTCGATCGTAGAGGCAATGGAGTTGAACGCCTGCCGCGTCTCGGCCAGTGCCTTGACGCCACGGCCGACTTCCCGATCGTTTGCAGCGCTGATGTTCACAGCGTTCTCAGCTTGTTTCGCCACGAGCCCCATGGTATCCCGGACAGCTGTAACCAGTGCCTGGGTCTGCTCAGCGAGGCTGCGCACTTCCTGGGCCACCACAGAAAACCCGCGCCCCTGTTCACCTGCCCTCGCCGCCTCAATGGCCGCATTCAGGGCGAGCAGGTTCGTCTGTTCGGCGATCTCCGAGATGGAATCCATCATCTCACCGGTCTTGTTCGTTTCCTCTTTCAAAGCCTCAATAGCCTTGGCCGTCTCTTCGGCTGTGGCTTTGATGGAGTCCATCACCTTTTCGGTGAGGGCGATCTGTTCCATCCCCTGCTCGGTGAGGACAAGAGATTCCCTGGCCTGCACGCTCATCTTGGTGGCGTGCTCGCTGGAGCGTTCAGCCGTGGAAGCAAACTGGACAGCGGTGGCAGAGACCTCGGATAGAGAGGAAGAGTTGTCTTCAGTGATGTCTGTCAGAACCTGAACGTTCTTGGAAATGGCGCCGATGACGGAGGTCACGCCCGTGACAACCTCTTTGAGGCTGTCAAGCATGGCGTTGTAGCACTTGGCCATCTGGCCGACTTCGTCTTTGCGGGGCAGATCCACGTGGCTGCCCAGCTTCCCTTCGGAAACTGCGCTGAGCTGCTGGGCCATCAGCTTAACCGGCCGCGATACGCTTCCGGCCATGTAGGTCGCCACCACGAACACGGCCAGGAGGAACAGGCCGAACGCCAGGAAAGAGAAGTTGCGCAGGTCGTTAGCACGTTCCAAAATGGCGCTGAGGGGCAGGCTGATAGCCAGAATCCAGGGATCAACCCCCGGAACGGGTTGGAAAAACGCCAGGGTAGTGCTTCCATCCGGCCCGGTGATCCTTGCTGAGCCGCCCATCCCTTGGGCGATGCGTTCAGCGATGGCTGCCATCCCCGTATACCCCGCAGGCTCCTGGTTCACATTGAGGGACATCTCCAGGTCGCTCTCGGGATGGGCAATGACCAAACCAGTCCTATCCAGAAGCCAACCGTAACCGTTTTCGCCAACGGATGAGCTCACCGCCAGTTCTCTGATGGGTTCGAAGGGGACGACAAGCCCGATCAACCCGACCTTTGCTCCATTCAGGTTGATCACCTCATGGGCAACCGCGAAGACTACCTCACCGTTGGCATCCACATAGGGAGTCGAGATGGCTGTCTTGCGGTTCTGCACCCAGATGGTCTGGTAGCATTCATCGTCCTGGGCTTCCCGCATGGTGACGCCGTCGCTTTCATATAGGACACCGTTAGGATCGATAAAAAAGAGGCTGTAAAAGCCTTCACGCAATTTCCGCTGACGGATATTCAGTTCACTGCGGATCAAACCTTGGTACTGTACATAGCGGCCCGTATCCATCGTCCGCATATCCTGCATAAGGCCGGAAAAGAAGTCGATAGAGATGATTTCCGCCTCCCGCATGAACTCCTGAAGGCGGGTGTCCAGCTGTACCGCCCGGCTGGAGACGATTTCGCCGATCATCTCTTCGGTCATTGGTAAGATGGTGTTCTGAATCTGGTTCGTGAATACATACGCAAAGATCATCAGCAAAATGGCTACCGGGATGGAGAATGCTAAGACCATTTTCGCTCTGAACGACTTCACGATCGGTCCCCCTTGTGTTGTGCATCGTCTGTTACTTAATTCGTCAAATCCTCATTTACTCCTTTTTTTCTTTACCTTTCTGCTCGGTTATACTGTGGACTATTCTGAACAAACAGCGGTCTTGAAACAGTTTTCAGCAGACCTTGGTGCAAACGTTTCTCAATAACTCGCGGAAAGCGGGAGGAAAACCATGGGGGGTGGAGAAATCTGTGGGTGTTGGATCAACATCGTGGAGGCCGTTTCATGGGAAGGATAAGGAAAACAGGGCTCTGCATCGCCCTAGCACTGATCATCTGTTCCGCTGCACTTAACTCAGCCTATGCTGCCCAGTTTTTCCTTGATGAGCTCCTGGTAGGCGATCCCCACATCCTCTACTTCATAAAGGAAGGTCCGGCTATGCGCACAGTCCAGCTCAACTTGGAGAAACCAGCTCCCGAGCCGCCGGCTGATTCACTGCTCTCCCCTGATTCCCCCGAACCTGTTTTAGATGCCGTTCACGACCCTGAATCTCCTGAGGTGGTTCTAGATCCCGGGCTCGACCCCGAGCCAGTTCCCCAGAAGCGGATAGCCCTTACGTTCGATGACGGCCCCGATCTGAACAATACTCCGAAGATCCTGGACATTCTCAAGGACGCCGGCGTACCGGCTACGTTCTTCGTCCTGGGCTACAAAGTTGCCCGCTACCCGGAGATGACAATGCGCATCTATGAGGAAGGGCACCTGATCGCCAACCATTCCCAGACGCATGCCGATCTGTCCCTGCTCTCCAATGAGGAGATCCTCAGCCAGGAGCTGGAGCCAACCTCCCAAGCAGTGGAAAGGCTCACGGGCCTGTACCCCATGATCATGCGGCCGCCCTACGGCTCGCTGCGCCAGGATTCGGTAACCTACCTCCGGGAGAGAGGCTGGCGGATCGTGCGCTGGTCCCTAGACACCTTTGATTGGGACAGCAGCCGCAACTCGCCTGAGGAGATCATCGAGCGCATCCAGCTCGGCCATCACGACAAGGCGATCGTGCTCATGCACTGCAACGGCCCCACGACAATCGCAGCCCTGCCGGAAATCATCACTATCCTAAGGGATTTGGGCTATCACTTTGCCACTGTTGATCAGTTGTAATCGCATAAGAAAAGCGCTGGTGCCCCGGATGGGAACACCAGCGCTGTCGCGCTAGAACCTGTTCTCTAAAGAAAACTGCAGTCGCCTCCAACATCTTCTTGACGTCCCAGCGGACGGCCACCCCCGACCAGGCAAAGGCTGCAGCGGGCTTGGATGTCCAGCGCGTTTTCTCCGCATCAATTTTCACGCGTATTATACCCCTAATGTACTGAGAAGCATAGTCACTCTCAGTTACCTCTGGGGCTTAGAGTTCATGGACATCGTATTCCACGCTGGAAACCGAACCATCGAAACAGACGAAGTCGCCTTCCGGCAGTTCCCAAAGGGCTTTGACCCTGTCAGGCAGGTTCAGGCCGTTCTTTTTTTGGAAACTCAGGACCTCCATCCGCCAGGGAACCAGTTTGAGGCCTGCCTTTCCCTGATCCATGTAGCGGTCTTCCGTCCGGAAGGTCACCTTCTGGCAGTTCTCATCGATGGTAAAGATGCCGGAGGCCTGAACGCCGCCGTAGCTGATGGTGGCCTTAGCATGGATTGAGTCCATCTCTTCCCAGGTGATGTAGTCCTGCCAGGCGCAGCTCGGTACAAGCAGCACTTCGGCCAGAAACGTGGCCAGTGCTGCCTGGTCCATCTCACGTCCGCTCACATCGAACACGGTGATCAGCTTAGCCAGCTTGCCCGTCATAAACCCTTTTCCGTCCTGGAACTTGTCCCGGCCTTCGAAAGGGATCACGCCCATGACCTTGGAGCGAAGATAGGCAATACGTACAGGTTGGGCCGCGAAGTTGTACTGCTCCGAGTACAGAGTCAGATCCATATTGCCATTCTTGAACGCAGCCTCCTCGAAAACGATCCTGCCGTTAGCCATCACGGGGTAGCCCACGTACCCCACATGGCGGAAATAGCGGGCTACGGGTTCTGGAAGCTCTGCCAGATCCTCTTCGCTGAACACTCCTGTGCTGAAACTGCTCTCAGCAAGCTCCCGCTCCACTTCCTCGGTGAAGACGCTTCTCATCTGCCGGCCAGCTCCCTTCCACAGAGTAACCCCCAACATCAGTGCGACACACAGCGCTGCCCACAGCAAAACCCGTCCCACTCTTCTCTTCCCTGCCAACTACTTTCCTTCTTTCCTTTATGGAGAATTGGGCGACAAAACCCGCTGGTATTTCGCTTCCCGGGACTGGCGATCCTGCAGCAAAATGAAGATGAGCTGAAGTGTGGGAACAAGGTGCTGGCAGACTTGCGGCGAACTTGTAGCTATCTGGAAAAGGAGGCGGGAGCCGTGTCTGCAGCGCAGTCCACAGCCGTGTTTGTCAACGCAAGAATCATTACCCTCGATCTGGCCCAGCCGGTGGCGGAAGCCATGGCGGTACAGGATGGCAGGATCATCGCCCTGGGCACGAAATCGGAGATCCTATCCTTGGCAGGCTCAGGTGCCAGTATCGCAGACCTAGAGGGGCAGGTGGTGGTGCCTGGCTTCCATGACAGCCATATGCACCTGCTCAGCTGGGGCCTCACCATGGATGGTGTGCAGCTGGAGCAGGCCCGTTCCGCAGAAGAGCTGGTGGAACTGGGCCGGGCCTACGTACGCAGCAATCCCGACAGACAGTGGATCATCGGCAGGGGATTCAACGATGAGACCTTCAGCCTGCGGCAGCTGCCCACAAGAGAAGACCTGGACAGGGTTTCAGTGCAGCAGCCGGTGGTCTTTACCAGAGTGTGCGGTCATGTCTGCGTTGTGAACTCGAAAGCTCTGGAGCTTGCCGGCATCGGTGAGGACACCCCGGAACCGCCCGGCGGCTCTTTGGACCGAGACAGAGAGACGGGACAGCCCACAGGAGTACTGCGGGAAAACGCCATGGACCTGGTCATGCAGCTGATCCCGTCGCCCAGCGTGGCAGACTGGAAGAGGATCCTCCGCCGGGCCTGCGCTCAGGCTGCGGCACTGGGGCTGACCACCATCCAGAGCAACGACCTCAATGGGGCCTCCTCCCTCAACAAGCGGCTGCAGGCGTACCGCGAGCTCGACGAAGCAGGTGAACTGCCCATCCGGATCATCCTCCAAGCCGGCATGCCCCGTCTAGAAGACCTCCAGGCTTACCTGGAAATCGTGAAGGCCTTCCAACCCAGTCCGATGCTGACTCTCGGCGCGCTGAAGCTCTTCGCCGACGGTTCCCTGGGCGGCAGGACGGCAGCCCTTACCAGCTCCTACGCGGATGCTCCGGATACTGACGGCATGCTGATCTACAGCCAGGAAGAGCTTGACCAGCTGGTCGTGGCGGCCGCCCGCAGCGGCCTCCAGGTGGCAGTGCACGCCATCGGCGACCGGGCTCTGGACCTGGTTCTGAACAGCTATGATCATGCCAAACGGCTCTACCCTGCCTGGCAGAGGCGCCCGCGGGTGATCCATGCCCAGATCACCCGGTTCGATCAGCTTGAGCGCCTTGCCCGGTTGGGGGCGGTTGCAGACATCCAGCCCATCTTCGTTCCCACCGATATGCACTTCGCGGAGCGGCGTGTCGGTACCGCCTTAGCTGAATACTCCTATGCCTGGAAAACCATGCTCGACCTCGGCATCGCCGCCGCGGGCGGATCAGACTGCCCTGTAGAACCCTGCAATCCCCTCTGGGGCATGCACGCCGCGGTAACCAGGCAGGATCGCAGCGGCTTCCCGTCCGGCGGCTGGCACCCAGAGCAGCGCCTAGACGGCTGCACAGCGCTGCGCCTGTTTACCACCGGTTCCGCCTATGCCGCAGAGGAAGAAAAGATCAAAGGCGCCCTCAGCCCCGGAAAGCTGGCAGACTTCGTCGTTCTGCCGCAGGATCCCACCGCAATCGACCCCCAGGACCTCCTGGACCTGAAGGTTACCGCCACCTATGTCGGCGGAAAGAGAGTCTACCCATAAAAAAACCCGGCATATCGCCGGGTTACCCGACTTAAGGTCGGGTTTATCACTTAGTGAAGAGTTCTCGCAGGCGGGTGATGAACTGATCCACCACCTCTTCGGGACAAGCCCAGGAGGTAACCAGCCGCACGGCCGAATGCTCAGCATCCACCTTCTGCCACGTATGAAACTGGAAGTCTTTCCGAAGTTCTGCGATGATCTGGTTGGGCAGGATGGGGAAGATCATATTCGAGCGCGAGTTCAATATGAAGCGGCAGCCGAGGGAACCCAGGGCATCCTGGATCTTCGCCGCCATCTTATTTGCATGGGCCGCAAGCTCGAAAAAGAGATCATCCCGGAACAGCTCGCGGAACTGCAGCCCCAAGATGCGCCCTTTAGCCAGCATGGCTCCCTTCTGCTTGATGTGGAAGCGGAATTCCTCCTTGAGGTTCTCACTGCAGATCACGAGCGCTTCACCAATGAGAGCTCCGTTCTTGGTCCCGCCGATGTAAAAGGCGTCGACCAGGTCAGCGAGTTCAGGCAGGGTGAGATCACTGCCAGAGGAGGCGAGGGCAGAGCCCAAACGGGCCCCGTCCATGTAGAGGATCAGTCCGTGCTCCCGGCAGAACCTGCTCAAGTTCGTTAGTTCCTCTTTCGTGTAGATAGAACCCAGCTCAGTAACGTTCGAAATGTAGACCAGCTTCGGTTTGACCATGTGCTCGTCTTGGTGGAAGTCCAAAACCGCCTGCAGGTCCTGCGGCCTGAGTTTGCCTTCCCATCCCGGCACTGTGACGACCTTGTGGCCAGTGGCTTCGATGGCCCCCGTTTCATGCACTTCGATATGACCCGTTTCGGGGGCCACCGCCGCCTCATGGGGGCGCAGGAAGGCGGAGATCGCGATCGTGTTGGTCTGGGTGCCTCCGGGGATGAAGTGGACATCTACATCGTTTCTGCCCAGCCGCCCTTTGATCATCTCAGCTGCTTCCAGGCAGAAGGGATCGTTGCCGTAGCCCTCGGTCTGCTGCAGATTGGTGTCCAGAAGAGCCTGAAGGATGCGGGGATGTGCTCCTTCACTGTAGTCGTCGGTAAATCTGTACATGGCAAGGCCTCCACTCAGGTAAAAAATTCAAACAAAGGTATGTTCTCCGCAGGGTGAAAAATCCCTTGCATCCTCGAGCACGATGCGCTCTGGCGCGCTGTAAATATTCATGCGGCTCTTCCGGACAAAGCCGCAGAGGGTCAGGCCGTGCCTGCGTGCCAGCTCCACCGCCCCGGCCATGGGAGCAGCACGGGAGACGATCACGGGCACCCCCGTGTGAAGCGCCTTGCCGATCAGTTCACTCGACACCCGGCCGCTGGTGAGCAGGCAGCAGCGAGAAAGGTCCCATTCTGCAAGAAGGGCACGCCCGAGAGCCTTGTCCACCGCATTGTGGCGGCCAATATCCTCCATGAAGATGCGGCGGCCGTCCACCTCCCACAGGGCGCAGGCATGCACTGCCCCCGTGGCAGCGAAGAGCTCTGAGCTGCCCGCAAACCACTCCATGACCGTCAAGAGTTCCTCAGCACGCACGATCAGTTTGCCCTGGGCCTTTTTCTGCTCTCGTCGGCCTTTCGCTATCACAGCCTCGGCCAGGCCGCCGCTGATGGTAAGCCCTTGGAGATCGCTCTTACTGCCGACCAGCCCGCGGCCAAAGAGATAGCCCGAGACAAGCTCCTCCAGATGACCAGGCAGGCAGAGGAATTCTGTGACTAGCTGGCCGTTAACCCGGAGCATCAGCTCGAAGTCAACGACTACCGTATCTTGGACCGCCTGCTGCCTTCCATCCTCGATCCGGGTGATCTCATACGCCCTGACCACTTCCACTGGTTAACCTCCTGTACCTCTCGTACTCCTCAGGCGTGTTCAAATTGAGAAAGGCCCGCCATCCGGGAAGAAAGGACTCAGCCTCGCCTTCCGGAATGATCAGGGCCTTGGCCTCCCGGACAAACCTCGTCACGGAACACAGCCCCTGCTCCAGGCGGTTTTCTAGGAGCGGCAGGGCTGCCCGGCCGTAAAAGGCATGGAAGGGTTCCAAGCGGCCTTCTCTTTCTGTTGCGCAGACCTCATAGGCGTCAGCCGGCAGCCGGTCCCGAAGGCGCCCCATCATGTAGTCGATATAGGCGGGCTCCAGATAGGGCATGTCGCAGGCTGTGACAAACACCCACTGGCTCCTTGCCTGGAGCAGTGCAGCGTGGATGCCCGCCAGCGGGCCGCAACCTTCGAACACATCTTGAACTACCCGCACATCGCGCCCTTCGTAGAGCTCGGGGCGGGAACTGGAAATCAACACGTCTGAGAAACATGTCTTCAGCTCAGCAATGAGTTCATCAGTTATGGTCCGCCCTCCGCTCTGGAGGAGCTGCTTATCAAAACCCATGCGGGTGGACCTGCCACCCGCAAGGATCACGGCACTGCCAAACAGCTGCAAGTTCAACACCTCTGCACGCGTGCAGCGCACACTTTATACTCAGGGATCTTGGCCGTGGGGTCAAGAGCGTCGTTGGTCAGGCGGTTGGCGGCCCCATCGGCAAAGTGGAAGGGCATGAAGATTACCCCGGCGTCCACCCGGTCGGTGACCAGCGCATCCGCCACCACCTCACCCCGGCGTGATTCGACTTTCACCCGGGTTCCATCGGCAATACCCAGGCGTACCGCATCGGCCGGGTTGATCTCCACAAAGGACCGGCCCGCCAAGCGGTTCAAGTCGTCATTGCGTCCAGTCATGGTGCGCGTATGGTACTGGTAGAGAATGCGCCCGGTGGTCAGGATCAGCGGGAACTCTTCATCGGGCTCTTCCGCGGGCGGCAGGTAGTGGGCGGGTTTGAACAGCGCCCGTTCGCCCCGGGAGAACCTTCCCACATGGAGGATGGGTGTGCCGGGATGCTCGGGCGTCGGGCACGGCCACTGCGGCTGCTCCTTCTCCAGGCGTGCAAAGCTGATACCCCCGTAAGAGGGAGTCAGGGCAGCGATTTCAGCCAGCGTCTCCTCGGGAGAGCTTGGGTTGCTCTCATAGCCCAGCCGGCGCATGACCTCGATCAGGATCTCCCAGTCGGTGCGGGCCTGCCCGGGAGGCGGCACGGCGCGCCGGACCCGCTGGACTCGGCGTTCTGTGTTGGTGAAGGTCCCGTCTTTCTCGGCAAAGCAGGCCGCAGGCAGAACCACATCAGCCAAAGCCGCTGTTTCCGTCAGGAAAATGTCCTGCACAATGAGGAAATCCAGCTTCTTGAAGGCTTCCTCCGTGTGGTTCAGGTTCGCGTCGCTGAGCAGGGGGTTTTCGCCCATGATGTACAGGCAGCGTACCCTGCCCTCCTCGATGGCCTTCACCGCCTCGGTCACAGTCAAGCCGGGTTTTTCGGGCAGCGAAACGCCCCAAGCCCGTTCAAACTTGGCGCGGGCCTCTGGGTTGGCCACCTTTTGGTAGCCAGTGTAGTCGCCGGGCAGGCAGCCCATGTCGCAGGCACCCTGCACATTGTTCTGCCCCCGCAGCGGGTTCACTCCGCAGCCGTACTTCCCAACCTTTCCGCAGAGCAGGGCCAGGTTGGAGATGGACATCACTCCAGCGGTCCCGGAGGAATGCTGGGTCACGCCCATGGCGTAGAAGATGGGGGCTTTATCGGCCCTAGCATAGAGCCTGGCGGCCTCTTTCAGGTCTTCGGCATCAATGCCGCAGATCTCCGCCACCCGTTCCGGGGTATAGTGCTGCACAACTTCCCGCAGCTCTTCGAAACCCTCTGTGCGGTTTTCCACGTACTCTTTGTCATAAAGCCCCTCGCTGATGATCACATGCATCAGCCCGTTGATAAGGGCGATGTTCGTGCCGGGCTTGATCTTGAGGAAGATATGGGCATCCTGCACAAGGGGGATCTCCCGCGGTTCCGCCACGATCAGTTTGGCGCCCCGCTGCACCGCCTGGCGGATCTGGGCACCGATCACGGGATGGGCCTCTGTGGTGTTTGAACCGATGACGATGATCGCATCAGCATCCACTACCTCTGCAATGGAGTTCGTCATGGCTCCACTGCCTAACGTTGTGGCTAGACCAGCCACAGTAGAGGAGTGTCAAAGCCGGGCGCAGTGGTCCACATTGTTCGTGCCCACCACCGCGCGCATCATCTTCATAAAGAGATAGTTCTCTTCATTGGTCACCCGGGCCGAAGAGAAACCAGCGATGGAATCAGGTCCGCTTTCCTCTTTGATCTTTTTGATCCCCTCGGTGACGAAATCAAGGGCTTCCTCCCAGCTTGCGGGCTGGAGTTCCCCATCCTTCCGGATAAGGGGTGTGGTCAGCCTGTCGGGATGGCCGATGAACCGGTAAGCCCACTTGCCCTTCACGCAGAGAATTCCCGGGTTAGCGCCGCCCTCGGCGGGCTCGACGCCCACCACCCGGCCGTCTTTGACCAGGAGATCCATCTGGCACCCCACTCCGCAGTAAGGGCAGGTGGTGCGGGTCTTGGTCACTTCCCACACGCGGAAGGACTTCGCCGCCTTGGCCGTCAGCGCACCCGTGGGGCAGACCGAGACGCAGTTCCCACAGGAAACGCAGTTGCTGTCGATCCACAGCTTGTCAAAGGGCGGGCCCACCCAGGTGTCCGGGCCCCGGTTCTTCAGGCTTAAGGTGTGGTTCACCTGAAGGTTGTTGCACACCCGCACGCACCTCCGGCAGAGGATGCACTTGCTGGGATCGTAGTTGAAGAACTCATTGCTCTCGTCTCTGGGCCGGCGCTGCTTGAAATGGGCGAAGCGGCTCTCCTCCACCCCATATTCCATCGCGTAGTGATAGAGCTTGCAGCGGCCCGTAGCCGGACAGCTGAAACAGTTCGTCTCGTGGTTGGCCAGCATCAGCTCCAAGACTAGGCGTCGGAAGGACATGACCTTCTCGCTTCTGGTGGACACCTTCATCCCTTCGCCGCAGGGCGTCGCGCAGGACACCTGCAGGGTGCGGGCCCCCTCCACCTCCACCACGCACATGCGGCAGGATCCTTCCGCCTGCAGATGCTTCAGGTGGCAGAGAGTAGGTACGTCAATGCCTAAGGACTCACAGGCTTCCAGAATGGTAGTACCCGGCTGCACCTCTACCGGCCTGCCATCAATAGTCAGTTTGATCATCAGCTGACCTCCCTTGCGTAACCGTTGTGTACCTTGAACACCTGCGGGAAGAAGCGTATTACTGAGAGGATGGGGTTGGGTGCCATCTGCCCCAGCCCGCACAAACAGCCGATATTCATCCCCTTCCCGAGCTCAAGCAGGAGATCGAGATCGCTTCTCAATGCTCTGCCCTGTTGGAACCGGCGCAGGAGGTGCAGAAGCTGGGGATTGCCTTCCCGGCAGGGCGTACATTTACCGCAGGATTCCTTCACAAAGAACTCTGCGAGGTTTTCCAGGACATCCAACAGGCTGCAGCTTTCATCCATGAACATGAGGTCCCCAGCGCCAAAGGTGGCCCCCACCCGATCGCAGCTTTCTGGATCCATGGGGGTATCCAGAAGTGACGCCGGAATGATGTTCCCCGAAGCGCCGCCTGTCTGGATGGCGTACAGCCTCTTGCCCCCAGGGCAGCCTCCGCCCACTTCTTCAAAGAGCCGGCGGATGGTTACGCCCACGGGAAACTCGTAGACGCCGGGATTGGTGATGTTGCCGGACAGGGTGAAAAGTTTTGTGCCGGGGAAACGCTCTGTACCCATGGAGCGGAACCATTCGGGCCCGTGCTCCAGGATCGCAGGCAGGTTGGCCAGGGTTTCCACATTGTTCACCAGCGTGGGCTTACCCCAGAGTCCGGCCACCCCCGGATAGGGAGGTTTGGTACGGGGCTCCCCCCGCTTCCCTTCCAGGGAGTCAAGGAGAGCCGTTTCCTCACCGCAGACGTAGGCGCCTGCTCCAATGAAGAGGGTGATATCAAACGCAAACCCGCTGCCGAAGATGCTGCTGCCGAGCACTCCGTAGGCCCGGGCATCGTCCAGGGCCCTGGCGAGAGTCTGCTTCACATGGGGATATTCCGCCCGCAGGTAGATGTAACCCTGCGTGGCCCCCACGGCAAGGGCGGCGATGACCATGCCTTCGATCAACCGGTGGGGGACCTCTTCCATGATGACCCGGTCCTTGTTCGTCCCGGGCTCTCCCTCGTCCGCGTTGCAGACCACATACTTCTGATCAGCAGCGGCGTTTTTAGTAAAGGACATCTTAAGGCCAGTTGGAAATCCAGCCCCGCCCCGGCCCCGCAGGCCGGAGGCTTTGACGATCTCCACAACATGATCTGGATCGGCCAAGGCCTTCCGCAGCCCGGCATAACCCCCCGCAGCCTCGTACTCACGGGCGCTGGTGGGCGAGAACTCCCCCGCCCTATGCAGTACTACTCTAGTCTCTTCCATCGGCTCACTCCTCTCAGCCAGCAGGCCTGCCCTTGGCCGCCTTCGGTTCCTGATCTAAGTTCAGCAGTTTCCTGATCAGGATGCAGATCAGTACGGAAACTGCCGCCGAAGTGCCCAGGCGCCCGCCTACCCCGACCAGGACGCTCTGGCCGGCGTAGATGACCAGGGCGCAGATGCCGCTGATGGTAAGCATATCCTTGTAGCTGCAGCAGCGTTGAGGGCTGCACATGGCAGCGTAAGACACGGCTGTGCAGGTCAGGGCAAACAGGGCCCCCTGCTCAAAGAGGGGCGGGAGCACCAACCCAGCGGTGAGTGCCAGGAGCGCAGAAACCTCAACCACGCTGAGTTTGGTGTTCTGCCTGAGCCAGAAGCCTGCTGCTCCCCAAACCAACGCAATTACGATGTTCAAAAGGAACGCAGTCATCAGAACCCTCCAATCAGTGACAGAACCACAACAACGGCCGCGGCTGCTATCGTGCCGAGGCGGCCGCCCACTCCCACCCAGCATTCATCGGTCAGTTCGAAAAGAATCCCGCCCAGAAGGCCGGCAGCCACAAGAGGGCCCACGGTGGGGAAACGCAGGGCAGAACTCATACCAACGAAGGAACCCATGTACATGATGAGCTGATCCCTGCCCTTCAGTACCTGAGCGCCAACCAGCCCCACCAGGGCGGAGGCTACCACAGCACCCAAACCCAATCTGGTGCTGAGCAGGAAAGTGACTACGGCTCCCGCGCAGCTGATCAGTGCCGATTTGATCAGCTGGCCGCTGAGCTTGAATTTGGGGCGGTTCAGCGCCGCCACCACTCCAACAACGAGCACGGCCAGGACCACAATGCGGCCGAAGACCGTGGGCAGCAGGTTGAAGATGTCCAGCACCGCCGCTGCGAGCGGCACACAGATCAGAATCTGATACCACCACATGCCTCTACGCTCCTCCATTCAGCGCTTCACGCTCCCTCAGCTCCTGCACCAGTGCGGCCACCTTTTCTTCGGTCAAGTGGCCGTACACCGTGTCGTCCACCAGGGCAGCGGGAGAGACATCGCATGCCCCGATGCACTCGCAGGTTTCTAGAGTAAACAGACCATCTTCAGTGGTTTCCCCGTCCTTGATGCCCAGAGCCCTTTCAAAGGCCTCCAATATCCGCTTGGTGCCCTTGATGTGGCAGGGCGCTGTCCTGCACAAGCGGATCAGGATCCTGCCCCGCGGCTCTTTTGAGAAAAAGGAGTAAAAGGTCTGGACACTGTAGATCCGGGCCAGGGGGATACCCATGGCATCAGCTACCGTTTGGGCCACCACCTTGGGGATACCGTTGCCGGCCACCTCCTGCACTTCATGCAGCACAGGGATGAGCATGTCGGGCCGGCCCTTCCACCTTCCGGCTATCTCGGCAACTCGCTGCAAGACCTCCTCACCGATCTCGGGCCAAAGGTCTTCACGAACAGCCTCGTCCATCAGCTTACACCTCCTCCATGCTCTTCACCGTCCAATCGCTGAACACAGCAGACGAAAAACTCCGCAGCTTGGTAGAGATCAACCTGCCGCTTCCTGCGCTCGTTCATAGCCTTGAGTTCCAACACGAAAGCCCTGCCCACTTCCGAGTCGTTGGCACCGAACCCGCGGAAAGAGCGAAGCAGAAGCTCCAGGCACCTGGCCTTTTCTTCGGTAAAGGCCGGGCGGTAGGTGGCGGCAAAGGCGGCAGCGCGGCCGAAGCAGCCCTCCAGGCGCTCGTTCACAGGAGGATCCTCGAAGTCGATGCCCACACAGCGGTTTCCCGTCCAGATGAAGTTGCGCAGGTTCACATCGCCTTTGCCCCTGCCGGTGAGGCGGTAGTGCTCTGCCAGCCAGCCAGCGAGCTCGACCGCTTGGTTCCAGGCCATGCTGTCTACCAGATCAGCATAGACCACCCCCGGGACGTACTCCAGATAGATGCTGTTTCCTTCCGTTCCAAAGAGCCGCGGTACGGCCAAACCAGCGGCATTCAGTGCTTTTAGGGTGGCCGCTTCCCTCTGGGCAGACTGCGGATCCCGCAGGCGCTTCACCACCACATCCTCTTCAAGCCTCAGTTCATTCTTTCTGGAGATGAACCTCATGACCGCATCCTGATCTCGATACTGCTCCCAGCCCTGAAGCCGCGCAGTTCCTGAGCTACTCCCAGGACGGCGTTTCTCAGGATCCTCTGCACAAATGGCACCATGGGCACAGCCTTTCCGTCAACGTAGAGCTCCACCTCCTGCGACCGCAAGACGCATTCCTCCCTCTTGGCTTTCTGCCTGGCCACAAGCCCAGCGAGTTCCCGGCAGCTGTAACCGCAGGCTGAGCAGCACTCAGGATCAAAGGACGGCAGCGGTTCAAACGCGCGCTCTTCCACGAAATCCACGAGCCGTTCCGGCTCACGGACAGCGTTGAACACGGGCAGGCCGTAGAGTTCGCCGCCGCACTCATTGGCCACCACTCCCGAGACAGCCGCGGCCCGCCCATCCAGGTGCTGCTCTATGTCTTCCACGGCGCGAGCCGTGATGATCGACAGCACATTGCAGTCGGAGACCCCTTCCAGAATGACAAAATCATGGTCGTAATGCCGGAGGATTTCTTCGATGGGGAGCTTGCTTCCATAGAGAACGTCGGTCTCGTAGAGTCCCCTGGCCGTGACCGGATCGGCGCCGGCGGCCCGATGCCGCCTGGTATTGGTCGCGGGATCAGGATCAATGGCAAAACCTTCAAAATGGATTTCCTTCACCGAACCAACACGGTACCCCCTGCGGCGCAGCCCGCTGATCAAAGCTTCGCACACGGTGGTCTTACCAGATCTGCTCAGTCCATTCACTGCTACAACCTTCATGGGCGCAGCTCCTTCAAGGTGTGAAATAGATACGGACAGAGATGAGGCCAAGGGTCAGCAGCACAAAAGCGGCTACCCAGTCCAGCCCGATCATCGCCGCCGGGCGGTAGATGGTTCTTCTGGGCAGGGCTCCAAAGCCTCTAGCTTCCATGGCTGCCGCCATCTTTTCCACGCTGCAGAGGGCCTCCGTCAGGACTGGTATGAGCAGGGCATTGTAGAGATGCAGCTTCTGACGCCACGGCACCCTGCGCAGATCAACCCCGCGCAGCTGCAGGGCGGTAAGGGCCTGACCGAAGGCCTCGATGAACAGCGGCAGAAAACGTAGCGCCGTGAAGAGGCTGAAGCAGAACACATACGGGATGCCCATCTGCGCCAGAGCGTTGATCACTCGGCGGCTGTCCTCCTGGACCATCACTGCCCCGGTGCAGAAGATAACTATCAGGCGCAGGGCTGCGGCCAGGCCCCGCCAGAGGCCTTCTCTGCTCACCAGTACAGTTCCGCGGCTGACCACTAGAGGCTCGCCTGTGCGAACAAAGACAACCTGGACAGCTGCGATCATGAGCAGGACTGGCAGGAACTTCTTGAGGCGCCGCCCCGCTGCTGCCAGATCGGCCCCGAAGAGCAGGGCACCGCCTGCGGTGAAGAGGGTGAGCCCCAACATCCAGCCCGGCTTGGTGAAGAGCACTGCCCCGCTCGTGCAGAGCACAGCCCACAGCAGTTTCACCCGGGGATCCGCGCTGCTCATGCCACAACCCGCCCTTCTTCCAGCAGCACCTGCCGGCAGGCCCAGCGGGCAGCGGCTTCCCGGCTGTGGGTGATCACGGCTGCTCCCTTTCCCTGGGCGAGAAGTTCATCAATGAGCCGGTAGAGCTCGGCGCGGTTTGGCCTATCCAGTCCGGCAGTAGGCTCATCGAGGATGAAGAACTCGGCTCCACCCATTAGCATGGTGCAGATGGCCAGGCGCTGCTTTTCGCCTCGACTGAGGGTAGGCACGCGCCGATCCTTCAGTTCAGTAAGGCCAAACCTGGCGAGCAGGGCTTCTGCCCTGGCCTCAAGAGGGCCGGGATCCTCCCCCAGCACTTCCGGGACAAAGAGCATTTCCTGCCAGACAGTCGCGGCGAAGAGCTGGCGGGAAGGATTCTGGAAGAGATAGCCCACCCGTCTCCCGATTTCCCCCAGCGAGAGGCCCTCAATCCCGCTGCCAAAAACGCTGATGCGTCCCTGCTGCGGCCTAAGGATGCCGCACATCAGCTTGGACAGGGTGGTCTTGCCGCTTCCGTTGGGCCCTGCGATCAGGGTCACTTCGCCAGCAGGCAGCTCCAGAAAGGGGCACTTAAGGGCAAAACCGCCCCGTGGATAGCGGAAGACCACATCATAGAGGGCGATGGCAGTCACTGAGCCACCTCCTGAAGCCTGCCGCCTGCGAGGAAGTAAGAGCGGTCGGCAACTCCTAGATCTTCGGGATCGTGCTCAACCAAAAGCACTGCACCCCCGGCACCCTTGAAGTCCCGGATGATCTGCTTTACCGCGGCGGCCCCCTGATCATCGAGGGGGGCAAAGGCCTCGTCCAGGATGAGAAGACCGGGCTCCATGGCCAGCACGGCAGCGAGGGCGGTGAGCTGTTTCTGTCCCTGGGAAAGATCCTTTGTCGCTCGCTGCCGGCAGGAACTGAGGCCCACCGCATCCAGGGCCGCGGTGATGCGCCTTTCCATCTCTTCCTCTGGGAAACAGAGGTTCTCCAGCCCAAAGGCGAGCTCCGCTTCAACCGTGGGGAAAAAGAGCTGGGCATCGGGATCCTGGAAGACCAGGCCGATGCGGCGCACTGTGTCCGCGAGCGGCATTCCGGCTAGCCTCTCACCGAAGAGCAGGATCTCTCCCCTCACCTGGCCGGGTATGGAGCGCGGTATGACTCCGGCGAGCACCGCGCAGAGGGTTGATTTGCCGCTGCCTGATGGGCCGGTGAGGGCCACGCATTCGCCTGTTTCCACCCGCAGATCTATCCTGTCAAGCAGCAGGGGGCCTTCCGGGTAACGAAAGCTCAGCTGCCGCGCCTCGAGAGCAATCACCTTACCATGATCTCCTCGACGTATTTACACCAACGCTGGGAGAACACTACGTTCTTGATCACCAGCATGTAGGGCCCAAAACCTCCCTTGGCTTTCGGTTTGAGTGCTTCTCCATCCATACCTATGCAGACAAAGACATTTCCCGGCTCCAGCACTTCCGCTCCGGTAACTGCCGAAGCATAACCGTCAAGGGCGAACGCCTGCAGGATTGACCCGGGAGTAACCCCAACCCCGAAGTGTTCGCAGATCTTGCTCAGTTCAACCCCGGTGAAGGTGACGGGAGTAGGTTCTGTGATGCTGGTATCCATGGTGGCTCCAAACTCCACAGGCTCCAGGGCTAGCAGATCGGCCATGGTCACCCGGTGGCTGATCTCACCGGAAGTGAGCAGGAACTCGGCGTTCATCTCCAGCTCTTTCTTTAAGGCGGCATCCCCGGCGTTGAGGTAAGCCAGCACTGCCGTCAAGGCCACAAGGACAAAGACGCTGGCGGCCACTATCTGGTTCCCCCGCTTAGTTCCCCTGCTCATGGCTGCCTCCACTTCACCCATGGGATGGTCAGATCCAGCGGGCAGAACTCGCCGTGGTCCCCGAGTTTGTCTCCGGCGCTGGGATGCTGCCCGTGGTCAGCCAGCACGAACACGGTGCCGGCAAAGCCTTCGCAGAGGCGCGCCACACAGCGGTCCAGCTCAAGCAGCTTTTCGGCGGCTTCCGGGGTGAAAGGCCCGCAGGTGTGCGCGGCATCGTCGTATCCGTGGAAGTGGACGAAAACAAGGTCAACTCCCATCTCAAGCTGCTCCAGAGCTGCCCGGAGCACTTCACCATCGGTACTGCCGTCGGCGTCCAGATCGGGATTGAGCAGTGGCCTGATGCTGGTGTTCACCAATTTCGTCGAGCCTTCCACCATGGCCGCCGTCCGGCCGAGGGCCGCAGCGGCAGAGAACAGATCGGGAGCCTTAAGATCACGCTCCCCCCGCGCCGTGATCCCGTGTACGGAAGGCAGTTCACCGGTGACAATTGACCCCAGAGCCACCGGGGAGATCGGCGGGTAGACTGTGCGGGCCTGCTCCACCTGCCTGCTGGCGAGGAACGGAGGTTGAACGTTCATAAGCTCGAAATAGCCCAATCCATCCAGGAGGATGATCAGGACACGGCCCTCGCTGAGAGCGACCAAAGCCTCGGGCATGAGCTGGGTTATGGACCGCTCAGGAGGATCCAGCCAGATCCCCACCATGCCGGGCCTGCGGTTCCCATCTGGGTCAAGGAAATCCGCTGAGCCGCCCTGCCATGCGAGGAAGCCCTGAAGGGACACCTCTGCCTCACTGCCATCGGAGAAAGAGGCGAGGGCTGTCGGGCTGAATATCTCTTCCTCCAGCAGCACGTCAGCTAGGGCGACCATCCCTTGAGATTGAGCAACCTGCTCGCCGGCTGCCGGCCCAATTTCCCGAACTGTATCACCTGTGATAACAAAGACACATGGCTGGGCCGCCCAAACGGGTTGGGAGCCCGCCGCTGTCCAGCAGAACAGCAGGAAGATAACCCACTCCCGTCTGCCTAGTCTTTTCATCTAAAGCCCCCCTGAAGGCTTCCAAACGCCAGATCTGCGCAGACTCTGCGCTGCCATGTGAGCCACCAAGCCGCCCAGTCCTCCCGAGAGGGCTGCCGCGGAAAGGGAAAGGAGCAGAGGCACCGGGGGCAGCCGGAATATGGCCAGGTTCACCGCGACGCTGCCCGCCACGTTTGCTGCCAAGCCGGCTCCAAAGCAGCAGAAGGCGCAGCAGCCCCGGTGACCGCAGATAAGCAGCCAGAGCTCCACGGCCAAACCGGCCACCGAGTAAGTGAACAGGCTGGCCGCTCCATGGGAACCAAGAGCCCCGGTGATCGTGACCAAAACGGCCTGCAGAAGCGATACCAGCAGGGCAGCACCCCGCTTGCCGGTCAGCGCGCTGGCCAGGACCAGGAAGAGCATGTAAAAGCCGCCCGCCACAACCCCTCCCGGGATGAGCAGCGGGCCGGTGATCATCTGGGCCAGGGGCACGATCACAGTCTTGATGGCGATCCCCGCGGCCGCTAGAACCGCGGTGATCATGTGATCTACCAGGGTAAAGGGGCTCTTCATCGCACCACGATCTTCACTATGTACTTAGTCCAGTAGTTGGCCGTAAACTCTTCGCTGGCGCAGAACCACACCTTGCCGCTCTGGTCGCCTTGAGTAATGGGTTCGCCGTCTTTGTAAAGGGCGAAGAGCGAGTCTTCAGCCTCCAGCACATCAAGGGGATAGACCTGCTCGAACCCGTCTGATGCGATGACCTGGATGAACTTGGCGTGCTCCGCGCCGATGGCCTCTGCCAGTACCTTCCAGTGCACGCCGGTGTAGATCCCGGTCGTGGTCTTGCCCCGGGAGTTTGTGCGCGTTAGCGGCACAGTAAGCTGGGGCAGCGCCAGGAACTCTTCAAGGGTCAGCGACTCCACCGCTGCCCCTTCAAAGGTGAGAAGAATTTCTCCTTGTGCGCCCAAGGCTGCGCTGGAAGCGCAGAGCACGGCCGTGACTAACACAAGGATAGCCGTTGCCTTTCCCATGGTGGACCTCCTCTGCCCCTCTGCTATTCCCCGGCCTCAACAGCTACGAGGTACTTCACTCTACCTCCGCCGGGAACGTCCCCCAGATCAAAGCCGTCAAACTTGAGCCGGAGGCATCCGGCTTTCTCGTCTATGTAGACCGCTCCGTAAGGAATGGCCTCCGCCGGGATCTCCACGGAGAAACCGTCGCTGGCGATGAAGCGGTAGCTCTCGGCCTGGCGCATACCCGCCCGGGCAAAGAGCTCAGCCAGGGGCGTTTCGGTGCCGAAAAAGACAGCATCCTCCCCGGCGATGACCAGATCAAGCTGCTTGACCCGCATGCCCCAGTTGAGGTCCTCGGAGAAGTACAGCGGTACGTCTTCTTCCTTTTCCGGTTCGGGTTCCAGGGTCACATAGTTACTGAGAAAGATCGCGGGCAGCTCGGACTTTTCCAGACCGTCACGGGCGATCATGGCAACTGGCGCCTGCGGCAGGGCCCGCGCGTAAACCTCGAAGTACTCTCTCAAGCTGTAGGCGGTGACCATGGTTCCGCGGTTGTTGAGCAGCACGGGCTCCAGGGCGCCCACAGCCTCCCGGAAGAAGGTCAGGCGCTGGACCTGAGTCTGCAGCTGCAGGGCCAGGTCATCCGTTGGGATAAGTTCGATCTTGCTCAGGTTTTTCACCCAGTACATCGACCGCTGTTCGGGTATGCAGCTTCGGGGATAGCCCAAATCCTTGCCGTCCCTCGCCAGCATGATGTACACTCCGTGGCCATCCCAGATCTCGGCGGGAACCGTCATCACGTATCCGTCAGAGGCGATGAAATTCATGGAGGCTATCTGGGCCAGATCCAGCCCGTGCTCGGCCAACAGCTGGTTGAGTGAAAACCCGGTGACTTCCATTTCGCTTACTTCCCCTGAAGAACTGATCTGACTGAATATGAAGGTTTCCAGAGGCCTCGCCAGCAGCTCCTTCTGCCCGAAGGCAAGGCTGAGGCCGGCTCCCAACACCTCAAGCCGCGCATCTTCAGCAAGAGTGAGGTTTGGAGCAGCCAAGAGCGCTCCCGAAGCCAGCCAGCAAATAACGGAAAAGGACAAAAAGAAAACAAGTGCACCTTTTTGACGACTACCCAACATGCGATCCCTCTTTTACAGTTCTGGAACCAGGCTGTTCAAAGGTACACGTTTTCGGCATCTGCTTGCACTTGTTTTGTCAGTGAGGTTTGGTTTTTTGAATAGTTGCGGAGTAAAGGGAGTGTTACGGCACCTTTAAGAGCCGTGGTTTCCATCATTTGCCTTATTATACCTCTTGGAATCGGTAATTTCAATGATAAATTTTTCGCAAATTGATTCCTTTTCCTAACCTCGGTAAAGCGGCTGCACCGGCCATGCCGGCGGCGAAAAACCGCGTCTTGTTTGCGATATTCGTAACGACAGCGGCCTGTCCTGTGAAATGAACAGCGCAGTCCTGGGGAGGATGACCCCTGGCACCTGGGAACGGTTGACAATTCCCATCAACTGCACTATGATAATTTTACAACGATCTCTTCTCGGCATCCGACATAGCGGATGGTAACCAGCGAAACTTCTGCAGACTGCTCGCCATAGAACCAGTATTCCCAGCCGGCCATCCCGGAGCTGCGGTACTGGTTTTGCATTTTTCGGGGCCTTGCCTTTTGGGGCTGGGCAGCGGCTCAAGCTGCCAGAAGGAGGGGATGCCATGGCGATGACGGCTGAAGGAGGGGCGGCCCTCAGGCCGCTGGGCGAACGAGCGCGAAAACGGCTGCAGCATGAGCTTAAGGAGTACATGGAAAAGTACTTCAAGAGCAAGCTGGGCAAAGGCGTGGACCACACCAAAGTCACGATCTGGGAAGACCTCCTGATCATCCGCGGCGAAGGGTTCCTCACTGAACCGGAGAAGTTCATCGTGAACACGCCGGAAGGCAGGGAGGTAATCAGCTCGGCCCGCATGTGCGTAGCCAGACAGCACTCCCGGGACAACGTCCCCTATTTCGAACAGCTGCTGCAGGCGAAAGTCGTCCATGAATCCTTTTTGGTGGATGCTGAGAAGGACTTCTGGATGCATGTTATGGTCTTCGACACCATGCTGACTGAACAGCACTAGCTAGGTAGATCAAAGGGAAACGGAGTGGCCCTGCGATAGACCATGTTTCAAGACCCATTAGGGGCCTTTGAAGCATGGTCTTTTCTCTTCGGGAGGCTGGGCAGGGAAGATTAATATGCGGCAGGCGGATGCCTGAGAAAACCTTTGGGAAAGCGATGGCTGAGGTTTGTCCAAAACCTCCACAGGGCCCGCTGGCCATTGCTTTCCTTTTTTGCTTTTAACTCGGTTTAAGCAGGAAGACCGCTTGTTGACAGCCCCCTCACTTCAAACTTACAATGAGTATGTAGTGGGTCATTTCGGAATATTGGGCACTGCAGGCCCAATGGAGAATAGAAAAGAGGGAGTGGAGCTATGAAAAGAAGGCGCGGTTTGTTAGTAGTGTTGGCTGTTACTGTGGCGTGTGTTCTCTTCAGCTCACTTGCCGCTGGAGCTCAGACTGTGGAACTGACCCTGGGTTCCTGGCGGGTGGACGATGTAGAACAGGTACAGAAACTCCTTGACGCGTTCCACAAGCAGTACCCGAACATCCGCATCAAGTTTGTGCCAACCAACCCACCCGACTACAACGCGGTGCTGCGCACTCAGCTCACAGGAGGCACAGGGCCGGATCTGATGTACGTCCGTTCCTACAAAGTCGGACAAGACCTGTATGCCGACGGTTTCCTGGAACCCCTCACCGACATGCTGCCCATCCTGGAGGAGAACTACTCTGTCGGCTCGCTGGAAGCCTGGAGCCTTGACGGAGTGCCGTTCGCCGTTCCATTCATGGCGGTTTCCCACGGTATCTACTACAACGTGGACCTCTTCAAGGAATATAACCTGGAGATCCCCCAGACCTGGGAAGAACTACTGCAGGTGGCTGAAACCCTGAAACAGGCAGGGATCATCCCCTTCTCCAACGGGTCAAAAGATGAGTGGGACATGAACGAGATCGTGTACATGAACCTCCTGCCCAACTTCATCGGCGGACGGGAAGCCCGCCTGGAGTATGAGACCGGCCAGGTTCCGTTCAACGACGAGAAGATGGTCTCTGCCTTCAAGGCTCTGCAGGACATCGCACCCTACCTGCCTGCCGGTCAGGAAGGTGTCTCGTACTACGATGCCCAGCAGATGTTCCTTCTGGGCATGGCAGCCATGTTCTTCGGCGGTTCGTGGGATGTAGCCTTCTTCGAGGCTTCCGAGCCTGATTTCGAATGGAGCGTGTTTGCTACTCCCGCTCCTAAAGGCCGCGAGACAGTGATCTGCTTCCACCCGGATGCCGGTATCGGCCTGAACGCCGCGTCACCCTTCAAGGAGGAGGGCATGACCTTCCTCAAGTGGCTGACCACCGTGGAAGCAGCTCAGATCCTGGCCGATGAGATCCCGGGATTCTATCCTCTGAACATCAACCCGATTCAGATCAAGAGCAAGCATGCCAACGATTTCTACGCTCTCAGTGAAGGCAAGGAAGTGGATGCCCGCTTCGTCTGGCCATTACTGCAGGCAGGAGAACCTAACGGCTATCTGCTGACCCAGACCGCAGCGCTGGCAGTTGTCAAAGGCTCGATGACTCCGGAAGAAGCCGCAGATTACGTCCAGGAAGGCCTGGAGAACTGGTTCGAGCCGACCATGAAGTTCAAGAAGTAGCATCCAGAAAGACAAAAGGACCGAGGCCTGGTATGGGGTGATCCCTATGCCAGGCCCCTTGAGGAGCATGAACATGACACAGAAAGCCCGCAAGTGGAGATGGAAAGACCACTGGTTCTACTTCACCATACCCGCCCTGGTTATTTATGTGTGGTTCATGGCGTTCCCGCTCTTTAACTCCATGCGCTTAAGCCTTTATACGGGGTCGGGCCTCGTGCCCACCAAGTTCGTCGGCCTGCAGAACTACGTCGAGCTGTTCACCAACCCGCTCTACAGCGACCGCCTGGTCGGGGCCCTGAAGAACACCTTTATCCTTTTTGGTGTCTGCATGGCCATCCAGAACACCCTGGGACTCATGTTTGCCAATATTCTTTCGGGGCGCATCAGATTCGGCGCCGCCTTCCGCACACTGATCTTCCTGCCTGCGACCATGTCTGTCCTGGTCACGGGCTTTCTCTGGAAGTTGATCCTCAACCCCCAGTGGGGGGCAGTCAACTATCTGCTGGTGAAGATGGGGTTGGAGCAGTTTCGCGGCTATCCCTGGCTCGGTAAGCCGGAAATCGCCATGATCGTGGTCAGCCTGGTTGTGGTCTGGCAGTGGGTGGGCAATCCCACCATGATCTTCCTGGCTGGGCTTCAGGGTATATCCAAAGACATTGTGGAGGCAGCCGCCATTGATGGGGCTTCCGCGACACAGGTCTTCTGGAAGGTCAAGTTCCCGCTGCTCGCCCCGGTCATCGGTGTGGTCACCATCCTCACCTTCGTGGGCAACTTCAACGCCTTTGACATCGTCTTCGCCTTGACCAACGCCCGGGGAGCGCCGGAACACTCAACCGACATCATGGGTACTCTCTTTTACCGCATCGCCATCGCCGGAGAACATCCCGTTGCCCAGCCCAATATGGGCGTCGGCGCCAGCATTGCCACGGTGACGTTCTTCATCCTGCTGGCGGGCGTTTCCCTTTGGCTGTACTTCAGAGAACGGGCCGTTGAGGGCCGCTGAGGAGGTGGCTTAGATGCAGCCAGCCAGGTGGAAAGCAGCTTGGAGAAGAATACAGAAGGCCAACCCGCTGCACTATCTGATCCTTTCGGTCTGGTCATTCATCGTGCTGTTTCCGATCTGGACGATGATCATCAACTCGTTTAAAAAACAGCTGGACATCTTCCGCAGTCCCTTCACCTTTCCCGCTGTCCCGCGCCTGGACGGCTACCGGTATGTGATTCAGGACAGCGATTTTCTCCGCTACTGCCTGAACACTGTTTTCGTCGTTGCCGTCACCATTTTCTTCGTCCTGCTGACTGGCTCTCTTGCCGCTTTCGCCCTGGCAAACTGGAAGGGAAGGCTTTCTCGCTTCCTGTATCTCTTTTTCCTCACAGGGATCATGGTGCCCATCCGCCTGGGCACGATCAACATCTTCCAGATAATCCGCGGCCTGGGGCTCATGGGCTCCATGTACAGCCTGATACCGGTCTATGTGGCTTGGGGCCTGCCCATCGCAGTTTTCGTACTTACTACCTTTATCCAGGAACTGCCCAAGGAACTGATGGAAGTGGCAGCCCTGGACGGTGCCTCCCGACTGCGCACCTACTACAGCATCATCCTGCCGCTGGTGCGGCCCGCTCTAGGAACGGTGGCCATTTTGAACCTGATCAACATCTGGAATGACATCTGGTTCCCCCTGATCTTCAACCTGAAGGAGAGGCACCGCACCCTGCTCTTGGGAGTGACATACTTCTTCGGGACGTATCAAACCGACTGGACCAAGGTGCTGGTGGTGCTTACCCTCTCCACCATCCCCATCCTCATCCTCTATCTCCTCATGTCCAGCCAGTTTATCAAGGGCTTGACGGCAGGAGCGATCAAGGGATAATCGAGTAGGTAGCCGCTAGGTGATCAGCCTAGCGGCTTTCCTCTCACAGAACGGTGCGTACGGGCCACGTACACCGCTCCTGAAGAATCTACCGCCGTTCGTAGAACTGCGACACAATCCC